>Ga0247727_10002667_pt1 | contig 40448 bp, 34 predicted proteins | sample WisWelCaveWW1625_FD_202498 | JGI IMG/M metagenome (GOLD analysis project Ga0247727, IMG submission 202498) | Biofilm microbial communities from Wishing Well Cave, Virginia, United States - WW16-25 | ecosystem: Environmental > Aquatic > Deep subsurface > Groundwater > Cave microbial mat | place... | reverse complement strand
ACTCCGCCCCGCCCACAGCCCCTCCCGTCGAACAAGCCTCGAAAGTTGCAAGCGGCAAGCGATCAGATGCCGCCGTATCTGCCCCGCCAGGGTAACATCGTCAGGTGAGGCAATACGGGGGGTCCACGTTGCGCGCCGTTTGACAGTCAGCCAAAGGTCAGGAGCGATGGGTGTGCTAAACCATTGATTTGATTGGAGCGGGTGAAGGGAATCGAACCCTCGTGTTCAGCTTGGGAAGCTGACGTTCTACCATTGAACTACACCCGCGCCGGCATCGCCAACGGCGAGGCCGGGTAGTGCGGACGAGTGTAGTCGCGCCTGCCCGGGTTGTGAAGCGGTCGGCCTAATAGGGCTCGTCGCCATTGATCGTGCAGCGGCGCATCACCCGCTTGTGGCGTGCGGTGTCGAAGCCGGTGGCGCGATGCAGCAGGCAGCGGTTGTCCCAGACCATGCATTCGCCGGGCTTCCATTTGTGCGAGTAGATCGCCGCGGCCGGCGTGATCAGCACGTTCAGCTCCTCGATCAGCGCGCGGCCTTCCTGGTAGTCCATGCCTTCGATGTATTCGGCGTGATCGCCGAGGAAGATGGCTTTGCGCTTCGTCTCGGGGTGGGTGCGCACGATCGGCTGCGGGATCGGCGGCACCTTGGCCTTCTGCTCCGCGGTCATCGGCTCGTGCCCGTGCCGGCGTGTGCGCGAGAAGTCGAGGTTGTGCACGGCCTTGCGGCCCTCGATGCGCTGCTTCCAGGCCGGGCTCAGCCGGGCGTAGGCGGCATACATGTCGGCGAACTGCGTCTCGCCACCCTCCTCCGGCACCATCTCCGAGTACATCATGGTCGCCTGGCCGGTACGCTCGCGCCAGGAGCCGTCGGTGTGCCAGTAGAGCGTACCCTTGTCGGGATGCTTGCCGTTCGGCTGACCCTGCGCATCGAGGTTGGTGAGCAGGTAGATCTCGGGGTGCGCCTGATAGCCCTGGTACTGGTTCATGACGTGGACCTGCACCTCGCCGAAGCGGCGCGCGAACGCGACCTGCGTCGCCGGCGGCAGATCGACATTGCGGAACAGGATCAGCTGGTAGGCGAGGAATGCCTGGTAGACCTTGTCGAACATCTGCTCGCCCACCGCATCGGCAAGGGCAATATCGAGGATCTCGCAGCCGAAGCCCGGGTGCAGCGGCTCGACGCGGAAGGGCAAGTCTCGGTGCGGCTCCGACCTGGCGAGTGCGGCTTCGACCATGGTTTCTCTCCCCTGCCCTTGTCTTCTTGGATGCGAGGCGTTGGCATGTGCTCTGGGTCTGGACTAGCATCGCGCCTCACAGCAGGAAGGCTGGTTTGTCTGCGAGGGCATGGGAACCAACAAAGAACATAAAAAGAACATTTATTGACTCTTTAGACTTCCGGGCTTACATTGGGATGCACTGATCTCCCCTGTTTGTGGCGTCGCAATGGGCGTTCTCCCGACACTTCCCAAGATCTCCGAGCAGATCTGGGACATGAAGTACCGCCTCAAGGCGGCGGACGGCTCTGTGCTCGACCGCACCGTCGAGGACACCTGGGCGCGCGTGGCGCGGGCCGCGGCGACGGCCGAGCCCAAGCGCGTGCGGGCGCAATGGACGCGACAGTTCGCCGACGCCATGGCGGATTTTGCCTTCCTCCCGGCCGGCCGCATCCTCGCCGGCGCCGGCACCGGGCGGGCGGTCACGCTGTTCAATTGCTTCGTGATGGGCCGCATCGAGGACGACCTGTCCTCCATTTTCGGCAACGTCAAGGAAGCGGCCCTGACCATGCAGCAGGGCGGCGGCATCGGCCACGACTTCTCGACGCTGCGTCCCAAGGGCGCGCTGGTGCAGAGCATCGGCGCGGATGCGTCGGGCCCCGTGAGCTTCATGGACGTGTGGGACGCCATGTGCCGCACCATCATGTCGGCGGGCGCGCGGCGCGGGGCGATGATGGCGACCTTGCGCTGCGACCATCCCGACATCGAGGCCTTCATCGATGCCAAGGCCGACGCGGCGCGCCTGCGCAATTTCAATCTGTCGGTGCTGGTGACGGACGCGTTCGTGCGTGCGGTCGAGACGGGTGCGCCCTGGAACCTCGTGTTCGGCGGCAAGGTCTATCGCACGGTCGAGGCGCGCGCACTGTGGGACCGCATGATGCGCGCGACCTACGACTATGCCGAGCCGGGCGTGGTCTTCATCGACCGCATCAATGCGCAGAACAACCTCGCCTATTGCGAGGAGATCAGCGCCACCAATCCTTGCGTGCCCGCAGACACCTGGGTGCACACCTGTGATGGGCCTCGGCAGGTCCGTGATCTGGTGGGCCGGTCTTTCCAGGCGCGGGTGAACGGGCAGGACCACGAGAGCGCGCGCGAAGGCTTCTTTCCAACCGGGGCGAAGGAACTCGTGCGGCTGCGCACGGCCGAAGGTCACAGCCTCCGCCTGACGGCCGACCATCGCATCAGGCGCGTCACGCGCCTCTCGCGCCAATGGATGGAATCGGATTGGTGTCCGGCGGGTCGTCTGGAGGCAGGCGACCTCATCGTTCTCAATGACCATCGCGTGCAGCCGGCGTGGGACGGCGATCTCACGTGCGACCAAGGCTACCTGCTGGGGCTGCTTGTGGGAGACGGCACGCTCAAGAACGACAAGGCCGTGCTCTCCGTTTGGCGACCCGCGGCCGTGGTCAACGGTACGGAAGTCGCGGGCGTGGACGGCGTCATGGCCGAGGCCCTTCGGGCAGCGCTGACGCTGCCGCATCGTGCGGACTTCAGGGGCTGGGCCGGGGTCGTCGGCAGAAACGAACATCGCCTCAGCCTCAGCGCATTGCGGGAGTTGGCTGTCGGCGTGGGGATGACGTCCGGCGACAAGCGCGTAACCCCGGACATGGAGCGGGCTTCGAGCGCGTTCCACAGGGGCTTCCTGCGTGGCTTCTTCGATGCGGACGGCTCGGTGCAGGGCAGTCAGCAGAAGGGCGTCAGCATCAGATTGGCACAGTCGGACGTGCCGCGGCTACAAGCGGTCCAGCGCATGCTGCTCCGTCTCGGCATTGCCTCGGACCTGCATCTCGAGCGCCGGCCGGGCGGCACGAGCCGCCTTCCGGACGGCCGAGGAGGTCGTGCGGACTATGCGACGAAATCTCAGCACGAGCTGATCATTGCGGGCGAGAACCTCACTCGATTTCGGGATCTGGTCGGGTTTGCCGATTACGACAAGGCGGCGCGGCTACACACGGCGATCGCCAGCTACAAACGAGCGATCAATCGGGAGCGCTTTGTTGCCAGAGTGGCATCGATCGAGGAGGAGGGGGCCGAGGAGGTCTACGACGTCAGCATCCCGGGCCTCAATGCATTCGATGCAAACGGGTTTGTCGCCCACAATTGCGGTGAGCAGCCGCTGCCGCCGCATGGCGCCTGCCTGCTGGGGTCGATCAATCTGGCGCGGCTGATCGACAAGCCGTTCACGCCCGCGGCGCGGCTCGACGAGGCGCGGCTGGAGGCGCTGGTTGCCACCGCCGTGCGGTTCCTCGACGACGTGATCGATGTGTCGAACTATCCGCTGCCGGCACAGAGGAAAGAGGCGAAAGCCAAGCGGCGCATTGGCCTCGGCGTCACCGGCCTCGCCGACGCCCTGATCCTCGCCGGCCTGCGCTACGGTACGCCACAGGCCGTGGCGCTCGCCGAGAGCTGGATGTCGACGATCGAGCGGCACGCCTATCGCGCCAGCGCGGAGCTGGCCGGCGAGAAGGACTCCTTCCCGCTCTACGATGCGGAACGCTTCCTGGCTGCGCCCAACGTGCAGCGCCTGCCCGAGGACGTGCGCGGCGCCATCGCACGCCACGGCATGCGCAACGGCCTCGTCACCTCGATCGCGCCGACCGGCACCATCTCGCTGCTGGCCGGCAACGTCTCGAGCGGCATCGAGCCGGTGTTCGATTTTCGCTACGAGCGCCGCGTGCTCGGGCGCGACGGCACCACGCGCACCGAGGCTGTCGAGGACTATGCGCACGCCCTCTACCGCCAGCAGTTCGGCGCCAAGGCGCCGCTCACCGAGGCGTTCGTGACGGCCGAGCAGCTCACCCCCCGCGCGCACCTGGAGATGCAGGCCGCCCTGCAGCGGCACGTCGACAGCTCGATCTCCAAGACCATCAATTGCCCAGCCGACATTAGCTTCGAGGCCTTCAAGGATATCTATCTCGAGGCCTACGCCATGGGCCTCAAGGGCTGCACCACCTACCGGCCCAATGCGGTCACCGGCGCGGTGCTGAGCCGCTCGCCCGGGCCGCTGGCTGAGCCGACCCAGGTCGCTGCTGTCGTGCCAGCGGATCCGGTGCGGGCCGAGGAACTGGCCGACCAGACCCCGTTCCTTCCCGGCCTGGACCTCGGCCGCCGCCAAGGCGAGATCGTGCGCCTCAGCGAGCCGCTCGAGCGCGAAGGCGTGCTCGCGGGCTTCACCTACAAGCTGAAATGGCCGGGCAGCGACCATGCCATGTACATCACCATCAACGACATCGAGCAGGGTCATGTCGGTAGCGGGGTGGCGGGGCGGCGGCGCCCGTTCGAGATCTTCATCAACTCGAAGAACCTCGAGCACTACGCCTGGACGGTCGCGCTGACGCGCATGATCAGCGCCATCTTCCGCCGCGGCGGCGATGTGTCCTTCGTGGTGGAGGAGCTGAAGGCGGTATTCGACCCCGTGGGTGGGCAATGGATGGGCGGGCGATACGTCCCGAGCCTGCTGGCGGCGATCGGGCAGGTCATCGAGAACCACATGATCCGCACCGGCTTCCTGGTGACCCAGGGCGCAGAGAAGGGCTCGTCCGACAGGGAGCGAAAGTCGCTCGCCGTCGGGGAGCCGCGCGCCGGCGCGGACCGCGGCCGCGGCAGCATCTGCCCGCGCTGCAGCTCGCTCTCGCTGCACCGCGAGGAGGGCTGCCTGGTGTGCGATTCCTGCGGCTATTCCAAATGCAATTGAGCCGACGGCCACCGGCAACGCTCGAGCATTCGTGACGCAACTCGGCCCCGGAATGCCTTGAAAACTCTCATCTCCAGCCACATTTCGGCTGGAAATCGCGCCTACCAGGACGGCCGAACCTGATCGTGGTGTGAGTCAACAGGAGCCGATCGTCACCCATGGCTGCACAGATTTTCAGCCTCGCACGCTTGCCCGAGCATCGCCCGGCGGTGGGTGCGCCCGCCGCGCTGTCTGCGAACGGCGCGATCCGCTGCCATATCTGGCGCGGCGCATCAGGCAGGCGCTACGCACACACGGTGTCCAGCCTGATCGAATGCCCGCCCGTGCCGCGCGCCGCCTATCTGCTGGTGCGCCGCGACGCCGGCGGCAACCGCACCGTTCTGCACATCGGTCATGCCGATCACGATGCGCCCACGCTGAACCTCGCGCGCATCCGTCAGCGCGGCGCCACGCTCGGCGTCAACGAGGTGCACGTGTACGCGCTGGCGGGGACGGACTCGGAGCGCCGGCTCGTCATCTGCGACCTGCGCGCGGGACAGTTCGGCGAGCTTGCCGCCGAGCCTTCGCACGCTGCCTGATTGCGAGCCACGGCGGCCGCGCACTCAACCCCCGTTGCGAATTTCTGGAGTCAGCGTTGCCCTGCCTGGCGCGTCAGCCGCAGCCGATACAGGAAACGGCTGTGCTGGTTGCGATCGCGCAGCTGAACCGCCGGCGGCCGCGTGCTTGCCGCTCGCACCATGGCCGCGGCGCAGGCGCTCGTGCGCGGCCCTCCCCCTCCGCGCCGCCAGGCGTGCCCGCCCATGACCGTCGCCAGGCGCTCCAGCTCGCGCTCGCGGATGCCGACTTCGGCGAGATGGCGCAGGGTATTCACCAGATAGTCCAGATTGGCGCCGGACACGCCCTGTCCGCCGCGGATCAGCCGCGCCTGCAGCGCGAGGGCCAGGCGGCCCGCGTAGTTCGGGTGCGCCCGTTCGGCGACGAAGGCCAGCGCCTGCACCTCGCGATGCGGCCCCTTGATCAGCTCGACCGGCACGTGCACATCGCGATAGACGCCGTTGATCTGCTCGCGCGCGCTCAGATAGCGCGTCGTCTCGGCCACGTTGGCGGCGGCGACGCGATAGGCGATGCCCTCGCAGGCGCCCCCGCGGTCGAGCCCCAGCACCATGCCCGGGCGCTCGGGCGTGCCGCGGTGATGCACGGAATAGATGCAGAAGCAGCGCCGGTAGCCGGTGACGCGCGCGTGCTGCGCCTCCTCATAGGCGAAGCCCGGCCGCCACATCAACGAGCCGTAGCCGAACACCCACAGATCGTGAGCGGCCCGGCTCATGTGCCCGTTGGCTTGGCGCCGGATGATTTCGCCTCCGCCGGCGCGCCGTGGCGGCCGAAGTCGGGCGCTGCCGTGTCCTGGCCCGCCTGGATGATGCCGCGCCGCGTCGCGCGCGCTTCCACGAACAGCTTGTGCAGGGTGTCGCCCTCGCCGAAGCGGATGGCGCGCTGCAGGGCGGTCAGGTCCTCGCTGAAGCGGGCGAGCATTTCCAGCACCGCGTCCTTGTTGTTGAGGAACACGTCGCGCCACATGACGGGATCGGAGGCGGCGATGCGGGTGAAATCGCGGAAGCCGCCGGCCGAGAACTTGATCACCTCGGTGTCGGTCACGCGCTCCAGATGCGCTGCGGTATTGACGATGTTGTAGGCAATGAGATGCGGCACGTGGCTGGTGATCGCCAGCACCAGATCGTGGTGGGTCGCATCCATGATCTCCACGTGGCTGCCGCACGCCCTCCAGAAGGCGGCGAGCTTGTCGGTTGCCGCCGCATCGCCGCCCTCGAGCGGGGTGAGCACGCACCAGCGGCCGTCGAACAGCTCGGGAAAGCCGGACTCGGGGCCGGAATGCTCGGTGCCGGCGATCGGGTGGCCCGGAATGAAATGCACGCCCTTGGGGACATGCGGGGCGACGTCACGCACCACGGCGGCCTTCACCGAGCCCACATCGGTCAGGATCGCGCCCGGCCGCAGCCCGGGCGCCATCTCCTCGGCGAGGCGGCCGCAGGCGCCGACCGGCGTGCACAGGATGACGAGATCAGCGCCGCGCGCCGCCTCCGCCGCGCTCGCGTAGACCGAGCCGACCAGGCCGAGCCGCAGCGCCGTGTCGCGCGTCTTCTCGGTCTGGGCGTGGCCGACAATCGTGCGCGCCAGGCCGCCACGACGCATGGCATGACTGAGGGAGGAGCCGATCAGCCCGATGCCGACCAGCGCCACGCGCTCGAACATCGGCGTCGTCATGACCGCCCCATGAACTGGGTGAGCGCCGCGACTACCTTGCGGTTGTCATCGGCGGTGCCGATGGTCATGCGCAGCGCGCCGGGCAGGCCGTAAGCTGCGACCCGGCGCAAAATGATGCCGCGCGACTTGAGCATCTCGTCGGCGGCGACCGCATCCCGCCCCTTCTCCTTGGGGAAATGGATGAGGATGAAGTTGCCGACGCTCGGCGTCACCTGCAGGCCTAGCTTCTCGAGCTCGGCCGTGACCCAGGGCAGCCACGTGTCGTTGTGCGCCACGGCCGTCTCGACGTGCGCGCGGTCGGCCAAGGCCGCCACACCCGCTGCCAGCGCCGGCGCCGTGACGTTGAATGGCCCGCGCACGCGGTTCAGCACGTCGGCGACCGCCGCTGGGCAATAGGCCCAGCCGAGACGCAGCGCGGCGAGGCCGTGGATCTTGGAGAAGGTGCGCGTCATCACCGTGTTGTCGGTGGTGGCGACCAGCTCCAGGCCGGCCTCGTAGTCGTTGCGGCGCACGTACTCGCAGTAGGCGGCATCCAGCACCAGCAGCGTGTCGCTCGGCAGACCCTGATGCAGGCGGCGCACCTCCTGGTGAGGCAGATAGGTGCCGGTTGGATTGTTCGGGTTGGCGAGAAAGACGATCTTGGTCTTGGGCGTCACCCGCGCCAGGATCGCGTCGACGTCGGCCTTGTAAGCAGTCTCCGGCACGCTGACGGGCTTGGCGCCGCTCGACAGCGTGGCGATCTTGTACATAAGGAAGCCGTGCTCGGTGTAGACCGCCTCGTCGCCGGGGCCGAGGTAGGCGTGCGCGATGAGGTTGATCAGCTCGTCGGAGCCGCAGCCGCAGACGATGCGGTCGGGATTGAGCCCGTACTGCCTGGCGATGGCATTGCGCAGGCCGGTGGCGGCGCCGTCGGGGTAGCGCTCCAACTCGTCGGCGACGGCCTTGTAGGCGGCCACGGCGTGCGGACTTGGCCCCAGCGGCGTCTCGTTGGAGGAGAGCTTGATCGGCGTAACGCCGCCGGGGACGCTGCTTTCGCCCGGAACGTAGGCGCTGATCTCAAGGATGCCCGGCTGCGGCACGGGTCCGGTCTTGGCCATCGGTGGTCTCGTTGCTTGACGCGCAGGTGCGCAAACGGGCGGCAAAATAGGCGCAACGGGTGCGCTTGGCCAGCGGGTTGCGCAAATCGGGTTCGAGCCGGACTCAGCTCGCCAATTCGCGCGACCGCTTGGCTGCGGCGTCGACGGCTTCGCGCATCAGCTTGGCGAGCCCGTCCTCCGCCATCAGCACCTGCAGGGCGGCGTAGGTCGTGCCGTTGGGGGAGGTGACGTTCTGGCGCAGCACGTCGGCGCCGAGCTCGGAGCGGTGCAGCAGCTCGCCGGCCCCCGCAACCGTCCAGCGCGCCAGCTTCCGAGCCAGCTGCGGCTCCAACCCGGCCTTGACGCCGGCCTCGGCCAGGCACTCCGCCAGGTAGAACACGTAGGCCGGGCCGGACCCCGACACCGCAGTCACGGCGTCGAGCAGGCTCTCGTCGCCAACCCAGGCGACCTCGCCGGCCGCGCGCAGCAGCGCGTCGCAGGTTGCGCGCTGTGCGGCCGTGACGTGCGCATTCGCCACCGCCACGGTGATGCCGCGCCCGATCGAGGCCGGCGTATTGGGCATGGAGCGGACCACGCCGGTGTTCTTGGCGAGGTGGCGCTCGAACCCGGCGATGGCGCGTCCGGCCGCTATGGACAGCACCACGGTGTGGGGGCCGGCGAGGCGCGCCAGCGGCGGGAACACCTCGTCCATCACCTGCGGCTTCACCGCCATCATCAGCACGGCGGGCGGCTCCGGCAGCGCGGCGACCGCCGCGTGCGCGGCAATGCCGTGGCGGCCGAGCAGGGCCTTGGCGCTGGGCGGCGGCGAGGGGTCCTGGACGATCACGCGGGCCGGATCGAGGCCGCGCTCCAGCCAGCCGGCCAGCAGCGCCTGGCCCATGTTGCCGGCGCCGGCGAGGAGAAGGGAGCCGTCGAGCGCGAGTGTCATGAGCAAAGCCTGCGTTGTGGTGGACGCCCTGGGGTGGCGCGTCGGGAGCCAGGAAGCCCGCAATCCTAGGCGCAGTCCCGCCGCTTGGCCAACACATGGCGGCCGGGCCGATACAGGCTCCGTGTCGCACCGCACAAATAAATGTTGCAATGCACAATGGAATGGCTATATAAGTGTCAGACGCCCATTGAGGCGTCACCCCAGGCCCGCCAACCGATGGATACAACCGTGAACACTCAATTCGGAAAACAAGCTTTCGACCAGGCCGAGAAGCTCTTCAAAGACGCGCGCGTGCCCGAGAACGTCCAGGTCTTGGCGCAGCAGAGCGTTGCCGCCTCCAAGGAACTCTACGCCAAGACGGCCGCGGCCGCACAGGACGGCGCGAAGGCCATGACGGAGATCGCCGACACTGCCTGGGGCAGCACGAAGATGCTCAACGAGAAGTTCGTGCAGAACCTGACGGCAAACGCCGAGGCCGCCTTCAGCGCGGCGCAGGCGATGTCCGCCGCCAAGTCGCTGCCCGAGATCGCCAAGCTCCAGAGCGAGTTCGTTCAGAAGTTCGCCGCGCAGGCAACCGAGCAGACCAAGGAGTTCTTCGATCTTTCGACTCGCGCGACGCAACATCTGCTAGAAAAGGCGCAGGCCGCAACCAAGTCGTTCAAGCCCACCCTCTGAACGCCTGTCGTAGCGGCCGGAATCGAGACCGCGACGGAGCTCGTCGCGGTCTTTGGTCTATTTCTGCGGGCGCACCGCGCCGCCGCTACCCGTGCAATCGAGGACGTCGTGACACACGACCACACAAAACCCGAGTCGGAGCGACCCTCCGAGCCCAAGACGCGGCCGTGCCTCGTCTGCAAGACGCCATTTCAGAGTGAGTGGTCCGGCGAGCGCATCTGCCGTCGCTGCAAGTCCGCCAAGGTCTGGCGCAACGGCGCTGCGTCCCAGAAAACCCGTTAGCCAGAGGCGGGCTATCGCCAGAGTCCGCCGAAGCTCCGCGGCGGACCGTTGCGGACGATCAGTACAGCCGCCCGCCATTGGGCACGGCGCGCTCCGGGCCAATCAGCACGACCTCGCCGTCGGCGTCGGGAAAGCCCAGCGTCAAAACCTCCGACATCATCTTGCCGATCTGGCGCGGGGGGAAGTTGACGACCGCTGCCACCTGCCGGCCGATCAGCGTCGCCGGCTCGTAGTGCCGGGCGATCTGCGCCGAGCTCTTCTTGACGCCCAGCTGCGGCCCGAAATCGATCTCGAGCTTGATCGCGGGCTTGCGCGCACCGGCGAGCGGCTCGGCCGCCACGATCGTGCCGACGCGGATGTCGACTTTGAGGAAGTCGTCGAAGGCGATGCGGGGCGGCTGTGAGCTTGCCTCGGTCATGCTCTTCCGCCCCATCACACCTTGGGGCCGGTCTCGCCGCCGGGAGCCGCGTCGGGCTTGGGCCGGCCCCGCAGCACGGAGCGCAGGAAGCCCGGACCGTCGGTGGCAAGGCGGTTGAGCGTCGACGCCACCTGATCGACGGAGGCCATCGCGCGCTCGCCACGCCGCAGCCGCCGGTCGAGCGCCGCCATGGTGCGCGCGTGGCCTGGATCGTCGTCCTCCAGCCAGGTCCGGAACACCGAGGCGTAGGCGAGCCCGAGCCCGGCAACCCGCAACGCCCCGCCGGCGCCGTCGGTGCCGATGCCGGCTGCCTGCAGCATCCAGTGCTGAGACGATAGATAGGGCGCCGCGAGCGAGAAATCGGCGGCGCCGGACGCATAGATGGATTTGAGCGCGGGCTTGTGAGGGGCCAGCACGTCGAAGCGTGTCATGACGATGTCGAACAGCAGATCGCGCTTCTCCTGGCCCTCGCCGCGTTTGGGCGCGCGCTTCAAGACCTCGTCGTCGACGGCGCGCAGCAGGGCGGCGATGATGTCGGTCTTGGTCTTGAAGGTGTCGCGCAGCTCGGCGAGCGAAAGGCCGGCGCCCTCGACGATGTCGAGCAGCGTGACGTCGGCCCAGCTCTTCTTCGCCGCCAGGTCGAGCGCGGCAGACAGCATACGGCCTTTGGGGGTCGATTGATCGAGCATGGGATGTCTCCTCGACCCATTACATCGGCGAAAAGCCGCGGCAAATCAACCAAACCCTCACGCGCATTGAAGAAAAAGGCGGCGCAAGACCGGCGCGGGACTGCATTAACCGGATGGGCCGCTCGGATCCGTGGGACCTGGTGAAGGGGCACCAACGTCCAACGACGGTTCTGCTCGATAAGGGACACCGTTGTGCCCGGCGAAAGCCACGTTCGCTTGCACAGGCACACTCAGAGCCGACAGCCCAAGCAGCAACACGAATATCTTGGCGAGGCTATGCACAGGGGCTTCCGCCCGTCCAAGCAAAGCAGCAACGATGGCTTTCATGGTCATATTCTTTCGCGTCTCTTTGGCACGAGCCCTCGAGGCCCGCCTGTTTCGCATATGGGGTCAGACGCGCCCGATTGAACCGTGCCTCACGTCCCTGTGACGCATGGTGATTCCTCAGGAGCGAGCGAGAGCGCAGCGAGGCGCGCCAACCCGCTCGCATCGGATTGCGCAGGTGCGTCGTGTCCCTTCGCAATCTGAAAGAATCCATTGACAATTGCCCGCGACAGCCTAGCTAACGGCGCTTATGAACACGGCAAACCCGCGCGAATTGCAGGGCACGATCGATGCGCGGCTGCTCGAGGCCTCGAGGCCCAGCAGCCTCTACATCGACATTCCCGAAAGCGAGCCGCTGCGGCTCGATTGCGACCAGCTACTCGGCCCCTTTCGCATCGCCTACAAGACCTATGGCGAGCTGAATGCGGCGAAGTCGAACGCCATCCTCGTGTGCCACGCGCTGACCCTCGACCAGTATGTCGCGAGCGAGCACCCGGTGACGAAGAAGCCCGGCTGGTGGGAGACCATGGTCGGGCCGGGCAAGCCGATCGACACGGACCGCTTCTTCGTAGTCTGCCCGAACATCCTGGGCGGCTGCATGGGCTCGACCGGACCCGCCAGCATCAATCCGAAGACCGGCAGACCCTGGGGTCTCGACTTCCCGGTCATCACCATCGGCGACATGGTGGACGCGCAGGTGCGCCTGATCGACCATCTCGGCATCGACCAGCTGTTCAGCGTGGCCGGCGGCTCGATGGGCGGCATGCTGGTGCTGGAGTGGGCCTCGCGCTATCCCGAGCGCGTGTTCAGCGCCATGCCGATCGCCGCTGCTGCGTGGCATTCCTCGCAGAACATCGCCTTCCATGAGGTGGGGCGGCAGGCCGTGATGGCCGATCCCGATTGGTGCCAGGGTCGCTACCACGAGTTCGACAAGACGCCGCGCAACGGTCTCGCGGTGGCGCGCATGGCCGCGCACATCACGTATCTGTCGGAGGAGGCGCTGCACCGCAAGTTCGGGCGCAGCCTGCAGGACCTCGCCGCCAAGAGCTTCAGCTTCAACGCCGATTTCCAGGTCGAGAGCTATCTGCGCCATCAGGGCTCGACCTTCGTCGACCGCTTCGATGCCAACAGCTATCTCTACATCACGCGGGCGATGGACTACTTCGACCTTGCCGCCGAGCACGGCGACGTGCTGGCCAATGCCTTCATCGGCACCAAGACGCGCTTTTGCGTGGTGTCGTTCACCAGCGACTGGCTCTATCCCACGCGCGAGAGTCGGGAAATCGTGCACGCGCTGAATGCGGTGGCGGCCAATGTCAGCTTCGTCGAGATCGAGTCGGACAAAGGCCACGACGCCTTCCTGCTGGACGAGCCGGAGCTGTTTGCGACCATCCGCGGCTTCCTCAACGCCGCCGCCGGCAGGCGCGGCCTCAACCCGGCTAAGGTGCAGGAACGTCGCTGATGCTCGCTCCCAATACCCAGCGCACCACCCGCGTCGACCATCTGCTGATCGCCGAGATGGTGCAGCGCGGCTCGCGCGTGCTCGACGTCGGCTGCGGCGACGGGGCACTGCTGCAGCTGCTGGCCGACACCAAGGATGTCGACGGGCGCGGCATCGAAGTCGCGCGCGAGCGCGTCAACGCCTGCGTGGCGCGCGGACTGTCCGTGATCCAGGGCGACGCCGACCGCGATCTCGTCGACTACCCGGACGCGGCGTTCGACTATGCGATCCTGAGCCTGACCATCCAGGCGACGCGGCAACCCAAGGCGGTGCTGGAGAACCTGCTGCGCATCGGCCGCAGCGCCATCGTCTCGTTCCCCAACTTCGGCCATTGGCAGGTGCGCGGGCGGCTCGCCTTCACGGGCCGCATGCCCGTGACGGAGAACCTGCCCGAGGCCTGGTACGTGAGCCCCAACGCGCATCTGTGCACCATCAAGGACTTCGCCGACCTGTGCCGCATGACGAATGCACGCGTGGAGCGGGCCGTAGCCTTCAACGCGTGGGGCCGGCAGCTCGGCACCTGGCTGCCGTTGACCGTGCACAACCTGATGGGCGAGAAGGCCGTGTTCATGCTGACGCGCTGGCAGGCGCGGTAGGGGGCGAGACTCTGCGTCTCAGTCAGGCATCAGCCTCATAGTGGTGCGCTTTGTCGGTCTTGCGCCGTATGCCAAATGCGCGCGACTTGCAATTGCGTGTCCGTGAAGCGGTACCATACGACCAACCGGGTGCGGGGAACCCAGGTCTCCCAGAGACCGCGGTGGTCAAGAAAGATGCCTGTGGCCGGGTAGACGGTGAGATAGTCGCGTGCGAACACTTTGACGCGCGCCAACAGCCGGTCGGCGGCGTCCACCGCATCGTGCTCAATGAGGTAGTCGATTTGGGCTTGAAGGTCGGCCTCGGCCTGTCGGTCGAGAACCCAACTCCTCATGCACGTGCCTTGGCTGCGGCGATACGCGCATCGAGCCTGGCGAACACCTCCTCGCCGGGGATGCCATCACCACGATCCAAACGATCGAGCGCGGCGTCGAGCGCGACCTTGTCGGTTGGCGAAAGCGTCGAATAGACGCTCGGCTGGACAAGGGTCGACGTGAACGCGACGAGTCCGTCGAGCTGATCGTCGTTGAGCTTCTCGGCGTTGGCCGCGATCTGAGCGATAGCTTCGGTTCTAGTCATAGCCTGAGGATAGCACGGCCTGGGCCGATGCGCACGAGTCGCAATCGGGCGGAGCACTACCGAGCTGTATAGAAAGTTGACGGCCCCGGGATCGCTCCCGAGGCCCGCGCATACTCCAGGCTGCAGTAGCGCTCAGATCGAGCCGGTGACCCAATCCTGCAGCTGCTTCTTCTGCGTCAGGGCACCGACCCGCTCCGCGACCTTCTTGCCGTCCTTGAAGATCATCAGCGTCGGCATCGCCTGGATGTGGAACTTCTGCGTCACTTCCGGATTCTGGTCGACGTCGAGCTTGGCGAACTTGACCTTGCCCTTCAGCTCGGCGGCCACCGCCTCCAGGGCCGGCGCCATGGCCTTGCATGGTCCGCACCACTCGGCGAAGAAGTCGACGAACACGGGCTCGGAGGACTGCAGCACCTCCTTCTCGAAGTTGGCGTCCGACACGGAGAGCGTTGCTCCAGCCATCTGTCCAGTCTCCTTGTGATGCCCCGCACATGACGTCCCGAATTGGGGGCCGAACTGTTGCCGGGAACGTAGGGAGGACCCCCTCAGGCGTCAAGGCTCGCCGGGTCGAGCTGCCAGAGCCGCTGTTGATGCGCGTCGAGCACGTACGCCGGTATCTCCATGATGCGTGGGCCGTCGGTCCACAGCAGAGCAGCCCTGATATGCAACCCCTTGAATATGCTCTGCGCTGCCAGCCGGTAGGCGGCGAGCTGCAGAAGGTAGGTCTCGGCAACGTGGGCGGGATCGCGGGGCGGCGGCCGGTTGGTCTTGTAGTCGACGATCAGCACGCTGTTTCCCTCGCGCACCAGACGGTCGATCTTGCCGGTGAGGCGGAGCGCCGGGCCGCGCCCTTGCGGGTGGGGGATCTCGGCGACGATGGCAACCTCCGCACGCGCGTTGGGGCCGAACAGTGCGGCGAAGGCCGGCTCGCGCAACACCGCCAGCGTCTCGGCCACGATACCCTTGCGCACGCCGGCCGGCAGCTGCGCGCCGCGGCCGGCGATGAAGGCCTCGGCCGCGGCCTGCCAACGCTCTGTCGGCAGTGCGGGCAGGTGCTCGAGCAAAGCATGGGTGAGGGTGCCGCGCAGGAAGCGATAGTCGTCGGCCAGCGCCGCCGGCGGCAGGATTGCCGGCTCGGCGAGGTGCCCGCGCGGCGACTCGGTCGGCTCGCCGCCGGCATCCGTCTCGAGCGGGGCCAGGCGCGAGGGCCTGAGCGGGATGGTGATCAGGGGCTCTTTCGGCGCGGGGCGGCTGGCCCAGGCCGGCAGCGGGACAGAATCGGTGGCCGCCCGCGCCGCGGTCTTGGCGGGTTCGTGCGCGGCCATCTGCGCGGTCTGCGACCGCCACACAGTCCGGCCGTCCGCCGTCGTGACCTCTTCGAGGCTGCCGCCGAGGCCATCCTTGACGAGTCCGTCCTTGATCAGCCCGTCTTTGATCAGCCCGTCTTTGATCAGCCCATCTTTGATCAGATTGTACCAGCAGTCCGCCGGCGGCGCGGTGCCGTTCTCGAAACCCGACACATACAGCCGGTCCCGCGCGCGCGTCAGCGCTACATAAAGCAGCCGGTTGCGCTCCTCCGTCTCGGCGGCCGCAATCGCCGCTTTCGCCTGCTGCACGGCATCGAGGTTGCTGGTGCCCTTTACCGGCCACAGCAACGGTGCCGGCGTGTTGGTCGGTCGTGCCGCGCCCTCTAGCTTCAGCAGGCTGCCGGGCCGCCGCCCCGATCGCGTCGAGCACGTATCGGGCAGGAACACGATCGGCGCCTCCAGCCCCTTGGCGCCGTGCACGGTCATCACGCGCACCTCGTCGCGGCCCTGCTCCATGTCGCGCTTGATCTCGCGCACGCCCTCGCGCAGCCAGCTCAGGAAGCCCTGCAGCGAGGGCGGCGCCGTCTCGTCGTAGCGGAGCGCCAGGTTGAGGAACTCGTCGATCGCATCCGCCGCCTCCGCGCCCAACCGCTCGAGCATGCGCGCGCGCATGCCATCCCCGTCCAGCAGCGCCGCATAGAACTCGAACGGCGGCGCGCGGTCGGCGCGCGCGCGCCAGCGCATCAAGGTCTCGGCGGCCGCCTGCAGGCGCGGAGCAACATCGGCGCGGGCAAGCAGCTCCTGCCACAGCGAGCCGCGCCGCTCAGGGGCGAGCGCGAGCAGATCGTCGTCGTCGAGCCCGAACAGCGGCGACTTCAGGACCGCCGCCAGCGCCAAGTCGTCGTCGGGCAGGACCAGGAAGTCGCCGAGCGCCATCAGGTCCTGCACCGCGATCTGCTCGGTCAGCACCAGCCGATCGGCGCCCGCCACCGGTAGGCCACGCAGCTTGAGGGCCGAGATCATGGCCGGCGCGAACGGCGTGCGCTTGCGCACCAGAATGAGAATGTCGCCGGCGCGAACGGGCCGGTCCTCGGACTGCAGCCGCTCGGAGGACGCGAGCCAACCGGCGATCGTGTCGGCAATGCGCGCTGCCAGCCGCACCACCGGCGAGGAGGCGCTCGCCTCCTCCAGCGGCGACCAGGGCTCGGCGGGCTCCACCTGCTCCTTCTTCTCGGCCGGCCAGATCTCGATCAGCCCGGCCTGGCCGGCGCGATGGGCGAAATGCTCGAGCGGCTTGTCGGCAGCCGTCACGCCCGGCGTCCGCGCCGGATCGGCGAACACTGCATCGATCGCCGCCAGCAGCGGCTCGACCGTGCGGAACGACAGGTTGAGCGGCACCCGCCGCCACGTCAGCCCGGCGCGCTCCGCTCGTTCCGCCAGCGCCTCTCCGACATCGGCGAACATGGCCGGCGCCGCCCCCTGGAAGCCGTAGATCGACTGCTTCTCGTCACCGACCGCAAACAGCGTGCGCACCACCTCGCCGGCGCCGGCACCGGCGAAGAACTCGTCCGCCAGCGCGCGGATCACCTGCCACTGCACCGGGCTCGTATCCTGGGCCTCGTCGACCAGGACGTGGTCGAGCCCGCCGTCGAGCTTGTAGAGCACCCATTCGACCGCCGCCGACGAGCCGAGCAGGCTCGCTGCCCGCGCCACCAGGTCGTCGAAGTCGAGCGCCGCGCGCCGCGCCTTGGCGTCGCCATAGCGTTGCAGCACGGCGTTGCCGAGCCGGATCAGGGCCAGCGCCGCATCGAGCAGCACAAGCTTGCAGCGCTCCGTGTGGAGCGCGACGAACTGGTCCTGCGCCCGTTGCAACTGCGCCAGTGCGTCCGGGTGCTGGGCGGCGAGCGGCTTGGTCATCAGCGATTTGCGTGGCTCGCCGCCGCTCGCAAAGAAGAATGCCGCCAGGGCGTCGATGCGGCTGTCGGGACCGTTGCTCTTCAGCGCGTTCGCAAGATACTCGGCACATTTGCGATCGGTGGGTGAGCCGGAGTCCAAAATGTCGCGCTGGCGCGCGAGCTCCGCGTTCGGCAGCAATGCGGCGAGCTTCTGCGCGACCTGCCCGCTGTCGGTGCCGGGTCCGAGCCCCAGCGCCATGCGGTAGTTGGTCTCCGCCTCGTCGCCGAGGCGTACGGCTGCCGCGAGCCATGCGCGCTCGCGCAGCGCCTCCATCAGCAGGGCATCGAAATTGTCATCGGTGGCGAAGGCCACGGCCGACGCGAGCGCGCCGGCGAGCGGCGTGCCGCACATCGCGGTCGCCTCCGCAAGCATCTCGTCGGCGGCCTCCTTCAGCAGCGCGCGCTGCTCGTGGTCGTCGAGAATGGCGAAATTGGGCGGCACGCCGGCCTCGAGCGGGAAGCGCTGCAGCAGGCGCTCGCAGAACGCGTGGATGGTCTGCACCTTGAGACCGCCCGGGGTCTCGATGGCGATGGCGAACAGCTGTCGCGCCCGCTGCAGGTCGGTTGCCGTCGGAGTGCGGCCGAGCAGCGCGGCGAGCTTTTTCTTCAGGATATCGTCGGTGTCGGTCACCCATTCCGCCAGCCGCGCGAACACCCGCTTCGACATCTCCGCGGCGGCTGCCTTGGTGTACGTGAGCGCCAGGATGCGCTCGGGCGCCGTGCCGGCGAGCAACAGGCGCAGCACGCGCATGGTCAGCACGTGCGTCTTGCCCGTGCCCGCGTTGGCAGAGACCCAGGCGGAGGAAGACGGGTCGGCGGCGGCGGCCTGGTGGCGCTGCGTCTCGTCCAGCGCCTTCTCCAGCTTCGATTTGAAGAACAGGCCCATCGCTCACACCTCCTCGACCGTCTCGGCCGACCACTCCGCCACGCGGGCGAGGTGGGCGTAGTCGTCGAAGCGGTAGGTGAAGCGCACGCGCCGCAGCGCGCGGTAGGGCGTGGTCTCCTTGTCGAACGCTGCGATCAGCCGGGCAAGGCCTTCGTGCGCCTGGCGCGCGAGTGCGGCGATGTCCTTGGTGTTCAAGGCGCATTCCAGGCCGGGCGGCTCGCCGCCCGACGTGGAGATGTAGCGCAGCTCGGCTACGTTCGCCGCGGCTACGCCGGCAAAGCCGCCCGCCGCGGCGATCGCCGCCTCCAACGGCAGCTGCGGCGCCATGCCTTTTTCGGCGCGGCCCGCCAGATCCTTGATGCCGGCGCCGGTCTTGTAATCGGTGATGACGAGACCGCCTCGCCGCACATCGATGCGGTCGGCGCGGGCTCGTAGCGTGAAGGGCCCGGCCGGCCCCGCCAGTACGATTTTGCCCTCCAGCTCCGCCAGGCTCCTGCTCAGGCCCGCCCGCCGCGCGGGCTCCGTCTCGGCAAACCAGGCGGCAAAGCGGGCAAAGCGCGGTGCCCAGAACGCTGCCACCCTCGGCGAGCCGGTCAACTCGGCCAGGGCGGCCTCGGCACAAGCGACCAGCTCCGCACGCACATCGCTGGGCAGCCGCTCGGGGAAGCGCGTGGCGAAGCGGCCGAGCGCGTCATGCACGATCTGGCCGCGCAGCGCCGCGTCGGGCGGCCGGCCGAGCGCGGGCAGAGGCTGCAGACCCAGGATGCGGTCGGCGAAGATGGCATACGGATTGGCGATCCACTTCTCGACCGTGGTGACGCTGACTTGGCGCGGCCGCAGATGCAGGGGCGGACGCGGCTCGGGCGCCCGTACGGGCCGCGCCGGCCCGGCCAGCGCATTGCGCGCCTGCGCCCAGGCGAGCCACGGCTCCTCGGCCTCGGCGGCCTGGCCGACACCGCCGAGCAAGGCCTGCAATCTGAGCAGCCAGCGCGACGGCACCGTCGGCACGCCGTCGACCTTGGCGGCGCGGGTGAGGTAGACGCGCGGCGTGCCCAGCAGCGAGGTGAAGATGTGCGCGGCGTCGCCGATGCGCTCCTCCGGGGCCGGCAGCCCGAGCGCTTGCTGCATCGGCCGGTTGAGCCAGGGGCCGCAGTCAGCGGTCTGCGGCCATGTGCCTTCATTGAGCGAGCCCAGGATCACCACATCGGGGTGCTGCAGACGCGACTCGTAGGGCTCCCAGATGAAGATGCGCGAATGCGCCGACCCCTCGCCCCGCACGCTCACGTCACCCGCGAGGCTGCGGTAGAACTCCGGATAGTCGATTGCCGGCATGTCCGGCGCGATCGTGTCGTTCCCGAACAGGGCGGCCAGAAACTTGGAGGCCTCATCGCCGGCTTTGCCCCGCCAGAGAGGGCGTTCATTGACCACATCGGCGGTGTGGGCGAGGGCTTCCGCGGCCGAGACGTGAGCCGTGACCAGTGAGCGCAGACTTGTTTCGGCCGATGACGCGAACAGCTCCTCGATCGGCTGGAATGCCTTGCCAAGACGTCGCATCAGCTCACGTGCGGCCACCCAATCCTCAGGACGCAGCCGGCGCACCGCTGCGTGGCGCCGCTTGCCGGAGCGCAGCTCGGTTTCGGCTCGCTCGAGCGCCGCGGCGACGCCCTCGAGTCCCTGGCCGAAGTAGGGTGCGCGGAAGGCCGCCAGCTCGAGCGCGTGCCGCCCTCGATGCAGGTCGGCCGCCGCCATGCCGAGCCGGCACAGGGGATGCTTGAGAACCGCCATGAGGGCCACGGGCCCGAACCGGGTCGCGGTGGCCTCGATGACGAGATCGAGGAACGCGCCGACTACGGTCTTGCCCAGTGGCTGTCCAGCCGAGTCCTCGACATGCAGATCCCACGTTGCCAGCCTGGCGGCAACACGCCGCGCCAGCACACGATCGGGCGATACGAGTGCGGCCGTGCGGCCCGGCGTCTGCGCTGCTTCGCGCAGGATGAGGGCAACGGCCTCGGCCTCGTCCTCGGCATTCGCCGCATCCAGAATGACGACGTCCGCCAGCGCCTGCGCCATCTCGTCGGTCTTGGCACGCGCCGTGAACCGGTGCCAACGCTCGGTGGTGCGCGCCGGCCGCATCGCCTCGCTGGCGAGCGCCGCGCGCACGCTCTGCGAGCGAATTGGCGCGGCGCCCGGCAGCTCCAACACGTCCTCGCGCCGCACGCCGAGCCCATCCAGAAGCTTCTTGAGCCCGAACTGAGGATGCTCGGGATGCTTCGGGACGATCGTCTGCCAGCTCTCTTCGTCCAGCGACTGGTCGAGCCCAGGCAGCACCAGCGCGCCATTCGCCAGATGCGACACCGCTTCCAGCAGCGCCGTCACTGCCGGCACGCTGCTCATCACACCGGCAACGATCACCGGCGCGGGTGGGGGGCATTCCCGCAACCGTGCCGCTTGCCCCAGTACCTGCTGCTTGTCGTGGTGCAGCTTCGAGACGAGACCATGCTCGCGGAGATGGGCCGGCCAGTACTCGGTCACGATGCGCAGGAAATCGAGTGTCTGTTGCCAATGCGCTGCGTAGGTGTCGGGAACCAGCGACCGCATGCGCGCAAAGTCGACGTCCTCGATCTCCATAGAGTCCATGAGTCGGGCGAGCTCTCGGGCGAGATTGGCTGCTTGCGCCGAGGTGCGAGCGGCTGCCGGCACGTAAGGCTGGAGATCGGCGTCGGGCCCGCTGCCCTTGCGCCCCGCCTCGGACCATCGCAACACCAGCATCGCGAGCGCGAGCTGACGCTCGATCTCGCCGATCGCCCGTCCATCGCCGCCGACAAGATCCTCGACGCCATCCGGGACGTTGAGCCCCTCCCCGTGGCCGATGATCGGCTTGATCCTGGGCAGCAGCAGCGCTGTGCCGCTCGACGCGCGCAGGAACGCCTCTTGCAGGGCGCGCGTCGCGCGCCGCGTCGGCAGGAACAGGGTGACCTCGGCCAGCTCCAGGGGCCCAGGTCGCTTGCCACCAGGCACCGGCAGATTGCCGGCCAGCAGCGCGTCCGCCAGCGCGGCCAGGAACGGCCGTCCCGGCGGCACCGTATAGATGCGCCGAGCCGGTCGGGCGCTCACGGTCCCGGTCTTGCTCTCAGATTCGAAAATCACGGCTCAAGTACTGCTCGGCTTCGGTCAGTGCGTCGGGCGTGCCGACATGCATCCACACGCCTTCCATGCGCACGCCATAGGCGCGGCCTGCGGCGATCGCCCGGCTCCACACCACGTTGAGCGAGAACGGCCCCTCCGGGCTCGCATCGAAGAGGCGCGGATGGGCAATCGACACGCCGGTGAAGGCAAACGGCACGATCTCCTGCTCGACCTTGCGGCGACGGATCTTGCCGTCGCTCTCCAGCGCGAAGTCGCCGCGGCCCTGATAGCCGTGGCTGGTCGAGGCGAGCGCCAGCAGCAGCAGGCAATCCATGCGCGCCCCGTCCCAGGCATCCGCCAACCGCGCGAGATTGGCGCCCACGCCTTCGCTCCACACCGAGTCGGCGTTGTGGACCAGGAACGGGCCGGAGCCGAGCCGAGGCAGGGCCTTCTTCACGCCGCCGCCCGTATCGAGCAGGGCTGCCCGCTCGTCGGAGATCTCGATGGCCGGGGCGCGCCGCGGCTGGAGATGCCGCTCGATCAGCTCGGCCTTGTGATGCACGTTGACGATGGCGCGCTCGATGCCCGCATCGGCCAGCCGGTCGAGCACGTGGTCGATCAGAGCCTTGCCCCGCAGCTCGATCAGCGGCTTCGGCAGCGTATTGTTCGCTGGCGACATGCGCGTGCCGAGGCCGGCGCACAGCACCATCGCCGTATCGAGTGTGCAGGCCATGCGGCTTGGTCCTCTCGAGCTTCTCAACCGGCGACTCTTGCAGTGCGCTGATCGGGTGGGAAGTGCCGGTCGTACCACGCCGCCAGCCCCGCCAGGCGGGGATCATCGAGATTGCGGGCAAGATATCCCCAGGTGCGCGGAATGTTTTGCAGGTAGTGGGCCTTGCCGTCGCGCCCAAGCAGCCGGGCCCAGAGCCCCAGCAGGCGCGTGTTGCGCTGGGCGCCGAATGCCGCGGAGGCCGCCTTGAACGCGGCCGCGTCGAAGCTAGGCTCGCGCGCCGCCGCCTCGGCGCAATAGTGGGCGAACAGCTGCCGCTCCACCGCCGCGGGCACGTCCACGCGCGCATCCTGCAGCAGCGAGACCAGGTCGAAGGCCGGGTGCTCGTTCAGCGCATCCTGGAAATCGATGATGCCGACCCTGGCCACGCCCGCGCGTTCGGGCAGCCAGATCAGGTTGGGCGAATGGTAGTCGCGCAGGAACCAGCCACCGGGCAGCGCCAGCAGGTCGTCGAGCACCGGCGCCCATAGCGCGTTGAACTCGGCGCGCGTGCGTGCCGGCACGGGCTCGCCCTTCACGGCCGGCCAGTACCAGTCGAGCAGCAGCTCGATCTCGATCTCGAGCGCCGCGCGGTCACGCCGCGGCAGCACGTAGGCGCTGCCGTCCGGGAGCGGCAGGCGCGCCGGCACCGGTACACCGCGCAGCGCAATCAGGGCATCGACCGCGGCGCGCCACAGCAGCGCCTGCGACGTGCCGGCGGCGATCTCGGCGCCGAACACGCAGTCGCCGAAGTCCTCGACCAGCAGGATGCCCTTGTCGAGATCGCAAGCCGGCACCTGCGGCGCGCTCAGCCCGGCAGCCCTCAGGGCCGCGCCGACGGCCACGAACGAGCGCATGTCCTCCGCCAGATGAGCGATGCGGCTGTAGGGTTTGCCATCGCGAATCGGCGGGCCGTCGGGCTGGCGCGGCGCATCCATGAGCAGCACGCTAGCCCCCCCGTTTGACAGGCGTGCGTAGCTGCGGGTCGAGGCGTCGCCCTGCAGATGGGCGATGTGCGCATCGCGCCAGTCCGGCTGGCCATCGAGGAACGCCATCAGCTCACCGATGCGGCACGCGCTCGCGTCGGCCGCTCCCAATCCGCGCACCGTCACGCGCCGCAGGGCCGGATCCGGCAGCTCCGCCAGCTCGATCTCATAGCGACTCGCGGGCAGCAGCTCGGCGCCCCGCTCGGGCCATTCGACGATGACGGCGCCCATTTCCGCCGCTTCCTCGAAGCCGATCTCACGCGCCTCGTCGGCGCACGCCAGTCGATAGAGGTCGAAATGCGTGATCGTCAGCCGCACCGTGGCGTAGGCCTGCTGCAGGGAAAAGGTCGGGCTCGGCACCTCGGCCCCGGAATCGCACAACAAAGAGCGGATCAGCGCACGCGCCAGCGTCGTCTTGCCGGCACCCAGCTCGCCGCTGAGCGCCACCACGTCGCCCTTGCTGATCTTCAGCGCCAGCAGCTCGGCCAGCCGGACGACACCCGCCTCATCGAGCTCGCGCGTCCATTGCCTGGTCATGCACTGGCGGCCTCGCCGGCCGGTTGATCGGGATGACGCACGCCGTTCTCGGGAAAGCGCACCGTGACGCGCGTGCCGTGGCCAGGCTCGGATTCGAGCGCCATGCTGCCGCCGTGCAGCTCCACCAAGCTTTTCACGATCGACAGCCCGAGGCCCGCGCCGCGGTGCTTGGAGCCCTGGCTGCGGCTCTCGAAGCGCTCGAGCACGCGTTGCTGCTGGTCCTTCGGGATGCCGACGCCCTTGTCCTCGACGGCAAACGCCACCATGCCCGCCTCGCGCCAGACAGTCACGCCGATGGTGTCTCCCGGCCTGGAGAAGCCGATGGCGTTGGAGAGGAGGTTGTAGAGCACCTGCCGGACCCGGGCTTCGTCGGCGATGAATTCCACCGCATCGTCGGCAACGGCGATGTCCAGATTGAGGCGCGCGCGGCCGGCGCGGTCGCGCACGCCCAGCACCGCCGTCTCGACCACGGCCGCGACCTCGACCGGCGTCAGCTTCAATTCGAGGCCGCCCGCGTCGATGGTGGCGAGATCGAGGATGTCGTTGATGATGGCCAGCAGCGTGCGCGAGGAGGCCGAGATGTCGTTGAGGTACTCGCGCTGCTTGCTGTTGAGCTCACCCGTGCGCGGGCTCGAGAGCAGCTCGCTGAAGCCGATGATGTTGGTCAGCGGGGTTCGGAGCTCGTAGGAAACGTGGCTGATGAACTGGCTCTTCAGGCGATCGGCGGCCTCCAGGGCCTCGTTGCGCTCGATCAGCGTCTGCTCGTAGCGCTTGGAATCGGTGACGTCGACGAATGTGATCAGGGTGGCGCCATCGGGGAGCGGCGCGACCGCGAAGTCGATGACGCTCTGGTCGGGCGGCAGCATCTGGCCGGCGACCGGCTGGCGGCGGTCGGAGATGCCCGTCACCGCCCGGCTGATGCGCGCCCAGGTCCCCCGGTCGTCATAGATGCGGCTGCACTCCGTGATGATCTCATCGATGTGCGGCCCCTCGTTGAGCGTGCTCCGGGCCAGGCGCCAGATCTGCGCGAAGGCGCTGTTGAACAGCTTGAGCCGCCCGTCGGTGGCGAACACCGCCACGCCCTCCTTCAGGCTGTCGAGGGTCTCGCGCTGCACGTCGATCAGCGCATTGTAGCGGCTCTCCATGGCGAAGCGCTCGGTGGCATCGTCGTAGAGATAGGTCAGCCCGCCGTCGGGACGCTGCGCCGAGACCACGTGGATGGTGCGGCCGTCGAGCAGGTGCCACCAGTCCTCGTATTCGAGGCCGGTCTTGTAGCCTGCCAGGATTTTGGCCTTCCAGTCACGATAGGTGACGACCTCCGGCAGACGCGACAGCTCGCGCAGGCGGTCGAGGATCTCGCCATCGCTCGGTTTGGTCGCCAGCCAGTCGGCGTCGAGCAGCCACAGGCCCCGGTAGGCCTCGTTGAAGAACGTGAGCCGCTGATCCGGGCCGAAGATGGCGACGCCGGTTGCGACCCGGTCGAGCGTGCGCTCGTAGGCCGCCACGTGCCGCACCAGCTCGCCCTGCGCCGTCTCGAGCGCGGCGACGTCGATCGCCGCCCCGACGCTGGCGCCGTCGAGCGGGAGCACGACGACGTCGTGCGCCTTGCGCGCGCCGCCGCTGATGATGTGCACGCGCTCACGATAGGGGATGCCCTTGGCGAGCGCGACCCCGACCCCCTCGCGCTGGCGCATCTCCAGCAGCTCGATCTGACGCTCGCGCACCTCGGTCTCGCTGCGGGCCTCGACCGCCTTCACGTAGGCCTCGTTGACCCACTGGATGCGGCCGCCGGGGCTGCGGAACCAGGCCGGCATCGGCAAGGCATTGAGCAGCGTGCGCCCCGCCTGGGTGTCGCGCACCAGCTGGCGGTGCTGGTCGATGATCCTGGCGAGGTCGCGCTTGCGCCCGGCGATGTCGCGCAGGCGCAGGATGGCGCGGCCACCGGCGGCGCGCCCGTCCGCCTCGACGTGACCACCTGCCGTCGTCCGCAGCAGCAGGCTGAAGGGGTGGCCGTCGGCGAACAGCGCGTCGAGGCTCTTCTTGAGCTCCTGCGCGGAGGCGAGGTCGAGCCATTTGCCGAATTTCAGAAGGTCCGGTTCACGCTGGGGAAGGCCCGCGACACTTGCGAGGGTATGCGCCATCATGCGCGCGCTCTGGCCCTGCTCCCAGAAAATGAGCACCTGCGGCTCGGCCTTGATGATGGCTTCGGCGGTGAGCAGGTTCTTGCGCAGCTCGGCCGCCTCTTCGGCGCTGCCGTCGCCCGACCTGTCGCGGCGGACGACCCGAAAGGCCAGGGCGGTCGCCAGGGCTGCGCCCGCCCCGGCGATGCAGACCAGCAGCACGGTTCGCTGCTGCGGCGACAGCAGCGACGCACCGCCATCGTCGGCGACGGCGACCATCAGCGCCAGAACCACAGCCACGCTCGCCAGCAACAACAGAGCCAGTCCGCGGCCCCGCCTGCCGGCGCTATCGTCAGCGCTCGTCTGCCAGATCACCAGCGATTACGTCGGCCGACACGCAACCGGCTTCACGCGAAACGACCTGCCTCAAGCGCGAGGACCGTCCCCCCGTTAACGAATCATTAAACATTATGTGGACGTTCGCCGCCGCTGGCCATAGCCGCGAGAGCACACACAGGTGCCCGATCCGCAAACGCACATGTGCCGCAGCGCTGCACGCCGGGGCACATGGGAGGACGGTGTACCTACCTCAGGTAGGGGCAGAGCCGCTTTTCGCCTGAATACGTCGTGTAGAGGCCCGTCCGCCATTCGAACGAGCGGAAGTGCTGGGCGCAGATCGTGCGCGGATCGCCCTGTAGCCGGACGGATAGTCGTATGGGCCATCATAGGCCTCGTCGACGAATTGCGACTGGTTCATGCGCCGCCACGGCCAGAACAACGCAAGAAATGGCTGGCTTTCGGGCAGGCGTTGTCAGGATCGAGGCCGGCCTCCCGATGCGGCATCGGGTACGCGCCCGCCCGGTTGCTGCGCTGCGCCCAGCATGGTATGCGCGGGCTGGCGAAGGGGCGTCGGCGGGATCACCGCAGGCACTTTTTGGCTTGGCCCGCCCTCCGGCGCGGCCGATGAGCATTTTCCCGCAGATCCGGCGAGAGCTCTAGGTGTCGACCGACGATCCCATGACGGCGAGCATGGCGGGGCGCTATGCTTCGGCATTGTTCGAGCTTGCCAAGCAGGACAAGCGACTTCCCGAGGTCGAGACCCAGCTGCGGGCCTTCCAAGCCATGCTCGACGACAGCGAGGAGCTGCGGCGCCTGGTGCGCAGCCCGGTGATCTCGGCTGGGGACCAGGCCAGGGCGCTGAGCGCCATCCTCGAGCGGGCCGGCATCTCCGGCCTCACGGCCAACTTCCTGCGCCTGATCGCACGCAACCGGCGCCTGTTCGCGGTCGCCGACATGATCAAGGGCTTCCGCGCGCTGCTGGCCCGCGAGCGCGGCGAGGTGAGCGCCGACGTGGCCACTGCCCATGCGCTGACGCCCGAGCAGCTGACCCTGCTGAAGGACACGCTGCGCGTCTCTGTCGGCAAGGACGTGCAGGTGAACACCCGCGTCGATGCCAATCTGCTCGGCGGCCTGGTCGTCAAGATCGGCAGCCGCATGATCGACAGCTCGCTGCGCACCAAGCTCAACAATCTCAAAGTTGCGATGAAAGGTATCGGCTGATGGATATCCGCGCCTCCGAGATCTCTTCGATCCTCAAGGAGCAGATCAAGAACTTCGGTCGCGAGGCCGAGGTCTCAGAAATCGGCCAGGTGCTATCGGTCGGCGACGGCATCGCCCGCGTCTACGGCCTCGACAAGGTGCAGGCCGGCGAGATGGTGGAGTTCCCCGGCGGCATCCGCGGCATGGCCCTCAACCTCGAGGCCGACAACGTCGGCGTCGTGATCTTCGGCGACGACCGCGGCATCAAGGAAGGCGATATCGTCAAGCGCACCGGCGCGATCGTCGAAGTGCCGGTGGGCAAGGGCCTGCTGGGCCGCGTGGTCGATGCGCTGGGCAACCCGATCGACGGCAAGGGGCCGATCAAGGGCGACAAGCGCATGCGCGTCGACGTCAAGGCGCCGGGCATCCTGCCGCGCAAATCCGTGCACGAGCCGATGGCGACGGGGCTGAAGGCCATCGATGCGCTGATCCCGGTCGGCCGCGGCCAGCGCGAGCTGATCATCGGCGACCGGCAGACCGGCAAGACCGCCATCATCCTCGACACCTTCCTCAACCAGAAGTCGATCAACAAGGGCACCGACGAGAAGGCCAAGCTCTATTGCGTCTACGTGGCCGTGGGCCAGAAGCGCTCCACCGTCGCCCAGTTCGTCAAGGTGCTGGAGGAGAACGGCGCGCTCGAATACTCCATCATCGTCGCCGCCACCGCCTCCGATCCGGCACCGATGCAGTTCCTGGCGCCGTTTGCCGGCTGCACCATGGGCGAGTTCTTCCGCGACAACGGCATGCACGCCGTGATCGCCTACGACGACCTCTCCAAGCAGGCGGTCGCCTATCGCCAGATGTCGCTGCTGCTGCGCCGTCCGCCCGGCCGCGAGGCCTATCCGGGCGACGTCTTCTATCTCCACTCGCGCCTGCTGGAACGGGCCGCCAAGCTCAACGACGGGCACGGCGCCGGCTCGCTGACCGCGCTGCCCGTGATCGAGACGCAGGCCAACGACGTGTCGGCCTACATCCCAACCAACGTCATCTCCATCACCGATGGCCAGATCTTCCTGGAGACGGACCTGTTCTATCAGGGCATCCGGCCGGCCGTGAACGTCGGCCTGTCCGTGTCGCGGGTCGGCTCCTCGGCGCAGATCAAGGCGATGAAGCAGGTGGCCGGCAAGATCAAGGGCGAGCTGGCGCAATACCGCGAGATGGCGGCCTTCGCCCAGTTCGGCTCCGACCTCGACGCCGCCACCCAGCGCATGCTGGCGCGCGGCTCGCGGTTGACGGAATTGCTCAAGCAGCCGCAGTTCTCCCCGCTCAAGGTGGAGGAGCAGGTGGTGGTGATCTTCGCCGGCACGCGCGGCTATCTCGACCCGATCGCGGTCAACGCCATCGGCAAGTTCGAGCAGCAGCTGTTGCGGCTGCTGCGCGAGGACCACGCCGCGCTGCTGGGCGACATCGCGACCAAGAAGGAAATCAGCACGGATACCGAGAAGGTCCTGGTCGGCGTGCTGGACAAGTTCGCCAAGAACTTCGCGGCTTAGTGAATCCCCTCTCCCCACTTCTTCGGTGGGGAGAGGGTTAGGGTGAGGGGCGGCCACGCATGCCGACGCAAGTCTCCGCCCCTCACCCCGACCCTCTCCCCGTAAGGACGGGGAGAGGGAGAAGAGGCAAGAAAGTAGATCAAGCCCAATGCCCAGCCTGAAAGACCTTCGCAACCGCATCGGCTCCGTGAAGGCCACGCGCAAGATCACCAAGGCCATGCAGATGGTGGCGGCCGCCAAGCTGCGCCGGGCGCAGGAGGCCGCCACCGCCGCGCGGCCCTATGCGCAGCGCATGGACCGCGTGCTGGCCAACCTCAACAAGCGCGCCAACCGGGCCGGCGCCTCGCCGTTGCTGGTCGGCACCGGCAAGGACGCCACGCACCTGCTGATCGTCATGACGGCCGAGCGCGGGCTGTGCGGCGGCTTCAACTCCAACATCGGGCGCCTGGCCCGCGGCGACGCCGCGCGGCTCACCCGCGAGGGCAAGACGGTCAAGCTGCTCTGCGTCGGCCGCAAGGGGGCCGACCTGCTGCGCCGTGACTACGGCCGGCAGATCGTCGACCGCGTCGATCTCAAGGGCGTCAAGCAGGTCGCCTTCGCCAACGCCCACGATATCGCCAAGAAGGTGCTCGCCCTGTTCGAGGCCGGCGCGTTCGACGTCGCCACGCTGTATTTCTCCGAGTTCAAGTCGGTGATCGCGCAAAAACCCACGGCCCAGCAGCTCATTCCCGTCAAGCTGCCGGAGGCGGTGGGCGCCAACGGCGCGGCCAAGGCCGAGGCCGTCTACGAGTACGAGCCCGAAGAGAACGAGATCCTGAGCTACCTGCTGCCGCGCAACGTTGCCGCGCAGATCTTCCGCGGGCTGCTGGAGAACGCCGCCTCCGAGCAGGGCGCGCGCATGAGCGCCATGGACAGCGCCACCCGCAATGCCGGCGACATGATCGACCGGCTGACGCTGCGCTACAACCGCCAGCGCCAGGCCAACATCACCAAGGAGCTGATCGAGATCATCTCCGGCGCCGAGGCACTGTGAGATCACCCTCCCCGGCCATGATGAATTCAATGTCCAGCAGTATAGTAAGAGAGGCCTTTCCAGTTGTGGAGGATTTCATGGCAGATTCAATGCTCAAGGGCGGCGGGCTTGCAGTCGCAATTCTTTCTCTCTCCGGATGTATCGATGGAGCTCCGAGTGAGGGTGATATCGCGAAGGCGATGAAGGTAAACGAGGCGATTAGCGCTTTCTCAGAGCCACACATTTTTGGCATTGTTATCAAGAATGCGGGTGCAGGTGCTCAATTCCTTGCCCTTACGCAAATAAAAGTTACGCAAGTGCGAAGAAGCGAATGTTCCAAGGCCAACGGAAAGCCAGGGTATGCCTGCGCGTTTAGCGCTGCCTATTCTGCGCTAGGGATAGAGAAAAAGATTTGGTCGGAAGGGCGTACAATAAATTGCGAAGGGAGATTTGTGAAGGCGAGTGATGGATGGACGGCGGCTATCGATATGTGAGTGTGGCGAGAGCCATGGGAATAGTCGGGTCGTGTGACCCACAGCGTAGGAATGACGAGGACCAGGAACAGCAAAATGGCAACCAACGTAACCGGTCGCATCCGCCAGGTGATGGGCGCCGTCGTCGACGTGCAGTTCGACGGCGACCTGCCGGCAATCCTGAACGCGCTCGAGACCAAGAACCGCGACCAGCGGCTGGTGCTCGAGGTGGCGCAGCACCTAGGCGAGAATTCCGTGCGCACCATTGCGATGGACTCCACCGAAGGTCTGGTGCGCGGCCAGGAGGTGTCCGACACCGGCCAGCCGATCTCGGTGCCGGTGGGCGATGGCACGCTCGGGCGCATTATCAACGTCATCGGCGAGCCGGTGGACGAGGCGGGCCCGGTCCCGCACAAGGAACGCCGCGCCATCCATCAGCCGACACCCTCCTACACCGAGCAGTCGACCGAATCGCAGATCCTCGTCACCGGCATCAAGGTCGTCGACCTGCTGGCGCCATACGCCAGGGGCGGCAAGATCGGCCTGTTCGGCGGCGCCGGCGTCGGCAAGACGGTGCTGATCATGGAGCTGATCAACAACGTGGCCAAGGCGCACGGCGGCTACTCGGTGTTCGCCGGCGTCGGCGAGCGCACGCGCGAGGGCAACGACCTCTATCACGAGATGATCGAATCCGGCGTCAACAAGGACCCCAAGAAGAACAGCGGCTCGGCGGCCGGCTCCAAGTGCGCGCTGGTCTACGGGCAGATGAACGAGCCGCCCGGCGCCCGCGCCCGCGTCGGCCTCTCCGGCCTCACGGTGGCCGAGTACTTCCGCGATCAGGGCCAGGACGTGCTGTTCTTCGTCGACAACATCTTCCGCTTCACGCAGGCGGGCTCCGAGGTGTCGGCGCTGCTGGGCCGCATTCCCTCGGCCGTCGGCTACCAGCCAACTCTAGCCACCGACATGGGCGCCCTGCAGGAGCGCATCACCACCACGCAGAAAGGCTCGATCACCTCGGTGCAGGCCATCTACGTGCCGGCCGACGACCTGACCGACCCGGCGCCCGCCACCTCCTTCGCCCACCTCGACGCCACCACCGTGCTGTCGCGCGATATCGCGGCCAAGGGCATCTATCCCGCGGTCGACCCGCTGGACTCCACCTCGCGCATGCTCTCGGCCTCGGTCGTCGGCGAGGAGCACTACCAAGTCGCTCGCCAGGTGCAACAGGTCCTGCAACGCTACAAGGCGCTCCAGGACATCATCGCCATCCTCGGCATGGACGAGCTGTCCGAAGAAGACAAAGTCACCGTGGCGCGCGCGCGCAAGCTCGAGCGCTTCCTGTCCCAACCCCTCCATGTCGCCGAGGTCTTCACCGGCTCACCCGGCGTGCTGGTGTCGCTGGCCGACACCATCAAGGGCTTCAAGGGGCTGTGTGCCGGCGACTACGACCATTTGCCGGAGCAGGCGTTCTACATGGTCGGCACCATCGAGGAGGCCGTCGCCAAGGCGGAGAAGCTGGCCGAGGCGGCATAACCGGAGGGAAGAGGGCATGGCGGGGAAGTTCGGCGGTTGCTGCGAGATCATGAAGGACGTGCTGGAGAGCGACGAGTTCGAGCCGCTGCTGGCCGAGGACGACGACGGCATCCTCTACATGTCGATCGGCCTCGTCGAAGGCGAGCAGGAGGACGATCCCAACATGGTCGACCACCCGGTGTTCTTCTGCCCGTTCTGCGGCACCAAGCTGCAGTCGCCGGAGGAGATCGACGCCAAGGGCGCCGGCAGCAAGAACTGAAGCTGGACGCCGCCGGCACGCACCACACAACTCGAGGCTTTGATCAGGCATGGCAGGTACGTTGAAGTTCGAGCTGGTGACCCCCGAGCGCATGACTTTGTCGGAGGACGCGGCACAGGTGGTGGTGCCGGGCGTGGAGGGCGAGTTCACGGTGCTGCCCGGCCACGCGCCGGTGATCTCGGCGCTGCGGCCGGGCGTGATCGAGGTCGCGCTGCCGGACGCCAGCAAGAAGCGCATCTTCGTCAAGGGCGGCTTTGCCGAGATCGACGGCGATCACCTGACCGTGCTGGCGGAGCGCGCCATCGACGTGGCGGCCATGGACGCCGCCACGATTGCCACCGAGCTGCAGGCGGCCGAGGCCGACCTCGCCGCCGCGACCGACGATGCCGCCCGGCTGGCGGCCGCCTCCGCGGTGGAGCGGCTCAGGGCGTTGGGGCGTTAGCCGACCAAACCGGACGAGCCCGGCAACAATTGCCCCTGGGCGGCCCTTGCGTCAGTCGCTCAGTCCCGACGCGGGGGTACTGGCACTGAAGACTCCGCGGTGCTCGCCCAGAACCTGTGAATGCGCCGAATGACCAACAAGCCCATGATCAGCTGAAATGCGATTAGGACCCCGAGAGAGACGAGCGCGACTTTCGCCGGGTCCAGCGATTTTCGACCGACATAGTAGAACACCACAGGGATGTAGAGCAGGGCCTGTTCCGCAAACACCTGCATAACGTCACCAAGTGCCTTCGTGTCGCCGGCCAACTGGGGTCGCAAGCTCGTCTGCAGCGATGTGAAAACACATACGAGATATCCGGTCCAAACGATGAGCCAGGAGACCGCCGCGCGCACGCGCCTCAAGAGCCCGCGTCGATAGCCGTTTTCCACGATGCGCCCTCTTACAACCATCGCGTACAGGAGCTCGTTGAGGCGAGAGTCCCTGAATCGCGGACTCCACGTCAACAGCGAGTTACGCAACGTCTCGATATCGAGGACGAGCAGGGTCGTCAGTACGAAGTAGGCAATGCAGTAGAAGCTGGCGATTCCAAGCCACGCCGCCCAGTGGCCAATGCCAACGGCGCCGGCGACCAGGTCGAGCAGCAGGCGGAGAAGGGAAAATCCCCAAAGATCGAGGGGCAACGCCAACGCTACTGCGCTGGCGAGCAGAAAGAGCGCGAAGACCGCAAGGTACACGGCCTGATTTATGATCGTCTTGAAGTTCTGATAGAGAGTAAGCAGCCATTCGGCCCGCGACACGTAACCCGGACGGCCAATCCTGCCCGGGCGCTCGCGCGGCTCCTCCGCCAGTGCGTCGTCTCTATAGATGAGCCCGGTCTTCCTGTAGGAGACGTGTCCGTCGCGATGCCAGATCTTGAGGTCGACGTCGAACAGGTCACTTCCAAACTGCATGGGTAGGTGCGCCCGATGACGCGCGCGCCAGAACGATCCGCGGGGCTCGAAGTGAACGCGGACGTCCAATGTGTTGGCATCGACGAGAAACCGCCACATGGCACCGTAGATGCCCCAAATCTGCTGCTCTGTGACTGGTCTCTTGAAGCGCAGCTCCGCCAGCTTGCGTGGCACATTGCGGTACTGAGGCGGTCTCTCCGTGAGTGCGAATGCGTAGTAGAACCTGGCATAGTCTAGTCGCTGCGCGTCATCCTCGAGGCTCAAGCCGAGCCAGCGCTTGGCAAGCAAAATGTCGCCCTCGCCTCCCGTCAGGGGAATGAGGACTTCGTCCTCGGTCCTGAAGAGGAAATAAAAGACGCCGACCGACTGAAGCTGCTTTTTCTTGCGTGAGCTACTGAACGTGGAGCCGGGCTCTAACACCAGCTGGCAAAGCAACACATCGCCATAGAACGGCACCTGTTCCCCGGTTAGCCGGCACGGCTCCTCGAATGTGAAACGACAATTTTCTCGGAGGTGAGAGACAATCGCGCCCTTCAATGCCTCGGGGATTGGCCCCGTTACATCCCACACCGCTCTCCCCATCGGTCCCGAAAGCTACTGATTTTCCTTTTTATGCAAATTAATAGGATGATTTGCGAGAGTCAAATCAGAGTGTGCTGTTTCATATGATTCTGTGCCAGTCTTGCGCCACGACGGGATATCGGGGCGCGATACGCGCCCGCCGGCGCCGCTTGGTTAGTGAGCTGGCTGCAGAAGGCCGCCGAACGCCGCCACCACGTCGCGGTAGATCTGGCGCTTGAAGGGCACGATCTGGTCGGTGAGGTCGGTGGCGGGCACCCAGCGCCAGGCATCGAACTCGGCCTTGTGGCCGCGCCGCGGGGCAATGTCGATCTCGCCGTCGTCGCCGGTGAAGCGCATGGCAAACCAGCGCTGCCGCTGACCGCGGTAGCGGCCTTTCAGCGCCACGCCCAGCAGCGCATCGGGGAGATCGTAGCTGAGCCAGCCCGGCGCCTCGGCCAGCACCTCGACGCTGCGCACGCCGGTCTCCTCCTCGAGCTCGCGCAGCGCCGCCTCCAGCGGGTCTTCGCCGGCGTCGATCCCCCCCTGGGGCATCTGCCAGATGTAGGCCGACCGGTCGCCTGCCCACTTCGGCCGCCGCCGACCAACCCACACCAAGCCGGCGCGGTTGATCAGCATGATCCCGACGCAGGGGCGGTAGGGAAGGTCCAACTGGCTTGCGGCCGCCATCTCGATGTGAAGTCCATCCGATCACGCAGGGCAATGCGCGATCTTTCAGTGATTTGCGTGATTTGTCACGCCAAACCGTGTCCGGTTCGAGGCGGAAAGCGGCGAGGCGGTTAAGGGCGCCTTTCAGCGCTGCGGCCGCGCGAGGGCGGCGAACTCGGCCACCACCTTTTCGTAGACGGCGCGCTTGAAGGGCACGATCAGGCCGCTCAGCTCGTCGATGTCGGCCCAGCGCCAGGCGTCGAACTCGGCCTTGTGGCCGGGCGGCGCCAGCACGACCTCGTCGTCGCTGCCGCCAAAGCGCATGGCGAACCACTTCTGCCGCTGGCCGCGGTAGCGCCCGCCCCACGCCTTGGGCCGCAGGTTTTCCGGCAGATCGTAGTGGTACCACCGGGCACTCTCGGCGATGATCTCGACGGAGCGGATGCCCGTCTCCTCGGCGAGCTCGCGCAGGGCGGCCTTCGCCGCGTCCTCGCGCTCGTCGATGCCGCCTTGCGGCATCTGCCACCACGAGCCGGGCCCCTCCGGCTCGCCAGGGGCGTCTTGGCGCCGACCGATCCAGACCCGTCCGACCGGGTTCAGCACCATGATGCCGACGCACGGCCGGTAACGCGGATCTGCCTGGTCCGTCATTTTGGACCCCATGCTGCGCCTCCAAAACGCCTTGGGCGCCAAACGGCGCCCAAGGCTCGACCAATTCCGGGTGGGCCTTGTGGCCCGACGCCTATTGCTTCTTGGGCTCGGCCTGGACCTTCTCCGACCCCGTGCTGTCGGGGGCCTCGGCCTTCTTGGCCGGCGGCGGCAGCGGCTCGCCGCGCAGCATCTTGAGCGCGTATTGCAGCTGGGTGTCCTTCTCCGGCTCCTTCGGCACGTAGTTGGACGAGCCGGAGCTCTCCTTGCCGTCCTTCGATTCGCCCTTCAGATGGCCCCGCAGCATCGCCTCGCTCGGCGTCCGGCCCGGCTGCTTCGTCTGCAGCTCCGGCGGCAGCTCCTGCTCGACGACGACGTCGGGGTCGATGCCCTTGGCCTGGATGGAACGCCCGGACGGGGTGTAGTAGCGCGCGGTGGTCAGGCGGATGGCGCCGTTGCCGCCCAGCGGGATGATGGTCTGCACCGAGCCCTTCCCGAACGAGCGCGTGCCGATGATGGTCGCGCGCTTGTGGTCCTGCAGGGCGCCAGCCACGATCTCGGAGGCCGAGGCGGAGCCGCCGTTGATCAGCACGACCACCGGCTTGCCGTCGGCGAGGTCGCCGGGCCGCGCGTTGGCGCGCTGGGTCTCCTCCAGGCCGCGGCCCTTGGTGAGCACGATCGCGCCCTTCTCGAGGAAGTCGTCGGAGACGGAGATGGCCTGGTCGAGCAGCCCGCCCGGGTTGCCGCGCAGATCGACCACGAAGCCCTTCAGGTTCTTGCCCATCGACTTCTTCAGGCCGTCGACCGCCCGCACCAGGTTGGAGTGCGTCTGCTCGTTGAAGGTCGAGATCTTCACGTAGATGATGTCGCCTTCCTGGCGTGCCTTGATGGCGTTGATGCGGATCACGTCGCGCACGATCTTGATGTCGAAGGGATCATCGCGGCCCTTGCGGACGATGGTCAGCGTGATCGGGGTGTTGACGGGACCGCGCATCTTCTCGACCGCCTGCTCCAGGGTCAGCCCGACGATCTGCTCGCCGTCGAGATGCGTGACGAGGTCGTTGGTCTGCAGCCCCGCCTTGGCCGCCGGCGTGTCGTCGATCGGCGACACCACCTTGACCACGCCGTTCTCCATCGTGACCTCGATGCCGAGGCCTCCGAACTCGCCGCGCGTCTGCACCTGCATATCGCGGAAGTTCTTCGGGTTGAGATAGGCCGAGTGGGGGTCCAGCGCGGACAGCATGCCGTTGATCGCCGAGTCGATCAGCATGCCGTCGTCGGGCTTCTCGACGTAGTCGCTGCGCACGCGCTCCAGCACGTCGCCGAACAGGTCCAGCTGCTTGTAGATCTCGGAGTTGGCGGTCGCGGAATAGGTCCGGGTCACGTTCAGCACGGTCGTGGCGCCGGCAAGGCAGGCCAGCATCACGAACGTCCAGAACGCATAGTCCGATTTGCGCTTCATCCTTGCACCTTTCGTGAGCCATCCGACCACCAGGGATCGGGGTCTATGGGCCGCTGGTCCTTGCGGAACTCGATATACAGGACTGGGGCATTGTCCTGCGCCCTTGCCTGGGAAGAATTCGCGGCCGTACTCATCACGCCTACCGGTTCGCCAGCAAGCACAAACTGGCCGAGTTGCGCGTCGATCTGGGATAATCCAGCAAGAAGAATATGGTAGCCCCCACCGGCGTTGATAATCAAGAGCTGGCCATAGCTGCGGAACTCGCCAGCGTAAACGATCCAGCCGTCACTCGGGGATACCACCTGGCCGCCTTGGCGCGTCTCGATCACGAGGCCTTTCGACTGGCTCCCGAACTGGGTTTTCTCTCCGAACGTCAACACGCGCCGACCTTGCACCGGCAACGGGAGATAGCCCTTGGCGTCGGCGAACGGCATGGCCGGCTTGATGCGGCCGGGCGTCAGCATGACCATCGGGCCGGTGACCGGCGCCAGCACCACGGAGGAGGAGCGATCGTCCTTGGAGTCGGCGGCTGGCGGCGATGGCGCCGCCACCTTGGGCAGTTGCGCGGCGGCCGCCATTTCCTGCTCGTAGGAGCCAAGCCCCGTGCGTTCCGACACCTCCTTGTCGAGCTTGGAGATCAGCTCGCCGAGGTCCGACACGCTCCTGGTGATTTCCGCCGCCACGTGGCGCACCTGTGCCAGCTCGGCCTGGCGCTCTGCCAGAGTCTGGCGCTTGGTTTCCTGCAGCCCGGCAAGGCGCGTACGGGCATCGTTCAGCCGCACCGTTTCCGCCCGCAGCTTCTCGCCATCCGTGCGAATGCTAGTCATCACACGCACGAGATCGTTGAGCTGCTCGCCAAGCGCCACGGCCTGGCCCTTCAGCTCGGGGAATGCAGATGCGAGCAGCATGGCGCTGCGCACCATGGCCAGAGCATCCTCGCGCCGCGTGACCATCACCGGCGGCGGATTGCGGCCCATGCGCTGCATGGCGGCGAGCAGGCCCGAGATGGAGCCGTGCCGCGCCTCCAGGGTCTCGCGCAGATGCTTTTCTTGCGCCTCGAGCTCGCCCAGTCGCGATTCGATGAGGGTCAACTGAGCCTCGCTCTGCTGGATCAGCTTGGCCGTCTCCACCAGGCGCGCGTTGATGCGCTGGCGTTCGGCCGCGATCTTGTCCAGATCGGCCTGCAGCTCCTTGGAACGCTTCTGCGTCGCCTCGAGCCGCCCGCGATCGGCCTCCAGGCGCTTGCGGGCGTCCTCTGCGCTCGTGCCTTGCTGTGCTGCAGCCAGCGCCGGCAGAGCGGCAGCCGCAGCCGCCGCAATCATGGCGCCGGTGAGGTTCCTCGGTGTCAGGGCCACGTCTTGGCCGGTCCCTCGCGTTGCAGAGCGATGATCATGGCCGTCCGAATCGACCAACCCGCCAGATATACGCCGAATTTCCTGTCAAAGATCACGCCAAATATGGCATGGGTGAGTTGATGGGAGAGCGTGCCCCCGACGTGTGGCGGAAGCGAGAGCTGCGGCCCCAACCGGCCTATAAACTGGGCGTTGTGCACGCCGATAAGGCGTGAGCATGGAAGGCGCTCTGAGATATGTAACGGCTGCGGCGCTCGTTGCCGTGTTCGTGGTGCTGCTGGCGGGGCTGTGGAATATGATGCGCGGCACCAACCCGAACCTGAGCCAGAAACTGATGCGGTGGCGGGTCGGCCTCCAATTTCTGGCCATCGTGATCGCTATGATGCTGGTCTATCTGCTGCGGTCGTGAGGATCGCGGCCCGCCCGACCGACACGCCGCGCCGGTCCGGGTACAGACGCCAAGGGTGGTCGGCGCGGGCAGGGTCGTCGCATGGTGGTCCTCAACAAGATTTACACCCGCACGGGCGACGAAGGCCTCACCGCGCTCGGCACCGGAGAGCGCGTGCCCAAGCATTCCCTGCGCATCGCCGCCTACGGCACGGTCGATGAGACCAACGCGGCGATCGGCATGGCGCGGGTTCATCTGGGCGGCGAGAGCCCCGATGTCGACGCCATGCTCGGCCGCGTCCAGAACGACCTGTTCGATCTCGGCGCGGACCTCACCATTCCCACGCGAGAGGCGGAGCCGGCCAAGGCCGGCCGCGCGCCGCTGCGCGTGAGCGACGCCCAGGTCAAGCGGCTCGAGGACGAGATCGATGCGATGAATGCCGAGCTGAAGCCGCTGCGATCGTTCGTGCTGCCGGGTGGCTCGGCCGGCGCCGCGGCGCTGCACGTGGCGCGCACGGTGTGCCGGCGCGCGGAGCGGCTGATGGTGGAACTCGCCGGCCAGCCCAACGAGCCCGTCGCCGCACCGGCGCTCAAATACATCAACCGTCTCTCCGACCTCCTGTTCGTGGCGAGCCGCTATGTCAACGATCGCGGCAAGAGCGATGTCCTCTGGGTGCCCGGCCAGAATCGTCAGTGAATCGTCAGCCACATGCGTTAGCGGGCCTTCCTCCAATTATCCGACAAGGTAGCAGCCGTGGTCTTCATTCCTCTGTCCGACGACAATCCCCTGCGCTCGATCCGCTTCCAGTTGGTGACGGTCGGCCTGATCGCCGCCAACGCGCTCGTCTTCCTGTGGCAGAATGTTGCTGCCGGGCAATCGGCCGCCGCCAGCTTTGCCATTATTCCAGCCGAGCTGCTGAAGGTGAGCATTCTCGGCGGGCCCGCGCACGGCCCCTACGACACCGTGGCTGTCCCGGAGGGTGTGACGCTGCTCACCTACATGTTCCTGCACGGCGACATCCTGCATCTGCTCTCCAACATGGTCTTCCTGTGGGTGTTCGGCGATAACATCGAGGATGCCATGGGGCACCTCAAGTTCCTCGCGTTCTATCTCCTCTGCGGCATCGCCGGCGGCCTCGCGCATGCGCTGATGGTGCCAACCTCTCCGCTGCCGCTGATCGGCGCCAGCGGGGCGGTCGCGGGCGTGATTGCCGCCTATCTCATCCTGCATCCGCGCGTGCTGGTGTGGGTGCTGGCGTTCCGCTTCATTCCGCTGCGGATCAGCGCCGCGTGGGTGCTGGGTGTGTGGGTTGCCACGCAGTTCTTCATGATCTTGCTCAACCAGCCCGACCAGGTCGCGTGGTGGGCCCACATCGGCGGTATGGTGGCCGGCGCCATCCTCATCGTGTTCATGCGCCGGCCCGGCGTGCCCCTGTTCGACCGGGGCATCACGCCGGCCTAGGGCCTGTCGTCAGTTGAGTAGAGTCTGTCGAGCCACGCCGCATCAAAAATCGTGCGCGGCGGTCGTTGTCGTCGTCAGTCGAGGGATTCCCAAATCACTTTTTCTCTGACTCATGGGCTG
>Ga0247727_10002666_pt1 | contig 40459 bp, 52 predicted proteins | sample WisWelCaveWW1625_FD_202498 | JGI IMG/M metagenome (GOLD analysis project Ga0247727, IMG submission 202498) | Biofilm microbial communities from Wishing Well Cave, Virginia, United States - WW16-25 | ecosystem: Environmental > Aquatic > Deep subsurface > Groundwater > Cave microbial mat | place... | reverse complement strand
GGGGGTCGTCGAGGCGGGGCTCCTGCTCGGAAAGGCCATCGGGGCCCAGACGGATGATCCGAAGGCGTTCCTGACGGCCGCAGAGACGATCCAGGCCGTCGAGGCGGGAAAGGGGATCCAGGATCCGGCACTGGTCGACGGGCTCACCAGGGCCCTGGAACTCGACCCGGCCGAGGTCGCCGAGGCGCTCAAGACCGCGCCCCTTCCGAGCGTTCCGGAAAAGGGCCTCGAGCCCGAGGACCTGAGGAAGTTCGTCGAAGGCCTCAAGGGCGCGAACGAGGTCCTGGTATCGGCGCTCGAAAAAGGCCTCGGCGACAAGGTCGAAAAGGTCGTCAGCGACCAGATCACGAAGGCAAAGCAGGAGTTCCAGAAGTCCCTGAGCACGCTGGAGGAGCGGGTCCAGAAGGCGGAGTCGGCGCTCCTTCCGGTCGGTCGACCGGTCGGGCCCGCCGAGAAGGCCCTCGGAACGGATCCGGCGGACGCGGGGAAGAACACGGAGGTCGCGCGGCTCTCGAAGGCGCTCTCGGCGCTTGCGGAGGGCGGCACGATCAGCAGGGCGCAGGAGCTGGAGGTCCGGAGGAAGCTCACGGAAGCCAGCATCATGGGTCTCGGGAGATAGCCCCCCGGACTCGGAAAAGGAAGGACTCGAATGAATCTCGGAGAAATCACGGCCCAGACCAGGGCCCTGGCGGAGAAGGCCATCCAGGCCTCGCGCCAGGGTTTGCCTCCCGGACTCGAACTGCACAAGGCGATCACGGCGGCGACCGCGCTCGGGGGGATCAACCTCGATCAACCGGCACAGCTCATCGTCCCGATCCTTTCGCCGTTCCACGCCTCGATCGCCAGGAAGCCGAGGCCCGGGGACGACTCGACGCGCTGGAAGCAGATCACGAAGGTGACGCTGCCGAAGATGTCGGTCGGCGAGGAGGCGGCGGGAAAGACCGTCGCGCTCACGACCGCCTCGAAGACCGTGGCGATGGCGGAGAGCGCGATCGGCGGGAAGGTCACGAGGAAGGCGGTTGCGATGGGGGTGGGCTTCGATGAGGCGCTCGCGCGCGAGACGCGGATCGTGCTCGAAACCCAGATGCGGGGGATGGAGATCCTCTACCTCGGTGCGAACGTCACGGCCCTCGGCGCCGTCGCCGGCGTGACCCTCGCCGAGCGGAACGGTCTCGGCGCCCTCGCGGCGGCGACCTACTTCGTGAAGGTCGCGGCGTTGACGCTCTCGGCGGCGAACCGGGAGACCATCGATCGCGCCGTCGACTACGACGGCACCGATGCGTTCATCGACGGGAAGGCGCACACGGGGATCAACCCGGAGGCGGACGGATGGGGTGCGCTCTCGACCGAGGTGTCGCTCGCGATCGCGGGCGGAGGCGATGCGCTCAAGATCACCTGGACGCCCAAGGCGACGGCCGCGGCCTACGCGGTCTTCATCGGAACGGCGACCGGCAACCCCGCCCTCAAGTGCGAGGCGATCGTCACCCAGTCGAGCATCTCGGTGAAGTCGCTCAACACGACCGGAGATGCCGCGACCGTGGTCGCGACGGAGAGCTCCGCGGACAGCCTGACGTTCGACGGGATGGTCCCGCTGCTCGCGGCCTCGGGATCCGGCGCACACGTCAAGGCGATCAGCGGGAAGCTGAGCGGGGCGAGCGGGGAGGTCACGCAGATCCAGGATGCCTTCGCGGCGATCTACGACAACGCGAAGCTCGGCGACCTGCGACTCCTCGTAAGCGGCCAGGATGGACGCATCCTCACCCGGCTCGGCATCTCGCAGGACTCCGTGCGGGTGATCGTGGGTGTCGGTGAGAACCGGAGCTCAATGGTGCAGGGCTTCCACGTCGGGGAGATCCTGAACTCGGTCACGGGCGAGCGCTGCCCGGTCGAGACGCAGCCGAACCTCCCCGGCGGGATGATCCTGATGCTCCCGAGGTCGATCCCCTGGGCGGCCCCGGGCGAGGACCTGGACTCCGCGTTCGACTACGCGGTGTCCTACGGGCCCGAGCGGTGGGACTACGCGTCGACGACCTCGACCGGTCCCATTTTCCCCTTCGAGATCCGGGAGATGGGGGCCCTGCGGTCGCGCCTGCCGGCCGGCTGCGCCCTCCTCTACGACATCTTCAAGGGCTGAGGAGGACCAGTCATCCGGGGCGGGGGACGGCAGGAATCGTCGCTCCCCGCCCCGGGGGATGGGAAGGAGCGGAAGATGAGGCAAATGAGGCTCGGGATCGTGGCGATCGCCATCATCTCAGCCATCGTGGCCGTGATCACGCTCGGTGCCGTCGACAGCTTCGACTACCGGGCGCAACTCAAGGTGTGGACCGACTACGCGAAATCGGTCACCGCGGCGAGCGGATCGAGTGCAAGCTTCGACACCGAGGGGCACGCCGAATGCGGGCTGGAGATCGAGCTCACGGCGCTCTCCGGGGGAGCGGCCCCCGCGGTCGACTTCAAGGCGGAGACGAGCACGGACAACGCGAACTGGGCGATCTTTTACGACCCGGCGAGCTGCTCCGCGGCGTGCGACAGGAGCGATTTCACGAAACGGTCGCTCCACCGCTTCCTGCGCGTGAGCTGGGTGACGACCGGGGCGCCGGCCACGGCGACCGCGGATCTGGCCTTCAGCTGCGCGAAGCGAGACGGGGCGACGAGGTAGGTTCGGCCCCGGGAATTCCGGGGCGGGAGGAGACGATGCGGAAGAAGAATGGGCCGGAGCCGGAGGATGCGCCGAGCGGCGGCAAGGTCCTCCTGAAGGGGAAGGACGCGAGCTTCGCGCACGCCCGGGTCGTATGCGCGAGCGGGAACGAGTACGAGGCGGATGGGAACGGCAAGGTGCAGGTCGCTCCCGTCGACGTCGCGGACTGCGTGCGGTCCGGATGGCAGGTCGCGGAGTAAGCTGACGGAGGCCAGGTGGGCGAGCTGATCCTCGATAGCATCCAGGAGCTCCTGGACTGGGCTCCGAAGATCGACCTCTCGAAGCAGGCCGTGATTGACGAGCTCGCGCTCGCGGCCTCGGAGTACATCGAGGAGGACGTCGGCTACCTCATACGGTCCCCCTCGACGGCCGTGACTCGGATCTATGACGGCGACGGGGAGCAGGTCGGAGGCGGGAGCGGCGAGCTCTTGTACCTCGGAGACCGCATCCAGGATCTTGCGACCCTGACCGTCAAGGAGAACGCGAAGACGCTCACGGTCGCGACCGGGTACACGACCACGGCCGACGTCGTCGCGAGAAACGTGGATGGCGTGCTCGGACAGCTTCTTCGAAGGACCGTGCCGGTTACGGGAGGCGGGGCGGTGCTCGTCTCCCAGCGTCGCGGGGTCGTCGGGGGCTGGTATCCCGGCATCCAGAACGTGGAGGTCACGTTCCTCCCTGGCTGGAAAGGCGATGCCGCGGACCCTGTCCCGAGGGACTTCAAGCGCGCCTGCGTCATGCTCGCCTGGTACTGGTTCGAGCGCAGGAACTGGGTCGGGATCCGGAGCCGATCATCGGCCGCGGGGACGACGGGGTTCCGGGACGACATCCCGGAGGACGTGAAGGCGATTCTGGATCGCCGGAGGAGATTCAGACCATGATCCGGATCTTCCTCGACCCGCGGACGAAACGTGCCGCCATTCTGGCCCTCGCCGGGGATCCACGCTTCCCGGAGGTCATCGAGGCCGGCGTCCGGGCATCGATCCTCTACATGACGAGAGACGTCGCCAAGAACCGTCTCCTGGGGCAATACCTGCGTCGACGGACCGGCACCCTGATCCGTTCCGTCGAAGCGAGCCCCAGGATCGATGAGGTCTCGCGACAGCGAATCCGAGGGGCCTGGGGAACGCATCTCGGATACGGCATGGCGCACGAGATCGGATTCGTGGGAACGGTCACGGTCCCGGAGCACACCCGGAGGCGGTTCCGCTTCCGCAGCAAGACCGGAAAGAGGCTCCGGAAGCGGGTGCGAGAGGAAGGCGTGATCCGCGTCCGGCAGCACAGTCGCCAGATGCGGATCCGGGCCCGGCACTACATCCGGGACACCGTGCGGGAGGCGAGGGAACCGACCGCTCGGAGGCTCGCAAAGGCGCTGCGAATCTGGTTCCGGACCCGGAGGATTCCGACCCCCGGAGAGCTCATCCGAGGGTGAGGAGCGAGTAGCGAGAGACCCGCGGAACCGGGGGACGCCCCGGGGCCGCTCCGCAAGGAGAGAAGCAAGGGGCCGTCGTGGGGGCCACGACCTTCACGGCGGCCCCTTTGCTTTTCGGGGACGGGGACGATGACCGATGCCACAGACGATCTCGGGAGCCACCGCCGCGCTGATCACGAAGCTCAAGGCGATCCAGGGCGCGGCGAGCGGGCACAAGACGAACCTCGGCGGGCGGGTCTACACCCGGCTCGTCCTGCCGGAGGACGCAGGCGCGGGCGAGGACAAGCCCTACCTCTGTCTGCCGAAATACGAGGACGGCCCGACCTACGCCTGGTACGACCGGCACGTCGAAATCCGATGGCGCCAGCCGATCCACGGATTCGTTCCCGAGGAGGCGACCGACGACCGGAACTCGAAATCGCCGAAGCTCGTCGAAGACCTGATGGAGGACGTCATCGAATCGATCCTGAAGGACCGGGAGCTCGGGGGCGCCGCGAAGGAGATCACGATCGGCGCCGGCGGGGGGGCCATCGCCGGAGTCGACCCGGAGGACCGCTGGGCGGAATTCCTCATGTGGGCGGATCTCCTGATTCTCCATGACGCCGGGAGCCTGGCCTGAACGCCGGCCCCGGGGGAGGTGAAGGATGCCGGAGGGAAAGTCGAAGCGAAGGGTCCTGGTCATCGGCGGTGGAAGTCTGATCGAGGGGCAGAGGACGTTCTGGACGCGGAAGGACGGCGGCGGGATCACCGCGCCCTTCGGACTGCGGCTTCCGGCCGGCCAGGCCCAGAACGAAAAGGAGCTCATCGACAAGGAGCTCGCGCACTACGAGGACGAGGAGTAACCGACCGGACTCGGGTCCGGTCCCTGAATCGAATCGGGAGAAACGGAGGATAGGATGCCCGCAGATGTAGCCAAGATCATCTTCGGAGCCGGGACCTTCTCGATCGGTGCCTACGTCGCGGCGGGCGGGGCGGGGACGCTCACCGACGTGGGGCACACCGAGGGTCCGGTGACCCTGGCGACGACGACCGAGACCGTCGATGTCGGATCCGAGCAGGTCATCGGGACGATGCGCCGGGTCCCGACCGGGAGAACCTTCAAGCTGAAGGTCCCGATGAAGCAGGCGGAGCTCGAGCGGTTGCGAGTCGCGCTCCTCCAGCCGGCCGCGAACCTGACGGGCGTCGCCCCGGATCAGACCCTGCGCGTCGGGACCCCGGCGGAGCAGTACCACCAGGGCCAGCTCGTCGCCAAGGGCCCGGGAACGACGTCGACCCGGACGATCACCCTGTGGAAGCTGTTCGCCGAGAACCCGGAGGACATCGCCTACTCGAAGGGGCCGACGCCGCAGATCATCAACGTGACGTTCGATGCGCTGTATGACGAGTCGGTGACCACGGCCGACAAGCATTTCAAGGTCGTCGACAGCTGATGCCCCTGCGGGACCTCATCCCCAAGCGCCGGTTCGTCGACGTTGGCGGCCGGCGCTACCTCTGCCGGCCGCCGGCGTGGTCGACCGTGCGGCTCGTCCTGGAGCTCTACCCGGCGGAGATCCTCGCGCTCGCCAAGGGATTCCGCGGGATCGAGCGACGCCCGAAGGTCCAGGAGGTCCTGCCGCTCTTCGTCGACCGGCGCATGGCGGCCATCCTGCCCACCTGCGTCGAGATCGTCGGAGGCCGCCCGGGCGACCTGGAGGAGTGCGTGTCCTCCGACCCCGGGCTCGCCTCGATCCTGTGCGGGGAGGTTCTGCGGCTCTGCGACCCTGAGCGGATCGTCCGCAGCCTGAATCTCGATGCCGCCGTGGACGAGATCCTCGAACGGAAGGCTCCGGAGGACGGCGCCGCGGCCCCGGACCCGGTCCACGCTCTGGGCGCCTGCGTCCTCGCCAAGACGTTCTCGGTCCCACCCCATGAGGTCCTCGGTTGGCCCTACGAGGAAATCCTGGAGCTCGCCGAGGCGGTCCCATACCTGCTGGAGCCGAGGCCTTCCGAGCATCGAACCCAGGAGGACGGGATCGACGCCTCCTCGATGTCGGCCGAAGTCCTGAACGCGATGAACCGGGTGCACTGATGCCGGGCGAAGACCTCAAGATCCGGGCGATCGTCGAGGCCATCCTCAAGGACAAGGGCTTCCGGGACGCCGTTCAGTCCCTCGGTGGGATCGAGCGGTCGGGCCGGGCGGCCGAGCGGAGCCTGTCCGTCATGGACAGCACGGTGAGCCGTCTCGGGACGAGACTCGTCCAGTTCCTCGGGGTTGCGGCCATCACTCGGCTTGTCCGGACGAGCATCGTCGCCTTCTCGCAGTACGAACGAGGCCTCCGGGCCCTGCGCGACGAATACCGCCGCGTGGGACTCGATTCGGACCTCGCTCTTGACCGGACGCGGGGTTTCCTCGCGGAGCTCGAATCCGGTACGGGCGCCCTGCGGCGCGACACGCTCCCCGTCTTCCAGCGCCTGTTCGGAATCCTCGGCTCCGTCGAGGGCGCGATGGAGGCAACCCGACAGGCGGCGTTTCTCTCGGAACGCGGGTTCGGAGACGTCGCCTCGACCGCCCAGGGGCTCATCGCGATCCTCCAGGGTCGGGCGGTCGAAGCCGCGAGCAGTTTCGGCATCGCGATCAAAAAGGTGAATGGGGAGACAAAGACCGCCGCAGAACTCATGCAGGAAATCATCGCGGGGAACGAGGGATGGACCGCCTCGACGCGCGACACGGACGACGCTCTGGACGATTTCCGAGCCGGCCTCAACGACATGAAACTTCTGCTCGGGGAAATCTCCTCGGGAATCGCGACCCTGGGGGGACCTCTGTTCGCGGACCTCGCGAAATCCCTGCGCGCGGGCGCGGAATTCTGGAGGGAGTTCGCCGCCGCGGGGCGGGCTGTGTTCGAGGAGGCGGGGGGTGGGAAGGCGGGGCTGCACGCCCTGAACCTCGAGCGCATCGGCGCGGAGTTCCGCAAGCGCCACATGGCTCAACGGAAAGCGGAGGCGGAGCGTGGGGTCGTGGACCGCAACGAGGTCGAGCTCAAGGGACAGACGGCGCTTCTCGAGCAGGCGGCGAGAAAGGATGCCGAGGCCAGGGCGGAGTCGGCGGAGAAGAAACGGAAGCAGCTGGCCGAGGAGGCCGAGAAGCGGAAGGAGTTCGAGGCCAGCACCGTTGATGAACTCGTCGACATTCAGGTCAAGCGGGAGGAGGAGGGCGGGATCCGCCGGCTCGCGATGGAGCAGATCCGACTCGAACGTCTCCGACAGCGGGCCGTCGAGGAGGCGAAACGGCTCGGTGCAGATGTCGAAGCGGTCGAAAGGACCTTCCACGAGGCCCGCCTCCTGCTCCTCCAGGAGTTCGACGAGCGCCGTCTCGAGGACGAGGAAAAGGCCGCGGATCAGCTCCGGGAGGCCAGGCGCCGCATCGAGGAGGAGACGATCGACATTCAGCTCGGGGAGCTCGAGAAGGGAGACGAGCGGCGCCGCGAGCTTCTCCTCCGAAGGCTGGAACTCGAACGAGACGCGGAGATCCAGCACGCGGAGGAAACCGGGCTGCGAATCGAGGAGATTGAGGTGAAGTTCGCAGCCCGCCGGGGAGCCATCGAACGGCAGCTGGACGAGGACAAGAAGGAACTCGACGAGGAGAGGTTGACGAGGGAACGAGGGCTCGCGCAGGCGACCCTCGGACTTCTGTCGACGCTGTTCGGGGAGAACAAGGCGCTGGCGATCGCCCAGGCGATCATCAACACTTACGAGGGGGCGACGAAGGCTCTCGCCCAGGGGGGATTCTTTGGGCAGGCGATGGCTGCGATCATCATCGCAACCGGCCTCGCCCAGGTGAGGAAGATCCAGCAGACCGAACCCGGGGAGGGTCTCGGCTTCGACGATCCGGAGAATGATCGCCTCGCACGCGTGATGACCCGACGTTGGGCCGGGGATTTTGTGCGGCAGGTAGGTCTCGGCATCCAGGACTTCACCCGAGGCGTGGGGGCCTTCTCCCCGCCCGCGCCGGCCGCAGCGGCCGTGGGAGCGACCACGGTGCACAACTGGCGCATCGGGGTCCTCGTCGGGGGGGAACCCGGGCTCCGCGATCTGAAACGCCGGCTGGAACGCATCGACCGATCCGAGCGCCCGAGGAGGATCGGATGACGTCGGGTCGTCCCACCCGGCTCTCGGACCTCTCCGATTCCGAGCTCGCCAGGGAGGTCCTGCTACTCCCGCTCCGAGTCGCGGTCGACCGGGCGCGGGCCGGGAAGCTGGACGACTCCGTGCTCGTTGCGATCTCCAAGGCGACCGTGGACGAGATCCGGGAAGCCGGCATCGCTCCGAGGAAGGATTCGGCCTGATGGGATCCACCTACCGCGGCAGCATCGTTCCACGAAGGGAGCTCCCCCCGACCTACGCCGAGGTCCGGGGCGGACAGGAATTCCTGGAGCTGATGCTGCTTCTCCGATCCCCGGACGGCCTTGAGTTCGACCTCACGCCGCGCTGGCTCGACGACTTCGGGGAGGTCGAGGAAGCGGTCGAAATCGACCTCCTGGAGCTCGCCCACGGGGACGCCGACGTGAGCGTTGACGACCGAGACGGAGAGGTGAGCCGATTCCTTTCCGGCTCGAAGCCCGGTGATCAGTGGACCCTCGAGATCCTGAGGGAGACGGGAGAACGCCGGCCGAAATGGGAGACCGTGTTCGCCGGGGTGCTCGACCTCCCCTGGAGCTACCAGCTCGAGGAGATGGACCGGATTGTCCGCCTTCGGATCTTCTCGTATTCGAAGCTCTTGGAGAACGCCTCGGCGGAATCCGTTCGACGGACTTTCGGGACCCTCAAGGCGACGGTCTCGGCAGGAACGCAGACCGTGACGCTCACGACGGGCACGACTTCCGGAATCGAACCGGGCGACGAGATCCGTTTGGATGACGGCGAAATCCGGGAGAAGCAGACCGTCCTCCAGCTCAACTCCTCCTCGGTCGTAGTCACCGAGGCGAACTGGACGAACGGGTTCACCGCGCAAACGCTGACCGTCGAGACGCCGTACCACCGCGACCGCTCGATCGAATTCCTCGTCGGGGAGCTGTTCCGCAAGGCCGGGATCGCGACCTACGAGATCGACATCCGGAATCCGCTGAACGGCCGGCCCTTCCCGTCGCCGATGGCCCGCCGAGGTCTGAAATCCGGGCTGTTCGACTACCTCCTGGACAGAGCCGGGAAGATCCAGGTCAAACGCACGGGCGACACTCAGATCTGGAGCGCGACCTCGCCATCCTCGGGATGGATCACGGACGGCAGCGGGGCGCAGAGGTACATCGACTGGCGCATCAATCTTCTCTCCGAACCCGTGAACTTCGTGGATCACGCGGGGAATTCCTCGTTTGACGGTCCGGCGGATCAGGTCGGAGCCCTCGCCGCCGATCGGCACTATTACAGCCTCATCTATTACCCGGCCGTCGATGAGCTCTGGCTCCGGAGGGACGGCGCGGACTTTCGACGACTCGAATCCGCATTCACGATTGACGCCGCTGGGACCGGCGCGACGCTCGGTGCGCTCACGGACTCCGAGGATCGGATCTGGTACAGCTTCAAGAAGGACGACGGCTCGAAAGCCCTCAAGTACCACCGCATCGGCCCCAACGACATCGTCACCGTCGGAAGCGGGGCGGGGACGTCGGAGTGGTTCGGCCAGATCCAGGCGCTCCTCCCGGTCGGGCTCACCGTCTTCAAACCTCACTTCGGGGGCGACGGCTCCGTCTCCTTCCAGAACGCATTCGAGGACCAGCTGCACATCTACTCCCATCCGATGGACGCGAGCCCGCCCACGCTCCTCGGAAAGGTCGAGGTGCCGAGACGCCTCCGGGTGGTCTCCATGCGCGCGATGATCCACCCCAAGCTCGGAAAGCTCGTCGCCGGCATCTACTACACGCCGGAGGCGACGAAGATGCGGGTCTGGAGAATCGACGGGCCCGTCTCCTGGATCCAGGTCGCGGACTTCACGCTGGTTGGCGAGGATACGAACCAGGCCTTTGGCGCGAACGACGGCAACTGGATCACGGTTTTCGACCATGCCAGGACCGACCCCGATGACAGCGAACCGGTGTTTCTCGTCTCGGTTCGCAATCCTGCCGCCGGGGGCGGGAAGGTCCCGCACCTGTTCGTCGTTTCGACGCAGTTCATCGGAGTCGTGCCCTATGCCGACTTCTCCGGGATGTCGGTCGCCGCGGCGCTCCGGGAGCTGGCCCTCATGACGATGTCGCACGTCACGGTCGACTCCGGCCGCGAGGGCCGCTTTTCGGGCCGGGCCCTCGATCTCCTCTCGAAGCGTGAGGAGGTCCAGCAACTCCCCGCGCCGCTCCAAAGGACCAGAAGTCAGCTCTGGGAGTTCTATCGGACGAGCGTCGAGGTGCGCGGGGAGGATGCTTCCGGATCCGAGGTTTCGGCGATCGCCGGAGACGCCGGGGCCAGCGCGCGCAGGGAGTCGTTCTCCTCGAAGTTCGTGACCAGCGAGGCGCTCGCCGCCGGGATCGCGCACCAGTACCTCGGCTACCTGGGGAAGGAGCGCTCCGAGGAGCTCGTGACCGTGCCGGACGCGGGAAGGGCGGTTCATGCCCTCGATCGGGTCGAGCTCGCCGGCGTCGAGCACCTCGTGATCAACGCCCGGAGGGATCTGATCCGCGGCGAGGCGACACTCCGGCTGTTCGCAGTCGAGGCCTGAGATGGCGGGCTACAAGTGGCAGCACCGGATTCGGCTCGACCCGATCGACGGGGCGGGGGAGACGATCGTGATCGCGACGGCGATGACGCAGCCGAATCCGGTGAGGACGGAGCTCGAGTACGAACCGGTGATCGACGACCGCCAGGACGTGAATCGCCGACTCGCTCCGCGGGTCCTGGGCTACAGGCCCGTGGCGACCCTCATCTTCCAGGTGTACGACCTCGCCGACGACAATCAGATCGTCAAGATCGAGCGCGCCCTGGCCGACGACAGGACCGACGTGTACCTCTCCCTGGACTCCGGAACGACGGAACGGAAGGTCGTACTCCAGTCCCGGCAGGGCCCGGTCCCGATCGAGGGAAAGACCGTTGCCGGGGCGGAGTTCCGGATCCGCCTTGCCGCCGTAGATTTGCTCACCGAGCGGGCATCGCTCGCCTCGGGAGCGTGGTAGGAGAATCCATGCGAATGCGATCGAAGTACGGCTCCGCGATCCTGGTCTTGATCGGGTGGCTTGCGTGTGCCGGGATGTTCTCCGCGGTCGCATTCGGCGCCGTTGAGACGACCACGGTCCAGGGCAAGGTCGTCATCCCGAACGGTGCGACGGCTACCGGGGGGGCGATCGCCTACTCCCTCAGCCAGTCCGGATCGACTCCGGATACCGGGACCGGACAGCAGCAGGCCGTCGGGGGCCGGCAGACGGCGACGGTTGCGGCGGATGGATCCGTCTCCTTTCCCATCATCCCAAATGACGCGATCACCCCCTCCGGAACCTTTTACGACGTGGTCTTGACCACCACCGGTCCCGTGCGGGCTTACTGGGTCGAGAAATGGTCCGTCACGACCTCCCCCGATCCAGTCAACATCGGCGCGATCACGCGCCTGGAGGTCGCGCCTGGAATCACCGTCGGCTCGTTCGTGAAATACGTCGCGACGGAACCGTCCGGGGCCTGCACCGGGGCGGATGTCCCCACGTTCGCCCAGAACACGAACCGGCTCTGCGAATGCGTCTCCTCCGCATGGTCCTGCGGGCTCGCGCTCGGAACCGCGGACTCGAACACGCCGACGGGGACATGGGATTTCGTCGGCGGCAAGCTGCGATTCCAGCGGGGAACCTGCCCCCCGCTTGCCGCCAACTGTGACTCGGAAATCGAGGAAGGCGTGTTGTTCCTCTGTGACACGGCTCTCTCCCTGTTTTCGGGATATGCCTGTCTCGATTCCACGCAGGGGTGGCGCTCGATCCTCGTGGAGTCTTCCAAGAACCCGCCTCCTGGATATACCGGAACGGACCTCGGAAATTTCACTTCCTCAAGGACGTTCGTCGGCAAACCCGTAGGCGCGACGAGCGAAAACGTCCAGATTGAGTTCCTGATCGATGGAGAGAATTCGGAGGCCCACGCGCAGTACGCAGTCCACGATCGGGACACGGGCGACATCCTCGGAGTCTTCGGCGTCACAGGGATCGGACAATTCGAGGTCTTGACGGACCGCGCCGCGCCGTCGAACGCGGATGCGAGCATTACCTTCGGTTGTGCAACGTACACGGCCGGAGGAGTCTGCATTCAACTCACCCGGAATTGCCTGGAGAACGATGTTGCCGGAGGTGAAGTCTGTCCAGAGCTACAGAAAACCGTGTACCGAATCCTGGAGAATGGTCCGGTCACCGGAGGTGCCGTCGGAGACGACAAGTTTCACATGGAATGGGGAACGGAAGAATTGTGGATGAGCTACACCGGGGAATGCCGCAACGAGGTCCTGGGCAGCGGAATTGACCGAACGGCCAGAACGGAAATCATCAACAACGCCCTCGCGGCCGAGTGCGTGCTCGTGGACAGCCCGGGACCTCCGGCCTACGTTTACGACCAGGAGTACTCGCGCGAGTTCGAGGATGATTTCGTCATCGACAAGAAGGAAACTTTCGACAACACTAGGGACAATCCTCCGAGTCCCTGTCCGGCTCCCCAGACGTACTGCGAACTCTGCCCAGCGATCACCGGGAAGAAAGATGCCTTCAAGTGGAAGGGCAAGGGCATCGACTGGCAGAGGCCGTACACGGGAGCCTTCTGGCGCGACACCCTACCGACGAAATGCGAGGATGGGGATCGGCTGTGGTGGAGGGCTCCCGGAGGGCAGCCGCGCCTCTGCGCCTGTGACGCCCAGGCGGACGCCGACGGGGCGTTCGAGATTGCCGATGGAAGCGGAATCGCCTGCACGGCAGTCCCGACTTCCGGCGGCGACGTGACCGCGGTGGGTCCGGGTTGCGCCGACGGGGAGTGCCTCACGGACGGCAAGGCGACTACCGGCGCCATCATGGCCGTCTGGGAGGGGACCGGGATCGATGCGAACCAGATCCAGATCCTCGCGCCGGCCAATCCCGCAACCGCCTCGGCCTTTACGATCCCGGATGCGAACTCGAATCCCATCCAGCCGCTCACCTGCTCCGGAACGGACAAGGTTTCGGCCCTCGGCTCAACCGGGGCGATTACCTGCACCGCGGACGACGATGTGCCGGAGGCCGGGGACTACACGGCCTTGACAGGGGGAGACGGGATCGTGAACTCCCCCACGGGAACGGTTGCTACCCAGTCCGATGAAACCGGGTTTCTGGAGGACCTCGGCGTCGGCGACCTCACCTGCGGGGCGGGGACCGCCGGGAAATTGGCGGTGAACGATGTGGACCCCGTGCAATACTGCGACGGTGCCGCGACTCCGGTTCGTAGGACGGCGGCTTTCGCGGACGATTCCGGGAACGCAACTGGCCTCGCCTGTTCCGCCGCTTGTGTCTCCTCGGCTGAGGCAGACGCGACGTTCGTCCTGGATACTGAGAGCCCGGCGGCGGCCGACATCACCGGGAGTTTCAGCGTCGGTCTCACCGTGGGGGTGAACTCCGTGGCCCTGCCTGGTGATACCACGGGGAACTTCGTCGCCTCGGTCACGAACGGCCTCGGAATCACCGGAGGGGATGGGGGCTCGGAGGCGGTTGCCCTGACACTGGCCCTCAAGACGGACGACACCCTGGCGGGAAACCCGGCCCTGGGGATTGAGGAGTGCGTGTTCACGAAGGACGGTGCGGGTTCGGGTGGCTTCCTCTGCGAAGGGACGACCGCGAACACGAACGAGCAGTTGTACCTGTTCCCTTCGGCTGACGGTGTGGATACGACTTTGGAGATCACGGCCCTCGGACAGACCATCGAGGACGCGGAACTCGCGTCGAACTACTCCGGGATCGGGGCCTGCACGAACCAGTTTCCCCGGACGCTGAACGACAACGCGGCTCCGACATGTGCAACCGTGGACGTGAGCGCCGATACGAACCTCACCGCAGGCCGCTCCCTCACCTTGACCGGGGACGACGTGGCGGCGGACGCGGAACTGTTCACCGACACGAAATGCGTCAACATCGACCCCGCCGCGACGACAACGGACTGGTTCTTCTTCCGGGCGGAGACGGCGATCACGGTCACGGGGATCGATTGCATCGTGGACGCCGCGACCTCCGTAGTGATGACGCTTCGGGAGTGCGATGCGAACGGCGGAACCTGCGTGGCGACGGAGGCCGCGATCACCTGCGCGACGACGAACACGACGGAGGCCGCAGGAATCGACGACGCGGCCGTGGACGCTGGAGACTGGCTGCGGGTGCTTAGGGGGACTGTGACGGGAAGCCCGGCTCAGGCGACCCTCTGCATGACCTTCACGGTGAACGACTAATGCGACAGCTTCTCCTGCTCCTGCTTCTTTCCTGGACCCTGTCGGCAGAGGCCGCAACTCGATTCTATTTCCCGGCCAATGCCGCGGCTGCCGTGAACCCAACGGACAGCGCGGAATGGGAACATACTGCAGGAATTGCCCGCCGGGCCGTCACGACGCCGGACGCGAGCGCCCTGATCACAGAGGACTACTCGCCGGACGCGGCGGATCATCTGGTCGATGGGGATGCGCTGTTCCGTCAATACGTCAGCGATCCAGTGGCCGTGCAGACCATCGGCGCGCAGAGCGTGACCGGGCAGTTTCAGACCATCGAGAACAACGCAGCGAACAACATCTCGATCACCGTCAAGCTTTTCGTCGTCTCGAACGATGGGGCGACGATCAAGGAGACGCTGCTCGCGATCACGAGGGACGCGACGGAATCCGCCACTGCGCTCACGAATCGGACCTGGAGCGGAGGGACGACGACTTCCGCGAACGTGGAGGATGGAGATCGAATCGTGCTGGAAATCGGGCAGGGAGGGACGCCAACAGGAGCCGGCGGCGTCCAGGGACACAACGGCGACATCCGATGGGGCAACAGCGCGTCCGGCGGCGATCTTCCAGTGGACGACACCGAGACCGGGACCACCTTCCGGGGATGGATCGAGTTCGCAAACACGATCACATTCCAGGCAACTTCCCGCCGAGTCATGGTGGTGAACTGATGAAATTTCTCGCTCTCTCCGCCGGCCACAATCCCGACGAGCCTGGATTCCGCTTCGGCGACCTCTCCGAGTGGCGGCTTGCCTCTGGCGTCGCGGATCTCGTCCAGGAGATCCTGGCCCCTTCCAGGCTCCCCATCCTGCGGGTGCCGGAGTTTCCCGGCCCGCAGACGGAATCCCTCCGGCGCGTAATCCGGTTCGTGAACGCCTACGACCCGGAGGTCGCATTGGCCGTCGAACTCCACTATAACGCCTTCGATGGCGAGGCTTCGGGGACCGAGATCATCGTCGCCGAGGGTGCGGCATCGGACACGCGCGCGCTCGCCGAAATCCTGCTCCACGAGGTCCTGGCCGCATGCGGAACCCGCAATCGCGGCATCCGGAACGATACTCAGAGCGCCCGGGGTCGGTCCGGGTTCTGCCGCCACATCAACGCCCATTCCATGCTCCTGGAGATCGGCTTCCTGAGCGACATCGGGGATCGGGAGAAAACCTGCTCGCCTGAAGGACGGAAACGCGCCGCGCAGGGCATCGCCCGGGCGCTCGCGCAGATTCACGGGAGGGGATGATGGAGGGATTGGATCTCGGCATGATCAAGGAATTCACGGGCCTCGGCATCTCCGGGGCGCTCCTGTTCGCGCTGCTCCTGCTCGCCAAGTGGAATGGGCAGACCCTTCGGGACATCTCGAAGGAGCAAGCCGGAGCGCTCCGCGAAGTCAACGACGCCCAGGAGAAAGCGAGCGAGAGGATCTCCGAATGCCTCCGGGACGTGGCGGTCGCGCAGAAGGAGGGCTCGATGCACGTCGCGGAGATGGCCCGGGCCGTGGATCGTCTCGCCGGGCGGGAAAAGCCGTGAAGGACTGTCCGCTCTCCGGCTGGTCCGCAGACGAGCTGAACGCCTTCCGTTGCCTGCCCAGGGAAATGCTCGTGCCGGGCGAGAAACCCATGCGGGCGGGCGACTGGAAGCGGCTGTTTGCTCGACTATTTCTGTCAAACCTCGTTCTGATTGGAGTCGTGGTGGTGCTTGTTCTCATGCACGCCTGCGAGTAGGATCGGCCCGATGCCATCCCCTCAGCCTGCCCCGCCCAGCCGCAAGCCCCTCCGTCCCGTCGCGATTGCCGCTCTGTTCAAGGCTGGTGAGAGCATCGAGGACATCGCCGAGGATTTCCGTGCGACACGCTCCGAAATCGAAAACGCCCTCCGCTACTACATGACCCGGAAACGCTGATGCCTCACGTCCGCCTCCGCCCAGATGCCGACATCGGCCTGCCGTTTGAGACCTGGCCCATTGACGGATGCGACCGGGATGGGGAGCGGTTCAAGGATCGCCTCGTGGATCCTGGCCCCATGCCGGATGAGGTTGCCTTCGCACGGGAGCGGACGGCCCTCCTGCTGTGCGCGCTCCGGAGGATCCCGCGCCGGGAGGCCGTCGCTCTCCGGCTCCGGTTCGGCCTCGGGGGGCGCGATCCGATGACGCTCCAGGGGATCGCGGACCGGACCGGGGTGACGAGGGAGGGGGTCCGTCAGAGGATCCTGGCGGCGAGGCGCGACCTCCGGCGCATCCTCCTCCGGCGGGAGGCATGATGCCCTTCTCCTGCGAGATCCTCCGGCCTCCGATCAAGGGCGCGTCCGGCCGGGAATACAAGTACCAGGTGACGGAGCATTACAGCCTTGCGGTCGGCCTCACGCCCGTGGAGCCTGCGGTGATCTGCGGCGTGCTCGCCCTGAACCAGTTCGGAGTCCTGAGGCTCCGGGCTGGATACGCCTGGGACGGTGCCTCCGGGCCGGCGCTCGACACCGCCAATTTTCTGAGGGCGTCCGCAATCCACGACGCCCTCTACCAGTTGATCCGGCTGGGGGTCCTGCCCGCGAAGGCAAGGGAGGCCGCAGACAGGATCCTCCGCCGGATCTGCCGGGAGGACGGCATGAACGCCGTCCGGGCCTGGTTCGTCTACCGATCCGTCCGGCTCTTTGCCGGGCGGCATGCGAAGGGAGGTCGAACGTGAGAACGATCCTGGTTTTCTGCCTCGCCGCTCTGCTGGTCCTGACCGCGACCGGCTGCCCGAGCCGGGAAGAGCTCCAGGCCCGAGTCGCCCAGGCCGAGGCCATCCACGCGGCGCGGGTCGCGAAATGCGGGACCGGGGAGCTCGGCACGGAGATCTGCGCGAGGCTCGATAAGGCCTGGGAGTATCTCCAGGCCATCTATCGGGTCCTCGGCGCAGTGGACTCCACCAGGAGGGAGATCAAGGCCGCGCTGAACGATCTCGAGGCCCAGATCGACGCCGAGGTGGATGCCCTAGCCGACGAGAGTCCCGGCTCGTAGCGGCGCCGGGCGGCGCCTCCGGGCCCGGTTCCGGCGGGCGTTCTGTTCCTGCACCGCCGCCCGGATGTACGCCGAGAGCGCGCGCCCGTCATCGAGCCCCAGGCGGCGGATCTCGCTCATGGTCTCCTGGTGGAGGCTCTCTTTCACCCGGAGCCGCCAGATTCTTTCCTTCGTCATGAGATCCTCCAGGGAGGGGCGGGGCCGGTGCCCCGCCCCATCCAGTCGTTTCAGTTGCTGAAGAACCGCCGCCGCGGCGCGTCCTGGATCAGCGGCTCGAGTGCGGCCTGGATCTTCTCCATCCCCTGCTTCACCCCGATCACCAGGGTTTCCTCCTTCCGGAGCGCCTCGACGTCGACGCCCTTCAGGATGCTCTTGGCCTGCGAGACGATCTTCGCGAGCTCTCCGTCCTCGGTGACGTTGAGCTGCCCCCAGCGCCCCAGGAATTCGGCCATCTGATCGAGTGGTCCCCCGGAACGGAGGACGCGCTTCCTCCCGCCATCCTTCGGAGTGAGGCGCGCAACCAGGCCGTCCACGAGTCCCTTGAGCTGCGCCCTCTGGATCTGCCGCACCGCCTCGCCCGCAGACTCGAGCTCGGATCGCATCCGTTTCGCCTCCCGGTCGAACACCGCGCGCGAGACCGCCCGCAGGTTCCCCGGCAGATCCAGCGTGATGTAGCGGGTCTCGATCCCGTACTCCGCGCAGATCCGCTCGGCCGAGGGGTAGTCCTCCTCGTCGAAGAGCGATGCCAGTGCCTCCCGATCCAGCTCCCTGAGCTCATCGATGCGGTCCGCGAGCTTCCGAACCAGCGCATCCCGGAGCGGCCGCACGCGCTCGACCTCCGCGTCCACTTCCTCGAGCAGATCGACCGGGATCAGGTAGATCCCGGCCTTGAGCGGGTAGGGGACCGAGCGAGTGTGGAGGAACACCCGGAGGCCCAGGTCGAGCTTCCGGATCCCCTTCATCTCGTCCCCCTCGAGGATCCGTTTCGAGATCCGGATCCGATCCGGCTGCGCGTCGGTCTGCACGGCATCCGTCGGGACCTTGCGGCTCGTTCCGATCCCGCGCAGGGTGAGCGAGTAGGCGATGGTGCGCTCGAGCAGGTTTTTCGGATTCTCCTTCGTGATCTTCGTGGTCATGGCTTCCTCCTCCGGGCCCCGGGGCCCTCAGTCGTGGTGATGCCCCCCGGCCTCCGCCGGCGCGTGGGCGTGGTGATGATGCTCCGCCTGTCCCTTCCGCGTCCGCTCCTGCCGTCCTCCGTTCGCGAGCTCGGCCATGAGACGCAGGAACTCCTCGGCCGAGGCGTGATTCGGCATCGACACCCGGTCGACGTCGACCTTGATGGTGCCATCCTCGAGGATCGTGATCGCGAGCTTGTCCATCGGCTACCTCCCCCCGTAGGTCTGCCGGGCGACCTCCGCCCGGTTCTCCGCAGTCCACTTCAGGGCCCAGCCCTGCTTCCGCGCGGCCTGCTCGACGATGACCTTCGACGTCTCCCGACGGATCTGCGCCTTCAACGCCTCGGCCTCCTGCAGGCTCCGAGTCACGACCGTCAGGTGCCCGGCGATGGCGGCAACGGTGAGCGTCCCGCCCTTGTACCAGGTCATCTGCTCTCCGCTGCGCTGGAACCCCAGGCGCCGCATCGCCTCCACCAGGACCTCGAGGCGGGCACCATCGAGCTCCAGAGGAATCGAGATCCGGCTGTCACACGGCATCGCCGAACCTCCGGGCCCCGCGAGCCCCCTGCGCGCCGGCCTGGGCCCGGTAGGGCCCCGTCCGGGAAGCGGATAGGAACCGCCCGTCCGCGGCCTTCCGCAGGCGCTCGATCCCCTCCGGATCCGACTGCGACACGGGCACGATGTACGCCGCGGCCTCCTGTGGCGAGATGTCCAGGCGCTTCGCCAGCTCACAGCAGTTCCGGATCTCGGCCCCGGTCCAGATTGGGTCCCCAGGCCTCAATTCGGCCGGCCCGATGCCAGCAGCCTCCAGGTGGATCTTCCAGATCGCCTCACGCTCGTCGGCGTCCGGGAGGTCCGTGAACCAGATCCCGTACCGGTAGCGGCGGCGGAGCTCCGGGGGGATCGCCTCGAGCCGGTTGCAGGTCGCAACGAAGAGCGCCTCGGAACCCGCCAGAGCCTGGATCACCCGCATCGCCGCGCGGATCCTCTGCTCGGACTGGCCGACGAGGGAACCCTTCATGGCCCCGAGGTCCAGGAGCAGGGTCGGCGTCGCGTGGGTCGCCCCGAGGGCCTTCGCGACCATGCTCTTCCCCGACCCAGGGGGCCCGACGAGGAGAATCCCGGACCAGCCGTTCTCCTCCTGGTAGCGGAGGAGCACCCCAAGCTGATCCTGGGACGTCCCGCTCGAGTCCCCGAGGCCTCCCCCGCCGGCGCCCGCGATGGCCTTCTCCAGCTCGTCGACCCACACGATCAGGCGCGGGGGGTTCTCGGACTGGAAAAGTCGGCTCCCGAACTCCCGGATCGCCTGGAGGCCACCCATCCCGGAGAATGTCTCCGCGCCGGCCGGGACCAGCGTGAGGCCTGGGGTCTGGTTGATCATCCCCCGCTTCCTCGCCCAGAGATTCTCCGGGGCAAGGCCTCCGTCGTTGATCGAGAGCGAGAGCGCGCTCTCCGCGGCGAACTCCCCGAGGCCCACCAGGGCCTCCGCGGCACGCGCCCGAGCCTTCTCCGGGGGGGGCTTGAAGCCCTGGATCTGCTCCGCCGCCGCATTCACGATCTCGTCCACGATCGGCCGGAGTTCCTCCGCCCCTGGCAGGGGTCGCTCGAGGACCAGGACGTCCTGCGCGAGCTCCTGGGGAAGGCGCGCGCCCGGGACCACCAGGAGGATCAGGCTCCGCCCGTTCCGGAACGGGTCCCGGAGATTCCCCACCGCCTGGAGAACCGCGGTCTCGTCGAGGAACCGGTGGGCGTTCGCGATGAGCAGCATCGCCCGCACTGGCATGCGCTCGGCCGCCTTCAGAACCTCGACCAGGTTCAGGGCCTGATACGGGTCCGACCACGTCTGCGAGCAGACCTCCCTGCCCGCGTCGTTCACCGGACGGGGTCCCGCGGCGCAGTCCCACCACACGACCGGGGCCTCCGAGGCCTCCCCGATGGCCCGCGCCGTCGCCCCGGGGTCCACGGTTTCCACCGCCAGGAGGGGCGTAGAAACCCCCCTGGCGGCCTTAAGTCTGTCGATCCAAGTCCTCATCGTCCCTCCCTCTTTCCGGGGCGCTGGGGGCCACCCCGGGATGCGCCGGGGCCCTCTGGCGGGGCCCCGGCAGTCCCTCCCGTCAGCTGGCGGTCGCCGGCTTCGCGGGGGCCTTCTTCGGGTTGAGGCCGAAGAACAGGAACCCGTTCAGCGTCTTCGTGCCCGTGATCACCCGGCCGGCGGCCGAGAGCGTCCCGTAGACCTTGCCGTGGTACTCGATCCCGTCCGCGACGACCTTCGCCGTGTAGTCCTTCCCCCTGTAGCTCGCGTGCAGGGTCGAGCCGACACCCGGGATCCGGGGGTCCGGGGTTCCGGGAGTCCGCGGCTTCCGCTCCGCCAGCGGAGGCCGCTCCGCCTTCGTGCGCGGCGGCCTCGCCGCCTTCTCCTTCCCCTTCCGGTCCTTGAGTTTCTTGAGCGCCATGAGATCCTCCCTCCGCCGCTCGGCGTATTCCGGAGCGCCGAGGGCATTCAGACAGGCCCGGATGTTTGCCTTCCTCCAGAGGTCGTCCCGTCCGAGCACCCGGGCCATCTGCTCGGCGGCGACGGCCGCCTGGAACCTCTCCTCGATCTTCGGGGCGTCGGCCGCGAGGGCCATCAGGGTCTGGAACCCTGCCGGGACCTGCGGTTTCTTCTCGGTCGGCATGCCGACATCGGCCGGTTGTTCATTGATCACGTTCACCTCCCGCGGGCGTGGCCCGCTCGGTTACGACTCCTCACGGGTGATCCGACTCACCGTCTGCGCGGTGTGGAACCGCTCGTTCAGCAGGATGCAGAGCCGATCGACGTCCGCTCCCTGGCCCTGGATGATCCCGAGCGAGGGAACCCCGGTGGTCAGTTCCTTCAGGAATCCTGCCCACCACTCGTCACCACCCTGCTGCATCGACGCGATCAGCTCGGAGCAGCGAACGCTCTCGCGGTGCAGCGTGTCCCGCAATGAGTCGATCCGGGCCTGCAGGGTCCTCACGGTCTCCGCCATGTCGTTCCGGGTCCGGGTCACCTCGTAGTCCATCCGATCCTTTCGGCTTGCCATGTTCCGTCCTCCTTCGGGCCTACCGGCCAGTTTCGGCTGCCTACGCGACCCGTCCCGAGGCTCCCCAGTAGAGCGGCTCGTCCGGTTCGATCTCGCGGGCGCGGCGGATTATCGCCGCGTCGTCCGTGGGGTCCTGCCACTCCCGGATTATCGCCGCCTCGTCCTCGCCGACGAGTTCGCGGATCGCCTGGAGAATCGCCGGGCTGGTTTCCAGTTTGTCGGAGAGCGGTAGGTTCAAGGTCGAAAGGGTCATGGTTTCTCCTTCCCGTTCTTCGGCAGCTTAGTGTGCGTCAAGTTGTTGCCGTCACAGTAGTAACAGACCTCAATCGTGCCGTCGCTCTTCCAGACTCGCTCACAATCGTTGCACCTGGTCTCGTACCGCAGCGTGTAGGTGGTCATCGTTCAACCTCCTTCTACAGACCGGGTGTTGCCACCCGGGGATGTGGTTTACGGGGGCGGGGGCCGCCCCCGGGCTCACCTACTTCCGTCGTGACAGACGCAGTCGCAGGACGCGTCCACGCACCGATCGTGGAGGTCGATACCAGGGACGCACCACCCGGACCGATGGCGCATCCCATCGAACCGATCCCGACGGAAGCGCTCGATGGCCAGGTTCCTCCGGCCGGTCCCCTCGTATGCGTCGTCGACCTTCGGGAACCGCTCTCCGGTCCACTCCTGTCCGGTCTGCCGCCCGCCGGTCCTGGTCACGAGAAGCAGCTCCAACCTTCCGGCCTTGAGCGCGTATCCGAAATACTGCATCCTGGTTTCCATGTTCCGTCCTCCTTCTGTGGGACAATGTACCCCCATGTACCACGGAAGTCAAGGACTCTATCTCTAAAGTTTGCTATGGTTTACGAGGTATCCTGCCACCGGCCCCATGTCGAACCAGGCGCGGGGGGACACCCAGGGGGGTCTACGGGCCGGAGGGTCCCCCACGGGCCGGGGCCCAGGTCTGGCAGCGGCGCCCCGTCATGGGATCGATCCTGGATCCGTTCACGACTACCAGGCCCACGCCGGGGGCGCCGAGTTCCGAGAGACGCCGACCGAGGATCCGTTCGTCGTGGAGCCCGCAGAATGCGGCGAGCTCGTGGGTGGTCGATCCGGGATGCTCCCGGACCATCTGGAGGGCCTCCGCCTGGAGGCGACCGAGCTCCCAGGAGCCTCGGAGCGCCGCCGCGGATTCGTGCGAGGTCGCCGGATGATCCCGGCGCGCGAGCGGGGAGGTCGGGACGGGGAAGCTCTCCACTCCTTCCGCCTCCATGCAGAAGAGCTCCCCCTGTCCCGATTTCGGCATCTATCCTCCTCGCAGGCCAGGGCTCGATGCCCACCCCGCCTGCCACGCCATGCCCAGCCTCGCCGCGCATCGCCGGGCCTTGCCTCGCCTGCCAAGCCCCGCCCCGCCTACCGTGCCATGCCTCACTTGGCCACGTCCGGCCCAGCCGCGCCTGCCATGCCAGGCCTGGCCGCGTCGCGCCATCCTCTCCTCTCCGCGCCGGGCCTGCCCAGACACGCCACGCCATGCCCTGACGAACCCGTCAAGTCGCGGGACCTTCTGGGTCCGTCTGTTTTTTCGCGCGCCTGGCGACGATCCGGATCACCCGATCCACCGCCGAGACCTCGCGCGCGAATCCCTGGAATCTCTGCAGCCTCGACTTCGCGCCCGCGAGATACCGGAGGATCTCCTGCATGACCTGCGACTTCAGCTCCGGCTCGGCCACGGCCTCCGTCGTCAGGATGTAGCCGCTTCGATCCTTGATCGTGACGTGCGACCATGCCCGGACGGAAGTTCCTTCGTTCGCATCCACGAACACCACGGCCTCCACGATGCACCGCGCTTCCTGATCTCGCCATTGCGCCGCGGCTTGCCGATCATCCCAAGTGAAGCAGGAATAGAGAAGATCCGTTTTCTTCCGCGAGGCAAGCCAGACCGCCCGCTCCTCCAGGACGCCGCCGCCGGACTCGGATCGGATCCTTTCGAGTTCCGAGTAAACCTGCGCGGGCCGCATCCTCCGAAGCGGAGCCGGAGTCCCGGGGTTGGTCTCAATCTCGATCCGAAGGCGGGTGGAAATTGCAGCCTTACTCATTCACGGCCTTCTTCCCTGCCGCCTCGTCCATGAGAATCTCGAAGGTTCCCCAGCCCATCCCCGCGCTGTTCGGAGAGTCGTGCCGGCCCTCTGCGATACCTACCTGATGGCCGACCCGATCCAGAAGGTTTGCAATGTCATCGAACCTGAACATGTCCCCATCAAAGACGATCCTTGGGACGGCCTCCCAGCCCGGATCCCACATGCCGCGGGCACGCAGATCGGCGCTCCCGTCGTCGTTCCTCACCGGCGCGATGTGCATATGCGGTTCGCCCTTCGTGATCCGGACGAGTGGTGTTCCTTCCACTTCATCGTATCCGTCGGCATCGACGAAGATCGCGAGTTTCGCCCTGGTCATCACGACGCTGCAGATCCGGCACGCGGAGATCATGGCGTTCCGGAATGCCGAACAAGGCATCCCGCGCCACCCGTCCTTCGTCCGATACATGGCGTCCTGGTACAGGGCCTCGAAATCCTTCGGAGCTCGATCCCTTTTCGACTTCGCCGCCTCTCCCTCCTCCTGCTTCTTCCGCATCAACTCCTGCGCCTTCGCGCCGAACCGATGCTGCACGAACGGCGCCGTGCCCCGGATGGGAATCGCCACCCGGATGAGATTCTTGGGCTTGATCAACGCGCGAAGCAAAGTCTGACCCTTCCGTTGCATGGCATGCCTCCTGCCCCGTGTGGGTCCCTGTTTAGAGTTTCTCGATCTGCAACCTGAACTGTCCCTCCTGGTCCACGACTCGAAATCGATCCCGGATCCGGTCCGGAACCATGTATCTCGTGAGCGGGGAGTAGCTTCCCCGGATCAGATGCGGCCCGCAGAGAGCCTCCCGGACCCCCCGGAATCTCTCCTTCGCCCACTCCTGGAGACGCTGGTATTCCTCGCCGACTTCGCGGAGTTCCACGAGCCGCGCGACGTTGCGTTCCTCCTCCTCCCCGGTGATCACCTCATGCGGCGGGTGCTGGAGCTTCGGAAAGCACACGCGGTCCCGGGCCCAGCACATCGTGCAGGCGGGCGCGGAATCGACTCCTTGCGGCGGCTCTCGCTTCTCGATCGCGTCCATCGCGGCCTCCGACATCGCGAGCCAGCGCTCCATTCCCTCCAGGTGCCGCTCGAGCTCTACCTCGAGGATCTTGGGGAACCCCGGGCCGTCGTAGATGAGCGCTCCCAGGGGATAGTCCTTCCCCTCGCGGGAGAGCCCGTAGAGGTACGCGCACATCTGCCACACGTCGCCCTGCCTCCACGGCATGCGGGAGAGATCGGCGAGCGTCTCGATGCTCTCCCAGGTCCCGTCGTGTGGGGCCTTGAACTCGACCGGGATCTCGCGCCTCCGGCGCTGGCCGAACACGATCCGTCCATCGATCTTCCCCGAGAGGATGATCCTTCCCCGCCGATCCGGGATCGTGACCCGCTCCTGCGCGGCCACGAACTCGAACCGAGGCCGCGCCCGGCCCCCGAGCTCCGTCAGATACGACGTCCACCATCGTTCCCGGCTCTTGCCGCGGTTCGCCCGGAACTTCTCCTGGACCTCGAACTTCGGCCGGATTGCGGCGTCCACGACGTCGTGGTAGAGCTTCCGAGGACAGGGGATGTGGAGGCCGGAGGCGATGGGATTCCTGGGGATGTAGACATCGGAGTCGATGTCGTGCTGGATGTCCCGCCAGATCGATCGGTGGAGGCCGGCGAGGTCAGTGTTCCTGGGTTCCCGCATCGGGACTCTCCTTCGGCCTCGGGGGCCAGATCCAGATGACGGTCCCGGCAGGGAGTGCCCGGTGGTAGCACGCTTCCTGGGACCCATCGGGCCAGATGCTGAGCAGCAGATGCTTCCGAAATACGATCCGCTCCGTCCGCGGGTGCTGAGAGGTGACCTCGATGTCGGGCTCAAGTTGAGGCATTCGCGACCCCTCCCTTCCGGAGTCTTCGGAGAACCTTCTCCAATCCTTCCTTCGGCCAGGTCTCGTCGCAGGTCTGACAGAGGAGGAATTCCCCCCCGCAGGAGACCGTGACGCCGTGATCGGGTCTCCGATCCTCTGGATCGGGAGTCCTGTGCTCGTACATCCATTCGGAGAGCTCGCGGAGGATACGGACTGCCTCCGGCTCCCGTTCAGGATGCGACACTGGCGACCTTCCCTTCCGCGACGCCGGCGACGGGATGCCCTTCCTTCGCGGCCTTCGTCTCGGACTCGACGCGAGCCCAGAGCGTGCGCATCTGAGCTCGGCTCAGGCCTGGGAGCTTCTTCTTCTTGCCATCGATGTCGACTTCCTTCTCGGTCAGGTTTTCGACGCCCAGCTCCTTGAGGCACTCCCGCAGGTACGCCTTCGTCCGGGCTTCCCCGACCTTGTGCGCCGTGCCCCATTCGATGAACAGGGCCCAGGTGCGCTTGGCCATCGGTTCCGTCGCCGGCTGGTCCGCATCGGTCGAACGACCCTCCTCCCGGTCCTGGGCCTTCCCGTGGCCGGCTCCCTTCCGGACCCGCCGGAACCAGCTCTCCCTCTGCTCCGGGGCGAGCATCGATTCGAGTTGGCTGCGGGTGATGAGGATCTTGCCTGCCCCGATCAGGTAGACCTTCTTCATCGCGAGCGTGATGACGCTCGAGACCAGGTCCATCTCCGCGGCGTCCGGATCGACGCGCTCGCCCTCGACGGTTTCTCCATCGACGATCCGGTCGCGCTTCTTCGTCGCCCGGCCGATGAACTTCTCGTTCGAATGCCGCGCCGCGCGGACGGGCGGGATCTCCTCCCCCGTGATTCCCACGAAACCGGTCGCCCAGAGCTCGTACATCACGGCTCCGGAATCGAGCACCGTCCGGAGCGGGTTCGGGTTTCCCCGGTGGACGCCATGATCGTGCATTGGCCGGAACGACTCCACCGAGATCCCATAGACCTTCGCTGCCTGGAGCGCCGCCGCGAACGTCGGCCGGTAGACCCTCTCGCCTTCCATGCCCTCGAACTCGACCATCCACTCGGGCTGGATGCGCCGCAGCCAGACCTTGTCGAATGATTCGAGGAAAGTTTCGAGCCGCCTGGCAATCTCTTCCGGGTCGTTGGCGCCGCGCAGTGCCAGCTGAAAGAGCGTCGGCGGCGCCGCGATCCGTCGCTTCAGGATGGCTCGCTCCTCCTGGATGATTTCCGGTCGGAAGATCTCGGCCTCTGGATCGGGATCGGTGTTGACAAAACCAGATGAACCTGCTACCTTCTCGTCTTGCATGACGTTCCTCCTTCAGGGCCCCCCCTCGGGGGCCCTTGTTTTTCTCTAAACAAATACCTTGACACCCGGCGCGTGTCAAGATATATTTTCGCCTTACAGGAGGCCAGCGATGCCGAGGGCTATTGCCGCTCCATCCCCGGGCGACCGGATTGAACTCCCAATTCTCACCTGCCTCGCCTGCGAACACCGATGGACTCCGGTATTCCCGGAGGCTCCGAAAAGCTGTCCGCGGTGTCACTCGACCCGCTGGTTCCGAAAGGCGAAACGGCCGGGCCGAAAGAGAAATCGTTCTCCTCAGAAATGATCTGATCCATGAACGCTGTCGGCACGCCGACATTCACCGAACCCAAAGGAGAGGGAATGGCGAAGCGTCTGATCCACGAGAAGGCTCGGCGGTCCAGGTCTCTCGATGCCCTCTCGGATGCCGGCGAGCGGCTCTTTTGGAGGCTCGTGAGTGCCGCCGACTGCAACGGGAGATTCGAGGCCGACCCCGAACTCGCGATCGCCGCGTGTTACCCGCGCCGCCAGGGGAAGTTTCCCCAGGAGCAGATGGTGTCGCTCCTCGCCGAGCTCGAGCGCGAGGGGATCATCCAGCTCTACACGGTCTCGGGGGAGAGGTTCGGTGCATTCCCGACCTGGGGGAAATATCAGAGGACCCGAGGGCGCGTCGGGCAATTCCCCGCGCCAGCAGGAGAACAGGGCGGATCAGCGCCGCGCACCGCCGCGCCGGACATTGGCATTATTGAAGATTCAGATATGGGCAGCGCCGCGCACCGCGGCGCAGCGCCGCGCACCGCGGCGCAGGGCGGCGCAGCGCCGCGCACCGCGGCGCAGGGCGGCGCAGCGCCGCGCATCGCGGCGCATGGCATTAAGGATGGTTCAGATCCGGATCCGGATCCGGATCAGGATCCTGGATCAGGAGTTAACCCCCCCCTCCCCCCCGCCGGTGGGTATCCGCTGGTCTTCCGTTTCTGGCGCGACATGATGGGCTATCCACGCGCTCTCCAGATGGAGTCCAAGCGGCTCTCGAAGTACCACGCTCGTCGCAGGGAGGGCTACACGGACGAGGATATGCTGATGGCGATCATCGGGTGTGCTTCCTCGCCCCACCACATGGGAGCGAATGATCGGTCAACCAGGTTCGACCACCTCGATCTGATCCTTCGAACCGGGGCCGATCTGGAGAGGTTCCGGAGTTACGCCCGCCTGGAGGAAGGCCGGGCAATCCTCAATCTCTGGAAGCACACCGGAAACGTGCTCCGGCCGCGACTGATCCTTCTGGGAGCAGAGATAGGTCGGATCGCGGCTGCCACGAGCCGTGCAGCCCCGGAGACTCCAGAGTACCGGGAGAAACGACGGGTCTCGGTTCGCAGGATGCTCCTCGAGGAGGAGACCAGACACACTTCGGAGGATCCGACCTACACCAGAAGAACTCTTTCGGAAGTCGAAGCCCACCTGGACAAGGTTCTTCCTCCCCTGAGGGGAGGAGAAGGAGGAACGCATGCAACCGATTCAGCGACCGAGGATACTGTCCGAAGAGACGGGGGAGGGGGAGCTCCAAAGGCTCCAGCCAATCACCGCTGAGGATGCTCGGGTTCTAAAGTGGGCCCAGCTCGTCGCCGACGTCTGCCGACGCTCGGATGCGATCCGCGTACTCACCCAGGAAGATTTCGAGCTCGCCGGATCCCTCACGCTCGAGCTCAGGCGGGCACACGCTGGGATCGAGGCCGATCGGAAGGAGATCAAGGGGCCGTTCGAGACGGCGTCCAGGATGGTCGACGGGTGCTTCCGTCCGATCCGGACGCAGGTCGAAGCCTCATCCGGGAGGCTGGAGGAACGGATGACTCGGTGGTTCGATGGGAAGGAGGCGAAGCGGAAAAAGGACGAGGCGGAGGTGGCGGCGAAAGCTCAGGCCGCGCGCGCACGGGCGGAAGAGAAGGCCTCCGCCTCGGGCAGGAGCGCCGAACAGATCGAACTCGCCGGTGAGGCTGCGGCGTCGCGCATCGAGGCTCGCGCCCCGATCCCGGAGGAACCTCAGAAGACGATCTATACCGGGTCTGGAACTGTGTCCGTCAGGAAACGGTGGACCTACGCGGTCGAGAACCTGGACGAGATCCCGAGGAAGTACCTTGCGCTCGACGGCAGGTCTCTGCAGAAGGACATCGATCAGGGGATCCGCGAGGTTCCCGGCGTGCGCATCTTCGAGGAGTCGGGAATTTCCGGGCGGACTCGCTGATCGGAATGGGAAGGAAGGGGGTGAGAGAGTCCCGGAACCTATGCGGAGCCCCGGGCCGGCCTTTGGGATTGTCGGCTCATACAGGCCCGGGGCGGAATCATAGGTTTATGCCCCCTGCGGCGCGGAAGGACGCGCCCTACGGAAACCGAGGAGCCCGTGCAATCGGAACCTGATGCGGCGAGAGCCGATATATTGACGGGAGCCGATGTCGAACTCGGTCAGGGGGCTCTTTTTGCCAGCGGCGGCGCGGCAGCGCTGGGTTGGGTCGTACACGCGGGGACTGCATAGACAGCCACTCCGTCAGAGGTACGGGAGCAGGATCTGCCTATCGTACTGCCGAGGAGCCGGGTGGGGAATCCGGCCCGCTGGCACATTCTGCCAGGGAGCAACAGATATGACTTGTTCTGTGTGTCAAGGGAGCGGCCACAATCCGGACAATCGCTGCATGGGTCCAGAGCCGCCACTTGCAGAAACGACATGCGAAGGTTGCTGTCCTTGCTGTGATGGCGCTGGCGAACATCCTGGATCTCCTCATGAGGCCGAGTGCTATTGAAAGGAATCCAATTTGCCGGGGAGGAGATGGAAACCTGGCGTAGGACTAAGGCCACGCGGATTGTCCAAGTCCTCGACGAGAGCATCCGTTCCAGCCGTCGATTTCCAGGTGATGTTCGACGGCCCTCCCCGGCTCCAGTTTCGCGGGGTAGCCCAATGGAACGGCGCTCGGCAGATCACCGAGAGACGCAGGTTCGATTCCTGCCCCCGCTACCACTTTCGCAGGATGGCCGAGAGGCGAGGCACTCGCTTTGGGGGCGAGACGACGTAGGTTCAAATCCTGTTCCCGCGACCATGATCAAGAGGTAAACAGAGAATGGCAGACTCTACTCTTCGCTCCGTAAAGGAAATCCGTGAGCAGTTTGCTGTACTCGTTGACGAGGCCATCCATCGGCCGCTTTCTGTCTGGGAGCGCGGTCTACTGGCTGGCCTATCCTGGATGCTCCGAATTGTAGCGCTTGCCCCTAGTGATTTGCGGTCGGAAACGAGACAAGGGAAGGACTGGTAGTGCCTAGCAAGCCCCCCCCCGTCCCCCGCGCCGCGCTGCCCATACCAGGCCAGGTGAGTACGATGACGACAGCGGATCTTCGTGTTCTGCTTCTTGAAACCGCGCAGCCAACTTTCTACAACGGAAAGGGCTATCGAATCGTCTCGAAGCACATCGGCCCTGGAGTTTATGAGGTCTGGCTTCGTGAGTGGGAGCATGATGGCCGCGAGAAAGGATGGGGCGGCTATGAATAAACGGCTGCCTCCGGTGCCTAGAGCCGCGCTGCCGATGCTGAGGTACATCCGTGAGCGGGTGCCGAGGCCGAAGGAGTTGCCATTAGAGGCTATATCTATTTATCGGCATTGTTTACGCTTTAGGCCTTATGGCAGATGCCCTATGGGCCTTTTGCCTGGCGCACATGCAGGGCCATTCTGTTACCAGCAAATTCCAGGGCTTCCTTTGAGGCTACGTCCAAGTGTCAAACCTGCGGGTCGTTGGTGGGACTCCCTCCGTATCGAGCACGCCCCCGCCGCGATGGACAGGATTTGGGGCAAGGAGAAGCGCCGTGGCTGAAACCGTGGCTGACCTGATCGCGGCGCTGCATGGGGCGTGTCCGCTGCACGATCAGAAGTACCCAGACCAGACGTGCGATGCTCCAGGCGGAGCGCATCTCGCCAGCCGCGTGGAGGAGGCGGTACGGGAGATGCGGAGGAAGGAGAAGTAGAGTGTCCCAACGGCCGGTCTTGGCATCGGTGATGCATGAGCGTCTACAGCAGGACGAGAAGTGGGGCGTCCAGAACCATTCCGACCTAGCCTGGCTGGCGGTCCTGGCCGAGGAGTTCGGGGAGGCGGCCCAAGTCGTAGTCGAATCTTCAGTCCCTCCCGATGCAAGGCCAAGCCCGAACCTCGAACGAGAACTCGTTCAAGTCGCTGCGGTCGCTATCGCGTGGATCGAGTGCATCCGCAGGCGGAAGGAGGCCGACCGTGAGTGAACCGAAATCAGTAGCGTACCTCTCATTCGTGGACGACTTTGAATGGGTCTCGCTCCCTTGGGCACCACGAAGCAAGGATAGCAAGGCCCTCATCCGCGCCGACGAGGAGGCGAAGGCGTGGGAAAGTGCTCGTGACATATTGGCTGCGGCAGGTGTGAACAGGGTTCGTCCGCTCTGGACGGTCGAGGATGTGCGGGCTTATTGTGAGGAACGCGCCGCCGCCCTGCGGAAACTGGACGAGTGAGATGGGGGCGATCTCGAAGATCGAATGGACGGACGCGACGTGGAACCCGGTCTCCGGCTGTACGAAGGTCTCGCCGGGGTGCAAGAACTGCTACGCGGAGAGGATCACGGAGCGATGGGGCCAGGAGTTCACGGAGGTTCGTGAGCGGCCGGAACGTCTCATGCAACCTCTGCGCTGGAAGAATCCACGCCGAGTTTTCACCTGCTCGATGGCGGACCTGTTCCATGAGCAGGTGAGTTTTGAGTTCATCGCCTCCGTGTTCCACACGATGACTGGGGAATGCGATTACAAGCCACCGCCAGCCCACACCTACCAGATCCTGACAAAACGGGCCGTGAGGATGCGACAGTTCTTTTCCTGGCTTGAGCGGTATTCCGAAGGAGACGAAGCGTACGTCCTGGCTCTGCAAACCCTGTGGTTCGATGACGCGCCGGCGCGGAACGTGTGGCTGGGCGTCTCAGTCGAGGACCAGCAACGTGCTGAGGAGCGCATCCCGGATCTCCTGGCGACCCCGGCTGCGGTCCGATTCCTGAGCGTGGAACCGCTACTCGGACCCGTCGCCCTCCGAGACCTGATGGATAAGATTGACTGGGTGATCGTCGGAGGGGAGTCCGGCCCCGGCGCGAGGCCGATGCACCCCGACTGGGTACGGTCGATCCGGGATCAGTGTCAGGCAGCGGGCGTGCCGTTCTTCTTCAAGCAGTGGGGCGGCAGGAGCCCGAAGGCGGGTGGACGCATCCTGGACGGCCGAACGTGGGAGGAGTTCCCATGAGCCCCAAAGCCCGCGCCGCCAAGTTCTACCGTGACCTCGGCTACCGCGTGGCGGATTGGGAGATGGTCATCCCCAAGACCTTCATCAAGCGCGACGGATTCGGGTTCTTTGACCTGCTGGCTTTCCACCCGGACGAGGGCTGCGGCGTGGTCGGCATCCAGGCGACGACCCTCAGCAATATCTCCAACCGGCAAAAGCGGGTGAACGACACGATCCGGGAATGGGCGCTCTCGCCCTATCGCCGGGCGATTCTGTTCGCCGCGGGGAACTACACCCGGGGCAAGCCGCACATCATCCGGCTGTTCGAGTTCACGGCCGAGGGGTGGAGACCCCTGGCTTTGAACTTGGAACAAGTCCCACCACACGATCCCACCGCCCGCTGAGGGCATGATCCCACCACCCGGGCCCGGAGCTGATCTCCTCCAGCTTCCGGGCCTTCTTCCTTCTGGCCGATCGACGGAGGGAACCCGGGGGGGATCATAGGGGGGGAGGGGAAGGGAGGTCTTCGGGGGGGTATGGGGGTTGTGGGAATCGCCGCTCTTGACCTGGGATACTTCGGGGACTACCCTCAGAGTCATGGCGATGGGACGGACGGTTCGCTCCAACGATCGGTCCCTCAAGGTTGACACTCTCCCGGTCAGTCAACTCCTGGGGATGTTCTGGAAGGGCAACCCCAGGAGCCTGCCAGAGGCCGAGTTCGCGGCCCTCAAGCAGTCCATCCAGGAGTTCGGTGCGAAGGGCACCGTCGTTGTCAACCGGAGGAGCAATCGGATCGTCGGCGGGCACCAGCGCGTCCGGGCCGCATCGGAGCTCGGGATCGAGCGCCTGGCCGTCGAGTGGGTGGATCTGGACGAGACTGCGGAGAAGCGCCTGAACCTGGCGCTGAACCGGATCGGCGAAGGCGCATGGGACGAGCTCATGCTCGCGCGCCTCGTTGACGAACTGCAGAAGGAAAAGGCGGACCTTCTCGTTACCGGGTTCGCCGAGAAGGAGATCGACACCCTCATCGCGGCGTTGCAGCTCGCCTCGGCCGGCAGCCTCATCGACGAGGTTCCCGAGCCTCCGGACAAACCGGAAACCCGGGCTGGGGACCTGTACCTGTTCGGTCCCCATCGGCTACTCTGCGGTGACGCCGGCGATGCCGAGCACGTGGCACGGCTCATGGACGGTCAGGTTGCCGATCTGGTGAACACCGATCCCCCGTACAACGTCTCGGTCGAACCCCGGACGAATAACGCCATCGCCGCGGCGCTCGCGGCTGGCAGTGGACCGATTGGCCGACGAGGGAACCTGAAGCACCATCAGAACCTTGACCTCCATCGCGTGCCGAGCAAGGTCCGGCCGACGAGCCGGAAGCTGCGGCCCAAAGACATGGCGCTCAAGAACGATTTCCTGACCGAGGAGGAGTTCGGGGCTCGGCTTCGCTCCTGGTTCGGGAACATCGCAGCCGCGCTGCGTCCTGGTGGATCGTTCTACCTGTGGGGAGGCTACTCGAACGTCAAGAACTATCCAGGCGCTCTCGAAGGGGCTGGGCTTTACTTCTCGCTGCTGATCATCTGGGTGAAGAATCAGCCGGTCCTGACCCGAAAGGACTTCATGGGTGCCCACGAGTTGTGCTTCTACGGCTGGAAGGAGGGCGCGGCGCATCGGTGGTTCGGACCGAGGAACGTGCCCGACGTATGGGAGGTCTCCAAGGTCCCACACATGCAGATGATCCACCTGACGGAGAAACCCGTGGAGCTCGCCGAGAGGGCCATCTGCTACTCGAGCCGCAAAGGCGAGACCGTCCTGGATCTATTCGCAGGGAGCGGCTCGACCCTCGTTGCCTGCCAGCGGTTGGAGCGCAGCGCGCGCCTCATGGAAATCGATCCAGCCTACTGCGACGTGATCGTGGAACGCTGGCGGAAGCTCACCGGCGGAACCGTGGAACGGAAGAAGGCTGCGTGATGCATGCGGCCAGAAGGAGTTCTCGATAGGCTATTCTCGATAGGCCAAGCCGCCGCCCGGCCTAGCTAGCCGGGCGGCCTTCGAAGACCGAGATTGAGGGGACCCGTGGGACCCACGCCCGCGGGTCCCCTTTTTTTCGGCTCGAATGGATCGGAAAACGCGGATGGGAGTTCGGCCTCAGGTGATCCGGAAGAAGGGGGAACGTCCGAAGGCGCGGCGTGCCGACGAGCAGATCTGCCCCGACTGTCGTCTCAAGCGCCGGGTGCGCGACGATCTCCGGAAGCTCGACGCGCTGACCCGCGGGAAGATCCTGGGTGCGCTCGCGATGAATGCGTCGGTGTCGGCCGCGGCGAAACAGGCGGGCGTCTCCCGCGCCGCGGTCTACAAGGATGCCCAGCTCGACAAGTCGTTCGCGGAGGAAATGACCTGCGCGAAGGACAACATCGTCGACCTCGCCGAGATGAAGGCGTTCGAGCGCGTTCGGCAAGGGTCGTGGGATGCCATCCGGTACGTCCTGGAGACGCGCGGTCGATCCCGGGGCTATGGCGTCCACCAGGAGGTCGACGCGACCGTGCGGAACGTCGAGTGGATCGCTCGGATCGGGGATGACGACATCGTCTCACACCAGGAGCAGGTGCATTGATCCTTGAGTTCGCCTGGGATTCTCTACGGTTCGGACACCCCCCGCCGGGAGGTCCTGGACCTTCCGAGGCTGTGGGGATCGAGGCGCGTTCCGAACACGCAGGGCGGATTCATCCTCGGAGGCGATCGGTGGTCGGTCTGCGTGGCCGGAACGAAGTCCGGGAAGACGCTGGGCTGCGCGGTATGGATCGTGGCCTTGGCGTGGGAGCACCCGCGGCAGCTGTTCGGCTGGTTCGCGCCCTCGTACCGGCAGGCACTGATCGGTTTCCGTCTCTGCGCGGCGCTCCTCCCGGAGCGGCGCCGGCGGGCGAACGAATCGGACCTCACGATCACGCTCGCGAACGGATCTGTAATGGAGTTCAAGACGACCGAGAAGCCGGAACTGCTCTACGGGCCGAGCTATCGCGCGGTGGTCGTGGACGAGGCGAGCCGGATGCGTGGCGAAGCGTGGCCGGCGATCCGTTCGACCCTCACCGTGACCCGCGGCCCCGCGAAGATCGTCGCGAACGCGAGGGGGAAAAAGAACTGGTTCTATCAGCGGTGCAAGGCGGCGCAGCGCGGCACCCCCGCGCACTCCTTTCACAAGATCCGCACGCGGCAGAATCCACACATCGCCCCCGAGGAGATCGAGGACGCCCGCAGGACGCTGCCGCTGCAGAAGTATCGGGAGCTCTACGAGGCCGAGTTCTTCGAGGAGGCGGCGAACCTGTTTCCGGGCTGGTCGGCCCTGCTGAGGCCGATCCGCCCGGACCCCGTGGCGGGTCGGGAGTATCTCGCGGCGATGGACCTCGGCAAGGCCAGGGACTACTGCGCGTTGCTCATCGGGGATGTGGCGAGCGGGGAGATGGTGTTCTTCGACCGCTGGCAGAAGATCGCATGGCCCGCCTCGGTCGCGCGTGCCGCGGCTCTCATCGAGCCCTACGGGAATCCGGATCTGTGGGTGGACGAGACCGGCATGGGGGGGCAGGTTGTGCTCGACTACATGCGCGAGCAGGGTCTGCCGGTCCGGGGCGTCACCTTCACGAACGAATTCAAGGAGGTCATGGTCTCGCAGTTCCAGCTCGCGGTCGAGAAAAAGCAGATCGCCCACGCCGGATGGGAGGTCCTGGACGAGGAGCTGGACTCACTCGACGCCGAGCGGCTCCCGTCCGGAAGGTGGAGGTACGCGGCTCCGGAGGGATCGCACGACGACGCCGCCTGGGCGGCCATGATCTGGAACCACGCCCGGCTCGAGCAGACCGGACTTGGCGGGCACGCCGGGCAACTCGCCTATCTGCAGGGAGAGCGGGCACGGATGTACGAGGAGGAGGAGCGTGAGAGACGCGGCGACGAAGGTCACGCCGACGAAGAGAACGTCGGTCGCGGACCTGATGCCGACGATCCTGGGGCCCGACGGGAGACTGCTCTCGGCGTCCGCGGCCCCGGACATCCTGCGGACCATCGCCGGCGGGCGTAGACCCCTCGCCCCGGTGAAGCCGCGGGAGCCGATCCTGCCCCGGGGGATTCTCCCCCGGAGCCTGTGGGCGGACATCTCCCACAACCTGAGCTCGAACGTCCGGCAGTGGCGAGGGAAGTACCTCACGGCCTTTGACGACCTCCGGGCCCTCTCCGGATTCGAGCCGGTCCAGGCGTGCATGGCGGACATCAAGGGGCAGATCCGGGGGATGTCCTGGCAGGTCCGGGTCCGGGAGGATTTCAAGGACTCGAAGGACACGCTGGCCGACGAGGTAGCCCTGATCCGGGCCGTCCTTCGGTATCCGGATCCGTCGGCCGACCTGGACTTCCGGGCGTGGGTGGACCGCGCGGTGGACGAAATCCTCGTGACCGACGCCCTATCCGTGCTTCCCCGGTTCACCCTCCGGGGCGACCCGGCGAGCTTGGAGCTCGTGGATGGATCAACCATCCGACCGCTGGTCGATGACCGTGGGCGGATGCCTACCGGAGAGGAGGACGCGTACTGGCAGGTCGTGAATGGCCTGCCGGAGACGGCCTTCCGGATGCGCGAGCTCTGGTATCTCCCCATGAACCGCAGGAGCGACGCGCCGTTCGGCATGTCGTGCACCGAGCGGGTTGTCATCACGATCAACCTCGCACTCCGGGCGGCGCTCCACGACCTCTCCTACTACACCCACGGGACCATCCCCGACAGCCTCTACGAGATGCCCGCGGGGATCACGCCCAAGGGGCTGCGCGAGTACCAGAAGGTCTGGGACGACCTGATGATGGGCCGCGACGACCGCCGGGTCGGTGGGATGCGGTTCGTGCCCGGAGGGGGCAAGTACATCCCCACGAAGACCAGGGAATTCAAATACGAGTTCCGGGAGTACCTCGACCGGGTGATCTGCTGGGCGTTCGGGGTCTCCCCGATCCCGATCGCCAAGATGATGAACCGGGCAACCTCGCGGCAGCTCGAGGAATCGACGCTGGAGTCCGGGATCCGTCCGGTTGCGAACTTCATCGCGGACGTGCTCAACCGGTGGATCGAGCGGGCATGGGGGATCCCGGAGGTCGAATTCGCCTGGGGCCGGGACGAGATCGAGGATCCGACGGTCGTGTACGAGCGGAACATCGCCTACGCGCATGGGGGCCTTCGGACGTTCGATTCCGTGCTCCAGGAGGTCGGGGAGAAGCCAGTCGGTCTCGACACCCCCGTCATCGTCACGGCGGTCGGAACCGTGGTGTTCGTGGAAGACCTGATCGCCGAGCGGGAGGAGAAGCGCCGGGCTCGGGAGAAGGCCGCACAGGCTGCCTCGGTGGGCCCTGCGGGGCCCCTCCAGGGTCCTCGGCAGGCTCGGGATGGGTCCAGCCAGGAGGAATTCGGGGCACAGGCGGGCCCCGGGGGCGCCCCCAAGGGGCCTTCCATGCGGATGCAGGCCGCGGCTCGGGATCTAGTGAAGTGGAGCCGCATGGCGGAGCGGCGTACCCGCGAAGGCAGGAACGTCCGGAAGTTCCGCTCCGGGCTCATCCCGGCATCCATCCGATTCGAGATCGAGCGCGGGCTCACCCGGGACCGATCGCTTCCGGCACTCCGGGCCCTGTTCCGGGCTGCGGCCAGGAGGCTCGTGACGCTCGCGAAGGCCGATCCATCGCCCGCGGGGCAGCTCGCCGCGCAGGAGCGCTTGACGGCCGTCCTCCAGGCGGCTCTCAGTGGACTTCTCCCGGGGATCCTCACCTGGGCGCAGGAGCAGCTCGGGTTCGAATCGGAGGTCGTCGTCAGGTCGACTTCCGGGACGGTCCGGAAGCAGCGAGGAGAGGGTCCCCCGCTGGATTTCTCGGGCATCGTGGAGGAGATCGAGGCATCGCTCCTCGAGGCGACGACGGCCGGCCTTGAGGATGCCGCCGCTTCGATCGGCGGAGTTCTCGGGACCCCACCGGAGCGCGCGATCCAATACGCGCGGGACCGGGCCGCGGAAATGGTCGGGATGCGGAGACTCGATGACGGGACGCTGGTCGAAAATCCCGATGCCCGGTTCGCAATCGACGACGTGATGCGCGCGGACATCAACGCGAAGGTGACGGCCGCGGTCGAGCAGGGATGGTCGCCCCAGCGTCTCCGGGCGGACCTCACGGACCTGCTCGGGTTCAGCCGTGCGGAGACGGTCGCCCGGACGGAGACCGCGCACGCCTACGGGAATGCCGCGGCGGAGTTCTACAAGGAGTCCGAGGTCGCGCACGTCGAGATCCTCGATGGGGACGGATGCCTCCCCCAGGGACATCTCGACGGCGCCCCCTCGCCCGATGGCGTCGTTGGGATCATCCAGACGGACCGGGAGGCGAACGGGCAGGTCTGGACCGTCGAGCAGTACCAAACGAATCTGACCGGGCATCCGCGGTGCGTGCGGGCGGCGATCGCCTTCATCCCGGAGGAGGACTGAGGCATGTCGTTCAAGCGGATCGTGCTCCTCGACGGCAAGCAGAACGCGACGGCCGTGGGTGCGAGCTTCTCCGTTCAGACCGGGACGATGGGGATTCTCTCGCTCGAAGAGATCACCGTGACGGGCACGACCCCGAAGATGGATGCCTACCTCCAGGGGAGCGACGACGACGGGACCATCTGGTACGACCTCCCGGCCGATCAGATCCTCAAGACGGACGCTAGCGCCCCGGGGGAGCCGGTACTCCTGAACAGTCGGAACGTGAACGGTCCCTCGAGCATGATCGCGGCGGGGAAATGGGTCGCCATCTACAAGCACCTTCCGTCGAAGCACGTCCGGCTCGCCTGGGTGATCTCCGGGACGTTCGCGGCCGGCGAGGGGTTCGACACGGAGGCGACGCTCGATCTCAAGTAGGCGAGAGGGGCGATGCCCGAGCGCGGGAAGAATGGGCATTACGGACCCTGGGGGAAGACGTTCCGGGACTGCGTCAACCGGGTGTCGTCCTGGTCGACGAACCCGGAGGGATTCTGCAACTGGGCCCACCAGAACTACGGGCCGGGTGGACCCCCTGGAAGCGAGGACAAATCGTCGGGCCCTGCGGGGCTCAGGAAGGCTCAAAAGGCCGGAGGAGAAGGAATGGACAAGATGGCGTGGACTCGATTCATCCCCATCGAGAAGTTCGACAGCTCGACGGGCATCCTGCAGGCGACGATGGCCGAGGAGGCTCCCGACAAGGTCAGGGAGATCCTCGACTACCAGAAGACCGTTCCGGAGGTCCTCGCATGGAGCGAATCGATCCGGAAGGCGAGCGGCGGGAAATCGCTCGGAAACGTCCGGGTCATGCACACGCCGAAGGTCGCGGGAAAGGTCGTCGAGCTCCGATGCGACGACGCCGCGAAGAAGTTCCCGATCTCGATCCAGGTGATCGACCCGCTCGAAAAAGTGAACGTCGAGGAGGGCTGCTACACCGGGGTCAGCATCGGCGGGGACTACAAGGAGCGTTACCCCGACCCGCAGAACCCTGCGCTCACGCGCTACGTCCCCATCATCCGGGAGGTTTCGCTCGTCGACAACCCCTGCATGTACGGAGCCACGTTCGAGCACACGAAGGCGGCGGGGGGGACGGAGATGCGGAAGTTCGTCGGTCACCGGGCATTCTCGATCAACCCCGAGGTGATGGAGAAGCTCGAGACGGACGGGACGCTCAAGAAGGAGGAGCGGGGTCCGGTCGTGAAGGTGATCTCCGGCGCGCTGGAAGCGGCTAACGCCGCGGTCGCGGCGCTCCGGAAGCTCATCGCGGAGTACGCGACCGTCGAGGGGGATCCCTCCACCTGGACCCTCGACCAGATGACCAGTGCGCTCGGCAATGCGATGGCCTCGCGGGGGGATCTCATCGGGCACGTGACGCACATGCAGAGCCTGGACATGCGTTCGGCGAAGGCTGCGGGTGCAGTGAAGACGCTCGCCGATCTCGTCAAGGCGGCCAGGAGCAAGAAGGGCCTGGGGGTCGTCGAGGCGGGGCTCCTGCTCGGAAAGGCCATCGGGGCCCAGACGGATGATCCGAAGGCGTTCCTGACGGCCGCAGAGACGATCCAGGCCGTCGAGGCGGGAAAGGGGATCCAGGATCCG
>Ga0247727_10002665_pt1 | contig 40463 bp, 31 predicted proteins | sample WisWelCaveWW1625_FD_202498 | JGI IMG/M metagenome (GOLD analysis project Ga0247727, IMG submission 202498) | Biofilm microbial communities from Wishing Well Cave, Virginia, United States - WW16-25 | ecosystem: Environmental > Aquatic > Deep subsurface > Groundwater > Cave microbial mat | place... | reverse complement strand
TCACGTGGTCGCCGACGGCGCGCAGCTCCTCCATCCGGTGGGTGATGTAGATGACGCCCATGCCCCGCCCGCGCAGGGTCCGGACGATGCGAAACACCTCGGCGGTTTCTTCCTGGGAGAGCGAGGACGTCGGCTCGTCGAAGATGAGGAGCGCAGAGGCGGCGTGGATGGCGCGGCAAATCTCGACGAGCTGCTTCTGGGCGGGGCTGAGGCGCTCCACTCTCCATTCGGCCTGGATGGGAAAGTGGTGCTCGGCGATGAGCGCGGCGGCTTCGGCCGTCATGCGGGGACGGTCGAGGAGGCCGGCGCGAAGCGGCTCGCGGCCCAAGAAAATGTTCTCGGCGACGGTGAGGTGGGGGGCGAGCAGCGACTCCTGGTGGACCATGGCTACGCCGATGGCAGCAGCCTCGGCCGGCCGTCGCAGCCGGACGGAGCGTCCTCGCCACCGGATCACGCCCGCGTCCGGCTCCAACATGCCGGCGGCGATCTTCATCAGGGTCGACTTGCCGGCGCCGTTTTCCCCCAGCAGCAGGTGCACCTCGCCGGGGCGGACAGCGAGGTTGCCGTCCTCGAGAGCGCGGACGCCGCCGAAGGACTTCCGAATGTGTTCGAGCTCGAGGAGCATCAGGCCGCCCGGCCCACGGTGTAGGGGGCGTCGGGCATCACGATCACGTGGCGGCCGCCGGAGGCGCGGATCGCCTGCTCGACGGTGCCGGCGAGGCCGATGCCCGCCTGGTCAAGCTCCTGGGGCGGGACGTTGGGCGAGACCACCGTGAGGAGGCGCATCTTTTTCAGGTGAGAGGCCCAGGCGGTGGCGAGGTTCTTGTGGCGGCCGCCGCCGAATTCGCTGCCCATGCCCTCGCGGAACTCGCCCACCAGAATGACGGCGCCATCGGGCCGGACGAGCGGAGTCCGCAGCCGCACCACCGAGGCCAGCGCGTTGATCCCCTGGTAGAGCGAGATGTCGGAAGGATACCCGGCGCCGCAGGCGACCACGATCTCGGCGGGGCGGGAAACTGGGACCGTGGCCAGCTTCTCGATGGCTCCTACCGCCGCGCGGTGGGCCTCGATGGGGTGGCCCGCGAACGCCGCGACGATCTGCTTGCGGCGGTTGATCAGGACGTTGAGCAGAAAGGTTGGGGCCGGAACCATCGGGCCGATGGCGTCCACCTCGATCCGGAAAGGGTTGTCGAGCTCTCCGACGCGGCAGGGCTCGCCGGGCAGTTGCTGGAGCGAGTGGATGCCGATGACGGTCTCGAGTCCGGCGACGGCCGGGAAGTAGCCCTTGTAGCCACCCGAGTAGCCGGCGACGTTGTGGGGCTTGAGGAAGCCGGTGATCACGCACAGATCGGCCTCGGCGACCAGGCGGTTGATCCACACCGGGATGCCGCGCGGGGAGCGCCCGAGTTCGACAAGGTGCTGCGGGTCGCGGGCCTGGTGATTGAGCACCTGGTAGCGGGAGAACAGATCGGGGCCGGCCAGGGTTTCGAGCTCGGCCGGAGTCATGAGGCGATGGGAGCCGACGCCGACCAGGATGCGGATGCCGGCGGCGTCGACCCCGGCCGCGTGGAGGTCGCCGAGCACGGCGGGCAACATCAGCCTGGAGGGCGTGGGGCGGGTGATGTCGTCAATGATGATGGTGACGCGGCGGGCGCCGCGAGCCTGCTCGGCGAGCGGACGCGCGGCGATGGGGTTCCGGAGCCGCTCCCCCAGCAGCGCCGGCGGGTCGGCAACGCCGGGCCCGTAGTCGGGTTGGACCCACTCGAGCTCGAGGTCGTCGGGAAACGTCACCGGCAGCTCGGCGGCGCCGAAGGGAACGGTTCGCGTCATCGAGGTCATTGTAGCGGGAACAGGGCGTAGCCGGGGTTGGGAGGGAACCAGCCCGCCATCAGTTGCAGGCGGCGGCGCAGCCATCGGGGCGCGAGATGAGGTGTGCCGGTCCGAACCGTGACGTCGTGCCAGAGGCAGTGGACGTACTCGGCCGCGGTGGCGGAGAACGAGGCCCGGGCGTAGCGGAGGAAGCGCCGCCGGCTGCGGGCCGAGGCGCGGCCGGTGAGCAGTGCGCGCTTCTCGCCGAGCGCGTCCTCGTCGATCTCACCGAGGACTCCGGCTTCGATCTCGCCGCCGAGCAGCGTCCACCAGGCCTCGCGCTCGGCCGGGGTGGTCGTCTCCCAGAGCGCCTGGCCGAGGCAGAGCAGGAGCTCGAGGGCGACGTCGTGCGGCGTGACGCCGGCGGTGGCTACGACGACTTCGAGTCCGGCCGCGGTACGACGCCACCGGGAGCCGAAGCCGGGGCGCTCGGCGAGCTGCACGCCGCACGGGCCCAAGCGCGCGGCCATCGCGCGGGGCACGGCGCGCACGGCCTGGGTCACCGCCGGGTCCCGGGGACCTGTGATCCGCCAGCCGTGCGCCAGCCGCATGCTGGTATAATCGCGCTCTCATGACACAGGCGCCAGCGCGGCCCGTGTTTTCCACATCTTCGCTGGTGGTCCTGGTGACGCTGCTGCTCGGCTCGACCACGATCAACTACATCGACCGGCAGGTGCTGTCGGTGCTGGCGCCGATTCTGCGGGACGAATTCCGGCTCAGCAACGCGCAGTACGCCGGCATCCTGAACGCGTTTCTGATCACGTACGCGTTCTCCTACGCGCTGGCGGGCTGGGTGATGGACCGGCTGGGAGTGGGGCGCGGGCTGACGCTGGCGGTGGTGTGGTGGTCGGCGGCGGGGATGCTGACGTCGCTGGCGCAGGGGCCGCTGAGCATGGGGTTCTTCCGCGCGCTGCTGGCGATTGGGGAAGGGGGCGGGTGGCCGTCGTTCGCCAAAGCAGTGGCCATGTGGGTGCCGGCCAACGCCCGCACGCTGGCCATCGGGGTGTGCAACAGCGGATCGAGCCTGGGCGCCATGATCGCGCCGCCGCTGGTGGTCTTCGTCACCGGGCGCTACGGGTGGCAGGCGGCGTTTCTGGTGACCGGCGCGCTCGGCTTCGTTTGGGTGGCGGCGTTCCAGGTCTTCCGGCTGCTGCATCCGCGGATGCGGGAGTCCGACCGCGGCTTCTCGGCGGCCGGCCCGGCGGCAGAGAGGGTCCGGTGGCGGTCCTTGATCGGATACCGGCAGACCTGGGCGGTCTTCTTCTGCCGCTTCTTCGCCGACCCGCTTTGGTACTTCTACGTCTTCTGGATACCTGAGTTTCTGACCCGCGAGCGCGGACTGGACCTGAAAGCCATCGGGGCCGTGGCCTGGATTCCGTTCCTGGTTTCCGACATCGCCAATTTTGCCGGCGGCTACCTGACGCTCCGGCTGCAGCGCGCCGGATGGAGTCCCGACCGCACCCGCAAGACGCTGATGGCGCTGGCCACCCTGATGTCGCCGGTGGGGATCGCGGCAGTGTTCATGCGGTCGCTGCTGTGGACCATGGTGTTCATCTGCGTGGCGATCTTCTTCTGGATCTTCTGGTCGGTGACGGTGCACACGCTGCCGGGCGACTATTTCCCGCCGCACGCGGTGGCCTCGGTCTACGGGTTCGGAGGCACCGGCTCGACGGTGGGGTCGGTGATCAGCACCTGGGCGGTGGGCCGGACGCTCGACCTGACCCACAGCTACGTTCCGGTGTTCATCGGGATCGGGCTGCTGATGCCGGTGGCGTTCGTGGTGGGGACGGCTCTGATGGGGAAGGTGGAGCCGGTGAAGCTGCTACAACCCGACGCCGCAAGGCTGCCCGCTGCGGGGTAGGTCGTAGAGCACCGCAGCCTCGCCCTTGGCGGCGATCTCGCGATCGAAGAACTCGACGATCTTGTCCCGCCGGGCGAGCAACCCGTCGAGCTCCGGGCGGTTGAGGTAGCGGGGCTTGACCAGCTTCTGCTCGAGCGCCGGCCGGTCGAGCGTCCGGAGCCGGCCGAGCAGCTTGCGGTCGCACTGGGTGAGGTTCTTGGCGTTGAGCAGCGTCTTTGGGATGCGGAAGGCGCGGCTGAAGTCGATCATCCAGATCTGCCAGCCTTTGGTGATGAGGAAATTGCTGAGGTTGTCGTCGGTGTTGTAGATCAACTGGTTGAAGACGCGCACGGCGTACATCTGGCGGTTCCAGGCTTCGGGGTCGGGCGGCTGGAGGTTTTTCTGAACGCGCTCGCCTTCGAGCATGGCGTCATCGATCCACCAGGAGAACGAGGCGGCGGTCCCGCCGATGGAGCGCGCCACGTAAGGGGCGACCATGTTGAGGTCGAGCAGCTTGGCCAGCTCATAGCCGGCGACATTGTAGCCCCAGTAATCGCGGAAGTTGAGCTCCGTACCGCGGTGGGTCTGGAAGGACTGCTTGGTGACGTCGACGGTCTGAATGGCGGCGTCGTGCTGGAGGCCGCCGTTCTCCAGGGTGGCGCGCTTGGGCAGGGTGACGCCGCGCGGGATGTTGCGCTGGGCGCCGACGCGGGCGGTGCGGAGGAACTGCTCCATCTCGGCGCAGGTGCCGGTCTGGGCGGCGATGGAGGCCGCGAAGGCCAGCAGGAGGGAGGCCAGGGTGAGCCGGCCGGGGCGCACGCTACAGCCCAACGCCGCACGGCTGGCCGCTGCGCGGCAGGTCGTAGAGCACCGCCGTCTCGCCCTTGGCGGCGATCTCCTTGTCGAAGAACTCGACGATTTTGTCGCGGCGGGCCAGCACGCCGTCGAGCTCCAGCCGGGTGAGGTATCTCGTCTTGACCAGCTTTTGCTCGAGCGTCGCTCTGTCCAGCTCTTTCAGCTTCGCCAGCAGCTTGCGGTCGCACTGCACCAGGTTCTTGGGGTTGGGCAGGGTCTTGACGGTCCGGAAAGCTCGGGTGAAGTCGATCATCCAGATCTGCCAGTCGCGGGTGATCAAGAGGTTGGTCAAGTTGTCGTCCATGTTGGCGATCAACTGGTTGAACACCCGGGCCGCATACATCTGCTTGTTCCAGGCTTCCGGATCGGGGGGCTGACGCTTCCTCTTCAGCCGGTCCACCTCCATCATGGCGTCGTTAATCCACCAGGAGAGCGACCCGCTCGTGCCGCCCACCTTGCGCTCGATGTAGGGCGGCACCATGTTGAGTTCGAGCATTTTGGCGAGCTCGTAGCCGGCGATGTTGAAGCCGTAGAAGTCGCGGAAGTTGAGCTCGGCGCCGCGCTGGGTCTGGAAGGAGGTCTTGCTGACGTTGGTGGTCTGGATGCTGGCGTCGTGCTTGAGGTCGCCGCCAGCGGCCACCAGGCTCGCGCGCCGGGGGGCGGTTACGCCGATGGGGATGCTGCGCTGGTCCCCGATGGCGGCGGTCTTGAGGAACTGCTCCATCTCGGCGCAGGTCCGGACCTGCGCCGGCGCGGCCAAGCCCAGCAGCAGGGGGCCCGCCGCCAGCCAAGCGAGCCTTTGCATTCAGCTTCGGGGCGGCAGATCGTACAGCACCGCGCCTTCGCCTTTCTTGGCGACCTCGTCGTCGAAGAACTTCACGATCACCTGGGCGCGGCCGACCAGTCCGTCAATCTCCATGCCGGTCAGGTACTTGCTCAGCCGCTGCTTCAGCACGTTCTTGTCGAGCTCGCGCAGCTTGGCCAGCAGCTTGCGGTCACACTGCACCAGGTTTTTCGGATTGTCGATCTTCTTCATCATCCGGAAGGCCCGGGTGTGGTCGATCATCCAGATCTGCCAGTCGTTGGTGATCACCAGGTTGCCCAGGTTGCGGTCGGTGTTGTAGATGAGCTGGTCGAACACGCGCACCACGTACATCTGCTTGTTCCAGCTATCGAGGTCGGGCGGCTGCTGGCCCTTGCGGGTGCGGTCGAGCTCGGTCATGGCGGTGTTGTCCACCCACCAGGTGACGGCGGCCGTTTGCCCGCCGACCTTGCGCTCCACCGAGGGCGGGATCATGTCCAGATCCAGGATCTTGGCCAGCTCGTAAGCGGCCATGTTGTACTTGTAGCTGTCGCGGAAGTTCAGCTCGGTGCCGCGCTGGGTCTGGTAAGACGCTTTGCTGACCTCGATGGTCTGGATGTGGGCGTCGTGCTGGAACTTGCCGTCATCCATGGTGGCCTTCTTGGAGTTGGTGACCCCAACCGAAAGGTCCTTGGTGTTGACGATCTTGGCCTTGAGCAGGTATTCCTCTTTTTCGGTCAGCGAGAGCTTGGGAGCTGCCGCCAACTGAGTTTGGGCGGGGGCCGCCGCTGCGAAAACCAGCAGCGCCGGGAGCCAACCGTAGCGGGGAAGCCGGCGAAGAGACATACGGGTACCTCCTTAACAACCTAGTGAAGATTCCTCAACGGATGTTTCACTTCGAAACAAATCTAGCACGGAGGGGGAACCGGCGCAAGGGGGAAGGCGCGAGAGGCTGGCGCGGAGATGGCGCAAAGCCGGCCCGGGAAGGCGCAAGAATCATAGTGCCGGACGAAAAATCTCCACCCCTGACAGAGGCTATGGCCGCCACCGACTCTGGAGTGGAGGAGGTGGCGGGCGTGCTACGGGGAAAGACTTGCAAGAGATCGAAGAGCTGAAACGACAGGGGCTGAGCCTGCTGGGCCATCAGCCGGCTGACGACATGCCGGTTACGGACCTCGTGCCGCACCAGCGAGCAAGCTGGCCAGGCCAGCAGCAAGTGCCATGGGGGAGCTATTGAATCAGATGGATGAACACGGGATCTTCAAGCTAATGACTTCGCCGATCCAGACGGTTCAGCGGTGTTCTTGACGTACCAGCTCCAGGACCAGGGCGCCGACACGGTGGAGGGAACCAGCGGGTGAGGTTCGAGCCGGACTTACGCACCTACCAGGTGGCGGCGGCGGTGTTACGGCACTTCGGCCGGGCGCTCGAGCAGGGCGGCATCCGGGTAGAGGAGCGGGTTCCCTGCCAGGTGGCCCCGACATCGTCGATGGGTCCTGCCTGCGGGCGAAGAAAAGAACCTGGGGCACATGCTGGAAGGGGTGTGAGCCGGGCGAGCGCCGCTCCGATCGTCGAGTTCGCCTTGGTCCGACCCGGAACACGCGGAGGCGATCCTTCGTCGCTCTCCATCACATCCATCAAATCGAGGCGAACCTTGTGTCGATCCGATCCACGACGTTGATTCGATACAGGAAAAGCACGCCGATTCCGATTCCTAGCAATAGTAGGTATTCCATTCCTTGCCTGCCTCCTCGGTCTTTTCGGCCACCTGGCTGGCCACTCAGTGTAGCTCCGAGGCGGACCGTTGGACGCAGGCACTCTTCGGCGGGGACCTGCGTCGCGCCGAATGGTCAATGCTCGGAAGCGCCTGGTTTCTCCGCTCGCTGAAGTTCGGCCACGGCAATCTGCCGTAACCCGGCCAACCCGTGCTGGACGGAATGCCACACCAAAGCATCATCCACAACTTCGTACTCGTGCCGATAGACATTACCGGCAGCGGCCACGGCCGGCCAGTCGATTTCCGGATGTCGGGCCTTCAACTCCTCCGGCAGCCGGCGTGACGCCTCGGAGATGATCTCGAGCGCCCGAGTTACGGCGTAAACCGTCTTTCGGTCAAGGGCAAACTCTCCCAACGTCATTCCGGCAGTGAAGGCTTCGATCGCATCGACGTTCTCCAGAATATCCCGTAACCGCTGGGCAGGGTTCTTAGAAGGCATTCACAGCTTCGCGCAGGATAGCATCGCGCAGAAGGGGCTTCAAAGTCTTGCGATTCACAACGTCCCCCGCTCCGCCAAGCAGTTCGCTGATGTAGAGCTTGAGCCTGGCATACTCGAAAATCCCCATCGGCCGGTCTGGGTCAAGGTCCACAAGCACGTCAATGTCGCTATCGGGACCTGGCTCCCCGCGGGCGAGTGATCCGAACACGGCGGCATGACGAACCCCGAGCCGGCGCAGTTCGCCCTCATGGGCTTGCAGAGCCTCCAGAATCTCTGACAGGGACGCAACCATACTCCACCCAAGAGTCTACCAGAGCCCGACCGCGCGGCGGACGCGAGGTGGCAACCGGCGAGGAGCGTTTCGCTTCTGCGTCCGTCCCGAAATTGCTCCCCGCGCCCGCTTAGTGCGAGCGCCTTTTGCCTGTCGTGGACATCCGCGCAGTGCTCGTACGAAACTCGGGGGAGCGGAACCCTCATTGCCGCGGCCGTTCGATCAGCACGATGTCGGAGTTCTCCCGGATGCGGTCGAACAGGATCTGCTTGCCGTCCCGTGACACATCGAAGCCCCGGATCCAGGAGGTGGTTTTGAGGCTGGTGAGCTGGCGCAGGCGGCCGGTCGCCAGGTCCAGCAGCCAGAACTGCTGATCCTGGAACTCGCCCCGCAGGAACACGATGGACTTTCCGTCCGGGGCGAAGCGGTAGCCTTCACTGCGAGGTCCGACGGTCACCTCGGCCGGAAGCGGGAAGGGTGCCCTGTCGGGGGTGACGGCCTTGACCACGCTGGTGGGGCCCCGCGGGCGCTCGGAATACACGATAAGCCGGCCGTCGGGGGACCACACGGGGTTGGAAATCAACCCGTCGGCCAGGGCCACCGGGGCGGCGCCGTCCAGGGGAACCTTGTACAAGCGGCCGGTCTTGCCCTCGTCAGCCGCCACTGCGATCCACTTGCCGTCGGGCGACCAGGAGGGGGCCCCTCGCGGGTCCAGGGATTCAGAGAGCCGGCGGACGTTGGTGCCGTCGGCAGTGGTCACATAGAGCAGACCCCGGCCCTGGCTGCGTACGGTAAAGCACAGGAGCCGGCCGTCGGGGCTGATGTCGGGTCCCGAGGTGAGGCCGCCTTCGGAGGCCTTCCACAGCTCGGTGGCCTCTCCGTCCTTGAATCGCCACAGGCCGTAGGCCCCACCGCGGGACGAAAGGTACAAGACGAAGTTGGGGCCGAAGCGTGGCACCGCCGCTCGGGTGGCAGGCAGCGGGTAAGGCTTGGCGTCGGACTCCTGCGCCACCCGGTCCGATACGGGAACCGTCCAGAGGCCGCCGCTCGGATTGCCCACGGTGGCAACCAGGCGCCGGCCGTCGGCGCTGGATGCTATCGAGAGGTAGTGCTCCACCCCGAAGCTCACCCGGCGCGGCACGCGCTCCTCGACATCGGTGGCGTAGAGCCAGGGTCCGGAGCCGTCGTCTGCGGTGGCGGTGTAGAGCAAGGTGCGATTGTCGAGCGGGGCGACGTAGGCGACGCGGGAGTCGTGGCGAGTGATCCTCTCGGGGTTTCCCCCGGCGGCGGGAATCCGCCAGATGTCGGTCTTGTGGTTGGGGATTCCGCGGACGAAAAAGACGTAGCGGCCGTCGGGCGACCAGGTGAGGAAGTGACAGTGGATCCCCGGCTCGTCCACGTAGATGCGCCGGGGGTTGCTGCCGTTGCGATCGGCGATGAAGATCGGATCCCCCTCGAGAGGCTCGTGATACAGCAGGCGGGATCCATCGGGCGACCAGGCCGGGTTGACCCCCGTCTCGAGGAGCCGCCGCGGCGCCCCGCCGAGGGTCGGGATCAGCCATGCTCCGCTGGGAACGGTTCGGCCGCCGGAGTCGATCTGGGTTAACCGGGCCCAGACCCCGGAACCATCGGCGTTGAAACCGACGCTGCGGATCTGGTCGTCGAGCAGCCGGGTGAACCGGCCCTTGGTGAGTTTGACGAATGCGCCGCTGCCGACCTGGCTGACCCAGACGTCGGCGGGGCCGTCGCGGTCCGACACGAAGACAACGAACTTGCCGTCGGGAGAGATGGCCGCGTCGGTCTCAACGCCCTCGAAGTCGGTGAGTCGCTCGACGCGGGCGTTGGCCAAGGGGTTTTCCCAGGGTTGGGGCCGGCGGAGGAGCCAGGTCGCCAGCACGACGGCCGCTGCCAGCGCCACAGCGGCGGCCGGGATCCACCAGCGGCGCCGTCGGCGCACAAGGGCCGCGGGCCGGGCCACCGTCTCGGTGGACTTCATGCGGTGAGCGCGGCGCAGATCGATCACCATCTCCCGCATCGACTGGTAGCGGTCGGCCGGATCCTTCTCGAGCGCCTTTTCGACAATGGCCCGCAGCTCGTGGGGGATCTCGGGCGCCAGCGGTGGCGGATCGGCGTGCAGGGTGGCGTGCAGCAGGTCGACGTCGGAGGCGCCCGTGAACGGCCGCCGGCCCGCGACCAGCTCGTACAACACCACCCCGAAGGAAAAGATGTCACTGCGCGCGTCGGCGGGCTTGCCTTGGGCGGCCTCTGGCGACATGTAGGCCACCGTGCCCAGGATCACCCCCGGTTGCGTTGGGCCGACGCTCAGGGTGCGCGCGGCCGCCTGGTCCTGGCTCACCGGCTCGAGCAGCTTGGCGAGGCCGAAGTCGACGAGCTTGGCGTAGCCGTGCCCGGAGGCCACCCCAGCAACCAGGATGTTCTCCGGCTTGATGTCCCGGTGCAGGATCGCGGCCTGATGCGCGGCAGCCAGCCCGTCGGCCACCCCGGTCACCATCTCGACGAGGCGGCGCGGGTCCGGCCGCGTCCGCTCGGCCCACGCCCGCAGCGTCTCCCCATCGATGAATTCGGTAACCAGGTATTGCAGGCCGTCGATGGTCCCGGCCTCGAACACGGTCAGGATGTGTGGGTGGTTGAGGGACGAAGCCGCCTGGGCTTCCTGCTGGAACCGCCTTCGTCGCTCCTCGTCGGCGACGCCGGGGGAGAGGAACTTGATCGCCACGGGGCGGTTGAGGCTGAGGTCGGTGGCGCGGTAGACGACCCCCATGCCGCCCTCGCCGAGCTTGTGGTCTATGCGGTAGTGCGAGATGGTGCGGCCGATCATGGAAGCAAGCCCGTACCTCCTGGCTCATAATACCGCTGAATCCGCATCCACGACCTCCGCGGCCAACCCGGCGTCCAACCGCCCTCGCGCGTGCCGCCAGAGCAGTTCGGAGCGGCGCTCCTCGATCTCGTCGCCCACCAGCGCCGCGCACCACGCTGCCAGCCGCCTGTGATCGGTGCACTCCAGTCATGGGGCCCATTATCCTACGCCCGCCCGATTAGATTGGTTGCCGGGACGGTCCATTATCTTCCCGAGGACTGTACAATTCTTTACCTTCCTTTTACAGTCTTTCGGGAACGATCCAACCCGCGAATCCACCTAACAGTTTGGAAGGCAAGGAGGAAAAAAATGAGAGGCAAAATGATTCTGACGGCAACGATGCTCCTGGGAACGCTGGGGGCCTACGGAGCGGTGACCCCGTCCGACGCGACCCTGGCTGCCCAGGTGACTGAGCGGCTGCGCAATGCCAACTTCGACTCGGTGGCGGTGGCGGTGAGCGACCGGATGGCCACCCTGAGCGGGGTCGTGGACCGGCTCTCGAAGGCGGAGCGCGCCTACCGGATCGCCCGCAAGACCGACGGCCTCGGCGGGGTTGAGAACCGCATCGAGGTTCGCTCCGGCCGGAGCGACGAGGAGATCGCCCGGGACGTCACCCACCAGATCCGGGTGTTTCCCTTCTACGACATCTTCGACCTGGTGACCGGGGATGTGAAGGACGGCGTGGTGACCCTGCGCGGGGCCGTGCGGCTGCCGCAGCGCTTCAACGACTATGCCAACGAGGCTAAGCTGGTGGCCGGAGTGAAGGCGGTGACCAACGAGCTCGAGGTGCTGCCGGCATCCAGCTTCGACGACCAGATCCGGCTGCGTGTGGCGCGGGCCATCTACGGCTCTTCGGCCCTGGGCACGCGCTACGGAAACCAGGCGCTGCCGCCGATCCATATCATTGTGAGGAACGGCAACGTCCGGCTGGAGGGGGTGGTGCTGAACCAGCTCGACAAGCAGCTCGCCGAGCGACAGGCCCGTTTTGCGGCAACCTACTTCGCTCTGGAGAACAACCTGCGGGTGTTCCAAGGTTGATCCGTTGGTTGGGCGGGGCGGGCGCATCGCCCGCCCCGTTTTTTTTTGTCTATAGTAATGGAATGCCGGGAAAGCTGATTTCGCTGACGTATCACCTGTTGCAGGAGGATCAGGTGGCCAGCCGGGACCACCTGGAATTCAGCCGCCTGCTCACCCAAATCACCATGGCGGCGCGCATCATCGGCCAGGAGCTGCGGCGGGCCGGGCTGGGCAATCTCCTCGGCAAGACCGGCGCCACCAACGTCCAGCAGGAGGAGGTCAAGAAGCTGGACGAATTCGCCAATGAAGTTCTGATCGCGGCCTGCGAAGAGAGCGGCCTGGTATTCGGCGCTGCCTCTGAAGAGCTGGCCGGCGCCACGCATTTCCCGCTCCAGGGCCGCTCCGGCGCCGCCTACGCCGTGCTCTTCGACCCCATGGACGGCTCCTCGAATACGGACGTCAACGGCTGCCTGGGCTCCATCTTCTCGATTTTCCGCCGCCGCAGTCTGCAAGGACCGGGCACGGACGCGGACCTGCTTCGCACCGGCCGAGAACTGTTCGCCGCCGGATATATCCTCTATGGTCCGAGCATCGAGCTGGTCTACAGCCGCGGCCTGGGGGTACATGGCTTCACGCTCGACCCCGGTGTGGGCCAGTTCTTTCAGAGCCATTACGGAATCCGCATGCCGCCCTTCGGCTCGGTCTACAGCACGAACGAAGGCAATCGCCGGCGGTGGCAACCCGGCATCTCCGAGTTCGTCGGCCAACTGGGGTCGGACGAATCGCCGTCGGGCAAGCCTTACTCGACCCGCTATACGGGCTGCCTGACCGCCGATTTTCACCGCATTCTGCTGGAGGGCGGCGTGTACCTGTATCCGGAAGTGCGCTCGAGCGACGGCAGCTACTCGGGCAAGCTCCGCCTGCTCTATGAAGCCATGCCGCTGGCTTATCTGGCCCAAAACGCCGGCGGCCGCGGCTCCTCGGGCGCCGAGTGCATTCTCGACATCCAGCCTGCTTCCCTGCACCAGCGCGTAGCCCTGATCCTCGGCAGCCAGGCCGAAGTGGACCTCGCCGAGCGGTTGATTGCCGCCGCCGGTGAGCACTAGTTTCAGTTTTCACTCGTCCGGCCGGCGCCTACTGGGTCCCCAGGTACACGCTTTGGATCTCCGAGGCGGTGAGGGCGCGGCTGTAGATCCGCGCCTCGTCCACGTCGCCATTGAATGCCAGCAGCCCACACGAGGAGTCTTCGTACTTGCCGATGTAGAGCCGCCGGTGCTCCGCCAGGTTGTACTTGATTGAGGTTGCGACCGGGGCGCCTGAGCCGACCTGGACGCCGTCCACGTACAGGCGGACGGCCGCCCCGTCGTAGGCGCCTGCCACCAGGTGCCACTGGCCGTCCCAGATACCGGTGCCGGCATCGGGAGACAGGTAGTAATTGACGCCATCGTAGATGTAGAAGAACAGCCCGGCGGTTGTAGGGGAGTTTGGACCGGCGTACAGAGCGTAGGAGGCCTGACAGGAACCCCCTCCTTTCGCCAGGGCGTGAGAGTGGATGCCCGGCCCACTGCTGCGCACCCAGGCCATCGCGGTGACGGCCGCCGGCTCCAGGCTGGCGCTGTCGGGCACGTCCACCCAGCCCGCCGAACCAAAAGAGAAGGCCTGCCCCACTCTGCCCGCCACGAACGCCGCCGTTCCGCCCAGCGTTCCGGGATTGAGCCCCTGGGCATCGAGCGCGTCTCCTTCCCCCTTCCACAAACTCACCAGGCTGCCCGGGGCAGCCGCCTGCAACAATTGCCCTGTGCTGCTGAGTACGACGGAGTAGTTGACCTGAAGCGACAACGGCGCGCAACTGGGACAAGGGTCGACGGGCGCGAGCCGGTAGGAGACCGGCACGGAGAATCCGCCCGGCAGGGTCGATACGGTCTGGACCGAGTTCGCCCCCGTAGCCACATAGTTCCCGGCGGTCGTCTGCCCCACGCCGCTCACCGCCAGCAGATTGGTGTAGAGGGCGGTGGGCACCGACTTGCAGGGGTCTGTCGGGATGCAGGAGTCCTGGGGTTGGGCCACCTGTGTCACGATGTGGATCGACCCCGCCAGAACCACCCATTCCGGCTGCCTGACGGCGCCGACGAACACCGTGTGGTGGTGACGGTCTGGCTCTCGGCTGCCTGGGGCCAAGCCAACAGCAGGAACAGCAAAGCGGCGGGCGGAAACGAGCGATGCCTCAGGCTGATCATGAGGTCTCCTTAATAGCTTAGTGGCAAAGCATAGTGACAGACTTGCTTGTTGTGCGTAATGGTACGAAACCACAAGTACTCCGTGGGCGCCACGCTACCAGTTGGCTAAGGAAAAGACTTAGGGCCACCGCGACCGCCACCGGGCCTGGCGGGCAATCCGCATGCACCCGCAGCGTCCGGCCGTTGACCGTCTTGGGTCGCGCCCGGCGCCGGCCCGGCAACGGAAGACTGACCACTTGAAAACTGAGAACTACAGGACCGGCCGATCAGCCAGGGGGCCAGCGCAACAACTGTCCAGCGACGGGTTGGATGGGGCTGCGGCCCCATGCGCTTCGGAACTGCTCCAGGAATTCGGGGCCGCGGAGTTGCGGAAGATGCACCGAAAACCGGCTTGCTGAGCCGCTTCCACCAGAGCGCCGTTGGTCAGGCCTCCCGACCCCCGGTCGTCTGCGCTATGCGCCTCAATTCCAAGATCGCCGAGAAGAACCAAATTAGTTTTCAGTTCTCAGTTTTCAGTGGTCAGTCTTCAGTTGCCTGGCCGGCGCCGGGCCGGGGGAAGGTCCACTACTGGTGGTGGGCGTGCCGGGCAGAGACTCCTTCGCCGCAACCCTGGAACAGGCCGCGCGATCCAAGACGGTCAACGGCCGCCGCAGGTGCATGCGGATTGCCCGCCCAGGCCCGGTGGCGGTCGAGGCATCAGCGGAAGGACCGGCCCGATCAGTCAGCGACCGTCAGATGCTCGGGACGGACGGCCTCCGCGTCTGGTATCCTTGGGTCGATGAGCTGGCAAGACCGCATCAGCGTCGACCCGAAGGTCCTGGTCGGAAAGCCGGTCGTGAAGGGCACGCGCATAGCAGTCGAACTCGTCGTCGATCTCATGGCCAAGGGCTGGACGCAGGAACAGATCCTCGATAGCTACCCGAATCTCACGCCCGAGGACATCCGCGCCTGTCTTGGCTATGCGAGCGAGGTCCTGCTGCGGAGCGGGTCTATCCACTGAAGACTGCATGAAGTTTCTCGCTGACGAGAACTTCCCTCGTCCGGCCGTCCGGGTCTTGCGGGAGCAAGGCTTCCAGATAGCCTGGGTGAGCGAGGACAGCCCCGGCTCGATCGACGAGGACGTCCTTGCCAGGTGTACCAGCGACAGGCTCACCCTGCTGACGCTCGACAAGGATTTCGGCGAACTGGTGTTCCATCGAGGCTTACCGGCGGAATGCGGTGTGATCCTGTTCCGGGTTGACGCAGAGTCTCCATCTCGGTTCGCCGAGACTGCTGAGGCTGCGCTGCGATCCAGAGACGACTGGAGGGTTCTTCGCAGTCGTGACCCGGGGTCGCATCAGGATGACGCCTCTCGTCAGGCCCGGTAAGAAACCATAAGAGCCCCGCGTAGAAGCCCGCGCTCAATCGCCAGGAACCTCCCTCCGGAACCCGCCTTGAAGCCGGCTGGTGGGGCTTCCGTGCGGCCCGGATCGCTATTTCGCGAACCGGCGGAAGAAGCTCTCGGGTTTCCAGCGCGGCCGCTGGGGATCATTCGCCACGGCCTCGGCCAGCGCCAGGATCAGGTTGTTGAAGCCGGCGGCGGCCTCAAGATCCACCGGCTGGTTGAGATCGTCGGACGGGGCGTGGTACCGTTCCTTGATCCACGCCCGGGCGACAGCTTCTTCCTTGGTTCCCTTGTCGTAGCCCACCTTGAACGCCAGCGCCGGAATCCCCTGCCGGATGAAGTTGTACTGGTCGCTGCGGATGAACCGGTTCCTATCCGGCTCGAGGTCCGGCTGGAGGCGGATTCCCAGTGGTTTGGCCACCTCTTGCAGCCTCTCGCCCAGGTCGGACTCCTCGGCTCCGAAGGCGGTCAGGATTCGGAGCGGGAACAGCGGCAGGAACATGTCCATGTTCAGGTTGGCCACCAGGCTCCCGGGTTTCACGGTGGGGTGGGCGGCGAAGAACCTGGAGCCGAGGAGTCCTTTCTCCTCGCCGGTGACCGCCACGAACAGGAGCGAGCGGCGGAAGCGCTTCTTCGATTCCTGAAGCCGGGCGGCGATCTCGAGCAGGGAGGCGGTTCCGGCGGCGTTGTCCATCGCCCCGTTGTAGATGCGGTCCCCGTTGATGGGCCGGCCCACGCCCACGTGATCCAGGTGGGCCGAGAGCACTATGTATTCGTCCCGCAACCGGGGATCGGTTCCGCGCAGGATGCCGGCGACGTTGCGGCAATCGGCCGGCGCGGCTTCGAATCGCACGCGAGCCTCGATCCGGGCGGGAATCGGAAACCGCGGCAGCGGCTTGCCGGCGCCGGCCAGCTCCAGGATCTCGGCGAAGGTGTGGCCGGAGCCGGTGAAGAACTTCTCCGCCCGCGCCGGGTTCACGGTCACCGAGAGTCTCTTGCCGGGGGCGTCCGCAAACGACGGATCCGAGAGGCTCATGGAGGGCTGGAACCGCGCCAGGGTCGCCCGAGCCCACGGGATGTCCATGGCTTTGGGGTTCTGAATTTGCAGGGTTGCGATGACGCCCGCCTTCTGGAGAAACTTCCAACGCTCGCCGGCGTTCTGATAGTGCGCCCGAACCGGTCCGGGAATGGACGCCGGCCCGCCGCTGAGGTACAGCACGGCCTTGCCCTTGAGGTCGAGTCCAGCCAGGTCGTCGTAGCTCAGTTCCGGCGCCGTGAGCGCATAGCCGGCGAAGACGATCCCGGCTTCCAGGGTGTCGGGGGGCTCTGTCCGCGAGCTGATGTTGGCGTCTTCGCCCAGGTCGAGGGGCTGGCCATTGAGCCGCAGGCTCGACTGTTCCTCCACGATGCGGCGGGAGCGAAACTGGAGCGGCTGGAAGTAGCCGGAGGTTCCGGCCGGCTCCAGGCCCGCTTTCTCGAATTCACCGGCCACGTAGACAGCCGCCTGGCGGTACCCGTCGCTGCCGGTGTTGCGGCCCTCGAGCTTGTCGTCGGCCAGGAACCGCACGTGGGACCACCAGCGCTGGCCGTCGGCGAGCAGGAGCGCTGGAAGTGCGAGAGCGAGAAGAAGAGGTCGGGGCATGGCAGTTAGTTTTCAGTTTTCAGTGGTCAGTCTTCCGTCGCCGGCGTGGCACTGACAACTGACAACTGAAGACTGACAACTGACAACTGACAACTGATTGACCGCTGACCACTGAAGACTATCATAGTGCCATGTCCTTTCCTGCCGGCGGCGTGCTGGTTACGGGCAACATTGTCTTCGATGTGCTGGCGAGGCCGGTGGAGGCGCTGCCGCCCTGGGGAGCGACCCTGTGGGTCGATTCCATCGCCCGGCACATGGGGGGCAACGGTTCCAACACCGCCTACACGCTGGCCAAGCTGGGCGCTCCGGTGCGGCTGGCCGGGGCGGTGGGCGAGGACGACTTTGGCCGCTACGTTCTCGATCGCCTGCGCGGGGCGGGGGTCGATGTTTCGCTGGTGCGCGTCGCGGCCGGCGTCCAGACCGCCACCACCGTCGGGCTCATCAACGGCCGCAGCGACCGGCTGTTCCTGCACGCGCTCGGGACGAGCGAGGTCATGGACCCCGGCTGGATCTCGTTCGACCCGGGCTGGTCGTACTTCCACTTCGCCAGCTTCTTCCAGATGCCGAAGATGCGGCGGGGCGGGGTGGCGCTGCTCGAGCGGGCCAGGCGCGCCGGCTTGTTCGTGTCGGTGGACACCATGTGGGATGCCCGGGGCCGCTGGATCGAGGATTTCGGCGCCCTGTGCCCGCTCATCGACCTGCTGTTCGTCAACCAGCAGGAGGCCCAGATGCTGGCGGGCAGCTCGCACCCGGGGGTGGCGGGGGAATTTTTTCGCCGGCGCGGCGTGGGCATCGTGGTGGTGAAGATGGGCGCGGACGGGTGCGCCGTGTTCACCGCTGAGGAGTGGCTGCACGCCCCAGGCTACGTGGTCACCCCGGTGGACACCACCGGCGCCGGCGACTGCTTCTGCGGAGCCTTCCTGGCGGCCCTGCGGCGCGGCTACGCGCCCGGTGAAGCGGCCCGCTTCGCCAACATGGTCGGCGCCTGCTCGGTGTTGCGCGTCGGCGCCACCGAGGGTGTGCTAGGCTTTGAGGAAACACTGGCTTGGCAGAAAGGGGTGTTGTGATGATGCGTTCGGTTCTGCTGGCGCTATTATTCACTGGCGCGTTGCCCGCGCAGTCCACCTTCGGCACGATGCTGGGGTCGGTGAAAGATCCCGCCGGGGCGGCCATGGTTGGGGTCAAGATCACGGTGACCAGCCAGGGCACCGCCATCGCCAAGGAGGCCTCCACCGACACCGGCGGCAACTACGAAGTGACCCACCTGAACCCCGGCCTCTACACCGTGGCCGCCGAATCGGCCGGGTTTCAGCGCCACCTCCACCAGGCCATCAACCTGGAAACCGGCCAGATGCTGCGGATCGACATACAGATGAAGGTGGGTCAGGTGACCGAGACGGTGACCGTGGAAGCCCAGGCGCCGCTGGTGGAAAGTGAAACCGCGACCGTGAGCGACGTTCGCACCGGCCGCCAGATGCGCGAGCTGCCGCTCAACTTCGTGCGCGGCGACGCCTTCGGCGGGGGCATCTTCAAGTACATGAGCCTGACCCCGGGGTCCTATCGCTACGAAGGCTCCTCGGCCCACAGCTTCGCCGGCACGCGCGGCTTCCAGAACAGCTTCATCTTCGACGGCACCTCGCTCGGCGACCAGGGCGGCGGCCAGGTCACCCCGGCGCAGCCGAGCTTCGAGTCCATTCAGGAAATGAAGCTCACCATGGTCAACAACAGCGCCGAATACGGCGCCGTCGCCACCATTACGGTCACCTCCAAGAGCGGCACGAACGAGATCCACGGCTCCGCCTTTCAGCAGTACTCATCGGGCGGCCTGAACGCCCGCAATTTCTTCCAGTCCACACGGCCCTCCCGCGTCTACAACCAGTTCGGCGGGTCGGTCGGGGGACCGGTTAAGCTGCCCGGCTACGACGGCCGCAACCGGACGTTCTTCTTTGGCGCCTTCGAGGGCAACCGCGACCACACCCAGACGGTCTTTAACTCCTCGGTGCCCTCGCTGGCGCTGCGGCGGGGCGACTTCTCCCAGGCCCGCGACACGCGCGGCGGCCTGATCGTCATCCGCGACCCGGCCAACAACCAGCCCTTCGCCAACAACGCCATTCCCGCCTCGCGGTTCTCCCCGGTGTCCACCCGCGTCCAGGAGCGCTTTTATCAGCCCCCCAACTTTGGCGACCCGAACGGGCTCGACCAAAACCTCAGGGCCACCGTCTCGAACGCCCCCTACTGGAACCACATCGACATTCGCGGCGACCACCACTTGAACAGCCGCAACTCGCTCTACGGCCGGTTCTCCCTGCGAAACATGCCTACCCCGGTGCCCGAGGGCGAGCTGCCCAACACCGGCCTGCGCAACCAGTTCCGCCGCATCCGCAACGGCTCGCTGGTGGACACGCACATTTTTTCGCCCACCGTGGTCAATGAGTTTCGCGCCGGCGTGGCCTGGCACGAGAACTTCTTCCATGGGCCGCAGCGGGGCCTGCCCATCGTGCGCGAGCTGGGCATCCGCGGCCTCACCACTAACCTGGACCTTCCGGGCGTCCCGCAGGTGCAGATTACCGGCTTCTCCTCGGTCACCCAGATCGACTACTCCCGCCAGCAGGACATGACTTACGACCTCATCGACAACGTGACCTTCCTGCGCGGCCGCCACTCTTTGAAGGTCGGCTTCAACTTCCGGCGCAACCAGGCCTCGTCGCTTCCCATCCCCATCGCCATCTTCGGCAACTACCAGTTCACTGGCGCCTTCTCCGGCTTCTCCTTCGCCGACTTCCTGCTGGGCATCCCCCAGACCACGCGGCGCGTCACCCCCCAGAGCCGCACCTACGGCCGCAACAGCGTCTATGCCGGCTACGTGCAGGACGACTTCCGCCTGCATCCCAACCTCACCCTCAACCTCGGCCTGCGCTACGAGCGGATGAACCCCTTTGCCGATCGCTACGACCGGATGTTCAACTTCGACCCGCGCACCGGCAACCTCGTTGTCCCTACTCAGACTGTGTTGCAGCGCGACATCAGCCCGCTGTTCCCCACCAGCATCCGGATCGTCACCGCGGAACAGGCCGGCTTTCCCCGCCGCGGGCTGCGCGCCGACGACGGCAACAACTTCGATCCGCGCCTGGGGCTGGCCTGGCGTCCCTTGGGCCACGCCCGCACGGTCCTGCGGGGGGGCTTCGGCGTCTTCCACAACAACCTTTCCTCGAGCACCTTCCGATCGCTCTCGAACGCCGGCCCCTTCACGTCCAACGAAAGCTTCACCAACCGCATCACCGCCGGCGTGCCGCTGTTCCAATTCCCTGAGCCGTTCCTGGCGGTCGGCTCGCTCGGCGCCCAGGACACCACCGGCGTGGTGACCGATCTTTTCAACCCTTACACCCTTCAGTGGAACCTCACCGCCGAGCAGCAGATCGCCGCCACCGCCTTCCGGCTCTCTTACCTCGGCACGCGGTCGGTCAACCTGCTTTACCGCCGCAACTTCAACCAGCCGTTTCCCAGCACGGTCCCCTTCGATAACAACCGCCGGCCCTATCCGCAGTACCGGAACATCACGCTGGTCGGCAACGGCGGCGCCACCAGCTACCACGCCATGCAGTTCGAAACCGAGCGGAAGATGGCCCGGGGACTGTTCTTCCAGGCCGGCTGGACGTGGGCCAAGCTGCTCGGCGACGGCATCGACGCGGGCGAGCAGGGCGCCGTCATCGAGAACGCCTACGACCGCCGGGCCGACCGCGGCGACGAGTTCTACCTCTCGCGCCACCGTTTCGTCGCCAGCTACGTGTGGGAGGTGCCGGTCGGCGCCGGCCGGGCGTGGCTCGGCGCGGCGCGGGGCCCGCTGAACTGGATCGCCGGCGGGTGGCAGATCGCCGGCGTGACCCTGTTCCAGACCGGCCAGCGCTTCACGCCCAGCTTCACCGGGCGCGATGTCTCCAACACCAACGTGGTCGGCGGCCGTCCCGACCGCATCGCCAACGGCAACCTGCCGCACCCCGAGCGCACCATCGACCGGTGGTTCGACCCCGCCGCCTTCGCCCTCCCGCCGCTCAACGCCGGCCGGTTCGGAACCGCCGCCATCGGCATCCTGGAGGGTCCCGGCACCGTCAACTTCGACCTGGGTCTGTTCAAGATCTTCCGCTTCCGCGAGAGGGGCCGCCTCGAGTTTCATCTATCCACTACAAATACCTTCAACCACCCCAACTTCCGCAATCCGGCGGCCAACATCTCGGCCCTAACCGGCGTGGGCCGCATCAGCGGGCTGCAAGGCCAGGACGAAAGCGGCCCCCGCACCGTGATCCTCGGCGCCAGGATCGAGTTTTGAGAGGACCTGACCCGTGTTCTTCACCGCCTTGCTGCTGCTGCTTGCCACCGACGTCATGACCCCGCCCGCCGCCAAAAGAGTTCCCAAGAGCTCCACCACCCACAGCGACGTCCGTGTTGACGACTACTTCTGGCTGCGGGACAAGACCAACCCCGAGGTCATCCGTTATCTCGAGGAAGAAAACCGCTACACCGAAGGCCAGATGGCCCACACCAAGGACCTCCAGGGCCGCCTTTACAAGGAGATCCTCGGCCGCATCAAGGAGACCGATCTGTCGGTCCCGGAGCGGATCGATGACTACTACTACTACTCGCGCACCGAGGAAGGCCGCCAATACGCCATCCACTGCCGCAAGAAGGGGGGCCTGGAGGCAGCCGAGGAAATCCTGCTCGACCAGAACGAGCTGGCCGCCGGACACAAGTACTTCCGCATCGGCGCGTTCCAGGCGAGCCCCGATCACAAGCTGCTGGCCTACTCGACCGACACCAACGGCTCGGAGACCTACACCCTGGTGGTGAAGGATCTCCAGACCGGCAAGCTGCTGCCGGACCAGATTCGGAATACCTACTACGGCCTGGAGTGGGCCGCCGACAACCGAACCCTGTTCTACACCACGCTCGACCACGCCCAGCGGCCCTACAAGCTGCACCGGCACCGGCTGGGGACCGATCCCGCCGCCGACCCCGAGGTGTACCACGAGAAGGACGAGATGTTTTTCCTGCGCCTGGGCAAGAGCCGGAGCCGCGAGTTCCTGTTCGTCCGCCTCGACAGCAAGACCGCCTCCGAAGTTCGGTTCCTGAAGGCGGACCGCCCGGACGAGGATTTCCGGGTGGTGGAGCCCCGGCGCAAGGACGTGGAGTACTCGGTGGAGCACCAGGGCTCGAAGTTCTTCATCGTCACCAACGAGAACGCCAAGAACTTCAAGCTGATGGAGGCGCCGGCGGCCGACCCGGCCCGCGGCAACTGGAAGGAGGTCCTCCCGCATCGCCCGGCGGTGAAGCTCGATGACGTGGACGGCTTCGAGAAACACCTGGTGATCTACGAGCGGGAAGGAGGGCTGCGGCAGATCCGGGTCCGCGACATGTCCACCGGCCAGACGCACCGCGTGGAGTTCCCCGAGCCGGTCTACACGGTCTTCCCCGGCGGCAATCCCGAGTACCGCACGGGGCTGCTGCGGTTTCAGTACAGCTCGCTGGTGACGCCGCGCTCCGTGTTCGACTACGACATGAGCAGCCGGAAGCGCGACCTGAAGAAGCAGTACGAGGTGCTGGGCGGCTACGACCCGTCGCGGTATCAGTCGGAGCGCGTTTTCGCCAAGGCGCAGGATGGGGTCCAGGTGCCCATGTCCCTGGTGTACAAGAAGGGCCTGGCGCGTGACGGCAGGGCTCCGATGCTCCTCTACGCCTACGGGTCGTACGGGGCCAGCACCGACCCATCCTTCAGCTCCGACCGGCTCAGCCTGCTCGATCGCGGGTTCGTCTACGCCATCGCGCACATCCGCGGAGGAGGCGAAATGGGCCGGACGTGGTACGAGGACGGCAAGCTGCTGCGCAAGAAGAACACTTTTACCGACTTCATCGCCTGCGCCGAGCATCTCATCGCCGCGAAGTACACCTCCCCGGACCGCCTGGCGATCTTCGGCGGCTCGGCAGGAGGGCTGCTGATGGGCGCGGTGGTGAATCTGCGCCCGGACCTGTTCCAGGCCGTGGTGGCCAAGGTGCCCTTCGTCGACGTGATCAACACCATGCTCGACCCGGAAATCCCGCTGACGGTGACGGAGTGGGAGGAGTGGGGCGATCCGAGACAGAAAGCCTACTACGACTACATGAAGTCGTATTCGCCCTACGACAATGTCCGTGGGAAAGCCTACCCGCACCTGCTGGTGACCGCCGGGCTGAACGACCCCCGGGTGGCCTACTGGGAGCCGGCCAAGTGGGTGGCCAGGCTGCGCCGGCTCAAGACCGACAAGAACCTGCTGCTGCTGAAGACCAACCTCGGAGCCGGCCACGGCGGCCCCTCCGGCCGCTACGAGAGGTTCCGGGAGACGGCGTTCGACTACGCGTTCATTCTGGACCGCCTGGGTGTGGAGAAACCGGACGGGGATGGGTCGAAGTGACGGCGGGAATTACGGGCTGACCGGAGGGGTGGTTTGGAAGACTCTGCGTCTCCGCGGTTGATGGTAGCTATTCCTCCAGCCCCAGAACACGCCGGCGAATCCCGTCGCGCAGCAGGAGAATTTTGAAGTTGACGGGCCCACCTTCCAACCGCCGAGGCCAACAATCAAATCCACGCGATACCCGCAGTCCAATCGGGCTGATTCGAGCAGCCCTGGCCCCAGCGCCCGATGCACTTCGATGGCGGCCCCAATAATCGCCTCCGTGATTTCGTTGACGGTCATTCCCGGCAAATCCCTCTGATTGTAGGCCGGCATTGACCGCAGAGGGGCAGAGGCGCAGAGCCAGGCACGGCTTCTCCATGCTCCGGGCGATCTGCTATCAGCCGCAAGGCCAGAGCCTGCGCAGCCGGCTGGCGGTGGAACTGCACCTTGAGGATGAACTGGCGCATCACCTGTCTGGGGGCGCGACCGACGCCGCCACTCGGAAGCCCACAAACAGGTCCTTGAAGTCCGGCGGATAGAAGTTGCGGTAATTCAGGGCCGCAAAGCCTTCGTCGTTGGCCCAGGAGCCGCCGCGGAGAACGCGGTACAGGTTCAGCTCCTCGATCACCGGCCGGTCGTCGAAGACGGGCACGTACCAGTCGGCGATCCATTGCCAGACGTTGCCGGCCATGCCGTGGAGGCCGTAGTCGTTCGGCTTGCCGTAGGCGGCGTCCTGAAGGGTATGGAGGCCGTTCCACTTCCGGCCGTACCAGGCCATGGTGGGGTCGATGGTGTCGCCCCAAGGATATTGCTTTTTCGCCAGGCCGCCGCGGGCGGCCAGCTCCCACTCCTCTTCGGTCGGCAGGCGGTAGGGTTTCCCGGCGGCTTTTGCCAGCCACTCGCAGTAGGCCACCGCATCGTGCCAGCTCACGTTCACCACCGGCTGGCGGGCGATCTGGTGGGGAAAGGCGCGGCCGGTCCACAATCTATAGCTGCTACCCAGTGAGTTGGTTTCCGGCGGCGGGCGGCCGGCGGCATCGAGGAACCGCTTGTACTCCTGGTTGGTCACCGGGTGCTGCGCGATCCAGAACTCCGCGACTTTGGCCTGGTGGACCTCCTGGTGGCTCAAGGTCGCGCCGATGGGGCAGTCGCCGGCCGGGATTTTCACCAGGGCCGGCTCCTCGGCCGCCGCGGCGAGAAGCAGGACCAGGGCGGCGGTGTTCATGCGCTCATTATTCCACCAAACCCACGCGCCCGGCCGCGAAGGAGCGCCGGTCCATGCGGCTCAGCCGGCGTTCCATCGCGGGCGTGATCAGCGGCCGGTGCGCGATGGCGCAGAGGTAGTCGGGGATGGCCCACAGGTCTTCGTCGGAGGTCATCCAGCCGATGGGGTCGAAGCGCCGCAGGTCGACCGGGCGGGAGTAGGCGCGCAGCGTCTTGCGGCCTTGGGGGTTGTAGTAGTGCTCGAAGTAGGAGATGGCCAGCTCGCGCAGGGAGCGGTAGACCGGCTCGCGAAAGCGGAGGCCGGCGTAGTTGGACTTGGCGACGGCGCCCCAGTGGCCGTCCTGGCGAAACACCGCCAGCACGTGGTCGTCGTCGTGTACCGCTTCGAGGTCGAGGAGCAGCGGCGGAAGGCCCAGTAGGCGCAGGGCGGCGGCGGCGAACAGCGCTCCTTCCATGCACTGCGCGGCGCGAAGGCGCAGCACGCGGCGGGGCGAGCGGCAAGTGTTGCCGTCCTGCTCCTTGTTGTAGCCGATGTCGTGGTCGAGAAAGCGCTGGACGCCGGCCGGGGTCTTCAGCCGCCGCAGAACGGCCAGTTCCCGGGCATCGAACCCGGTCACTGCTTTGCCTGCGGCCTTGCCTCGACGGAGTCGAACCGCCGCCTCGCCTGGGGATCCCGGGTGACGAAGGTCTTGGACATGCGGTCGTGCCAGGTGAGCGCTTCCTCGTCGGCCAGGGCCCACAGGAAACCGAGGCCGACTGCGGCGCCGCTGAGCAGCGTGCCCAGCGCGCGCACCAATCGCTCGACCGCAGCCGGCCGGCGGCCCTCGAAATCGAGCACCGACAGCCCCACCCACTGCATGCCGGGCGTCTCGGCGCCATAGCCGATGTAGAAGAACAGGTAGAAGGCCCCCAGGCAGGCGGCGGCCAGGCCGAAGCCGGCCAGCGCCTTCTGGTTGGAGTGGAAACCGCCGCCCAAGAGGTGAAACGTTCCGAGGAAGATTCCGAGCGCGATCAGCGCCACGGCCAGGTCGAGCGTTCCGGCCAGAGCGCGCAGCGCCACCGGCGCCACCGGAAAGGGGCACAGGATGTCGCGGGGGACGGCGGGTTCTTCTTCCTCGGGGGTGAGCTCGGGAGGGTCCAGGCGCGGAGGGGACTGTGCCGCTCTGGGCGCCAGCCGCGGCAACAACGGGTTGCGGCGCGCGGAGGCTCTGGGCGGCTCGATGATCACCGGCTCGATCCGCTCGGCGGCGAAATCCTCGAAGGCCAGGACCTTCTGGTCGAGGTCCGGCGGGGGCACGGCTTCGGAGTTTTCGGCATCCTCCGGCTCCGGTTCCGGAAATAGGCCCCGCTGCCGGAGCCGCTTGTGCCGAAACTTTTCGAGCCGATCGGAGACCTGCTGTTTCCACTCCGCTTTGAGGGCTACGGCGGCCGTGGCGGGGCCGGCGGGAGCGGAGGACGCAGGCGCATCGGCCGGCGGGCGGTCCAGCCGCCGCCCGCAGCGCCCGCAGCGGTGGTCTCCCTGTTCCAGTCCCCTGTACCCACAGGCCGGGCAAATCATGCTACGTTCAAGTTTTCCTCGCCATGCCTCGAGAAAATCGTGGCCTTCTCATTCTTCGTATCATATTGGCCGTTCTTTGTCACGGCCTTTCTGCGCAGCAGCCCTCCGAGGACGTAACCTGGGAAGCAGACTCGCAGTCGACCGACGGCAAGACCTGGCGCTTCCTCCGCGGTCACGTCGAGATCCGGAAGGGGCCCATGGTCCTCACCGCCGACGAGGTTGACTACAACGAGCAGACGGGCGACGCCGAAGCCCGCGGCAACGTCCATTTCTCCCACCCCGGGCACAAGGAGGAAGTCTACGCCGCCAAGTTCCGTTACAACCTCAACACCGAGAAGGGGACGTTCTTCCAGGTGCACGGCACGGTCAGCTCCGCCAGCCAGGCCGGCCCGCGCGTGCTGACCACCAATGAGCCGTTCTACTTTCAGGGCGAGATCGCCCACAAGATCAAGGGTCACTACGTGGTGTTCGACGGTTTCGTCACCAATTGCAAGATGCCCAGCCCCTGGTGGACGCTGCGCAGCGCCAGGACCACGATCGTGCCGGGCCGCTACGCGCTGCTGCGCAGCTCCGTCTTCCGGCTGCGCAAGATTCCGCTGTTCTACGCGCCGGCCTACTACAAGTCATTGGAGCGGGTGCCGCGCTCGAGCGGATTCATGACCCCCAACATCGGCAACAGCTCCCAGCGGGGCCGGGTGCTGGGGGAAAGTTTCTTCTGGGCGCCCAGCCGCAGCTACGACCTGACGCTGGGCGGCACCTGGTTCAGCCAGCGCGGCTTTGCGCATCAGATCACCGGGCGAGGGCGGCCCACCCGGACCTCCTACTTCGACGCCTACTGGTTCGCCATGAACGACCGCGGCATCGGCGCAGGCGAGTTCCGCCGCAAGCAGGGCGGCCGGATGCTCACCGTCAACGGAGCGACCGAGCTTCCGTGGGGCTTTCGCGGGGTGGTCAATGTCAACTACCTCTCCTCGCTCGAGTTCCGCCTGGCGTTTACGGAAACCTTGAACGAGGCGATTCTCTCGGAGGTGCACTCGGCCGGCTACGTGACCAAGACCTTCTCCAGCTTCTTCCTGAGCGCGGGGCTGATCCGCAACGAGAACTTCCAGACTACCGAGCGCGACGACACCATCGTCATCCGCAAGCTGCCGTCGATTGAGTTCAACAGCCGCGAGCACGAGCTGGTTGGCGGGCGGGCGCCCCTGTGGCTGACGCTCGATTCTTCCTTCGATTTGCTGGGGCGCCGGCAGGCCGGCTTCCGCACGCGTCAGCTCGCCGAGCGGCTGGACTTTTTTCCCCGCCTCTCCTCGCATCTGGAGTGGAAGGGTTTCCACCTGGTTCCGACCTTCGGGCTGCACGAGACCTACTACGGGGAGCAACTGCGCTCCGACGGGACCGTTTCGGGCCAGAACCTGCGGCGGGCGGCGCGCGAGGTTTCGATCGAGCTTTCCCCGCCGCCGCTGGCGCGCGTATTCGACGGGCGCTTCAAGCACGTGATCGAGCCCAAGCTTACCTACCGATACGTGGCCGGGGTTCCGGATTTCAGCCGGGTGCTGCGGTTCGACGAGCGCGACCTGCTGAACAACACCAACGAGGCCGAGATCTCGCTGATCCAGCGGCTGTACGGCAAACGCCGAGCCACCGGCGAGGTGCGGGAGCTGCTGAGCCTGGAGCTGTGGCAGCGCCGCTACTTCGACACCGATTTCGGCGGCGCCCTGGTCCCGGGCAGGCGGAACGTGCTGGCATCGACGGTGGGGCTGACCCCGTTCGCCTTCGCCGATGAGCCCCGCAACTACTCCCCGGTGGTAAGCGTGCTGCGGCTCCAACCCCGCTGGAACTACAGCATCGAGTGGCGCAACGATTATGATCCCCGGCGCGGCAAACTGGTCAACAGCGGACTGACGGCCGACGCCACCGTCCGCAGCTTCGGCCTCTCGCTCGGTCACTACGCGGTCCGCTCCACGCCCCTGCTGACGCCGCCCTCGAACCAGCTCCGGGCCCTGGTCCGGTTCGGCGCGCTGAACAAGCGCGGCTTCAACACCGGCTTCTCGACCGTCTACGACTACCGGGTCGGCATCATGCAGTACGCCACCACCAACGTCACCTACAACACCGACTGCTGCGGCTTCAGCGTGGAGTGGCGCCGGTTCGCGCTGGGGCCGGCCCGCAATGAGAACCAGTTCCGGCTGGCGCTGTCGGTCGCCAATGTCGGCTCCTTCGGGACGCTGAAGAAGCAGGAGAGGATGTTCTGAGCGGCTACGCCAGGCTGGCCGCGCGGGTGCGGGTGCCCTCGGGGTTCGCGGTGGCGGCGCTGTACCTGTGGCTCGCGCGGCCGGAGAAAGGGATGCTGGCAGCCGGACTGGCTGTGGCGCTGGCCGGAATTGCGCTACGGACGTGGGCGGCCGGGCACCTGGCCAAGAATCAGGCGCTGGCGACTTCGGGGCCGTTCGCCTATACGCGCAATCCGCTGTATCTCGGGACGCTGGCGGCGGGGGCCGGCTTCGCGGTGGCGGGCCGAAGCTGGTGGCTGGCGGCGCTTCTGGCGGCGTACTTCTTCGGCGTCTACCTGCCTGTGATCGGCCAGGAAGAGAGCCACCTGCGGAAGCTGTTTCCGGCCTACGCGGGGTACCAGGCGCGGGTGCCGCGGGTGTGGCCGCGGCGGTCCCCGGCCTATCGGGATGGCGTGGCGTTCGAGTGGTCGCTGTGGGTTCGCAACCAGGAGTACAAGGCGGTGCTGGCCTACCTGGCGGCGGCGGCGTGGCTGGCGGCCCGAACCGGGTGACCCAGGTGACCGCTGCGGCCTGGGCTGGTCATGCAAGGATCAATCGTCCCCAGGCTCCGGGATCGCTCAATGTAGTCCGTTTCTGAAAGTTCGCTGAGGTGTTTGGAACGCCTTCGGGACCTCACCGCCTCATGTCGGGCCGCAATAGACTCTGCCGAGGCGCGCCCTGCCGCAGGAAGAAGGGATAGAGGGCGCGGTCGGGCACGTTCGGAGCCGCCAGGGTCGTTCTGGCATCCAGCCGGACAATCCCGTTGAACAGAATACCGGTCTGGTCCTCCCAGGGCGGTGTCAGCTGGTAGCGCAGGCGGAGGTTCAGGGTGACCTTCGAGGTGATTTTCCAGATGTCATCGAAGTAAACCCGGAATACGCAGACGGCGCCCACAGTGAGTTGCGGGGTTTGCGCCATGCCCCGCCAACGCGGTCGGCTGTCAGTCGACCAGATCGGATCAGGCGGTAGACAACGTCGGCACTGACAGCCAGCTCGGCGGCGGCCTCTTTGACATGACAGACAGGCACTCCGCCATCCTTGGGTTCATTTTTGCTGTTTGTTTGGTTTACCCCGGCGTTCGTCGGGGAGGGTCGCTTGGTTGTGCGGCGTGGCGGAAGGTCTTCAAGCCCTTCCCGAAGATCACGTACGCGGCCGTCTATTGCTTTACCGCCGTGGGGCAAACACATCCAGCATTGGCACCGGTCCTCCGCTGGTGACCACTGTGGGCATCACTCCATTCCATTTCTCCACAGCGCGTCCCTGCACCTCGATTCGCCGCAAGTCCAGTAGCTGCGCCGTTATCTGTACCTTTTGGAGCTCCAGTCCCTTGGCTTCGGCTGTGGCCTTGACGATTGCCTGTTGCGCTTCAAACCCCACGCGCCTCAAGGCGTTCTCTGCCTCGAGGGCTTGTTGCACCGCTTTCACCTTCGCCTCGATGGAGTCTTGGAAGACTTGTGTGAACCGAAAGTCGGTGATGGAAAGTTCTACAACTCCGATACCCAGCGGAGCTAACCTTTTTGTTATCAAATCTTGAAGTTCAGCTTTCACCCGCGGCCTTTGTGTGATCAACTGCTCGGCGTCGAAGTTGGCCGTGGTAGATTTGACCGCTTCCTGGATAAACGGCTGGATGACCCGGGTTTCATACTCCTGCCGCATATTGCGATAAGTTTCCCCCACTTTGCTGCCCTCCAACTGGTAGTTCAAGCTGACTTCCGTGGTAACCACTTGCAAGTCTTTACTGGAAGCGCTGGCTGGAGCACTGTATTTCTGAATCTGCGTTGACATCAGAACTACCTGCTCGGCGAAAGGAACCTTGAAATAGAGACCTTCTTCTTTGACCTCCCCGGTCACAGCCCCAAAACGCAGCAAGACTCCTCTTTGTCCTGCACCGACAGTCCCGGTGCTTCCCGCTACCACAATGAGGCAGGCAATCACGACCCCGATAACTACGATCTTTTTACCCAGCCCGTGCGGAATTCTAAAACTCCTAAATTCTCCAGCAGAGTACTCTGTCATCGCTACCTCACTTTTATCCAAATCTATGGAATGGATTCGCCCCAGCAGAGGGGCCTGTCGGGTGGAGCTTGGACAAATCCGATACTCTGGAACCGCCTACGGAGGCTGGAGCGCCGGCCTCTGTATACGAGCCGGGCTTTTCGACGCTCGGCACCGGTATCCCCTCTCCAGAATTTCCGTTTTGATCCTGGTCGGCATCGAGTATACGCCCAATCACATCCGTTGGCGCTGTTTTGTTCATGCCTTTCATCCCGAGCCACTCCGGCGACCCACGAAGGGGCCAGTCGTTCCTCTTCCGGGTACAGGAAGACCAGGAACTGCCTCATTTTCAAGCGATTTCTCAGACCCTCTCCGTTCCCTCCCTCGCCGCGTCAGGTGGCTCTCCCCCAGAAGCAGCCAGTAGTAGCGGGCGTGTTTCAGCATTGACTGCTACGTCTGATCACTTCAGCCAAGGTTTCGCCTGGTGAATAGCAGACAGGCAGAGCAGGCGCCTCAGCCCAGAACCCGCCGATTCTTGCGTATCGCATCACAGTGGGGGCCGCATACGCGCCAACGCGGCGTCAGCGGCCTTGGCGACCTCGCTGTCGGCGTCATGCAGGAACCTGGCCAGGGCGTGGAGGGCCTTGGCATCTTTGCGATGGCCGATGGAGTTGATCACACCCACGAGCAGCTCTCCCTTGGCCTTCCCCAGCGCGGCGCGCAGGGCCTCATCCACGGCCGGATCGGGGATCGGCTCCAGGCCGAAGCGGGCGTAGTGCGACAACTGCCGGTCGGACAGCAGCGCTGCCAGCGCCGGCACCGCGGTCCTGTCGCCGGTTACGGCCAGCCGCTGGCAGGCCTTGGCCTTGGCATACACGGAGGCGCTCGGATCCTTGAGGATTGCGATGAGCTTAGCCGGCGGCAGCGTCATAATCTGCGCCGCGCTCCCGTATTTCTCGTCGACATGTTGAGGCATCATAGGCGCCAGGGCTCCCGCATGGCCCGCGATCGCATTCGGTTGGCTTCGCTGTCGCCGACGAAGGCGTCTGTCGCCGGATCAAAAGTCAGCTTACGGCCCAATTGAAACGCGATGTAGGCCGCGTGGCAAGCGATATGGGCCTGGCACGCGGCCAGGGCGTTCGAGCGCGGCTGCTTTCGCGACTTGACACAATCGACAAAGTCGCGGACGTGGTTGGAGGTGGCTTGCCGCGCGTCGTCCGGCGCAATATCGAGAGGTTCGGCGCGCAGGTTCTCCGACACTTCGATTTTGCCGCTGTCGGCCGTCTCGACCCAGCCGGCGTCTCCTTCGAAGCGGATGTGGCAGCTTCCCAGTCCCAGGAAGCCCTTGTCCCGCATCACCAGCCGGAGGCCGTTGGCATAGCGGCAGTAGATCGAGTAGGGCGTGTCGCCTCCCATGCCTTGGGGCTCGAATTCGACGGGCGCCGTTTCATCGACATCGCCGACCCACTGGCAGAGGTCGACGGTGTGCGAGCCCCATTCGAGGATTCCGCCGCCGTGGAAGTCGAAGTAGCCGCGCCAGCGGCCCTGGACATATTGTGAATTGTATGGACGCCAGGGGCTCGGTCCCAGCCAGCGGTCCCAGTCCACCACTTGCTTGGGCGGCTCGGGCTCGGCGGGCAGCCATTCGTGGCTGGTGGCGGGCGGCCAGCGGTCTCCGGGGCCGGCTTCAGCGTGGAGGGTCTGGAGTTTGCCCAGCTTTCCGGTGCGGGCCAGCTCGCGGGCGCGAGCGAAGTTGGGACCGTTGCGTCGCTGCGTACCGGCCTGGTAGATGCGCGCGAGGCGCTGGAAAGCGTCGGCCAGCGCCCGGCTTTCGGCGATGGTCATGGAGCAGGGCTTTTCGCAGTAGACGTCTTTGCCGGACTTGGCCGTCAGGATCGAAAGCGGAGCGTGCCAGCGGTCGCCGGTGGCGATGAGCACGGCGTCGATGTCCTTGCGAGCCAGCAGCTCGAACTGATCGCTGTACATGGCGCAGTCGCGGTTCCCGTATTTTTGGTCGGCCATGCTCTTGATGGCCTCGCGGCGCTCATTCCTGACATCGCAAATCGCCAGGAACCGAACGTCCGGCTCGCTCAGGAAGGATTGCAGGACGCGGGTTCCTCGGCCGCCGATCCCGAGGCCGGCCAATGTCACACGGTCGCTGGGCGGCGCGGCGGCGGCTCTGCCCAACGCGGATGCCGGGATGATCTGCGGGGCCAGCGCCAGGCCGCCGGCCCGGACCGCAGTCTTCAGCAGCCGGCGTCTGGAGACCAGTTCTTTTTTCATCATCGCTTTCCCACCTCCGCCATCCAAATATTGCCGGTGATCTCTCCCTGGTTGAACACGACCTTGTCGCGGGCCACCGAGATCTCGAGCGCCCCCAGCGGCACATTCATCAGCGACCGCCGGGCGCTATGGAAATGGTACACCACGAACGGCGGGCCGGAGGGGCCCTTCGTCGCCGGCTCCAGCCGCTGGGCCCACAGGCAGCGGAAGCCGTCGCGCTCGGAGGTGAAATACAGCAGGCTGCCGTTGGGGGACCAGCGGGGCTTGTCGTCCTCGGCTTCACCATCCGTGATGCGGATCCACTCGGCTGGGGAGACCGCCGCCGGAGCGCCGCCCGCAATCCGGAACGGCGCGACGAAGATCCGCGTGCGGCTGGGTCCGACGCGGGCGTGGAACGCCATCCAGCGGACGTCAGGTGAGAAGTGGGTCTGGTAGAGGCTGTGCTCCGGGTGCCTGAGAAGTTCTGTCTTCGCGCCCGACCTGACCGACAGGGCCATCACGGCCTTGGAAAGGTCGACGCGGTAGAGCAGCCACTCGCCGTCGGCGGAGGCGTCCTCGAAGCGCCCGGAATCGTCGCTCAGCTTGCGCGGCGAGCCGGGGCGGGGGTTGCCCTGCGGCCCAATCGCGATGGGAAGCAGGTATAGTGGGCGCTTGTCACCCTCCAAGGCCCAGTAGGCCACCCGTGAGCCGTCCGGGCTCAGCATGGGCCATTGCTCCTGGACCGGCGTGAATGTCAGTTGCGACTCCTTGCCGGTCTCGACGGACTTCCACCACACATCCAGCCGATTGTTGACGCCCGACTTGGTGAAGACCAGGCTGCGACCGTCCGCCGCGACGTGGGGAGAGGTCTCGCGCGCCGCGTCGCGGGTGATCTGGCGGGGCTCGCCGGCAGCCTCGCCCTGATCCGCTTTCAATGGCAGGCTCCACAGGTCATAACTGCTCTCCAGGGCGGCGAAGGCGAATCGCACGGCGCCGCTGGGGCTGGGTACGGCGGAGGGCAGGGCCTCGGTGGCGGTTCCGAAGGTCAGCCGCCGCGGCGCGCCGCGGATCCGGCCGCTGCCGGGGTCCATCGGCAAGGCCCAAACGTTGTCGGCGTCGCCGCTCGGGCCAGAAAACAGGACCGCTCCCTCGCGGGCCAGCCAGTGGTCGGGACGAATCACGCCCCCGGGGCTCGCCATTCCCATCTGTCGAAACAGGTCGCCCGCGCCGGTGGGATACGCGGAACCGCCTTCGAGGGGCGCGAACCACCAGTCCAGATGGGCCGGCAGGGAACGACGGACAGCCATCCCGAAAAACAGCAGGCCGCGCGAATCCGGCGACCACACCGGATGACGGGCCGCTGGGAGCTCGGCGGCGATCTGGCGGGGCGTTCCCCCGGGATACGCCATAACGTACACCTTGCGGGGGGAGATCTCATCGCCGCCGATGTCGCCGGTCCAGTAGGCGATCCACTTGCCATCGGGGGAGAAGCGCGGGCGGCGGCCCTGGTCGGCGATCTTGCGCTCCTCGCCGCCGAGAGCGGAGATGATGTAGACGCCGCCGCCCTCGCGCTCGGACCGGAACACGACCTGGGTGCCGTCGGGGGAGAAGCTGGGCTCGTGGTCGTCGGTCTCGTGCCGGGTGAGGCGGGTCGGCTCGCCGCCGGCCACCTGCTGCACCCAGATGTCGAGATTGGTTTCGGTGGCGCGGTCGGAAGCGTAGGCGAGCAGACGCCCGTCCGGTGACAGGGCCGGTTCGGTGGTGAGGCCGGAATCAGAGGTGAGCCGCGTGAGCACCGGCCCGGCCGCCGGCGGCGCGGAGGAGCGGCCCAGCCACCACGCCACTCCGGAGGCCGCGGCCGCCAGAACCAACGCTGCGGCGGCGGGCCGGACGAGAGAGCGGCGGGACTCGACGGCCGGCGGCGGCAGGGGCGCGGGGGCCGGCGCCTCCCGCGCTGCCTCGAGCTCCACCTTGACGTCATCCATGTGCTGGAACCGGCGGCGGGGATCCTTGCGCAGGCACAGGCTGAGGATTCGCTCGACGTCACCCGCCTGGCTGAGCGGCGGCGGTTCCTCGCGCAGAATCGCCGACAGCGTCGAGATGCTTGACGGCCCGCTGAACGCCCGCCGGCCGGAGATCATCTCGTAGAGCATCGAGCCGAACGAGAAAATGTCGCTGCGGTGGTCCAAGCGGCGCCGCTCGGCCTGCTCCGGCGACATGTAGGCCACCGTCCCGACGATCGTTCCCTCCTGCGTGGCGACCTGGCGTGCGAGGCTCACGGTGGCGGCCGTCTCATCACCCTCGGGCGCCTCGACCAGCTTGGCGAGGCCGAAGTCCAGCACCTTCACCAGGCCGTGCTCATCGACCATGACGTTGGCAGGCTTCAGGTCGCGGTGCACGATCGAGGCCGAGTGCGCGCGGGCCAGGGCGTCGGCGATCTGGATGGCGTAATCGAGCGCCTCGGCCAAGGGCAGCCCGCGGGCGCCGATGCGGCGGTCGAGCGGCGCGCCAGCGACGTACTCCATGGCGATGTAGTCGGTGTCGCCGTCGCGGTCGATGTCGTAGATGGTGATGATGTTGGGATGCTGGAGGGCGGATGCGGCGCGGGCTTCCTGGGCAAAGCGGCGGCGCCGTTCGGGGTCGGCTACCGCTTCGGCGCGCAGAACCTTGACCGCCACCGGACGGTCGAGGTGCGTGTCCAGGGCGCGGTAGACCACTCCCATGCCGCCCTCGCCGATCATAGTGGTTGGGGCCAGTGTAGCACCGCGTTGCAAATGCTGACCGTTCCCTGTGGCCGCGGCTCGGTTAACGGGCGCGGCTCGGCAACGGCGGCGAAATCCGAGGGCGCCGGTTCAGAGCCGCGACCGGCCAGGGAGCGGTCTTCGATACGGGCGCCGTGTCCTCGCTGCTAAAATACCCGTATGGCCTTCCCCACCTCGCGCCCGCGCCGCCTCCGCCGCAGCGACCTGGTGCGGTCCATGGTCTGCGAAACGCGGCTCACCCCGGCCAACCTCATCTACCCGCTGTTCGTCTGCCCCGGCGAGGGCGTGCGGCGGGAGATCGGCGCCATGCCGGGCAACTACCAGATGTCGGTGGACGAGATTGTCAAGGAGTGCGCCGAGGTCGCCTCGCTCGGCATCCCCGCGGTGATTCTGTTCGGGCTGCCGGAGTCCAAAGACCCGGAGGGCTCCGGCGCCTGGATCGACGACGGCATCGTGCAGCGGGCCGTGCGCGCCGTCAAGAGCGAGGTGAAGGACCTGGTGGTGATCTGCGATGTCTGCCTGTGCGAGTACACCAGCCACGGCCATTGCGGGCGCATTGCCAACGGGGAGGTCGACAACGACTCGAGCCTGGAGCTGCTGGCCCGCGCGGCCCTGTCGCAGGTGAAGGCCGGGGCCGACATGGTGGCGCCTTCCGACATGATGGACGGCCGTGTCGGGGCCATCCGCCAGAACCTCGATCAGAACGGATTCGCGAATACCCCGATAATGAGCTATGCCGCCAAGTATGCGTCGGTGTTCTACGGCCCGTTCCGGGAGGCGGCCGAATCGGCGCCCCAGTTCGGCGATCGGCGCGGCTACCAAATGGACCCCGCCAACCAGCGCGAGGCCATGCGCGAGATCGCCCTCGATCTCGAAGAAGGCGCCGACATCATCATGGTCAAGCCGGCTATGCCTTACCTGGATGTGATCTACCGGGCGAAGCAGGAGTTTCGCGCCCCGGTGGCGGCCTACCAGGTGTCGGGGGAATACTCGATGATCGTGGCCGCCGGCCGCAACGGGTGGCTCGACTGCGAGCGGGCGATGTGGGAATCCCTCACCGCCATCAAGCGCGCCGGCGCCGACCTGATTCTCACCTACTTCGCCAAGGCGGCCGCGAGGCAGTTGTGAGACTGGCTGCCGCGCTGGTCCTGCTGATCTCGATTAGCCGGGCGGCGACGCTGGCCGATCGCGTCCGGGAGGTTCTCGAGCGGCCGGCCGCGCGAGGGGTGCTGTGGGGCGTCAAGGTCGTCGACCTTGGCTCGGGGGAGACCCTCTACGAGCTCAACGCCGAGAAGCTCTTCATCCCGGCCTCGAACACCAAGCTGTTCTCGACCGCCCTGGCCCTGGTGCGTCTCGGCCCCGAGTACCGCTTTTTGACTCGAGTGGCCGCCGAGGGGCCGCCCGACCCGGCTGGCCGCATTTCGGGCGACCTGGTGCTCGTCGGCGGCGGCGATCCCAACCTCTCCCGCCGGGCGCTGCCATACGAAAAGAAGCAAGAGTTCACCGCGCCCGACCCGCTCGAGGAGCTGGCCGCCGAGGTTGCCGCGCTGGGGGTCCGGCGCGTGGAGGGCGCGATTGTCGGCGACGACACGCGGTACCTCTGGCAGCCCTACGCCATCGGGTGGGCGATCGAGGACGCGGCCAACGGCGACGGGCCTCCGGTGACGGCTCTGTCGGTCTACGACAATGTGGTTGCGCTGAAGATTCGCCCCGGCGGCCGGGCGGAATGGGATGCGCCGGCCGCCTACTACCAGCTCGACAATCGAATCCTCCCCGGCGCCGCCGAGAGCCGCATCCGAATCCACCGCCCGCCGGGCGACCGCACCGTCCACGTTTGGGGCGAGATGTCGGCGAAGGATCCCGGCCGCGCTGAGCTGCTGGCCATCGACGACCCGGCGCTCTACGCCGCCCAGGCTTTCCGCGATGCCCTGGTGCGGCACGGCATCGTGGTCGTGGGCGAGGCCAGGAGCCGGCACGCTTTTCCGTGGGACCTGGTGGCAAATTTGCCACCAGGTTACTCCCTGGCATCGCGTTCCTCGATGCCGCTCATCGAGGATCTGCGCGTGATCAACAAGGTCAGCCAGAACCTCCACGCCGAGATCGTGGTGCGCGAGACGGCCCGCGAGCGTCGCGGGGCCGGGTCCTGGGAAGCGTCGGATGAGGAGCGGAAGGCCTTCCTGAGCGAGATCGGCCTGCGGCCGGAAGAGTACTTCCTGCGAGACGGCTCCGGCCTCTCGCGCCAGAACCTCGTCTCCCCTGGCGCCGTGATCGCTCTGCTGGCCTACATGTGGAGGTCGCCCCACAAGGAGGCCTGGCTGGAAACGCTTCCCATCGCCGGCGTAGACGGAAGCCTCCAGGCGCGCTTTCTGGCCACCCCGGCGGCCGAAATCCTGCGGGCCAAGACCGGTACCCTCACCCACGTCAGCGCCCTGTCGGGGTACATCGACGCCCCCGACGGCCGCCGGCTGGCGTTTTCGGTGTTTGCGAACAACTACAGCGGGGATGCCGCCCGGGTTCGGGGCATCATCGACCGGCTCTCGACGGCGCTGTTCGGCGCAAGCGTGCCTGTTTCCACAGCTCGGTAGGCCGGCGGGGCCGCCGGCATCCTCCCGTTCGTTCGAGGCGCTGTGGGGCGACATGCCCCGCCGTCGCGCCGAGGCCAGCGCCGAGTGGACCCTCGTGCCTCCCGGTCGAGTCCGGCTGGATCGACGAGGTCCTGAACCTGTTCGAGGCGGTGGGGGACGACACGCCCGGCCGTCGCGCCCAGGCCAGCGCCGAGTGTTCGTAGCCCCCGGCTCCCCCCGGTCGAGTCCGGCTGGATCGACGAGGTCCTGAACCTGTTCGAGGCGGTGGGGGACGACACGCCCCGCCGTCGCGCCCAGGCCAGCGCCGAGTGTTCGTAGCCCCCGGCTTCCGCCCCCATGAGATGATGAGGGCCACGTGGAAAGCGGGATCAGCCATCTGTTGCGGACCGAGCGGGAGGTACCCCCGCCGCGTTCACTAGCCGAGCGGGCGCGGCTGGTGGACTACGAAGCCGAATACGCGCGCTCGGCCGCCGATCCGGAGGGGTTCTGGGCGGAAGTGGCGGGGGAGCTCGATTGGTTCCGGCGGTGGGACACGGTGTTCGAGTGGACCTATCCGACCTTCCGGTGGTTCTCAGGCGGGCAATGCAACATCACTCACAACGCCCTCGACCGGCAGGTGACGGCCGGGCGGCGCGACAAGATCGCCTACATCTGGGCGGGCGAGGACGGCAGCGAGCGCCGGATTACCTACGGGCAGCTCCTGGACCTGGTGGGGCGCGTCGCCAACGGGTTGCGGTCGCTCGAGGTAAAGCGGGGCGACCGGGTGGTCCTCTACATGCCGGTTTCGATCGAAGGGGTGGCGGCGATGCTGGCCTGCGCGCGCATCGGGGCCGTGCACTCGGTGGTGTACGCGGGTTTCAGCGGGCCGGCGCTGCGGGGGCGCATCGAGGACGCCGGCGCGGAGGTGGTGCTGACGGCCGATGCCGGTTATCGCCGGGGCAAGGTCGTCCGACTGAAGGCGATCGTCGATGAAGCGGTCGAGGGGTTGGAGAAGGTTCGCAAGGTTGTCGTGCTGCGGCGAGAGCGGCCGCTGGTGGATCTCGACCCGCCGCGGGAGGTCGACTTTGACGAGCTGGTGCGGTCCCAGCCGGCCGACTGCCCGGCGGAGGTGATGGAGGCCGAGGATCCGCTCTACATCCTTTACACCAGCGGCACCACCGGCAAGCCGAAGGGCGTGGTGCACGTGCACGGCGGCTACATGGTGGGCGCCTACTACCACATGACGCGCTTCTGGGACATACGGGATGACGACGTATTTTTCTGCACCTCGGACCTGGGCTGGGCGGTGGGACACTCCTACATCGTGTACGCGCCGCTGATGGCGGGAGCGACAACGCTGTTCCGGGAAGGGGCGATCGATTACCCGCATCCGGGGGTGGCCTGGGAGCTGGTGGAACGCCACCGGGCGACCGTGATGTTCACCGCGCCGACGGCGGTGCGGATGTTCATGCGGCACGGCGACGAGCTGCCGCGCCGGCGAGACCTGCGCAGCCTGCGGTTTTTCACCTGCGCCGGCGAGCCGCTGAATCCGGAGGCGTGGGAGTGGGCGCACCGGGTGCTTTGCGGAGGAGGCGAGTGGGGGCACGTGGCCGACAACTGGTGGCAGACCGAGACCGGCGGGCCGTGCCTGGGGACGCTGCCGGCGATGGCCGCGCGTCCCGGCAAGGTGGGCAAAGCGCTGCCGGGGGTGGTGGCCGAGGTGGTCGACCGGCAGGGCAATCCCATGGCGGCCAACCAGGGCGGGCTGCTGGTGCTGCGGCGCCCGTTCCCGCACTTGTTCCGTACGGTGTGGGGCGACCCGGAGCGCTATGCGCGCGACTGGGGCATGGTGCCGAACGCCTACACCACCGGCGACGTGGCGTTCCGGGATGAGGACGGATACTTCACGGTCGCCGGACGGGCCGATGATGTGCTGAACGTGGCCGGGCACCGCATCGGCACGGCGGAGGTGGAGAGCGCGCTGGTGAGCCATCCGGCGGTGGCGGAGGCGGCCGTGATCGGCCGGCCGGACCCGATCAAAGGGGAGAACATCAAAGCGTTCGCGATCCTGCGAGTGGGGCACTCGGGCTCCGCCGAGCTGGAGGTGAGGCTCAAGGAGCATGTGCGGGCGACGCTCGGGCCGGTGGCTGTCCCGAGCGAGATCGCGTTCCCCGACAAGCTGCCCAAGACGCGCAGCGGCAAGATCATGCGGCGGCTGCTGAAGGCGCAGGAACTGGGGCAGGAGGTGGGGGACGTCTCGACGCTGGAGGAGTAAGCGGCGGCGGCTGAAGGCGCAGGAACTGGGGCGTGAGGTGAGGGACGTCCCGACGCTGGAGGAATAAGCGGCCGGCGGCGGCTGCTGAAGGCGGATGAACTGGGGCGTGAGGTGAGGGAC
>Ga0247727_10002664_pt1 | contig 40464 bp, 29 predicted proteins | sample WisWelCaveWW1625_FD_202498 | JGI IMG/M metagenome (GOLD analysis project Ga0247727, IMG submission 202498) | Biofilm microbial communities from Wishing Well Cave, Virginia, United States - WW16-25 | ecosystem: Environmental > Aquatic > Deep subsurface > Groundwater > Cave microbial mat | place... | reverse complement strand
CCAGCGCAGGACGCAAGGGCAAAAGATCTTCGGCCCGCATCGTTTCCCCCTCTCCGAGTGCCTACTTCTATTAATCGGCACTTCCAGCGGGGAACTGAATGCTGAAGTAGCGTTGTAGCCTTAGGAACATCAGGGCTTCAGCGGACGCCGTGTGGCAGCAGTCCTCTCCCAGCGGAAGGTTGGGTTGCCAGGAAAGACTGTGCGTGAGTGTCCTCCCGACCGACACGTCGTGCGAGGACGCCGCCTTGGCCACCACGGACCCATCAAAGTGCTCCTTCCAACCCGACACCGTGCTGGGTGTTCCAGAACCCGAGAGTTGCAGCACGCCCTCCAATGACGTGTCGGCCTTTCCCGGATATGCCTGCTTCATCTTGTCGTTGTCGGTTACGTTCTCACCATCGATGATGAGTTGGACGGCCGAAGGGGAATCAGGTTCCGAGAACTTGTGACAGGTGTCCTTGGGATTCCCTGGGGTCTGCTGCGTCCCTGCAAATCCCGGAACTACGCCAAGAAGGGCAGCGACAAGAACAGTACGGTTCATCGTTGGTCTCCCAAGTGTTCGACAGGGGAGCAGTATCCCCCCCCCGGTCCCGCAGCGGAGCACAACGACGGGAGGAAGAAGATCTGCTGGCGCCGAGGCGAACGCATGAGGCGCCGCCCATCCTCAAGCGTCCCCTCGCCGCGGACGGAGGATGTCAGCCGCAAGCCGCTACGGAGGCAGGGAGGAAACGCTAGAATCCGTCCTCTTCAAAGGAGTCCCATGAAGCGATACCCGCTGGTCCTTCTGATCCTGGCCGGGTGCGGCACGACCGAGGAGCCCGGCCCGGGCGAGGTGCCGGGCGAAGAGCTCACCTACGCGATGATGTTCTCGACCGATCCGAAGCTCCTGAAGGTCGGGCAGTTCGGGATCTACACGTGCAGGGTGCAGGGCGAGTCGCAGACCTTCACGACGACGCTGAAGGTGACGGGCGCCGACGCGCAGGGGCTCTGGATCGAGCAGAAGGTGCCGGCCAATCCGATGCCCTTCATCATCAAGAGCCACATCTCGCTGACGGGCGAGCTGATCGAGAGCTGGGTGGGGGAGCCGCGCGGGACGCCGGCGAAGACCTTCCCGTTGAGGGACGAAAGGCCGGGGCCGAAGCCGATCGAGCCGGCCGACGTGAAGACCGACGTGACGCGCGAGACGATCACGGTCGGCAAGGGCGCCGACGCGCGGACGTTCGACTGCACGAAGCTGATCAGCACGATCACCTACAAGAACGGGAAGACGTCGTCGATGACCAGCTGGTGCAGCATGGAGGCGCCGTTTCCGATCATGAAGGACGGCCAGCCGGTCGGCGGCATCGTGCGGCGCCAGTACGGGAGGGTGACCGTCGAGCTGCACGGGCAGGGCGACAATGCGAAGGAAGAGCTGGTGTTGCCGAAGAAGAAGTAGCTGGTAGCTAGTGGGTAGTAGCTAGTAGCCGAGCCGAGCCGAAACCGAAACCGAAACCGAACCGAGCGGAACCGAACGACCGGAACCGAGGGACGGGAGAAGCCGGCGGGCCACCAGACATGACCGATCGCGTTCCGGAGCCGCTGCGGACGATCGTCTCGACCTGCTTTCGCGCCTCCTGCTGGGCGTCGAGCTGGGACAGCTGGGAGGGGTTCATGCGCGACGCGGTGAGACGCCTTTCTCCCGCCGATCGGCAGGCGCTGCGCGAACAAATGGCGGAGGCGGCGCTCAAGGGGAGCGTCACGGCGGAGGAGTTTCGGCGTCTGACGGGAACCCAGCACAAGGACGACGACGACCTGCGCGATCTGTTTTCGAGCGCGTTCCGGATCTTCTACGGGATGGAGGCCGGCGAGGCATGAACTTCGACGCCTGTCTGCCGATCGCCCTCTTCGGCGTCATGGCCGTGGTGGTGGTCTTCGTCATCCTCTGGGCGAACAAGCAGGCGGAGATCGCGCGGCAGAACATCGCGCGGGTGCTGGAGCCGTTCGCGGGGCGGATGATCGAGGCGTCGCTGTTCGGCTCGGCGGGCGCCGAGTTCGAGATGGACGGCGTGGGCGGGCGGATGTCGTGGCATTCCGGGTCGAAGAACAATCCCGCCTACACGCAGATCGAGTTCCATCATCGGGCGCCGGGGCTGCTGCGGCTGCGGCACGAGGGGTTCATGGGCTCGGTCCGGAAGCTCTTCGGCGGGCAGGATATCCAGGTCGGCGACGCGGCGTTCGACGGCGTCTTCCAGGTCGAGGCGACGCCGGAGTCGTTCGCGCGCCAGGCGCTGACGCGGGAGGCGCGGACGGCGCTGCTCGGCTGGTCGCCGCAGGTCGTCTTCGACGTGCAACGGGAGCGGATCCTGCTGCGCGTCGGCCGGTATCTCCCGAGGGACGAGTCGTTCCTGGGCCAGTTCGTAGCCGACGCGCGGACGCTTCTCGGGGCGGTGCAGTCGCAGGGGGAGCGGGCGACGGGCGTCGTGATCACGAGCATGACGACGGCGGGGGGCGATTGTCCGACGTGCGGGGTGGCGCTCGATGGGCCGTCGCCTGCGTGCGCGAAGTGCGGGGCGCGGCAGCACGCCGACTGCTGGCAGTACATGGGGATGTGCGCGACGTACGCCTGCGGCGGGCGCCGGAGGACGTAGTCAGCGCCGTGTTCAGGGGACGTCCCCTGAAAAACCCGCAAAAACAGCGTGATTTTGCGGTTCTGCGCCGCAATCCCGCCCCCGCCGCCCTGGGGATACTGGTTCGTGCATGACACCTCCATCGGCAAGGGAGAGTCCGCCTTCCCGGCCACCGCCTGGGACCTCCTCTCCCGCATCGCCCGGGACGACGCCCCGCGGCGCGACATCGACGCCCTCGCCGCCCGCTACTGGCGCCCCGTCTACCGCTTCGTCCGCTCCGTCTGGAAAAAACCGCCCGAAGACGCCAAGGACCTCACCCAGGAGTTCTTCGCGACAGTCTTCGACGAGTCGCTCCTCCGCAAGGCCGATCCCGCGCGCGGCAACTTCCGGCAGTTCGTCCTCGCTTCCCTCCGCAACTTCCTGGCGAACTCCCATCGCGCCGAGACGGCCCAGAAGCGCGGCGGGCGCCGCATCGCCCTCTCCATCGAGGCCGGCGCCGCCGACGACCTCAAGGCCTCCGACCCCGACGACGCCTTCAACGAGGCATGGGCCGGCGAGCTCCTCAACCGCGCCGTCGAGCTCCTCGAAGCCGAGTACTCCGATTCCGGCAAGCCGAACTGGTTCGAGGTCTTCCGCCGCTACTACCTCGCCGGCGAGATCGGCTCCTACAAGGAGATCTCGCGCGACCTCTGCATCACGGCCTCCGACATCCACAACCGCCTCGTCGCCGCGCGGCGCGACCTCCGGCGGATCTGCATGGCGCTCCTCCAGGAGACCGTCCGGACGCCGGATGAACTGGAGGAAGAAGTCGCGCTGCTCTTCGGGAAGGCACCATGAGCACGCTCCAGAACCTCCGCGACGCCATCGCCGATCCGGCCGCGCGGGCGCTCGGCGAAGCGGCCGTCGATGCCGGACTCATCACCGCCGAGCAGCTCTTCGAGTGCGAAAAGCTCGGCGCGCCGCTGCGCGAGTCGCTCGAGAAGCGATGCGGACTCGCCCCGGCCGTGCTCGACCTGCTTGAACGGTTCCGGGGCGGCCTTCGCTCCCTCGGCGGACGGTACGAGCTTCGCGGCGAGATCGGCCGCGGCGCGACCGGCGTCGTCTACCGCGCGTGGGACGTCGAACTTCACCGCATGGTCGCCGTCAAGCTCCTGCACGCCGACCTCGCGTCCAACGCGACGATGATCGCGCGGCTCAAGCAGGAGGCGGTCGCCATCGCCCGGCTCGCCCATCCGAACCTGCTCGGGCTCTACGACGTCGGCGAAGTCGGCGGGCTGCCGTACCTGGTCCTTCAGCTTCTTGAAGGCCCCGGCCTCGCGGAGCAGATCGCGTCGCGGTCGCTCCCGGTGAGGAAGCGCGTCGAGCTGATCGAGAAGTGCGCGCGCGCCGTCCACCACGCCCACCAGCACGGCATCATCCATCGCGACCTGAAGCCGGGGAACATCAAGATCGACGCCGATGGCGAGCCCCACGTGCTCGACTTCGGCCTCGCCCATCTCGGGGGCGCCGGCGCGGGGCTGACGCAGACCGGCGCGTCGCTCGGCACGCCGTCGTACATGGCGCCCGAGCAGGCGCGAGGCGACGACGCCGACGCGCGCAGCGACGTCTACGGCCTGGGCGCGACGCTCTACGAAGCGCTCGTCGGACGCCCTCCGTTCGCGGCGGCGACGCTCGACGAGCTTTTCATGAAGATCCGTCTTGAAGAGCCGGCGGCGCCGCGGAGGCTCGATCCCTCGATTCCGGCCGACCTCGACCTCGTCGTCCGCAAGACCCTCGAGAAAACCCGGTCGCGGCGCTACGAGACGGCGGAGGCCTTCGCCGACGATCTTCGACGCCATCTCGACGGCGAGCCGGTGCTGGCGAGGGCCCCGGGGCCGATCTCGCTGGCGAAGCGGTTCGTGCGGCGCCACAAGACGATGTCGTCGATCGCCGCCGTCGTCGCCGTCACGCTGATCGCGGTCGTCGCGAGGGCCGAGATGCACCGGTCGGCGGTGCGCTCCGCGGAGGCGACGGCGAGGTCGCTGATGGTGCGTGAGGCTTGGGCCGAAGCGGCCGCGGCCTGGTCGACGGCGATCCGCCTCGCCCCGGAGCGGAGCGAGTTCCACTCGCAGAAGCGCGTGGCGGAGGAGGTCGACGTCGCGGTGCGGGCCTTCGCGCGGCGCGGCACCCCGCTGGACGAGCAGGAGGCGGAGCAGGCCTGCCTCTCGGCGTGGGCGCTCGATCCGTCGGTCGTCGAGCCGCGGCGGATCCTCTCGGTCTTCTACCTGGAGCGGCATGAGAAGGCGAGGTACGCGCGCGACGCGGCGGCGCTGGAGTTCTGGAGGTCGCGGATCATCGCGACCGGCATCGCGGGCGCGCGGGAGAAGATCGAGGCGAAGGCGACGGTGAAAGTCGGGTCGCGGCCGGGCGGGGCGGTTGCCCATCTCTTTCGATATGAGGAGCGGGCGAAGCGGCTGGTCCCGCTGCCGTGCGACGGGGAGGAGGTCGTCGAAGCGGCGCTCGAGTCGGTCGAACCGCTGGCGCGGGGATCGCCGGTGTCGCCGTCGGCCTATCCGCTTCCCGAGACGGCGTTCAACGAGGTCGTCTTCCCGCTGAGGCTGCGGCCGGGGTCGTACGTCGTCGTGCTCCGCCTCGAGGCGGCGTCGGCGCGGTTCCCGTTCTACATCGCCGACGCGTCGCAGCGGATGGAGGTCGAGGTGCAGCTGGCGCGCGACCTGCCGGCGGGATTCGTCTACGTCCCGGGCGGGCCGTTCCTGATGCGGTCCGACCCGCGGGCGCTCGACTTCGAGCACCGGCCGTCGAACGTCGCGCCGTTCCTGATCGCGACGTTCTCGACGACGTGCGGCGAGTATCTCGAGTTCGTCAACGACCGCTCGTTCCATTCCGTCGAGGCCGCGGCGAAGCGGGTGCCGGCCCCGTGGAAGCGCGACGGCGGGCGGTTCGTGATCGCGGGGATGCGCGCGGAGGACGGGGTCGACGGCGTCTCCGTGCAGGACGCGGAGGCGTACGCGACGTGGAGGACGGCGGGGAGCGAGCGGTGGAGGTATTTCCTGCCGTCGGCGGACCAGTGGGAGAAGGCGGCGCGCGGGGTGGACGGGCGGTTCTTCCCGTGGGGCGACAAGATCGAGCCGGGGTTCGCGGCGACGTCGGAGTCGTGCGCGGCGCGCGGGGCGGGACGGGAGCCGGTGGGGCTCTTTCCGGCGGACGAGTCGCCGTACGGTGTGCGCGATCTGGCGGGGGTCGTCGCGAATTGGACTCGCGGCGACGGCCAGCGTGCGTGGGGCGTCATCAAGGGCGGATCGGCGAAGCTGACGGCGGTCTTCTCGAGGAGTGCGAGCCGCGTGAACCTGGCGACGGCCGATGTGCGTGAGGGAGTCGGGTTCAGGCTCGCCGCCGAGAAAAAGTGATGGCCATGCCCCGCAAGCTGGGCATGGCATGTTCGACGTACGATGTTCGATGTTCGATGTGATGTTCGATGTCGGACAAGCTCTGAATCCTCCAACCCGGTCGAGCGCCGCCGTTTACAGAGCCCTGCCGGATGGGCGGCCCCATCCTGTTCGAATGGCAGGAGGAGAACCGAATGATGCACGCAGCTCTCGTTGTATTCACGCTTGTCGCACAGGGGACGTCGATCGGGCAGACGCCGCTGACCGACCTGGGGGCGGGGACGTACCAGGGGTACACCGGCGGGTTGTATCCGGGCGGGGCGAACACGCGTCCTGCGGCGCATGATGCGGCGGGGCTGGCGATCGCGGCGCAGGTCATGCCGGTCGACGCGGCGGGGAATCCCGATCTGGTGAACGGGCGGATCGGGCTGGCGTCGCTGGGGTTGTCGAACACGACGCTCGAGTACCAGCAGTTCATGATGCTGGCGGGGGCTGATCCGGAGATGAGCGCGCGGGTGCTGATGGCGGACGGGGCGATCGGGGCGACGCCGGCGCAGAGCTGGGCCGACCCGCTGAACCCGTGCTGGACGACGTTCGCGAACCGGCTGACCAACGCCGGGATGAGTCCGGCGCAGCTGCAGGTGGTGTGGCTGAAGCTGACGTCGCCGGCGGCGAGTTATCCGGCGACGTTTCCGGCGGGGGCGCAGCAGGTGCAGGCGTGGATCCGGCAGACGGTGTTGAACCTGAAGGCGGCCTATCCGTCGGTGCGGATCGTCTATTTCTCGAGCCGGATATACGCGGGGTATGCGACGACGATGTTGAACCCCGAGATGCAGGCGTTCGAGAACGGGTTTTCGGTGAAGTGGCTGATCGAGGCGCAGATCAACGGCGATGCGACGCTGGCGTATGGCGGGGTGAATCCGCCGGCGCCGTGGATGGCGTGGGGGCCGTACTTGTGGGCGGACGGGCTGGGGGCGGACAACGTCGCGGGGGGCGTGCCGGGGCGGAGTGACGGGCTGGAGTGGGCGCTGGCAGATTTTTCGGCGGCGGACGGGACGCATCCGTCGGCGGCGGGGTCGGTGAAGGTGGCGCAGATGCTGCTGGATTTCTTGAAGGCCGACACGGTGTCGCAGCAGTGGTTTTTGGCGAATCCGCCGCCGGTGCCGGCGCCGGTTCCGGTGCCGGGCGACTCGTCATCGGGGAAAAAGAAGAAATGCGGGCTGATCGGGATGGAGTTCGTTGTCGCGGCGATCATCGCGTCGGCGGTGCGGGTCGCGCGGTCGAGTCGGTGAGGGCAGGGCGCGGGCGATTTCGGCGTCGTGGGACGGTCGTAGATAGCCCGAGGGGAAAGCCGCCTAGATCGTGCCCCGCGCGAAGATCATCTCGTGCACCTGTTGCGGATCAGGGACGCGGCGTAGTCGCTGGCGCCACCCGCCGCAGATGGCGCCACATGTAGCGACCCGACCCACCCAGCACGGTGCGTGCGCGCACGTCAATCTCAGCGGCCGAGTCTGCAGACCCTTCGCGCGCGCTGAAGCCCAGTCGCGAATAGAACCTGATCATGCGCCGCCACTGCGTTTCAAGGACCTCCGGCGCGCCGACTGCCTCGGCAGGCGTCGACATCCGGATGAATGCCGTCCTACCTCCATAGCAATGCTCAACCGCGTCGCGCAGCCACGTGCTGACTCCGGTATAGAAGAACCGGCGATCGGTCATCAGGGCCGCGAGCTCCACATCGTGCGTTCCCGCCGCCCGCAGGGTGACAAAGCCGACGACGGCCCCCGGCAGGTCCCGCAGTCGCGCCAGGATCGTGGCCTCGTTCCGCATCCGCAGCCACGCCGAGTGCTGCAGCCGTCCAAGTGGGTCGCCGCGGAGCATCCCTTCGCACACCGCCCACTCAGGATCCAGGGCACGGCGGCTTTCGACCGGCGCCAGCAGTTCCGCGTCGCCGGGCAAGTCGAGCGACTCCTCGCAGAATCGCTGGAACTCGAGGCCATAGAGCGGCCGCAGCACGGGCCACAGGGTCCTGAATCGCGGGCTTAGCGACCATCGGCGGAAGAGGTTCATCCAACCGCGGTTCGCCGGCAGACCCTGCGCGCGCGAATCGCGCAGCCTCAACTCGGTCCAGACGCTCTCCATGAGTTGCAGCTGCCGCGTGACGAAATGGACGTCGCCGTGCGCCTCGTCCGGATGGCCTTCGGGGAAAAGCTCCTCGTACTGCGTATGGTCGAGCGCCCCGTGCGCCTGGAGCAGCGGCGACTCTTCGAGCGTGGAGAAGTCATCGGCCAGCTCATGGTAGACGCCGTCCGAGATCCCGCCCGCCTGCCAGCGGTCGCGGGCGCGCTCGAAGAGCGTCTCGCCGTCGTCAGTCGGAAGGTTGAGAAAGACCTCCTTCGCGATGTGCTCCCCAAGGCGGCGATAGGCTTCGAACTGCGCCTCGTCGAAGAACTGGTTCGCCGTCGACTGGTGCGGGAAGGTCGAGGAGCCAGCCGCGTACTGGAGGACGTCGGCCGGCTCGTCGCCGGTCAGCGACGCCTTCACGTAGACGAGAATGCCGCAGCCTCCGTCGCGATAGTCGAGCCTGCCGATGGCGACGTGCGACGCCGACCCTCCCCGCTCAGGATCGCGCCGCAACGCGGCGATGTCGATGTCGATCTCGCAGCCGTGGTCGGTCCGGCAGCGGCGGATCGCGTTGCCCAGGTCGGCGAACGAGTGCGCGAGATCGGCGCCCGCGTCGCTGATGAGAATGAACCGGCACTGGCGGCGCACGAGTTCGTAGAGTCCGAGATTGTCGAAGTGTCCGCCGTCGGAGAGGAAGACGTGGGGGCTCTCCTCCTCGAACGAAGAGAGCAGCTCGCGCATGAAGTAGACAGGCCAGACGGTGCAGGCCAGCGGAAGGCGGCGCCACCAGGAGCGCCAGCCCCTGAGCCCGTCGAGGTCGTCGAGCAGCGCGGGGTTGGGCAGCCAGTAGCCGAGGCGGAGGTTGAGCAACGTCAGGAGGGCCGAAAGCGACCGCGGCATCATTCCGCCCGCGTGGGAATTGACGGCGGCGCCGGAGATCGCCATTGCCATACCGAGCCGGAGGTCGGCCTCGGGTGCTCGGTAGGCCGTGCTCTCCGAGCCGATCAGTTTCGGGCTGAGGAGGAATGACTCGCAGCGCCTCTCGGCGAGCAGCCGTTGCTCGGACGACGGGAAGTTCGCAGCGGCGAGGAGCAGGTGATACGGGCCGTCGCCGGCCGCAGCGGAGAGGGGAAGGTCGACATCCCCCTCCCGGCGGACGGTCAGGAACGCCGCGGTCAAGCGCCGCCGATAGAAGTCGTGGAGCGATGTCTTGTTGAGGTTGAAGAAGACGCAGAACGCGAACTGGAACGTGAGCAACCAGAGGTAGAGATCGTAGGGCGCCCGCACTTCGGGGTGCGGCTCCCTCAGGTTAAGCCACCACCACGACCAGACAACGAGCCCGCAGAGCGCCGTGGTCGCGAGGATGCGGATGAGCGGCTGCCGTCCGATCAAGGCGCAAGCGGCGAGGAGGAAGAAGCTCGAGAGGATCAGGACCGGGTCGCTCGATTCGAAGAGCCACCGTAATCCACCGGGAGCCCAGGCAGCGACTTTGGAGCCGACACCGTCCAGGAAGGTGACGAACCGCGATGTTGAGAACCCGAGGACGATGATGACGAGGGCCAGTGCGCCCTGGAGGAGCCAGGTTCCCAGTCCCGGCTTGCTGCGCACGAGGCTCACGACCGCACAGATGACAAGAACGAGGACCAGGAGGCGGCGGACGCCGCTGAGGGTGGACTGGATGTCGAGGCTGAGATAGAGGCGTGGGAGCCAATTGTGGAAAATGACGAACGAGAGGATCGTCAGCCCTCCCAGTAACATCAGGATCGCGAGCCGCTTCACGACGGTCGCGGCGCGGGAGAGGGCGGGCCGCGAGCTCATCAGCCACGACGCGACCGCGCCGAGGAGAGTGGAAAGCACGCCGCCGAGGACCGCGACATTGCGGCCGCCCGCGATCGCGTCCGCCCCGAAGTGCTTAAGCCATGGACCGGCCTGGGCGGCGATGGTGGCGAGCGCGCCCACCACGGCGGGCACGAGGGCGTAGGCGACGAGGCGTCCGATCAGGGCTCGCTGGTCGTTGGCCCACGCGAAGATGCGGAGGAAAAGCAGCAGAAGGGTCCAGACGATCCACATGGCGAGGAAGTCGCCCCACCGGTCCCGAAAGCAGTCCGCGGCCTGCTTCCATCCCGGGTCGACGATCATGAAGGGCACCGCCACGACGCCGAAAGCGATCAGCCCCATCACCAGGTGCGCGAGGGTGCCTTGCAGGATGATGCCGGCGGCCTCGGCCCAGTCGCGGAGGCGACCCTGGATCGACGGCGTGAGGTATTGCGGATGCTGGCGGAGGTGGTTGACGAGCGCGGGGTCGAACGTCGTGGAGTCCGGATTGATCGGCCAGCCGCGGTTCGGATCGCGGTGGGGGGAGGCGGTCGCGCCGCTGACGAGGCAGCCGGTGTAGCCGCCGCCCGAGACGGTCGCGAGGTAGTCGAAGAGCGAGAAAATGCCTTGGCGGACGAGGGACTGTATGAGTCCCAGGTTGAACGCCGCGGAGCGGATCCCGCCGCCGGATAAGCCAAGTCCGGCGAACTGGTTTTCGACGCAAAACGAGGTTGGGATCGCGGGAGCGGCGGCATCGTCGGCGGGAGGTGGCGGAGGCGGGGGATCGCACACCTCGAGCGACCGCCGCTTGAGGGCGTCCTTGCGTTTGTGGGCGCGGGCTCCGACGATCGGCAACTCCGCTCGGGCGAGGCGCGGGGTGGTGTCGGCGCGGGGTGGCCGTTGGCGGCGGGTGAATGCTGCGAGCAGGCCGTCGACGGCGGCGGGTAGGGTGAGCCAGAGGAGCCACCGCAGCGGCGCGGTGAGAAACAACCAGAGGCTGAGGGCAGCCATGATGATGCCGAGGAACGCGGCGGGACCGCGATCGCGCCAAGTGGGCGGAGCCGGCTCGGGCGGGGCGGGCGAATCCATCCTGTGACCTCAGAGTTCGCGGCGAGTCGCACGCGCAACTCGCACCCACACCCGTCGGGAACTATGCCGCCGGGCGTCGGAGGGCGTCAAGGAATAGTCGAACGGATACGGCATCGACAGCGCGATTAGAGTGTGCCGCGGGTGAGGATCTCGGTGGCGATTTCGGCGGCGCGGAGGGCGACCTTTGCGTCGATCTCGGCGTCGATGATGAGCATTTCGCGGTCGAGCTCGGGGCCGGCGAGGCGTGCGCGGGCGGTCTCGCGGCGGGGGGTCATCTCGCGTTCGAGCCGTTCCCATTCGGGGGCGGCGAGTTCGCGGCCTTTGGCGTGGGCGTCCCTCCTTCGCACCCACCTGTCACGGTGCTTCGGAGGGCGGGCGCGGTAGAACTGGTCGGGGTTCGTGATGCCGCGGGCGCGGAGTTTGTCGATCTCGGCGGCGATGATCGCTTCATAGTCAGCGCGTGCCTTGTCGGCGTGTGCTTTGGCGCGGGCGAGGTCGGCGTCCATCGTTGCCTTCACGGCGGCCATGTCGGCGTTGGCCCTTGCCTGGGCTTCGGCGGCCTGACGCTGGATCTTCTCGATGACGCGGCGGGCGTCGTCGTCGGATGGCATGGAGGGAGGATAGCGGGGAGGAGAGATAGTCGGATTCGAAATTGGGGGAACCGGCGTCGCGCGGCGTCATATCATCAGTGGCACTGATGAAGCGATTCGTGGGGGCCGGGCTGATCGCGGTTGTGCTCGCGGGCGGGGCGCGGGGGCAGGACGGGGACCTTGCGGCGCGGGTGGCGAAGATCGACGCGTCGCTCCTGAAAGCGCTCGGCGAGCTCGCGGCGCTCTACGACGGGAAGAAGGATCCGGAGGCGGCGCACTTCTTCTGCGAGTGCGCGCTGGGGTGGGGGAGCACGGACGACAAGATCAAGGCGGTGCACAAGAAGTGGGAGGACGAGGTTTATTACGGGCGGTCGCGCGGCGGGGTGCCGATGGCCGACACGAAGCCGATCTGGGAGAAGCTCGGCGTGCCGTCGAAGGAGTACAAGGCGGTCTTCGACGAGCTCGTGAAGGCGGCGGGGGAGAAGAAGCTGGACGAGGCGGGGAAGAAGGTTCTTCAGGATGTCGCGGTGAAGTACGAGTTGACGCGGGTTGCGGGGGACTACGTGGAGTGCACGCAGCGGTTCAACGAGGTACGGCAGAAGATGAAGCTGCGGGCGATCTTGTGGGAGTTTGAGTCGTCGCGGAAGCTCATCCTGGCCGGATGGTACATGGCGGATACGGGGCAGTGGTTGAGTGAGGACAAGGAACCGCACAAGGAGGATCACCCAGCATTTGGACCTCATGTTGAGTGGGCGTATGAGAACAGCAATAGGTGCCCGTATTGGCACTACAGCACTGTCAGACATGGATTCGGCGACATGGTCGACCACGTTCGAGCGTTTGCACTCGTGCGCCAGAACCTTCTCAACCCAGACGTGCGGCGTTTGTGGGCGGGAGAGTGGCCTACGGGCGCGAAGATGAAGGCGATTCACATCTATGCGATTCCCCGCGTCGCTTATCGAAAGGACATTGCGACACCTTCAAGTAGAACCCACGAAACGGTGGCCGAGGAAAAGGACCGTTGGATTGAAGTAGAGGAGAATCTCGCACTGAAGGCCGGGGGTAAGGCACTCATATCTAGGTGTCCGTATGAGGGTGAAGCGGATGCCCCTTGGGCGTTCGGCTACGGCGAGGCTGGGGAGTACGACTGGGACGATCCGACCGTCGCCCAGAGAGGACAGACCAGCTATGGTATTCCGATCATGCTTCGCTTCTTCGGTGGCAAGGAGCTCACGGAAGTCGACTACGAGCTGAAGAGGAAGAGCGGCGGCTATGCCTTGGCTTGCCGCAAGTACCTGAATGGTGACAAACGAGTAGAGATAGACGATCTTCCAACCATCCTTCTTCTCCCCGACAAGACCCTGGACTACGAAACGACGCACATCATCAAGATCAAAGGGAAGCTGGACGGCACTCCGTTCGAAAAGAAATGGGAGTTCACCACGCGAGGCCGCTTCAAGTAATCCTCGTCACCTCTTCTTCCCTCCCCCCGGCGTCGCGACATCGGGCGGCGCGATCTTAGCCGTCGCTCGACGTAGGAAGAGAATCGAAAACCCCGTCGAGATCAACTGCCGCTCCTTGGGGGTCTTCTTCGCCCGCTCCTCTTCGTCCTTGATGAAGGTCTCTGCGGGCCAGCCGCCGTCCGACTCCTGCGCCTTCAAGATGTACGCCGCGCCTTCCCCGTACCAATCCGACTTCCCGAACTTCTCCCGCTTGCCGTGCGAAGCGGCGCGCTCCAGCGAGAAGAGGTAGTAATAGAGAAACAGCGAGGTGGACGACTCTTCCCAGATCTTGGCCGCGTCCGGATTCGCATCGACTTTGAAATGGTCGCCGATCCAGCGCGCCGCCTTGTCGGACGCTCTGCCGACGAGGTCAACCGCTGCCTTCAGCTTCTTGGCGTCATTGACGGAGAGACCCTTTGGATCGACACCGTCGGCCACGCGCTTGAGGCTTTCGATGGCAAAGAGACCGCCGCAGGTCATGCTTCCGTACGCGGTGCGGCCGGTCGAGAAGTCCTCTCGTCTCGACGTGTAGCTCCAGCCCCCATCGCTCTCCTGGTCGGCCAGCCAGGTTGACAGCGCGCTCTCGACACAAGTGCCCGGGAGTTGGAGCCGCGCGAAAACACCGGGCGCCAGCCGCAGACGCGAACGGCTTGCTGCCAGCAGCCCCAGCGCTGCGAACTGCGAATTCGAGTAGTCACCATGCGTCAGTGCGGTGCTCAGTTTTCCTTCCCGGCGGATCGCGAGCGATAGCGTCGCTTCTTTCAAATCCGCGGCATCTTTCTTCATCTTTCTCATTTCGTCGCGGAGCTTCACGCCGAAGTCGGTCAGCGCCTGTGTGGCGGCGCGGACATTCTTGTCGATGACGGTAGCGGATGCGGTGGGCTGGTATGCCTTGTCGCTTCCGCCCGGCAGGTAGCCAAAGCCGTACGACCAGCGGCCGTTCGGCAGCTGCGTCTCGATCAGGAATTTCATCGTCAGCGCCAGCCGGATGAAACTGTCGCCGTCGTCTGGGTTCTTGTCGAGGAGGATCGCGTAGATGCAGGCGCGCAGCGCGACGTTGTAGGTGTCGCGCCACGGGGCGAGATTGACGGCCTCAATCAGAGCCTTCAATAGGGGATCGCCCGGCTCGACGCCGGCAACCAGCAGCGTGAGAGCGGCGAACTCGCCGAGCCAGTGGCTTCGGTAGCAGGGAATGAAATACTCGACTGCTTCCTTCGGGTTCTCCTGCACTTTCTTCATCGAGTCGAGGCCGCGAATCCACTCGACCCCCTTGTCGACCGCAAGATCGACGCGCTTCTTGAAGTCGTCCTCCTGGCGGGCGTGCACAGGCGGTGACGAGAGAAGCACGATACCGGCGAACGACGCGACGGCCAGGCGGGTGAGGGTCATGGCATTCTCCATCAGAAGGGCAGGTTGATGGCGAACTCGACCGTGGGATCCCAGCGCGTGAAGTCGAACTCCGAGATGTTGGAGTTCCAGTTCTCGTGGCGGATCGTGACGATCGGCGTGAAGCCCGCCATCTTTTCGAGCCCTGGGAAGAGGAACGTGAGCGAGAGGTAGGTGCGGCGATCCGACCGCTTCTCGGTGAAGGTCGTGAGGCTGTGGAGGTTGTCGAACGGCGCCTGCACGAAGCCCAGCGTCAGCAGCGTCTGAACACGGACGAACTCCGGCATTGTGACCCGCAGGCCGACCTCGCGTTCCTGGCCTTTGTAGTCCGTTCCCTCGGTTGTGAGATCGCGAAACGCGAAGAAGGGTGTGAGCGTCCATCCCGCGCCGGCGTCCATTGAGACTTCCATTCCGGCGGCCTGCCTCGTCCCATCGCGATCCTGCTCGGCGGGACCGTCGTCGTAATAGTCCGCGTCGCTCCACTCGATCCAGAACCGGAGCTGCCAGCCCGGTCCGGGCCGCCAGAGGAACACCGGCAGGACCGACCGCTCCGTGCGGAAGTGGCCGGTGTCGGAGAGGATCACCTCGCCGAGGGAGAGACGCAGCTCGAGATCGACCTGCGCCGAGAGCGGCGTGCGGCCGACGAGTGACAGGACGTTGTCCATCGAGGAGAGGTCGGACTGGCTGCTGTAGGCGCGCACCGCGCCCTGGTACTCGATGTCAAGCGAATGGGCCCGGCTCTCGAGCGTGCGGAACTTGGCGGTCAGAAGCGCCCCGTAGTAGAAGCTCTTGCGATTGGAGTCGGTGACGAGCGAGGCGTCGTCCTGGATCGCGACGAGGTTGGTGTCGTAGCCGAGCTGCGGACGAATCCGGGATTCGAACCGCTTGGACGGCGCCTCGCGCCGCGCCCAGCGCTCATCAAACTCGCGCCGCCGTTCCTGGTCATCCTGGAGAAGGCGCCGGAGCTCCTCCATCTCCTGCTCCGATTCCTGGGTCTTGCCGAGCGCGGAAAGAGCGAGCGCTCTCTCTAGTCGCCGTTCCGGTGGCGAGAAGCCCGCGCGGGAGGCGGCATCGAGCGCGATGAGCGCCTCAGCCGCGCGGTCGAGGTGTCGGAGTGCGGCGGCTCGCCAGAAGTGGATCTCGCCTGAAGAGGCCGGCTCCGTGAGAAGCGCACGATCGGCGAGCAGGACGACGTCCGTGTAGCGCCCTTGAACGTGCGCGTCCCGAAGGCTCGTGATGGGATCGTTGGGAAGCGTTGCGTTCGGAGTCTGCGCGAAGGCGGTAGCGCAGAGCGTGAGGTTTGCGACCGCGCAGACAAGGCTTGAGAGTTTCATGGCATCTCCTCGTTCGCAGCGTTACCGGCCGGGCCCGCCGATCGGGCGGGAGGCGTCGTAAACCGGCCATGCTTTTGCCGCATCGACCTTCCAGCCGCCGAAGGTGCTGACGAAGGCACTGCCCTCCGTCCGCGCACGGTACGCAGCCGTGAAGCCGTTGTCGCGCCGCGCGAGAGGGGGCTGCTCAGGCAACGCTTCAATCGAGCTCAGAGCAATGGCGCCGACCTCGATGGTGCGGCCGGCGACGCCGTGATCAGCGATCGCGGCGGCGAAGTTCGGATCGTTGAACGGGCTGCTGACGATGTCCGACCCGTCCGCGGGATCAATGAGCGGCGGGTCCTGCAGAGGACCGTAGTCAATATCATCGCCAGCGAGCGGAGGGACCGGCACGAACGTGGCGGGGCCGTTATTGCCGGGGTCCTTCCCTTTCTGGACCTCGACCCTTTCCTTGTCGCCAGCGGGCTTGGGGGGGGCGGGCTTGTCATCAGGCAGCTTGCCATGCTCTTCGACTTCCTCCTTCCTTTTCTTCTTGGGCTCCGGGACCTTCACCTTGCCGCATGTCCCGAACTCAACAATCACGTCGTACATCCGGTGGAAGAGCTTCAGTCCCACCCAGAACGAAATGCGAAGGACGCCAACTTTCGTCGGCTCGTGGCACGGGACCAAGTTGCCGTGGCTTGAGAAGAACGCCGTGTCGGCGATCTCGTACGACTTGCCGTCCGGCCCCTTCATGAACTTGTACTTCTTCTCAATACCCTTGCTGACGTCGATCTGCGACCAGGAGTGCATGAAGCACTTGCAGTCCTTTACGGGTGCGCACTCGCACTTCAGGTCAACCTTGATCTGCCCGTTGCTCTGCTGCGGCACGCTGTCACTGCCGACCCCGTTGTCGTCCTGACCCGCGGTGTTCCCGCTCGACCCGGCGTTGATCCACGGACTGAATCCTCCGCCCGATCCTCCGCCGCCGCCGCTGGGAGTTCCACTCCCGCCGCCGGAGCCGCCACCGCCTCCCGACCCGCCGCCCACCGGCGTCGCCGAGCCTCCAAAGGCGGTCCACCACGTGGTCTGACCGGGGAACGGATTGGGATAAGTGTTCACGCCCGGCGTGCCGCCCAGATCATCGCTGCCGCCCCCGCCTCCACCGTCGGAGTCGCCGTTCGATCCGAAGCTCAGCCCGAGCGCCCGCAGCGCGCGGTGCTTCGCCGCCGTGCCGTTGCCGACGAAGTTCACAAGGTCGTAGTACGCCGCGCAGACCGGCGTGATCACATGCGTCGGCGCCTTGAGATCGCCGTCGAACGACTCGATCTCAGTACGTCCACGCGCCGCGACCGGGCGATAGAGGCCCGTCTTCGTCGTCCACGTCCGTACCAGGCGGTGCGCGATCGACGCTGTCACCGGGAACCGCGACGCGTCCATCGAATCGAGCGACACGGCGACTGTTGCGTGCGGCTTCTCGTGCGTGAACTCGACAATCTGTGACTCGAACTTGTACGACTTCGCCTCCCGGTCGACCGGGGCGGTGTGCGCGATGACCAGCTTGTGCGCGCCCGTCCCGCTCATCCGCGCGTCGATCTCGACGCGCGTCTTGGGCGCATCCGACGGATAGGTCATCGTCAGCTCGGCCGGCGGCGCGAACGGGAGGAGATCCCGCCGGTTCGTCCGCAGCACGAAGACGAACGACTCCGGATTCTTCGCCTCGCCCATCGTGTCGCGCGCGCTGGGCGGCGTCGGCCACACGCCCGTCCGCTGCCACATCCGGCCGTCGCCCGTGACGACTTCAACGGTCAACCGCGGCGTGAGCGCTGCGTCGGCGGGACGATAGTGGAAGTACGCGTCGCGGAAGACGCGCGATGCGCGGCCGTCGAGATCGATCAGCGAGAGCAGCATGTCGCCGCGGTTCGCCGGCGCGACCATGAGATTGAGCACGCCCAGCGGCGTCTTCAGCTCGTAGCGGAAATCCTGGAGCGAGAGCAGCGTCGCGCCCTCGGCCTTTGCCACGAGCTTGAAGCAGAGCGCGAACGGCGGAAGCACCGCCGCGCCGAGCGCCGTCTGATCGGCCGACGCGGCCTTCGTCGGCTTCGTTCGATGTTCCGCCGACGTGACGACGAGGTGCTCCGGCCGCGAGAAGTCGCCGAGCTTCACCTCGATGATCCCGTCGTTGCCCTTCACCGGCATCACCGCCGTCTCAAGCCGGCTCTGGTCGACGCGATGGAGCACGTGGGCGTGGTACGGCTCATGCCCGGCCGGCACACGCAGGCGGACGACGGAGTCCTTCTCGATGAAAAGGATGCCGTCGGGCGCCTCGACCAGCGATGCCGTCATGCCGTGCAGGCAGGCGTCGGACGCATGGCCCGGCACGACGAAAAGGCATTCCGCGACATTCTGCGCCGGCGTCGGCGCGGGCAGGCGCTGCGTCGTGCTGCACGAGGCGAGCGCGACCAGGCACAGGACACGGACGTGCGAAGCTCTCATGGCTTCCTCCTATTTCTCCGGGTTGACCTTCAAGGCGAACAACCGAACTTCCGCATTGGCTACCGTGATGGCAAACCGCTTGGGGATCGACGCGTCTTCGAAGGCACTGCTCAGCACGAGAGCGCCGTCGACGTAGACGAACGTTCGCTTGACCTCGGGCCGTGGGAGAACGACGAGCGTCTGCCGGCCCTTCACCGCCACCGTTCCCCGCGCCAGCACCACCGGCTCGTCGCCGACCTTCGGCAGCACGAGCGTCATCTCCTTCTCGCCGATGCGCAGCTGCGTCCCGCCGCGCGGCGATTCCATCGAAATCCTCACGTGTCCGCCCCGTTCGAACGACGCCTCGAACGTCAGCGCGATTCCGCGCGTCGCCGCCTCAATCGCCCCGACCGTCACCAGGCTGTGCTCCTTGCTCCGATCGCGCAGCACCAGGGCGTCGCCATCGCTGTCCAGGAACAGGAACGGCTCCTTCTCCTCCGGCTCCAGGTGCCAGTTCAGGATGTACTCGGCCGCGAGCTCTTCGCTCGTGAAGGCCGGCGACGCCTGCTCGTACAGCCGCCGCGCCGCCTCGGGCGCCGTGAGCGTTCCCTCGTGGCCCGCGAGGACTTCCGCAAACCTGCCCGCCAGGAAGACCGCGAACGACGCCGACTCGCGCGCCGCGAAGTCGAATTCTGCCTTGAGGTACGGGAAGAGTTCGAGCGCCGCCTTACGCTGCGCAACGACGAGGTCAAACGACTCCTTCGTCACGCTGAACTCGCCGCGCTCCTGCACCGCGAGCCGCACCGCGAAGAAGACCCAGGGGAGAAGCTCCTCCGCCGACTCAGCGAGCCTCCAGAGCTTCGCGATCGACGGCCTCGACGACACCGTCTGGAACGCCGCCGCCATCCGCTCGCTCTCCGCCGCTTTCACGTAGTCGCCGGGCGCGAGATCGACGAACGCGACCCGGACCGCCTTCCCGCCGGTCGTGATGACGATCGACGCCGCGTCGTGCCCGGTCACGCGGCCCGTGAGCGGCCCGCCGGCCAGGATCACCGTCGCCTCGGCGCTCTTACCGAGCTGCCGATGGCGCGCCTCGACGCAGGTGGAGGCGAGACGGACGAGCTCGACCGCCGCCGCGTGAAACCGCTTCGTGACGTCCGTGTGGCGCGGATCGTCTCGCAGGCCCTCCAGCGAGCTCTTCGCGCGTTCGTACGAGCGCTTGCGGAGTTCGACGACGTCGAGCGTCGAGGAGATCTCCTTGAGCAGGGCGAGCTCGACCGCCGTCGGCTGGTAGGAGGCCAGGACGGAACGAAGCGACTCCGGCTTCTTCAGCGGCTCCTTGGGCGGATCCTTCTCGGGCTGTTTCTCCGGCCGTGTCTCCGACTCCTTCGTGGGCCCCGTCTTCGGTTCGGTCTTCGCCTCCGGCTCTCTCTCCCTCTCTCCCTCTTTCGCTTTCTCCGCCACGGCGGCAACCGGCCTTGCCTGCGCCGCCGTCCTCCAGATCGTCGCGATCAGGAACGCGATGACGATCGCGCCGACCGCCGACGACGCCCACAGCAGCGGCGAGCTCTTCGCGTCGGGCTCGGCGACGTTGACGTTGATCACCGGCCGGCCGGCCGCGACGGCGTCGAGATCATCGACGAGCTCCGGGTACGACTGGTAGCGGTCGGCGGGCTCCTTCTCAAGGCAGCGCATGACGATCGCTTCGAGGGGGCGCGAGAGCGACGGCCGGAGCGTTCTCATGGACGGCGGCTCCTCGTTCACGTGCTTGAAGAGCGTCTCCATCGAGCTCGCGCCGCCGAACGGGGGGCGCTCGGTGAGCATCTCGTAGAGGACGACGCCGAGCGAGTACATGTCGCTGCGATGGTCGCCCTCGCCGGCGAGCCCCTGCTCCGGCGAGGCGTACGTCGGCGTCGCGGCGACGGCGTTCATCTCCGTCAGGCGCGTGGGCGCGAACTCGACGGAGCGGGCGAGGCCGAAATCGCCGAGCTTCACGCCGCCGTCCTTGAGCAGGAAGATGTTGGCCGGCTTCACGTCGCGGTGGGTGATCGACTGGCGCCAGGCGGCGTCGAGCGCGCGGGCGGTCTCGGCGCCGATCCGCGCGGTCTCCTTCTCGTCGAACATGCCGGCCTTGGTGAGGCGGTCGTCGATCGTCTCGCCGTCGATGAGCTCCATCGCGTACCAGCATTTGCCGTCGTTCTGGCCGGCCTGGATGATGGAGATGATGCGGGCGTCGCGGAGCTTGGCGAGGGCGCGGGCCTCGATCTGGAACTTGTCGAAGAAGGCCTTCTCGAGCTCTTCGTTGGGGGCACGGGAGGTGTCGAGCACCTTGACGGCGACGACGCGGTCGAGGGAGAGCTGGCGGGCCTTGAAGACGGAGCCCATGCCGCCGCGGCCGAGGAGGCTGTCGTGGTCGACCTCGAAGTCGCCCCAGGTGGTCTTCATCGTCGCTTGCATCCTGCTCAGGTGTGCAGTTCGAGGCGGAAAGTCGAACCGGAAAATTCAAAAAGTGCGTTAGTCATTGGAACGCAACGAGTAAAGCCGCGTTTTTTTTGTCGGTTTGCGACATTTTGAACGTCGGCGCCCTTGGAGGCTGCGCCGGAGTGTGAGCCGTACAGAGCGTCTCCTTCCTCAACGATCCGTACCTACCCAGCCGCCCCCGGGCGCGGCGTGAGGAAGTCTAGAAAACGGTGAACCGGGTGCAAGAAAAACTTGCAGTCGCCGCGGTGCCACCGGATGACCCGCGCGCAGAGCCCGGGAGGACGTTACGCGCGATGCCGCGCGCCGACCGCCCGGAGACGAAAGGCCTTCGGGTCCAGAATCAGCTTGTGATGATGCGGATCGAGCCGCACCTGCCAGCGCTGGAGAAAATCGACCCCGAGGATCAGCTCTTCCGAGAGATTCGTGACGACCGTCAGCCCCGTCAGCAGTCGATGGCGTCGAATGACGACATCCGCAAAGATCCCCGTCCGCGCCGTGAACTTCCCGACCGCGCTCTCATAGGTCTTCGGCTCGGGCAGATCGTCGGGCTCGGCGATCGCCACGGCGATGCTCTCGCGGACCATCGAGTGCGAAGAGCCCGTGTCGAAGAGCGCCTCGACCTGCCGCCGACCCTTGCGGCCGATCAGGGTCAGCTTCTGGGAGATGATGCCCATGGCGGCATGGTAGCAGATCCTGAACTCGCCCTCCGGCTATCCGCTCTCCCCTATCCGCGTCGTGACGTTCGCGAAGCGAACGGCATGCACAACGCGGTATCCTCCCTACACCACCACGTTCACCAGCTTCCCCCGGACCACGATCACCTTCTTCGGCTCCTTCCCCTCCAGCTGCTTCGCGATCTCCTTCAACGCCGCCGCCTTGATCGCCTCGTCGCTCGACCCCGTCGCCATCACGACCTTCCCGCGCACCTTGCCGTTCACCTGCACGACGACCTCGATCTCGTCCATCGCCAGCGCGGCGGGATCGAATGCGGGCCAGCCCGACTGGAAGACCGAGTCCGTCCCGCCCAGTTGCTCGTGGAACTCCTCGCCGATGAACGGCGCCAGCGGCGCCAGGATCGTCGTCGTGATCACCGCGAACTCGCGCAGCGCACGCTTGTCGTCGTCCGTCGGCGCCGACTTCATGGCTGCATCCAGGCTGTTCAGCGACTCCATCACGCTCGCAATCACCGTGTTGTAGTGCAGGTCGCCGTCGAACGACTCCGTCGCCTTCTTCAGCGCGACGTGGATCTTCCGCCGCATCTCCTTGTAGGGGGCCGACGGGTTCGTCGGAACGCCGCTGACGCCCTTCGTCTTCTCAATCAGCTCCGCCATCGTCTCCCACAGCCGCCACACAAACCGCTGGGCTCCTATCAAGCCCTTCTCGCTCCACTTGATCTCGTCCTCGCTCGGCGCGAAGAAGAACATCGCCAGCCGCGCGACGTCGATCCCGTACTTCTCCATCACGTCCCGCGGCGACACGACGTTCCCCTTGTTCTTCGACATCACGTCGCCCTGCTCGTCGCAGACCATCCCATGGTTGAAGAGCCGCATCGCCGGCTCATCGACATCCAGGAAGCCCTGGTCGTGCAGGAACTTCGTGATGAACCGGAAGTACAGGCAGTGGCCGCGCGCGTGCTCGATCCCGCCGATGTAGAGATCGACCGGCAGCCACTTCTTCGCCTCGGCCTTCGAGAAAATCTCCTTCTCGTTCTTCGGATCGACGTAGCGCAGCTGGTACCACGACGAGCACATGAACGTGTCCATCGTGTCGGGATCGCGCTCGGCGGGGCCCTTGCACGTCGGGCAAACCGTCTTCATGTACGCCGCCGAGTCGGCCAGCGGCGAGCGCCCCTTCGGCACGACGTTGTCGATCGTCTCGGGCAGCTTCACCGGCAGATCGCTCTCGGGCACCGCGACCGGACCGCACGTCGCGCAGTGGATGATCGGGATCGGGCAGCCCCAGTAGCGCTGGCGGCTGACCAGCCAGTCGCGCAGCTTGTAGGTGACTTTGGAGCCGCCGAAGCCCTTCGACTTCGCATGCTCCGCGACCCTAGCAATCCCCTCGGTGTTCGGCGTGCCGTTGAACGGGCCGGAGTTCGTCATCACGCCGTCGTCGACGAACGCCTCGCTCATGGTCGCGGCGTCCGAGTTTCCGATCACGACCTTGCGCGGAATCCCGTACTTCTTCGCGAACTGGAAATCGCGCTGGTCGTGCGCCGGCACGCCCATGACGACGCCGGTGCCGTAGCGGCCCAGGACGTAGTCGGCGACCCACAGCTGGACTTTCTCGCCGTTGAACGGATTGACGGCGACGCGCCCCGTGTTGACGCCGTCTTTTTCCTTTTCGCGCTGGGCCTCGTCGCGCAGCAGCGCCTTCTTGATGTAGTCTTCGATCTCCTGCCTGCGCTTGGGATCGACCGGCAGCGTGCGGGCGAGCGGGCTCTCGGGCGAGACGGCCATGAAGGTGACGCCGTAGATCGTGTCGGGCCGGGTCGTGAACACCTTGATGGGTTCACCGCCATCGACCTTGAACTCGATCTCGGCGCCCTCGCTGCGGCCGATCCAGTTCCGCTGGATCGTGACTACTTGCGCGGGCCAGCCCTTCTCGATCTTCTTCAGGTCGTTCAGCAGCCGTTCGGCGTAGGCCGAGTACTTGAAGAACCAGCAGCCGGTCAGCTCCTTCTTGACGACGGGGCCCCTGCAGCGCCAGCAGATGCCGCCATCGGCCTGCTCGTTGGTCAGCGCCCACTGGTCGGTCTCGCACCAGTTGACCCACGACGAGCCGCGATAGGCCATCCCGGCCTTGAAGAGCTGGAGAAAAATCCACTGCGTCCACCGGTAGTAGTCGGGCAGGCAGGTGCGGAACTCGCGCTCCCAGTCGTACGACAGGCACATCCGCTTCAGCGTCGCGTTGCCGGTCTCGATGTTGTTGAGCGTCCACTCGCGGGGCTGGACGCCGCGCTTGATCGCGGCGCCCTCGGCGGGCTGGCCGAAGGCGTCCCAGCCGAACGGGTGCAGGACGTCGAAGCCCTGCATCTTCTTGAAGCGGGCGACGACGTCGCCGACGCCGTAGTTGCGGAAGTGGCCCATGTGGATGTCGCCCGACGGGTAGGCGAACATCTCCAGGACGTAGTACTTCTTCGTGGGGTTGGCGGGGGTGGCGTGGGCGCGGGAATCGTCCCAGCGCCTGCTCCACTTCGCTTCGATGGAGGCAAAGTCGTATCTGCTCACGGAAGTCCTCGGGAAGAGGTGAAAGGGCTTGCCCTGCGAAGCGCCACCCTATAGGCGCGAAGCAGGGTACAAAATGGGAGACGGGCGCAGAAGGGCGGACTAGCTAAGTCGCCGGCCCGTCGTGGTGAACATGAGGGCCGCATGGTAGCCGTTCGACGGTGTCCAAGACAAGGTCGGTTCGTGACTTCGGGTCGGTTCGTGGCTTTCCGGCGATCCGCTGCTTCGTGCGTCCGGAGACGCACAACGAGCTATTCGGGTCGCGGATTTCGTACTAGACTAGACCTCCACATCATGAGTGAGGATCTCTCGTTCGGATCGGTCGCCATCCGGCTCAGCTTCGCGACGCTGGAGCGGGTGGACGAGTGCATCCGGCTCCAGGACAAGATGAAGGAGCTCGGCGTCGTGCCGAAGAAGCTCGGAGAGATCATGCTCGCGAAGGGCTACCTCACCGACCAGCAGTGCAAGGAGATCATCCGCTACCAGGGCTCGAAGGGCGGCACGACCCAGATCGCCAACTACAAGATCTCGGCGAAGATCGGCCAGGGGGCGATGGGGTCGATCTACAAGGCGCTGCAGATCTCGATGGACCGGATCGTCGCGCTCAAGATCCTCGCGCAGAAGTACGCGACGAACGACAAGTTCCGCGAGCGGTTCCTGCGGGAGGCGCGCGCCGTCGCGAAGCTCAACCACCCGAACATCATCCAGGGGATCGACGTCGGCGAATCGAGCGGCATCTACTACTTCGCGATGGAGTACATCGACGGGCCGACCGTCGGCGAGCTCCTGAAGCGCGGCGGCGCGCTCGACGAGAAGCGGGCGCTGAACATCGTGATGCAGATCACGCGCGCGCTGAACCACGCGTTCCAGCACGGGATCATCCACCGCGACATCAAGCCGGACAACGTCATGCTGACGCGCGACGGCGTGGCGAAGCTCTGCGACCTGGGCCTCGCGAAAGTCACGACCGACGAGGGCCCGGAGAGCACGCGGCCGGGGGCGTCGATGGGGACGCCGTACTACATCAGCCCCGAGCAGGCGCGGGGCGAGCCCGACGTCGACACGCGGAGCGACATCTACTCGCTGGGCGCGAGCTTCTACCACTGCACGGTCGGGGACGTGCCCTATCCCGGCGACTCGGCGGCCGTCGTCATCTCGAAGCACCTGACGGAGCCGCTGACGCCGCCGCGGCAGCGGAACCCGCTGGTTTCGCCGCAGACCGAGCACATCGTCATGCGGATGATGGAGAAGGACCGCGAGAACCGGTATCAGACGCCGCAGGAGCTGCTGCGCGACCTCGAGGCGGTGGCGGCGGGCGGCGCGCCGGAGGGCTTCGTCGCGGATGAGGACGCGAAGGCGTCGACGGCGCCGAAGCTGAGGCGGTCGCGGCTGCTGCGGAATGTGCGAAGGTTTCGCAGAAGGTAGATAAGTACGCGGTAGAAGAGTACGACCTCCCGTACTCCCCTCACGCATCAAGCGCCGCTCGGACGCGTGCCAGCAGCTCTTCCGCCGTGAACGGCTTCTCGAGGAGCGATGACTGCGGGACGCGCAGCGGGCCAGTGTGCCCGGACACGTAGAGCACCTTCATCCCGGGCCGGCTGTCGGAGAGCTTCTGGGCGACCTCCGGGCCGTTGAGCTGCGGCAGGATGACGTCGCTCACGAGCAGATCGATCACGCCGGAGTGGCCCGCCGCAGCGTCGAGCGCCGCCGGGCCGGTCGCCGCCGGCAGGGCGCGGTACCCCGCGAGCCGGAGCGTCTGCGTCATGAAATGCAGGATGCCATCCTCGTCCTCGGCGATCAGGACCGTCTCCTTGCCGCCCGGCGGGCGGACGGTCGCGCGGGGCGTCTCGCCGGCCGCCGGCTCGTCGATGCGGGGGAGCGTGATGTGAAAGACGGTGCCCTGGCCGGGCGCGCTCTCGACGCGGAGCTCTCCTCCGGACTGGGTGACGATGCCGTAGACGGTCGCGAGTCCGAGGCCGGTGCCCTTGCCGACGCTCTTGGTGGTGAAGAACGGCTCGAAGAGATGGGCGAGCGTCTCGGTGTCCATGCCCTCCCCGGTGTCGGAGACGTCCAGGGCGACTCCTGCGCCGGTGGCGTGGGTCGCGATCCGCAGCCGCCCGCCGCGCGGCATCGCATCGCGCGCGTTCGCGGCGAGGTTGAGGAGGACCTGCTCGAGCTGGCCGCGGTCGGCCTTCACGCAGACGGCGCCGGCGTCGAGGTCGGTGACGAGGTCGACGTCCGCGCCGAGGAGGCGCTGCAGCATCGTGACCATGTCGGAGATGACGGCGTTGAGGTCGATGACGCGCGGGGCGAGGACCTGGCGGCGGCCGAAGGCGAGGAGCTGGCGGGTGAGCGAGGCGGCGCGCCCGGCGGCGCGGACGATTTCGGAGGCCTCGTCGCGCGAGGGGCCGGGGGGCATGCCCGAGGTGAGCGACTCGGCGAAGCCGGAGATCACCTGCAGGAGGTTGTTGAAGTCGTGGGCGATGCCGCCGGCGAGCCGGCCGATCGCCTCCATCTTCGCGGTCTGGCGCAGCGTCTCCTGCGTGCGCTTCTGCTCGGTCAGGTCGCTGATGAAGACGACCGTGGCGGGGCCGTCGCTGAGCGAGACGCGGACGACCTGCGCGAGGATCGGGAATTCGACGCCGTCCTTGCGGAGGCCGAGCGTCTCGTAGGTCGACGGCTCCGGAAGGCCGGCGATGCGGTTGCGCGCGCGGTGGGCGGCCGCGTCACGGACGGACGGGGCGAGGAGGTCGTAGAGCGAGCGGTCGAGGACTTCCTGGGCGCGGCCGTACCCGAACATCCGCTGGAGCGCGGCGTTGACGAAGAGCGCGGAGGCGTCGCGATGGATGGCGATGGCGATGGCGATGGGCGAGCCCTCGACCAACGTGCGGAACTGCTCCTCGCTGCGGAGCAGCGCCTCCTGGGCGCGCTTTTGGTCGGTCAGGTCGCGGACGAAGAGGAGGTGGGCGGGGCCGTCGCTGAGGATGACGCGGACGACCTGCGTGAGTATCGGGAACTCGCGGTCGTCCTTGCGGACGCCGGTCGTCTCGTAGGTGTCGGGCTCGGGGAGGCCGGCGTCGCGGTTGCGCGCGCGCTGGAGGATCTGTTCGCGGACGGAGGGGGCGACGACGTTGAGCATGGGGCGGCTGAGCACCTCCTCCGCGCGGTCGTAGCCGAGCATCGCAAGGAAGGCGGCGTTGACGAAGAGCGGCCTGCCGTCGCGGTGGATGGCGATGGCGATGGGCGACCCTTCGACGAGCGTGCGGAAGCGCTCCTCGCTGGTGCGCAGCGCCTCCTGGGCCTGTTTCTGCGCGGTGAGGTCGACCGTGAAGCCGACGATGGCGGGGCCGTCGCTGAGCTGGAGAATGCGCGCCTGGATCTGGATCGGGAAGCGCGTGCCGTCCCTGCGCAGGCCGGTCGTTTCATAGGCGTCGGGGGCGGGCTGACCCATCTCGCGCGCGCGGGCGATGCGCATCACCTCGTCGCGGCATTCGGGGGCGACGGCGTCGAGCAGCGAACGGCCGACGATCCCGGCCGGATCGTCGTAGCCGAGCATGCGGAGGGCGGCGGGATTGAGCGATACGAAGGTGCCGCGCCGGATGATGCCGATGCCGATCGGCGCGGCCTCGAAGAGGCGGCGGAATTGTTCTTCGGAGGCCCGGAGGGCGGTCTCGGCGCGGCGGCGCTCCGTCAGATCCTCGATGAAGACGATCGTCGCCGGGCCGTCGGGGAGCGGGAGGGTCTTGGCGCGGACGAGGATGGGGAACTCGGTGCCGTCGCTGCGGAGGCCGAGGGTTTCGTACGCTTCGGGCGCGGGGAGTCCGGCGGCGCGGCGGCGGCCGATCTCGGCGACCTCGGCGCGGACCGAGGGCGCGTTGAGCTCGCCCGGCCCGACGCCTTCGACGGAGATGCGGCCGAACATTTTGAGGAAGGCGGCGTTGGCCCAGAGGGCGTGGCCGCCACGGTGGGCCGCGATGCCGATGGGGGAGTGCTCGGCGAGGAGGCGGAACCGCTCCTCGCTCTGGGCGAGCTCGTCACGGTCGGAGGGCATGGAGGAGATAGTAGCTGGTAGCTGGTGAATAGTAGTTGGTGGCAGAGGTACGCGCTCCGCGGACGGCGCGCTCTATCAGGGGTAGAAGAGCTTACTTTTCCGTCCAGTCGGTCTTCTTGAAGCTCGAGACGACGAGCTGGGTCGTCTTGTCCTTCTCGCGGAGCTCGCCGGTGATCTCGAAGCGGTTCTTGCCCCCGAGATCCTTGCGGAGGTCGGCGAGCCGGTCCTCTTTCGCCTTCGGCTTCTCGTCGCGATTGGCGAGGGGGAGTTCGGTGGCGGTGTTGCGCGGCTGGAACCGGAGGTCGGCACCTTTCGCCGTCACGGTCCCGCGGGCCCGGAGGCCGACGGCCTTGAGCTTGAGATCGCTCGGCAGGGCGCGATGGACCTTCGCGAGGTCGAGGCAGGTGCCTTCGGGGATCGTGAGGGTCGCGGTGTCGCCGTCGACGGTCACTTTCGCGCCCTTGTGCGTCTGCCGCAGCTGCGCCTCGACGGTGCCCTTGCATTCGTCGCAGTGCATCTTCTCGAAGGTGAGCGTGACGGTCAGGACATCGTCGTCGACGACGAGCAGGGCCGCGAGAAGGAGCGGGAGGAGTTTCATTCTCAAGAGAGTACGACAGCGGAGGGAAGAAGGAAGAAGAAAGTCGGAAGAGAAAAGGAAAGACCGAAGGGGAGAAGGCTGAAGGAGGAAGACAAGATCGGCCGACTTGTCTTTCTACTTCATCCGTACCACTTCCTTCTTTCCTTCCGCCTTCCCTCTTCCGTCTTCCGTCTTTCTTTTTCCTACTTCTTCTCCGGCTGCAGCTTTTCCACGAACGCCGTCCATTCCTTCTTCAGCTCCTTCAGGTCGGTGGCGCCGAAGGCGGTGTCGTAGGCCTCGCGCGGCTCCTTGCCGTCGAGGAGCGCCTTGTAGTAGGCGTCGAGGAGCTTGCGGTACTTCCCGGCCTCGTGCTCGTAGAAGAAGTGGACCATGCTCCAGGCCTGAGCGTACTTGAAGGAGACGTCGCCGCTGTAGAACTGGCCCGGCGTCTCGTTCATGATGCCTTCGAACGGGAGCGCGCGGCGGAGGGCCATCTTCAGGTTCTTGAGCCGCCCGTCGAGGATGCGCGCCTTCTGCGTGACCTTGCCCTTCTCGACGAGGATCGCGCCCATGTACTCCGCGATGCCCTCGTTGTACCAGTACGGCGCGTGCGGGATCATCATGCTCATGAACTGGTGGAACGCCTCGTGGTACATCACGTGCAGGGTGTCGTCGAGGTCGACGTCCTCGAAGAGCAGCAGCTCGTGGTACATGTAGATGAAGTAGCCGAGGGTGTTCTGCTGGCGCTGGCCGAGCGTGAGCTCGCCGTAGGTCATGAAGGCTTCCTTCGTGTTGAAGATCGCGATGCGCGGCTTGCGGCGCGCCGGATCCTCCTTGTAGAACTCCTTGAAGGTCTCCTTGTAGTAGCTGTAGGCCGCCTCGAGCCGCTCGCCGTAGAGCTTCGTCTTCTCCGGCGAGATGTCGCTCATGACAAAGTAGTGCGGCGTCTCGACCATGTACTTGCAGCCGAGGTGCCGGGGCCCCTTGATGACGTTGAGCAGGTTCTTCTGGCGCTCGCGGAGCTCGTCGTCGTTCGGGTCGAGCTTGCGGGCGACCTCGAGGTCGGCCATCGCGTTCTTCACGTCGCCGGAGACGTTGCCCTTCTGGAGCTCCTTGTGGTCGCAGGCGTTCATGAAGCGCCGCACGCACTTGAGGCCGATGGCGGGCCCGTAGTCGGGCGCCATCTTGAGCACCTGCTCGATGTAGTGGTCGGCCTGCTCGAACTTGAAGTCGTCGAAGTTCGCCTCGGCGAGCTGCGCCTGCGCCTCGTAGCAGTCGGCGTCATTGGCGGCCTCGATGAAGTCCTTGCGCGCCATGTCGCGGCGGCCGAGGAGGTGGTAGGCGATGGCGCGCCAGTAGCTGGCGGCGCGGAAGTTCGGGTTGTTCTGGATGACCGGCTCGAGGTAGGCGAAGACCGACTCCTTGCGGTCGAAGATGTCGCGCGGGTTGGTCCAGCGGCCGTCGTTGTAGGCCTTCATGATCTTCTGCTTGGCCTTCTCGTAGTCGCGCCGGTCGTCGTCGGAGAGCTGGGCGAGGTGCCACTCGCTCTCGATCGAGATCACGATGTCGCGGTCGTCCTTGTCGTCGGGCTTGCGGGGGCGGAGGTCGCCTTCGAGCGCGCGGCGCACCAGCACCTCCGTCTCGGCGAAGGTCTTGTCGAGCTCCATCGAGTTGACCTTGCCGGTGACGCTCATCTTCTTGAGCGTGACGGGGCCGCCCATCGCGCCGATGTAGCAGCTGCCGGCCTGCTTCTTCTCGCCGCTGGTGACGGTCTTCGTCGGCGTCGTGTCGGAGGCCGAGAAGACCTCGGTGCCGTTGGCGGTGACCTTCCAGTTGCCGCCGCGGACCGAGAAGCGGATCGCGACGTCGCCGGTGATCTTGCCTTCCTTCTTGTAGGTCGGCGCGGGGGGCTCGGCGCCGTCCCAGCGGGTCATCGTCGCGCCCGCGGCGCCGAGGTTGACCATGAAGAGCTTCTGGTCCATGCCGTTGAAGAAGCAGGCGATGATGAACTGCGCCTTCTCGTCGATGGCGACCTGGACTTCGAGCGCGAACTCATCCTCGAACTCGACCTCCTTGATCGACGAGAGCGAACGGCCGCGCGGGTTGATGACGGCGGTGCCACCGCCGACCTTCCAGTCGGCCGCGGGCTTGAAGTCCTCGCGCTGATCCTCGTCGGCCCAGTCCCAGGTGAGAAGGAGCGTCTCCTTGCCGATGCGCTTGGAGGCGCCCTTGAAGGCGCCCTGGTTGTTGATGATGGGGTCGAGGTTCGGGCAGCGGTCGGCGAAGGAGGCGTCGAGCTTCTTGCACTCGTCGAACGCGGCCTTCGCGTCCTTCCAGAGCCTGCGGGTGATCGCCTGGCGGCCGATCTCGTACCAGCCCGCCGCGCCGTCGGGCGTGTGGATCGCCTTCTTGAGCGCGAGGAAGCTCTTGTCGTCGAGCGCGTCCCACGGGATGTCCATCTGGACCGGGGAGCCGTCCGACTCGAACTTGAGGCTCACGTTGTCGCGGGAGATCATGAGGATGGAGGCGTTGTCGAGCTTGACGCCGCCGCTCTTGACGACGAGCGACATCTTCTTGTCGGAGATGCGCTTGAGGAGATCGGCCATGCGCGCCTTTTCGGCGATGCGGTCGGCCTCGAGGGCTTTCTTCGCCTCTTCGAGCCGCTTCCGGCCGTCGGCGATCCGCGAGCTCTTCGCGCGGTCGTAGTCGGCCTTGAGCTTGGTGAGGTCCTTCTTGATCTCCGTCGGCACGACGGGATCGGGATCGGTCTCCGACTCGGCCTTGCGCTGGGCGGTGGCGAGCATGTTCTCGACGGAGTTCTCGTTGGCCTTGAACCACCGGGTCGCCCCGTAGGTCCGCTTCAAGAGGTGAAGCTGGACGACGGCGAGCTTGAAGCGGCCTTCGCGGTAGTGGACGTTGGCGTCGTCCCACGCGGTGGAGGCGGCCTGCTCGGCCGCGTCGTCGACCTTGACTTCCGGGTCGGGCTTGGGCGGATCGGGGATGACGGGATCTTTCTTCGGCGGATCGGCAACGGGGTCCTTCTTGGGCGGGTCTTTCGGGTTGTCGGCGGTGGAGTCGTTCTTGATCGGCCTGGTGGTGCCGTCCTTGTTCATGATCACGACGACGGCGATGATCAGCAGGATGCCGACGCCGGCGGCGAGGCCGATGAGCAGGGGTTTGTTGGGCCCCTTCGGGGCCGGCTTCGGCGCGCCTTTCTCCGGGAGGACGGGCGCCTTCGTCCGGCCGCTGGAGATCTTGCCCACGTCCGGGGCCTTGGTGCGGACGCTTGTGCCGCGCGACGGTGCCGGGGCCTTCGTGCGCACCGATGTCCCGCGCGACGGCGCGGGGCTTTCCGAGACCGGGACCGACGCGCCCGGGCGGCGCTGCGCCGTCCCCTGCTCGCTGCGATCGGTCCCCTTGCGCTTCGTCGCATCGGTCTGGCCGACGCGCGACGTCGTCTTCGTGCCGGAGCGCGCGGGGCGGTCGGGCTCGGCTTCGACGAGGACGAGGCCGAGGTCGGCGGAGAGCTCGCCGAAGCTGCGGCTGAAGCCGAGGGTTTCGAGGGCGGCGCGGATCGATTCGACGCGCTTGGCCTCGTCGCCGGCGACGGCCTGCTGGGCGGTGGCTTCGAGGATCAGGGAGGAGGCGATGACGGCGAGTTCCGGGTGGCTCTCGGGGCGGGCGGTGTTGAGCTCGTCGATGATGGTCTCGGCGTGGCCGCTGTCGATCCACGCGCCCTCGACGGCGATCTGTGCGAACGACTTCTTGACGTTCTGCGCGGCGAGCGCGGACTGGATCAGGACGAGCTTGGTCGAATGCTCCGCCTCGATGAGCTCATGGGTGACGGCGGACTTCGCGAAGGCGATGTCGAACGATTCAGGCATGAGAGAGTCCCACCAAGGCCCCACGTTCGCGCCCGTTGTGGCGCATCCCCACCGGAGTCCTCCTTCGCGCCCCACGATGGCGGTTTGGAGGACAAGCCCACCCGGCCCCTCCTTCGCGCCAACGCCGGCGCTTCAGAGGGCAAGCCTCACCGGGAGGAATATTTACAGTACAACTTGGACGCAAGGAACGCTCGGACGTTTGATCAAAACCCATACATGGGGAAGCGGCAGGTGGACCGTGGACGGCAGACAGTAGGATGAAGGCATGACCGACGATCCGGCGCCGCGGCTGAAGCGTCACGTGCCGCCGCCACGCGCCGCATGGCCGAGGGTCGTGCTCGGCGCGACCCTGGTGATCGGCGCTCTCGGCGCGGCCGGCTTCTTCGCCATCCGTTCGACGTACCGCGGCGACGACTGGGCCGGGGCGTTCGTCGATTTCCCGGTCGGCACGACGTGGACCTACAAGGTGCGGGCGGAGGGCCAGGAGGGGGTCTCCGTCGCGGCGGTCGTCCGGCAGGAGGGCGGGAGGACCACGATCGAGAGGCGGGGGCCCGAGGATGAGCTTCGCGTCTCGGTGTGGTATGCGGCCAACGGGTATGTCTGCGAGGCGGTGGTCGTCGACGGGGTGGCCAGGCCTCCGGAGCGGATCTACCGCATCGGCGCGATCCGGGGGCATGGCTGGCTCGTGCGCGAGGAGGATCCCGCCTACACCACGAAGTACCTCGGCCTCGCCGACACCGTGGTTCCGGCGGGGAAGTTCCGCAACTGCATCAACGTGCGACTGGTGTTGAAAACGGCCGTGCAAGATTCCTGCTTCGCGCCGGGGGTGGGGCTGGTGCGAGTGGAGCATGTCGTCCTTCCGGATCCCGTGCTTCACATCCATGGCGGGCGGATCTACCTGATGGAGCTGGTCGAGTTCAAGCGGGGGAAGTGAACATCGGGCGGCGAACGACGTTAGAACAGGGCACGGAAGAGAGCACTGAAGAGATGACAGAAACGCCGGCTGGACCGATTCCGCCGCGTCCGCGGCTTGCGCGCGAGATGGCGAAGCCGGGGGCGACGTGGCCGCGCGTCGTGATCGCGCTCATCGTGGTTGTCGGCGCGCTGGTCGGCGGCGCGATCTACGCGATGAAGCCGCTGCGGCACAACGACGACGCGGCGGGTACGTTCTGCGCGTTCCCGGTCGGCGCGACGTGGACCTATGTCGTGCGCCGCTCGGACAACAAGGAGCATCGGACGGTGGCGACCGTGGTCGCGTTCGAGGCGGGGAAGGTGACGATCGAGGAGCGCGACGACTCGGACGGTCAGACGCGGACGATCGTAAGGCGCATCGAGAACGGGGTCGTGTGGGAGGGCGCGGCGCCGGTCTATTCGATCGGATCGCTGAAGGGCCGGACGTGGCCGGCTGGGAGCGAGGCGCCCAACGCGGACTACCGGAACATGGGCCTCACGGAAGTGCGGGTGCCAGGCGGCGTATTCGCCGACTCGGTCAACATCCGGCTGGAGATGAAGCTGAGCGTCATCGACCGGTACTACGCGCGCGGGGTCGGGCTGGTGCGCGAGGAGGAGATCCTGCGTGCCGATCCGGCGAACGACAAGCCGGGCGGATGGGCGTGGGTGAAGGAGCTGGTGGAGTTCAAGAGGGGACCGTAGGACCGTGGGTCCGGGCGAAGGCAGGAACCCGGCGGGATGACAACGCGTGCTCGCACTGAGCGAAGCGTGCCGAAGGCGCGCGGAGTCGAAGTGCCCCCCACGGACCAGAGAACAAAGGGGAGAGCCAGAACCCGCATCGGCGGCGGCAAGTTTCATGAGCGCGTGGCCCGGTGCGTCGTCTTCAAAGAAACTAATGCGCACCCGGCGCTTCTTCCCGTCGACGACGATCTCCGACACGAAATCCCGGACGAGCCGCTTCTTCTCGTCGGGAGTTCCCTGGTCGAGAACCTCCTTGATGCGCGCATGAGGTTGTCGGCCGCCTGGCGCGCGAGCGCCTTCAGGTCGCCTGTCACGATCCCGGTCGCACGCTCCGCCACGCGCAGCGCCCGGAGCTCCTGCTCCAGTGACGCGATCTCCTTCCCGAGTTCAGCGAGACGCCCGTCGAGCAGATGGGCGTTCTGCTCAGAGACGCTCTTCAAGAGCAGCTGGACCTGACCCTTGTGCTCCGCGACCGCAGCCTCGACTTGCTTGACGGCGGAGTCGTTGGTTGACGGCACCTGCCGACCGGCGAGGAGCGCCTGCTCGATCGCCTCCTCCAACTCCTTCCGGCTCGCGAAGAGGGCCGCGCGGCCGTCCACGATGCGGTCGCCGATCTCCCGGATGATCCTGTCCTCCAAGCCGTCCGCGGGCACCATCGAATTGAAACAGACGCTCTTGCCACCCGCGTGATACCCCCCGTCGATGTAGTAGCGGATCTTGCTTTTACGATCGGTGTCGCCTTGGAACCGGTAGGCGCAATGCTCACACCGGATCAGGCCGTCGCCCGAGAGCAGGTAGTTCGATCGCACGCCGAGCCCTGAGCGGCTCTTGCCGGCGATTCTGTGCGCATCGAAGCGGTGCTGAGCCTTCTCCCACAGCGCGGGAGCGACAAGAGCCTCGTGACACCCTTTGATCTCGATACACTCCACGGCAGTGCGGTAGACGAACGTCCGGCCAGGCACGTCTTTGCGCTCGATAACCGTGGAGTAGTGGTCCTCCTGCTTGTTGATCGTCAGCCAGTGGTGTTTCCCATCGCTCCGCCGGCCGTAAACGAGCGCTCCGCTGTACGCGGGGTTGATGAGGATGGACCGGACGGTGGTGTGGAGCCAATTCGGGCCGCGCGGCGGCCGCACGCCGTGCGCGTTCAGATGCGCGGCGATCCGCCTCAACCCCCAACGGTCGTTCACGAACTTGTCAAAGATGAGCTTGACGATAGCGACGAGATCGGGATGGCCGGGCGCCAGCTTGACCTTGTCGGTCCTCAACTTGTCCGACCAGGCCGAACGGACGCGTCCGTGGTCCACGGTTGGCGGAATCGATTCCACGAGCGTGCCGTCCACGGTCCTCTTCTCCACGGTCTTGTCGGGCCGCGTCGTGTACCGGTACTTCGGCTTGCCGTCCGGTCCGAACGTCATCCGGTCGTAGCCGTACGGGGCCGACCCGCCTGGCCACCAGCCCTTCTGTGCGAGTTCACATCCCGTTCGCATCCCGTACTTCGACAGGTTCACGCTGTAGTCATAGGCCTGCTCGCCCTTGATGATGAGCTGCACCCAGTCCGAGGTGTTTCCCCGGCTCCGAATCCGCTCCGTGATGGAGTAGAACTCGTAGCCGTAGCGCTCGATCTCGACGAAGTAGGCGAAGATCTTCTTGGGGTCGTCGAACCGTCCGAAGCGCGAGAGGTCGTAGACGAGGATCGGGATGAAGTCCTCGTTGTTCCTTACGCGGTTGGGATGGGTCGCGACGAACCGCAGGATGGCGAGGAGCCCCGGCCGCTTCTCGTCGTGGCCCTTGAGCCCGTCGTCCTCGAAGCTCGCCAAGACGCGGTTGAGCCCGCGCGCGGTGCGCTCCGACGAGAGAGCGACTTCCTGGTCGGGAAGGCTCGCGTCCTGCCGATCGGTCGAGCAGCGCTTGTAGGTCAGGCAGCCATCGCCCTTCCAGAGCCGGCGGTTGTCGATCATGCGTCCCTCCTGGTTCTACGCAGCAGCCCGTTTCACCTGGACAGCCTGCACACTCGTCGCGAGAAGCCGCACCAGGATCGCCCGGGCCTCTTCCCGCCGTGCGGCCATGTCGGCCGGTGGCGCGACGGCGTGAAATGTCGGTTCGAAGCTCGTGGGTTCCTTCTTCGGCGCGTCCCCGTTGCGCGGCTCTTGCGAGCCTGTGGCGCTGGTGCACGGGCGACGACCGCCGTCGTTGGATTGAACGTTCGACGGAGCGGCCTGTTCACGGAATTCGTCCTTCATGGCTCATGTTTCCCCAATTGGTGGTTCGGTCTCTCTCCTCCGAACACCCCCTGCTGAACCCCGTCGACTTCGCTCTCCTCCTTCCTGCTGTGGTGTCTGCAAACGCTGTCTTGAAGGGGCCGCAGAAAGCGAAATTCCCCCTCCATAGGCAAGGACGTTTTCGTACGTCTATTACGCGGTCGTCTCGGCATGGCGAGCCTGCATGTTGCCCCCCATTACAAGGAAGTTTTCGTTCCACTACCTTGCCGGCGCGGTATGGCGATCTCGCATTTCGGCCCCTAATGGCAAGGACGTTTTCATGGGCCTCCCTCCAAACGACCCGCTCAGGTGCCTCCAAGGCGCTCTGGGCCATTTTCGGAGTGCCGCCGAGGCCGGAAACAAAATGAGATTTCGATGTAGATTTCACGCGGGGGCACCCTCCGGCGTCTTGGCTACCTGCAGGAGAGCGAGTTCCCTCCGACGCGCACCCGGCGCCGCGACGAACGCCGCCTTGAGCGCGCGCGCCGCGGAGAGAAGTCGCATCACGTCCTTGTCCGACTCATGCTGGCGAAGAAAGGCGTGTTCCACCGAAGACCCCAGTCCCTGCTCGTTCAGGAGGTCGATGTAGTCGTTCAGGATTTCGGCCTCGGCCTGTGCGCTGGTCATGTACGTCCCTCTATAGATAAAGACCGATTCAGGTAACAAACCGCCTACGCGGCACTCTCGGGGGCCTCCGGGGGCGATTCCCGCATTCCGAGAACGAGCCCCGCCTCCGAAGCCAGCTCGATCAAGTGGCGCATGGCCCGCAACTGGCGCATCTTCGCCGCCGCCTGGCTAACCGGATGGTCGCGGGTGCTGAGCAGCTCGGCCGTCTCCCGGAGGGTGAGTTCCCGGCCGAAGCGGAGCAGGAGGACGTCCCGCTCGCCCGGCGCGAGACGCTCGAGGAGCGCGAGCGCGGCGGGCCACTAGGCCGGAGCGACGGCCACCTCGTCGAGGGGGTCTCCGCCATCCTCTAGGTCGGCGGGATCATCGCGGAGGTGGTCTTCGTCGGTGCCGCGGAAGTCGGCGATCTCGATCGTTGGCAGGCTCACGAGCCGAGGCTGGTCCGCCTCCGCCTCAAGAATGTTCAGCGCGTGGTTGCGCAGGATTTCGAGGACCCAGCCGAGGAGGTCCTCGTCGGTGGCGCCGCGGAACTGCTCGCGGGCATGGTAGGCCTTGATGAGCGCCTCCTGAATGATGTCGTCGCGCCTGGACTTCAGTTGATGCGGGAAGCAGGGCCAGGAGGCGATCCGGACCTTCTCGACGAAGGCCGGGGCGAAGAGGCGGCGGGCGAAGTCCTCTGCGGACTCTGAGCGGTCGGGAGGCATGGGAAGGCTCCTAGGCAAGGGGTTGGGTGGGTGAGGAACTGCTGCGCCAAGCCAAAGACGTGGGATCGCCCGATTCTGTTTAGCCGAATCCGGGGGCGACTACCAAAGTCGGAACGGGCAGGCGTGGCGCGCGTAGTGGGGATGCGCGGGCAGGAGCGCTAGGAAGTCCACCGGGAAGATCCGGCCCGTTGCCTGCCGGACACGCCAGTGGCCGTGAAGGAGCACCGCCTCCACCCAGGCGCGTCCTGCGTTCATCGCCTTGGCCGCCTCGCTGATCCGTCGCCCTTCGAGGTGCACGATCTCGAAAGCCCGGGTCAGTGCCTCCTGAGGGCCGACGAGCGACCGAAGTTGTGCGACCGCCCGCACGGTCTGACGGTAGTTCGGGGGGAGCACGTCCGGAACGACGACAGGATTGAGGCGTCGCCGGATGACTGCAGCCGCGTCGTGGAACGTCACCCGGATGGTCGATTCCGCCAAGTTCAGCTGCGCGGCGATCTCGTCGTCCTCCTTCCCTTCGCGGAAGGCGCAGACGACGCTGCGCTGCTGCGCGGGCAGGCCGCCGACTTGTTCGCCTACGCGCCGGAGGAGTTCGCGGCGCACCGCCAACTTGTCCGGGCGGCGGGAAGACGATTCGAGGAGTTCGAGGAAAAAGTGCTGGGTGGTCTGGACGACACCGCTCTGCATCGTGCCGACGAGGCGCTCGTGGCCTTTCTTGAGCCGCTGGCGGTCCTGGATCAGGTGCTTGCTTGAGACGTAAAGGAAACCGGAGGGATTCTCGACCCGATCGAGCTTCCCCTTCTGGGCTCGCAGGGTCAGATTTTCGGCGCACTGGACGACGAAGTTCTCGATGTCGTCGTCGGTGAGTTCTGGAAATTCGCCAGCGAGAGCGCGGACGACCTTGCGCAGCGAGCGGTTCACCCAGCGTTCGTACAGCAGCCCGCCACAGCCGTCGACGCCGAGAATCGCGCCGATGAGGCTCTCGTCGAACGCCTCGTCGGAGACGTCGAGCGGGTCGCGGCTCTTGAGGACGAAGTGGCGACGCGTTAGCGGCATGAGCAGGCCGCAATCATAGCGCGGCGAGTCGGAGACGCCAGCGATGGGCGCGCGGCCTGCGCGAGCGGAACGACTCGCGCGAGCTTTTCTCTTCTTTCCCCCCGCGCGCCGCAAGGCGCGTGAGGGCTCTTCTTTCTCTTCCAGCAATCCAACGCAAGCGCCGAGCGCTTCTTTGGCGGGCTTCCCTTCTTTCTCTTTGCCCTTCGTGCCAGCGCCGCGCACTCCCATGTCCAGGTTTCGGCTTTGCTTTCCTCCCGCTTCCGCGCCCTTCTCTTCTTTCGATGTTCCCCTTCTCTCGACTCTTGAGAGAGCGTGGTAGGCTTCGGGGATGAAGCACGCGGCCGTCCGGCTCGTTCTCGAGCTCGCAAAGCTCTTCACCTCGATCGACGACCAACTCCTCCAGCGGCGGAGCGGCGTTCGCGCCGAGCTGGGCGCCGCGAACCAATCCATCAGACGCCTCCAGGTCGAGAACGAACTTCTTCGCGCGAGGCTCCGGCGGATCGAGCCGACGAAGCGCCCCCGCTTCAAGCCGTGGGAGCGTCTGACCATCCTCCTCCATCGCGTCAGATACCGCCTTTCGCTCCGCGACGTCGCGAGGACCTTCGTCCTTACCGTGGAGACCGTCTCACGCTGGATTGAGGACGTGGAGCGCGATGCCGAAAAGGTCGTGAAAGCCCGAGTGCCCGTGAACAAGATCGCGGACGCCGTTCGCGAAGTCGCGCGGCTGCTCAAGTGGGACCACGTGCGATGGGGAAGCCGCCGCATCGCCCAGGTGCTCCAGCGGATGCGTGTTCGCGTATCGCGTACCACCGTGCAACGCGCTCTGAAGTCCTTTCATCGAAAGCCCGCGGCGAAACAGATGACAGTCCGGCGCAAATCGGCCGGCATCCGGGCGAAGCGCGAACATCATGTCTGGCTCGTTGACATCACCACCGTCAAGGCGCTCCTGGGACTCATGCGCGTCCATGTCGCCGCCGTCATGGACGCGTACACCCGCGCGATCGTCGCCATCGGAGTCTGCCGACAGGAACCGACGGCTGAGTGGATGGCCGCGCTCGTGACTCGCGCGGTGTCACGAGCGAGGAGAGGGCCGACCCATCTCATCACGGACCAGGGGGCTCGGTTCACGTCGCTCGACTTTCGCCGCGCGAGGCGCCTGCGCGGGATTCGCCAGCGCTTCGGAGCCGTGGGCCAGCATGGCTCCTGTTCGCTCATCGAACGGTTCATCAAGTCGCTGAAGACGGAGTGTCTTGACTCGACGTGCGTTTGGATGGCCGAGAGCGCGATTCTGGCCAAGACGGCGCGATATGTTCGCTGGTATTCAGAACATCGCCCGCACCAGGGACTGGGCGGGCGCACGCCGCGCGAGGCGCGGAGAAACGTCGCGCCGCGGACGCCGCTCGTCATCGGTCGAGAAGACCGACTTGAGCTGACGCGGTGGGATCTCGACCGCGATCCGGAGCTGCCCGTCTACGCGCTGAAGAAAGTCGCGTAGGCTTCGCTGATCGTAAGCGTTCGGTGAGCGGGGGTGGAAGTTCGTCGAGCCAGAGGGTGGAGTGGCACGCGATTTGAGCCTCGGAACTTACTTTGCCGGCGGCCCGAAGATCGGCTTGACGTTGAAGAGCGACATGTG
>Ga0247727_10002663_pt1 | contig 40466 bp, 36 predicted proteins | sample WisWelCaveWW1625_FD_202498 | JGI IMG/M metagenome (GOLD analysis project Ga0247727, IMG submission 202498) | Biofilm microbial communities from Wishing Well Cave, Virginia, United States - WW16-25 | ecosystem: Environmental > Aquatic > Deep subsurface > Groundwater > Cave microbial mat | place... | reverse complement strand
TTCTCCGGGCGATCCGCCGACGCTCCCCTGTGCCCGACGACGAGCGGAGAGTCGGGCGGCTCCCTTCTCGGCACGGGACGTTTGGGGGGCGTGGTTCGGGACATGGGCTGGCCTGTCAGAGGACCGGCGCGAGCATAGGGAGGAGAGACAGGTCCACGCAAGGGCCGGTTTTCGGACGATCATGGTCGAGCGGGCGGAGAAACCTCGAGGTGCGCTCGCAGGAACTCGATCGTGCGCGGCCACGCTGCATCGGCGGCGCGACGGTTGGCGCCGTCGCGTCCCTCCAGCGCGCGGAGGAAACCGTGGCCCGCCCCTTCGTGTAGAACCGCTTCGTAGGTCCGGCCGAGACGCTTCAGCTCGGTTTCCGCAGGCGCGATCGTCGTGTTCACGCGCGCGTCGTCGCTGCCGTACAGACCGAGGATCGGGGCCTTTACCCGGGCGAGCTCGGCAGGGTCTGACGGTGACGCACCGTAGTACACGACCGCGGCGTCGAGAGACGCCTGGTGCGCCGCGTAGGCGAAGCTGCGCCCTCCGCCCCAGCAAAAGCCGAGCGTTGCGCTCTTCCCGTTCGCCGCCGGAAGCGCGACGGCCCACGCCCGGACGGCGTCGAGGCGGGCGTTCACCTCTTCGGCCGCGAGCCCGCGGATACGCTGGACGACGTCGTCTCGGCTCGGGATCGACTCCGTGCCGCCTGAATCTACGCCCTTGCCGGACAGGAGATCAGGCGCCACGGCGATGAGCCCGTTCGCCGCGAGCTGGTCGGCCACGGCGCGGATCCAGTCGGTCAGCCCGTAGACCTCGTGGATCACGATCACGACCGGCGCCCGGGTGGCGCGTTCCGGATACACGACGAAGCTGCGTAGCGCTTGCTCGGCCGGTCCCGGGACGTCGATCCATTCGCCGTGCCGCGGCGAACGGTCGAGGGCGGCCTTGGCCTCTGCCTCGCCCGGCGGCGTGCCCCCCGTCGAGGCAGGTGCGTTCGTCTGCGCGGTCGCGAGGGCGACGGCCAACACGGTGGTGAGGATCATCGGTTCCCCCAGGGTTCCGCTACTCCAGCAGGCGCGCACGGACGACCGCACGCTCGCCAAGCTTGTCTCGCACGAGATCGGCGGCGCGGGCGGCGCGACGCGCCCGAGCGACGTCCGGGTCCTCGAACAGCGCGCTCTGGCCGTGACGTGCCGGCTCGAGGTTGCTCACGCCGAGTCCGAGCAGGCGAACGCCGCGTCCTCCGAGCGGGGTCCGGCTGCGCAGGATCTCGCGTGCCGCCGCGAGCAACGGCTCGGCGAGGTCGGTCGCCTCGGGCAGCGTGTGGGCGCGGATCCAGGTGGTGAAGTCCGCGATACGCACCTTGAGCCGGACCGTCCGCGCGACCAGACCCTCGCGCCGGAGCTGCCGCGCCACCCCTTCCGCCCGCGCCAGCAGCTCGCGGTCGATCGCGTCTTCGGTCGTGAGGTCCTGAGCGTACGTCCGCTCCTCGGAGATCGACTTGGCCTCGCGATCGGGCTCGACCGGCCGATCATCTTCCCCCGCGGCGAGCGCGCGGAGGTGGGACGCGAGGCGCTCGCCAACGATCGCGGCGAGCCGGTCCCGGGGAGCCCGTAGAACCGCGCCGATCGTGTCGATCCCGGCCCCGCGAAGCGGCTGCGCCGTCCGCGGCCCGACGCCCCACAGGCGCTCGACAGGCAGGGGCCAAAGCTTGGTCGGCACGTCCGCGACCGCGAGCCGCGTTCGACCATCCGGTTTCTCCAGGTCCGATGCGACCTTGGCCAGGAACTTGTTCGGCGCGACACCGACCGACGCGCTGAGCCGCCGCTCGTCGAGGATCCGGCGTTTCAGGCTCCGCGCCGTCTCCATCCCGGCGTCCAGATCGCTCGCCAGGCCCGTCAGATCGACGAACGCCTCGTCGATCGATAGCGGCTCGACGAGCGGCGAGACGTCGTCCAGGATTCCTCGGATCCGCGCCGTCTCGTCGGTGTACGACGAAATCCGCGACGGGAGCCATACGGCATCGGGGCACAGCCGTGCGGCCGTGACCGACGGCATCGCCGATCGGACCCCGAAGCGTCGCGCCTCGTACGAGCAGGTGGCGACTACGCCGCGTGGCCCGGGATGTCCGATGATCACCGGGCGGCCCGCGAGCCGCGGGTCATCACGGACTTCGATCGACGCGAAGAACGCGTCCATGTCCAGATGCAGGATGATCCTGTCAGGCGAACGGTCCATCCGCCGAGCCCGTCCGAGCCGCCCGCCGTCGATCGTCCGCCGTCACTCGGCGGACGCGGATGCGGGCTGGCTCTCGAACTTACCCTTCTTCTGGTTCCAGCGCAGCCGGTCCTTGTTTTCGGCCCACCACGCCGACCATCCCTCGGGGGATTGTTCGATCTCGACGTCGGTGACCTGGCGCAGGAACATCCGCGCGTACTGGTCCGGGTTGCACAGGGCGGCCGGCTGCTCGGGGTCGGACGGCAGCTCTGTGGCCCCGACCTTGGTCAGGCACGTCCGGACCAGCATCTGCTTGGCCTCGCTCGGAGCGAGCGAGCGGATGATCACCTCGACGGCGATCAGGTCGAACAGCTCGTCTTCGCCGCCGACCTCCGAGCGGAACGGCAGCTCAACCTCGGCCGGCTGCTCACCGGCGAGGTAGCTCTTCCAGGTCCGCTGCAAGCGGGCGAGCTCGTCTTCGGTCGCGCCCGGCTTCACGAAGCCGAAGTTCTTCTCGGTCACGGTTCTGAGGATCCAGTTGGCCCGGCCCGCGACCGTGAACACGTCGTCGAACACGACGAAGCCGCGGCCCGGGAAGATGAGTTCGCCGGCCCGCACGCGCTCCCACTGGATCAGCCGACTCGTCAGGTCGAGCCGCTTCATCGTTGCGTCCGTGAGCTGTGCGGCGACCTGTCCCAGGAACTCCGTGCTGCCGGCGTACTCCTGGGCGCCTGTGACGACCTCGCACGCTTCGGGCCACGTCTTGAGCCCGCGGTTGAGAGTCAGGAGCTGCTCCTGCGTGCGGTTCGTCGCCGCCTCCCATCGGCGCTTCGTCATCCCGTCGAGGTCACGCGGGCTCCAGGATCCGAGCGGGCCCTCGCCGTGGATCGCCTGGATGGCCGTGCCGAGCACGAGAAGCGATAGGACGGCGCGGGGGGGGCGCATCGATGGGACCTCCCTTCGGACGGAACAGAGGTTGTACTCGCAACTCGCCCGGCGGGCAACCCGGACCGGGTCAGAGGTGGAGAACGAGGGAGCCCCGGGTGCGGGGCGTGGTACCGTTCGTGGCGTCATGGGGCAGGCGGTCCTCCTCTCCGTCGACCAAGGCGTTGCAACGGTGCGGCTCGGGCGCGCCCACGGCAACGCCATCAACCCGACGCTCGTCGCCGAGCTTCACGACGTCTGCCGCACGGTCGAAACCGACGACGATGTATCGGGAATGCTTCTCGCCGCGACGGGCAAACTGTTCTGTCCGGGTCTCGACCTGCAGGAGCTGGTCGAGCTCGACCGTCCGGCGATGGAGCGTTTCGTGACCGAGTTCAACGCGTGCGTGCTCGCGTTGTACGCGGTGTCGAAACCGGTCGTCGCGGCGATCGCGGGTCACGCCATCGCCGGGGGCTGTGTTCTGACGATGACGGCCGATCGCCGTGTCTTGGCCGAGTCGGCGCGCATCGGACTGAACGAGGTCAAGGTCGGGGTGCCGTTTCCGTTCGGCGTGTCGACGATCCTGCGCGAGCAGGTTCCGCGTGCGCAGCTCGAGGAGGTCGTCCTGCTCGGCAACAACTACGAGGGCGCCGCGGCCCAGCGCGCCGGTCTGGTCCACGAGGTCCATCCGGCCGAGCGGGTCGAGCCCCGTTGCCTCGAGATCCTCGCCGAGTTCCGAGCCCGCGATCTCCATGCGTTGCGTGTGACGAAGCGCAACCTGCGGTCACCGACGATCGAGTCCATTCGCGTCAACGAAGCAGCCCATGTCGGCGAGTTCCTGGACGGCTGGTTCCGGCCGACCACACGCAAGCGCATTCTCGGCATCGTCGACGAATTGCGCCGCCGCTGATCCCTGGCTTGCCCTCGCCCACGCGCGGCCCTACCTTCCGTGGTGCTTATATCGAAAGAGTCCGTTTCGTATATGTAATCGGTCGCGGGGGCGGAGCGAAGTCGCCGTGCATGCCGTGGTGTTGGCCTCCCGGCGATCGGGCCCCGCGGCTCGAACAGCCACGATCGTGTTGGGTTCTGCGGCGCTTCTCGTCGGCCCGACCCTCGCTGCATCGGCCGACTTCGCCGTCGATCTCGTTGTCGGCTCGGACACGAACCCCCTTCAAGTAGAGGACGATGGACCGAACGGGCTGTTCTCCGAGATTCGTATGGGAGCGGGCGCTTCAGGGAGGATGAGCCCGCGCGTCGGCTGGCGGTTCAGCGGCGCGGTTGCGGTGCGGGCCTACGAGTCCTCGGTCGAAGACGCCGCGACCGAAGCGGGCTACGGGCGCCTCGGCCTGGAGTGGCTCCTCGGATCGACCACAGGTCGCCCCGGAGTTCTGGGTTTCGGGATTCAGGCCGGTGTCGATCGCTCCACGTTCACGGACCGCGCGACCGGGGACGTCTACGTCGTCGACCCGGACCCGATCACTACGCCGCCTACGTCGATCCCGATCCCGAACCGATTCGACGCCGCGACCGCCGGTGCGTACGTCGATGCGAACGTTCGTCTCGGTCGGCGTGCCGGGGCCTTCGTGACGGCGACCATGGAATCGACCCATTTCCTCGAGTCGTACGAAGCCGAGACCTCTCTCGAGTCGCTCGACTACGACGTGGTGACCGTGGAGCCGGGTGTGCGGGTCGCGTTGCACTCGACGGCGGCGCTGCGCTGCTCGATAGCGCTGATCGCGCTCGACTACGACGAGCAGCCGGCCCTCGCGTCCGACGGTCAACCGGTCCCGGGCACGACCCGCGAGTACCGGACGACCGATCTCCGCGTCGCGCTGTCCCTCGCGCCATTCTCTCGCTGGTCGTTCGACATCGGGCTGCGAGGCGGGCCGCGATCGGACACGCAGGCCGGTTACTACGACCTCGACACGCTCGGCGCTTCGGTCGCGATGACCCATCGGCCGAGCTGGCGCACTCGGCTCCAGCTCAGCGCGTCCTCGCGGGACGTCGACTACGCGCGAGCCCCGGTCACGAGCAGCCCGGACGGAGAGCTGCGCGGGAGCCGCGTCGACCGGCTCGCCGGCCGGTTCGACTACGACCTGCGGCGGCCGACGACCGTCTACGCCGAGACCGGGGTCGAGCGCGTGCAGAACAACGACCCCGTCTTCGCCCACGATCGGAGCTGGCTCGCCGTCGGCATCCGCTATCGACCGTAGTCGCAACTCGAGAGGTGCACCATGATGACTCGACGACCCGATCTGTTGGTCCTGGCGCTTGTGGTGGTGGCGGTGGCCGCGGCGACGCTCGCGGATCCCCGCCCCGAGCAGGTCGCCGCAACGCCCGGGTGGAAGGCGGTCGCCGCGTCCGGCCGCGTCGAGGCGCGGGTCGACGCCGTCCTCGAGTGGTCCCCGATCCGACGCGGCGAGCGTGTCGCGGTGTCGAGTCTCGTGCGAACGGGACCACGCTCGCGGGCCACGCTTGTGCGAGGGAGGAGCTTCGTCCTGCTCGACCCGCAGAGCGAGGTGGTGCTGCCCGCTTCGCCCGCGCCCGACCGACCGTCGACCGTGTTCCAGGCGAGCGGCAGCGTGATCTACCACGTGGACGGTGCGCGACAAGAAGGATTCCGTGTCGAGACGCCGTACCTCGTCGCGGGCGTGAAGGGCACGGAGTTCCTGGTGTCGGTCCAGGGAGGCCGTGCCTCCGTGACGGTTCGTGAGGGCACCGTCGAGGTGACTGCGGGCCGCACCGGCGAACGACACGAGGTCCGAGCCGGGGAGACGTTGCTCGTGCGCGACGACGCCGAAGCGGAAGTGATCGAGCGGGTCGATCGTCGTGGAGAGGCGGCTGAAGGCTCGGCCGTCGCGAGTGGCGACGCGAGACACCTGGCGTGGAAGCAGGCCCGTCGTCTGGACGAGGCGCGTCGCGAGGTCGCGTATCTCCTCGACGGAAAGATGCTCCGCGAGCTCGAAACGACCGACAAGACGGCCGTCGTTGCGGACGCGGGCTTGCTCGAAGGGACGCTTCGTCTTGACGGCGAAGATCTCACCAAGCTGGGCGCCGACGATCTCGAGCGGCAAGTCCTCGAGGAAGCCAAGCTCGATGCGCTGGCCGAGGACTTGACCAACGACCCGGATCCACCGCCGGCGCCGACTCCGTGACACGGAATCCTCCGGGCGCCGGCCACGAACGACCGGTGTCCCACCTCCGCCGCTACGTCCCCCAGGGCGCGCTCATCGCCGTCGTGATCGGGATGTATCTCGTCGGGGGGCTCGATCCGCTCGACCGGCGTGTCACCGACGCGAGGTTCTCGCTGGTCACCCGCGAGGCTCGCTCGGCGGTGACGGTCGTGACGATCGATCCGCGGAGCCTCGTCGAGCTCGACGTCTGGCCGTGGCCTCGCGGATACCATGCGACGGTCCTCGAGCACCTGCTCGCCGCCGGCGCGACGAAGGTAGCGTTCGACATCGATTTCAGCTCGCGCTCGACCGCCGAGGAGGACGCCGAGTTCGAGGCGGCGCTCGAGGCGGCGAGCGGCCGCGCGATCCTCCCGGTATTCGGCCAGCGACACGAGGGCGGGCTTCCCGGCGGACGCATGGCGATGACGCGCCCGCTGCCGCAGTTCCTCCGGCACGCGCGCCTCGCGGCGATCAACGTGGTTCCGGACGTCGACGGGCTGACGCGAGGCTACCCGCGGTGGGGCCAGTACTTCGGGCAGCCCGTGCCGTCGCTCGCCCTCGCGGTGCTCGACGGCGAGCAAGCGGACGGCGGGTTCCGCATCGACTTCGGCATCGATGTCGCGACGATTCCGCGGCTGTCCTACGTCGACGTTCTGGCCGAGCGCTTCGACCCTGAGCTCATCCGCGGTCGGGCCGTCGTGATCGGCTCGACCGCCGTCGAGCTGGGCGACCAGCTGTCGGTGCCGCGGTACGGAACGCTTTCCGGCTCGATCGTGCAGGCGCTGGCTGTCGAATCGCTCGCTCAGGGCCGAGACCTCGAGCGCACATCCCCGTGGATGGTGGTCGCGCTCGCGCTCGGCCTAGGCGTCCTCGTCGTGAAGGCGGCCGAGATGATGAGCTGGCGTGCCGCGCTCGTGCTGACCGGCGCTCTCGTGGTCACGCTCCTCGCAGGATCGCTGGTGCTGCAGTTGCTCGGGCGCCTGCTGCTCGATGTCGCCGCGCCGGTCCTGACCGTGGCCGGCGTGGCCGCCTTGGCGCTCGTCCAGCGCGTGGACCGGCAGGCGGTCGGGCTCTTGACGATGAGCCGGCAGATTCGCGAGAGCGAGCACCTGATGCGGCACGTCGTGGCCCACAGCTTCGACGCGATCGTGACGCTACGCGAGGACGGCTCGGTCATGACGTTCAATCGCGTTGCGCAGAAGATGTTCGGTTGCACGGAGGAAGAGGCGGCCGGGCGAAGGATCGCGGAGTTCGTCAAGCTGCCGCACGCCGAAGCCCGCGTTCGCGGACCGGCCGACCCGAAGACCCACCGCGCGCTGTACGAGACGGACGGCCGCTCGGCCGACGGGCGGCACTTCCCGATCGAGCTCGCGGTGACGTGGATCGTCGCCGAGGGCGCCCGCCGGCGCGTGATGTTCCTGCGCGACATCACCGAGCGCAAGGCCCAGCAGGAGGCGCTGCGCTACCAGGCCACGCACGACGCCCTGACCGACCTCCCGAACCGGAACCTCCTGCAGGAACGCATCGAGGAGGCGCTCGTCGCCGCGCGGCGCCAGTCGTGGCCGGTGGCGTTCCTGCTGCTCGACCTCGATCGGTTCAAGGAGATCAACGACACGCTCGGGCACCACGTCGGCGACCTCCTCTTGCGCAAGATCGCGCGGCGCCTCGAGTCGGCGATTCGCGAATCGGACACGATCGCGCGCCTCGGCGGTGACGAGTTCGCGGTTCTTCTGCCGGCGACCGGGCTCGAGAAAGCCCGACAATCGGCGCGCAAGCTGATCCAGTCGCTCGAGGAGCCGTTTCAGGTCGAGGGGTTGACCCTGCAGGTCGAGACGAGCGTGGGCATCACGATGTTCCCGGACCACGGCAACGCCGCCCCCGCGCTCGTTCGCCGCGCCGACGTGGCGATGTACGTGGCCAAGCGCGCGCGCATCGGCGTCGCGGTCTACGATCCGGAACAGGATTTCACCAGCATCCGGCTGCTCGCTCTGACGAGCGACCTGCGCCGGGCGATCCAGGAAGGCGGACTGACGCTGCACTACCAACCCAAGATCTCGGCGCGCACGGGCCTCCCGGCGGGCGTCGAGGCGCTCGCGCGGTGGCGCCACCCGGAACACGGGGACATCGCCCCCGACGAGTTCGTCGGCCTGGCGGAGCACAGCGGCTTGATCCGGCCCCTCACCCGATGGGTCATGGAGACCGCGATCCAGCAGTGTGCCGCCTGGCGGCGCGCGGGCGTCGAACTGTCGCTGTCGATCAACCTGTCGGCGCGCAACCTGCTCGACGAGTCCCTGCCCAAGACACTCCACGATCTGCTCTCCGCCGCGAACCTCCCACGCGGCACCCTGACGCTCGAGATCACCGAGAGCGTCATCATGGAGGATCCGACCCGGGCGCAGGAGGTCCTGACCGAGCTGCACGACCTGGGGATCGTCATTTCGATCGACGACTTCGGCACGGGGTATTCGTCGCTCTCCTACTTGCGGTCGCTGCCAGCCGAGGAGCTGAAGATCGACCGATCCTTCGTTCAGGAGATGGATCGGCGGCCCGAGGACCTGAAGATCGTCCGGTCGACGATCGAGCTGGCGCACAACCTGGGTTTGCGTGTCGTGGCCGAGGGCGTGCAGAGCCTGAAGGTGTGGGAGGAGCTGAAGCGACTGGGATGCGACGTGGGCCAGGGCTACTACTTCAGCCGGCCGATGCCGGTGGCGCGCGTCGCCGAGTGGTACCAGGAGCGGGAGCGCGAAGCCGCCGAAGAGACGGTGACCGAGACGACCCAGGCTGCCGGCTAGGCGGGAACCGGCCCACCGACACGCTCGTACAGCATGCTGCGCCGCGCGGCGACGAGTCCGGCGTCGCGAATCGCGGCGACGATCGCCGGCTCATCCATCGCGTGCACGGTGCCCGCCGCGGATACCACGTTCTCCTCGATCATCGTGCTGCCCATGTCGTTCACACCGAAGGCGAGCGAAGCCGCGCCCATCTTCGGCCCCTGCGTGACCCACGACGCCTGAATGTTGTCGACGTTGTCGAGGAACACTCGAGCGACCGCGAGCGTACGCAGGTACTCGGCGCTCGTGACCTCGGCGCCACCGAGCTCGGTGTGCTGCGCCTGGTAGGTCCAGCCGATGAACGCGGTGAACCCAGCGGTCCGATCCTGGAGATCACGCAGGCGCACAAGGTGCTCGATCCGGTCGGCGCGCGTCTCGACGTGGCCGAACATCATCGTCGCCGTCGAGCGTAGGCCCTGACGATGGGCCTCCTCCATCACGGCCAGCCATTCATCGGCCGTGCACTTGTTTCGGGCCAGCGCCCGGCGCACGCGATCGACGAGGATCTCGGCACCGCCCCCCGGCACCGAGTCCAGGCCCGCGGCGTGCAGGCGCGCGATCGTTTCGGCCAGCGGGATGCGCGACGACCGGTAGATGTGCACGATCTCCGGCGGCGACAGCGCGTGCAGCCACAAGTCGGGGAACGACTCCTTGAGTCGGCGGAACAGATCCTCGTACCACTCGATGCGCAGATCCGGATTGTGCCCACCCTGGAGCAGGATCTGGTTGCCGCCGAGCTCGTACGTCTCGCGGATCTTTCGTTCGATCTCCTCGACCGGCAGGACGTAGCCCTCGGCGTGCTTGGGCGCACGGTAGAACGCGCAGAACGTGCAGAATGCGTTGCACACGTTCGTGTAGTTCACGTTACGGTCGACGATGTACGTGACCACGCCGTCCGGGTGCTTGCGCCGGCGGACCACGTCGGCGAGCGCGCCGAGCGTGGTCAGTCGCTCGTGCTCGAGCAGCAGCAGCGCGTCTCGGGCCGCGATGCGTCGCCTGGCGAGAACGGCCTCGGCGACCGCGTCGAGGGCGGGGCGCTGGGGGGCGTGCTCCACGGTCGGCGTCATCTGTGGGGCTCGATCGTCTCGGCCAGGCGGCTCACGGCCTCGTGACACCCGGTCCAGCGGGTGAGGGCCAGCCGCACGTCGGGAGCCTGCGGGACGAGCCCCAGGCGCGCCGCGACCGCGAGGAAGCGACGGATCGCGTCGAGCTCCGCCGCGCCGAGCCGGTAATGAATGTGCTCGGTCAGGTAGCGTCGCGCGAGTTCGGGATCCCGCCGGCCCCGCCACGCATACTCTTCGGCGATCCGGTCGAGCGAGCGGGTGCCTTCGCGGCGCGACGCGTGGAGCGTCCCGTAGAGGTCACGGTCGATCACACCGACCCGTGCGGCCCACGCCGCGAACACGAACGGCAGCCCGGTGGCGCTCGTCCACGCCTCGCCGAGGTCGATGATCGTCGCGCCGGGCGGCGGGGGCTCGAACAGCGCCTTGTCACCGATTCGCACAGCGGCATCTGCGCCGCCGAGGTCGGGTCCGAGGTCGACGCTCCCCGCGACCTCCCTCGGCCGGACGCCCCACACCTCGGCCAGGAGCACCTGCGCGAGCACGTTGCTCGTGCGCGACTCGGGGTCGGGCGCGAGCGTCGCGATCGCCTCCACCGGCACGCGCGACACGAGGAGCACCGAGCGCGCGGGGCCGCGCGTCGTGATCCCGAGGCCGGGCACGATCTCGAGACCCTCGATCCGCGCGAGGTCGATCACGGGCAAGAGCGCGACGTCGAGGTCTCCCGCGGCGAGGCGCCGCGAGACCTCGGCCGGCACGTGGTACGAGAGCTCGATCCGCCCGGCGCCGAGGCCGTGCTCGAGACCCCATACGAGAGGCCGCGCGTTCAGGTAGTCGACGGAGCCGATGCGCAGCTTGGTCACGGCCGGCTCGGCTCAGGCCGCGCGGGGCGCGTCGAACCGCGCGAGCTCGCCGTACAGGCTGTCGCGCTGGATCGGCACGCGGCCGGCGTCACGGATCAGGCGGAGCAGCGACTCGATGTCGAGGCCCACCGGGGTCTTGGCCCCGGCCATGTGCACGATCTTCTCTTCGACGACCGTGCCGTCGATGCAGTCGGCGCCGAGGTTGAGCGCCGTCTGCGCGATGCGCGGGGTGAGCATGATCCAGTACGCTTTCACGTGATCGAAGTTGTCGAGCATCAGCCGCGACACGGCGACGGTCATCAGGTCGTCGAAGCCGGTCGGCCCGGAAAGGTGTGCAAGCTCGGTGTGCTCGGGATGGAACGCGAGCGGGATGAAGCACAGGAATCCGCCCGTCTCGTCCTGCAGCGCGCGCAGCTTGCACAGGTGTTCGATGCGCTCGTCGAGCCGCTCGACGTGGCCGTAGAGCAGCGTGGCGTTCGAGCGCAAGCCGTGCTCGTGCGCCGTGCGCACGACCTCGAGCCAGCGCTCGGCCGAGATCTTCTTGCGGTAGATCTCCCGGCGCACGCGTTCGACGAGCACCTCGGCCCCGCCGCCCGGGAGCGAGCCCAGGCCCGCGGCCTTGAACTCCTCGAAGATCTCGCCGAGCGGCTTCTTGAACCGCTTGGAAAAAAAGTCGTACTCCGCGGCGGTGAACGCCTTGACGTGCATCTCGGGGCGCAGCGCGCGGATCCCGCCGATCAGATCGGTGTAGAAATCGTACGGGTAGTCCGGGTTGTGCCCGCCGACGATGTGCACCTCGGTCAGCGGCTCGCCGAGCCGCGCGCGCACCTCGTCCAGGCAGCGCGCGACGTCCCACGTCCAGCCCTCGTGCTTCTCGCGGTACGGCCGGTAGAAGCCGCAGAACTTGCAATCGACGGTGCAGACGTTCGTCGGGTTGAGATGCATGTTGCGCACGAAGTAGGCGGCGTCGCCGTTCTTGCGCTCGCGCACCAGGTTGGCCATCGCGCCGACCGCCATCAGCGCCTTCGACTCGAACAGGCGCACCCCGTCGTCGAACGATAGGCGCTCTTCGCGCACGACCTTGTCGTAGAGATCGGCCAGGCCCGCGGTTTCGACCAGCGCTTCGACGACTCGGGACACTTGGCTTCCGCTCCTGTTCTCGCACAGACGGCGGGCGCATTATAGGAAGGCCGGTGGAACCGGGTCAAACCCATCGACCCGTGCATCCTCTCAAGAACTGGGGCCTCCGGGAAACCCGGGGCGGTTCAGCCGCCTCGACCGCCGGTTCTACCCGAAACGGCGTGGATCAACGGCGACAACGTCCCGCCAGGATGTCCCTGAATCGACGATCGTCGTCTCGGACAATATCTAGGTACCCCCCGATCCGATGCCCGACGCGCCGTCGGCTCCGGAACCGGAACTCATCGAGGTTGCTCACTAAATTTACTATAGAACCCAGACCGATCGAAGCAGCAAGCACGTCGCTTCCCAGCAGCGAGCATCGCGCAGGCATTGTCGATCCGACGCGCGCGAGTCTCTGGCCGCTTGGCGGAGGCGATCCAGTGGATCCAGTCTCTGCGCGCAATGGGCGTGATGTCGGACCACACCGCACGCGCCTTCGGGGCGGCCGCGAGAGCCTTCCGCAGATCTGCCGGCACCCTGGGCTCCGGTTCCTCTCCCGTCGACGCGATCTCCAGCGTGACGACGTCGCCTGCGTCTGCACCCGCAGCTTCGCGCAACTTCCGGCTCACTCTGAGCCAGTGGCTTCTTTGGCCGTTTGGATCGAGCGTGGCTCGAAAGGGGAAGCCATTGATGGTGCCTTCAACCGTCGTCATGCCTCGCGAAGGGAGCTTCGCACTGGCGTTCTTTGGCAGGGTAAGAAAGGTCCAAGAGCCGACCTTCGCGGTCGCCACCGGCCGGAAGAGTTTCGCTCTGAAACGAATCCTAGAAGCGGTTGTGGTCATTTTTGCATGGTATCGCTGAAAGGGAATTTGCCTTTGTGGGACGCTGCGAGGTTGCTCAAAGATGTCGGATTCGATGCTCATGCGGTAAGTTCGTCTAACGCCACCAATAACCTGCGGGCCGCGGAGCGCCAGCGCCACGGACCGTCAGGTTCATTGGTCTGTTGGACGTCAGGCCGCCGCGGCGACGCTAACCGGCCCGACGCTTGGCAATCAGTTCCCGGACGGTGGATACCAGATCGACGGGGACGTCCATCGTAGTGGAGGTAGTGCTTTCCCACGAGGCTTCATCTTCTGCGACGGCCTCGTCGTCCGATTGAGCGTCGTAGTGCTCAAGCAGGCGCTTGACGCGATTTTCGTCCCAACCTTCAGGATAGCGGCTGCTGCTCATCTCTTCCTCCGGCGGCGCCGACGGAGAGCCTGGATCACCTTCCGGCCAGGCTCATATGCTGTGACCACGAAGATACTACGAGCCGATCCGTCCGGCACGTACACAACACGAAGGTACCTCCCGGCCTTGGTTTGGCCCATGGCCACACGGGAGTCACCGTGTCCTGGACGGTCCTCCCACGGTCGATCCAGAATCTCCTCGACCTCCGTCTCTTCGACCCCGTGCCGATGAATGTGCGGCGCGCCCGTCTCCGGATCGATGTAGAAGCGGAGTTCCACCGCGTCATTCTACTTCGATCCGTCCGAGCATCTCACCAATCTCGCCAAGTCCCGTTGCCGTTCCTGAACGTCCAGCAAGATATCGGCTGAACTGTGCGATTCGATCGGCAGACCTGTTCAAAAGCGGAAGCTGTCTCGTGATGTTCCATCGAGGCTCCTTTCGAATCCATCCCTTGGCGCTGGTCGCCGGCTCCGGCTTCCGGAAATGGGCCGCGGGGCCCGACCGGGCTCCGTGTGCGATCTCGCGGCGAGATCCTCCTCCGATCGGCCGGGCTCAGCACGCCAAGGTCGCCCCGATTCAGCACATGCGTGTAGATCATGGTTGGCGGCACGTCGCGGCGACCGAGGAATTCCTGGATGGTGCGGATGTCGTGGCCGTCCTCGAGCAGGTGCGTCGCAGGAACAGGAGCGCGCTCAGCGCTTGGTTCTGCGTCGATGCCGCGCTCCTTAGGGTGCTACCATGCCCGCTTCGGAGAGCGGAGGTCCACCGCATGTGCGGCTTCGTCGGGGTGATCGGCTCCAAGTCGGCCGTCCACGAGATCTACGATGGCCTGCTCGCGGTGCAGCATCGCGGGCAGGACGCCGCGGGCATCATCACGTACGACGGGTCGCGGTTCCACATCAAGAAGGGCGAGGGGCTCGTCCGCGACATCTTTTCCGCGGCAAATGTCGAGCGGCTGCGCGGTTCGGTCGGAGTCGGGCACGTCCGCTACCCGACCGTTGGATCGGGGGGCGGCGAGGACGCACAGCCGTTCACGGTCAACTTCCCGTTCGGCATCGTCATGGCGCACAACGGCAACGTCGCGAACTACGACGAGCTGCGCGGAGAGCTGGCCCAGGAAAGCCTGCGCCACCTGTACTCGGGCTGCGACGTCGAGGTCGTCCTGAACGTGTTCGCCGATGGCCTGGCGCGCGCGGGCACCGAGGGATTCACGCTCGAGGCGTACCACGCCGGAGTCCGCGAGGTGTATCGCCGGGTGCGCGGCGCGTACAGCGTGGTCGGGTTCGTCGCCGGGCACGGGATGTTCGCGTTCCGCGACCCGTACGGCATCAAGCCGATCGTCGTCGGAAGGCGTGAGGACGAGCAGGGCATCGCCTGGGCCGTGGCCTCGGAAAGCGTCGTCCTCACGGCGATGGGCTACGAAGCGCTGCCGCCGCGGCCGCCGGGCGAGGCGCTGTTCCTCGATGTAGCGGGCCGGATGCACGTCGAGGCGCTCGCCGAGCCGCGCCATCACCCGTGCGTGTTCGAGTTCGTCTACTTCGCGCGTCCCGACAGCTACCTCGAGGGTATTTCGGTGCACCAGGCGCGACTCCGCATGGGCCGGCGCATGGCCCGCCGCGTCCACGAGGCGGGTCTCGACCCCGAGGTCGTCATCCCCGTGCCCGACTCGGCGTGCACCTCGGCACTCGCTCTGGCGGACGAGCTGGGGCTGCCCTACCGCGAGGGGCTGGTCAAGAACCGCTACGTCGGGCGGACGTTCATCATGCCCGGCGACGGCGAGCGTCGGACGTCGATCCGGCGCAAGCTCAACGCGATCGCGGAGGAGTTCCGCGGCCGGCGCGTGCTCCTCGTCGACGACTCGATCGTGCGTGGCAACACGAGCCGACAGATCGTCGCGCTGGCGCGCTCGGCCGGCGCGGCGAACGTGTACTTCGCGTCGATGTCCCCGCCGCTCGTTCACCCGTGTGTCTACGGCATCGACATGAGCACGCGACGCGAATTCGTGGCGCGCGAACGCACGCCGGAAGAGGTCGCGAGGTGGATCGGCGCCGACGCGGTGGTGTACCAGGAGCTCGACGATCTGATCGGCGCGGTCCGTGAGGGCCGGCCCGAGATCGAGCGGATGTGCCACGCCTGTTTCTCGGGCGACTATCCGACGGGCGACATCACGCCCGAGATGCTGTTCCAGATCGAGCAGGAGCGGACGCTGCAGGGGAAGTAGGTCCGGGAACGCGCCCTCAGCGTCTGCCGTACGCTCCTCCTGATAGCTCGACCGGGCCGTGTTCCGCCCGAATGTGTTACGCGAGTGCGGCGCTCCGGTCCGCCGTGTTCGAAGCTCACGGCGGACAGGCCGCGACGATCTGCGGCGTCGCACAGGCGCCAGTGCCAACCGGGCGCTCCCCGAGGCCCGTCGCCGTTCCGTACGAGCCCTCCTCGAACGGGTTGTGCCCGACGACCAGGTAGTAGGTGCTCGCGACGGCAGGGGTGACCTCCTCCGTCCGGTCCGCCAAGTCGTCCGTGCAATCGACAGACGCATGGGTGTACCAGCTCCCGATCACGCCCTCGTAGATCCCGTAGTCGGTCGCCCCGTCCGCGCAGCTCGTATCCCAGGAGAGCGTCAGATCGCCGGGCGTGAGGGATGACTTGCCGACGAGCAACGTCGGTGGGACGGTCCCCGCGGCCGCGAGACCGGAGACGCCGTCGACCTCGCTGCTCATCGGCCAGCCGAGCAGGGGCTCGAAGAGCGCGAAGCTCGCCCCGTCCCACGACACGAGCTGCCCGGGAGTGTAGGTGACGACGCCCGGAGGACCGACGTCGGTGGGGACGTCGAAGGACAGCACGAGCACTCCACCTGCCAGGTCGGCCGCGATCACGTTGCTCGAGGTCGGGATGCCGAGCCCTGCCGCCGAGGCGTCGAACGCCGGGTTGGCTGCCGCGAGCGCCCAGCCCGCGCACACGCCGGGTCCTGTCGGCACGAAGCGCACGAGGTCCGCCGGGTCGAAAGTCGGCAAGCCGCCGAGATCGGTCGGCACGTCGAAGCTGACGATCAGATCCCCGGTGTCGCCACCCTCCAGATAGACCGCGTCCACGTCGACGTCGGCAGGGATGCCCGCAGCGGCACCGGACAGGCAGAGGCTGTACGTGCCGCTGTCGCCGTCGTGGCGCACGACGTCGCGCGGCTCGGCGTCCGAGGCCAGCGCACCGGCGAGACTGGATGGAGACTCGACGGAGAAGAGCCAGTCACCCGGCCCGTCCATCTTGTGGATCGCGTCGATCGTCGGGTCGCCCGGCACGGTCAGCGCCACGGCGTAGGCCGGCACGATCCCGTCGTAGAGGACAGCCTGGGACGACAGGATCGTGGTGCCGCTCGCCGTTTCGTCGGTGGGCACGTCCGCTGCGACATAGATCGGGGACGCGGCCCACGCTCCCGGCGCCACGGCCCAGAGCACGGGCAGGACGAGCGTGAGAATGCGGTTCATGAGGGTCCTCCTTTCGGCTTGCGCCGGCTCAGAACACCGGAGGTCCCGGGATCAGGTTGTCGCCGTAGCTGTCGTTCGCGACTCCGCCGTCGCACGAGTCGGGCCAGAACAGCGGTGGACAGATTGCCGGGCCGCAGGCCACACCGGCGTTTCCGCGGGCCATGTTCCGGCCGAATGTGTTGCCGACGGAGGTCGCGGCGACGAAGAACAGTCCGCATCCCGCGTTCTCGTTGAGCACGTTGCCCTCGATCTTGTTCTGTTCGGCAGCGACCCACAGACCGCTTCCCCCGGAGAACGTCACGACGTTGTCCAGCACGAGGTTGTTTCCGGTCGCAAGGGCGAGCGGCGACGGCCCGATCGCGATTCCGTGGCCGCCTGAGCTGAAGACAACGTTGTTGTAGAGCTTGTTGCCTTGGCTCGTGGTCCGAATGTCGATCCCCGGTCCGTCGGCTTCCTGGATCGTGTTCAGAGCGATCAGGTTTCCCGCCCCCATCAGCGCGATTCCTGGTGTGGCCGAGCCTGGCGTCGTGCCTTCGATCGCGTTCTCGAGGATCGACAGGCTCGACACGCCCATCGCCCAGATGCCGCCACCGGAGTCGCGGATCACGTTCTTCTCGATCGTTCCCGACTTCATGAGCGGACCCTCGACAAAGATCCCGGGCATGCCCGGCGCACCGACCACAACGCAACGGCGGATCACCACGTTCTCGACCCCGAACGCGTGGAGGGCTCCGGGCGCGCCGCCCAGCGCGTCCTGGGACTTGACGTCCTCCAGGATCAGCTTGCGCCCACCCACCGGAGCGTCGACGCTCATGATGCCGCTGACGAGCGTCCCGTTGCGGATCGTGACCTCGGAGAACGCGGACACGAGGATCACGGCGAAGCCGCCCCCGGGCTCGGTGAGCGTGAAGCCGTTCAGGTCGAGATCCACGTTGGCCGCGGCGATCTCGACGACCGGAGCGGCGCCACTCCCCATGATGTTGCGGGTCACGATGTACTTCCCATCCATCACGATGACCGTTGGCGCGAATACCGGCGTTCGTCCCTCGGCCGCCATCGCCGCTCCGGTGGCGGCGATTCCGACGAGCACGGGGATGGCGTATAGGAATCTGTGGAACTCGGGCATGGATCTTCCTCCTGTGCGTGGCTGCAAACCATCGCGTTCGTGAGTCATGGACCGTCGCTTAGGCAAACGCCGTGCCGCCACGAAACGAAGGGAAACCCGAGTCTCGTTCCGCAAGGGTGTCGCGCCGACTCACCATTCGGCTAGCCTGCGTGCGGCGCGGCTATCCGGTTCGATAGCGGCCCGTGGTGCCGGTCGACGGCAGGGGACGCTATGATGGGCGACCGGGCAATCGGCGGATCGGGAGCCCGTGGCTTCCATCGATGAATGGCTTCGACATCGTGCTGCTCGTCCTCGTTGCGGGTGCCGTTCTGGTGGGCCTGCTGAACGGGCTCGTGCGGATCCTGATCGGCCTCGCCGCGCTCGTGGTCGCGTTCGTCCTCGCCGCGCGGTTCCACGACGCTCTGGCGCGGGAGATGCCGAGTCTCGGCCTCGGCCCGCAGGGCCGGAGCCTCGCGTCGTACCTCCTGATCTTCGTCGGCGTGATGCTGGTGGCGGGTCTCGTGGGGTGGCTCGCGCGCCGGCTCCTCGAGACGGTGATGCTCGGCTGGGCCGATCGTCTCGGCGGGGCGGCGCTCGGTCTCGTCGCCGCGGCGCTCTTCGCCGGGTTCGTCGTCGTGCCGCTCGTGGCCTACGTTCCGTCCGGCCGCGGCCTCCTCGCCGACTCGCGCCTCGCCCCCTACGTCGCGGTCGTGGCCGACCTCGCGCTGCGGCTCGCCCCGCCTTCGCTCTCGTCGCGGTACGAATCGAACGTCGATGAGCTGCGTCGCGGGTGGCGCGAGCGCCTCGTCGTCGAGATCCCGATGCCCGGACGACCGATCGCATGAGCGAGGCCGCGCCGCCCGAGTCGTTCACCGGGGCCGAGCGCGACGCGCTGCGGTCGTACTTTACCGAGCTCGACGGGCCGGTGTTCGCGCTGGTCAACCTGCCGGAGGTCGTCAAGGGCGCGCTGTTCGCCCGGTACTCGCGCAGCGCGAAGTCGCTGCGCCGGCTGTTCCTCGACGAGTTCGCCGGCCGCGTGGCGGACGCGCCGCCGCCGCCGGTCGCGGTCGGCGTCGAGCGCGCCGAGCAGCTCTTCGAGCGAGTCTTCGTGGAATACGGCGACGATTCGGTGGCCCAGCTCGGCAGCGTCCATCTCGCGTGCGAGAACGTGTCGAACGTGCTCACCAAGGTCCTCGAGTGGGGCCGGCTCATGGCGTACCTCGAGCAGTCGACGCGCTACGTCCCCCACACGGACCGTCCCGAAGGTCGCTGGCGCTACCACGTTCCGGCGGAGCTCGGCTCCACGGCGCTGCGCGAGGCCTACACGACCGTCCTCGACGACGCGTTCGAGACCTACGCCCGCTGGCTCCCGCGGCTCGAGGAACGGTACGCGCAGGCGTTCCCGCGCGACGAGGCCACGTCCCCCGGAGTGTGGAAGCGCTCGATCCGCGCCAAGGCCCTCGACGCGCTGCGCGGCCTCCTGCCGGCGGCGACGCTCGCGAACGTCGGGATCCACGGTACGGGACAGGCGTACGAGGCGCTGCTCCTGCGGATGCGCGCGCACCCGCTCGCCGAATCGCAGGATCTCGCCCAGCGCATGCTCGTCGAGCTGCGCAAGGTGATCCCGGCGTTCCTGCGCCGGGTGGACGTCGAGGAGCGCGGCGTGCGCTGGACGCGATATCTCGCCGAGACCCGCGAGGACACGGGGCGCGTGGCGGCCGAGCTTCTGGCAGGGGTCCGTCCCGCGTCGCAGCCCGACGTCGCGCTCACCGACTTCGATCCCGAGGGAGAGATCAAGGTTGTGGCCGCGGCCCTCTACGCCGTTTCCGCTCTGCCCGACGCGCAACTCGTCGAGTGCGCCCGGGCCATGAGCGCCGAGGCCCGAGCGCGGGTCCTGCAGGCATACGTGGGCGAGCGCGGGAACCGGCGGCACAAGCCGGGCCGAGCGTTCGAGCGCGCGTGGTACCGGTTCGACGTGCTCGCGGACTACGGCGCGTTCCGCGATCTCCAGCGCCATCGAATGCTGACCCTGGAGTGGCAGCCGCTGACGCCCGCTCACGGCTGGGTCGCGTCCGAGGCGGTCGAGGAGGCGGGTGCCTTGGGCGACTGGGCCCGCGTGATGGACCGCGCGGGGGAAGTGCACGACCGGATGCGCGACGCGGGCCTCGGTCCCGCGGCGAGCTATGTCGTGCCGATGGCCTACCGCATCCGGTTCTACATGGAGATGAACGCGCGCGAGGCGATGCACGTCGTCGAGCTGCGCACGGCGCCTCAGGGGCATTCGTCGTACCGCCGCGTGTGCCAGATGATGCACCGGCGGATCGCCGAGGACGCCGGACACCGCGCGATCGCGGACACCATGCGCTTCGCCGACCACGGTGCGGTCGGACTCGAGCGCCTCGAAGCCGAGCGATCCGCCGAGCGCCGGAATTCCGCTAGAGCGCTTCCGGATGAATTCCGGTAGCTGTCCCCGGAATCCCTTCGAGCAGGTCGGATAGCTCGCGGGCCACCGGCTCCCAGTCGTCGGGGATGCGGTCGGTATCCCGCAACGGCCCGAGATGGCCGACTCGGCGCGCCTCCGTCAGCAAGTCGGCGAGCACGTGCGATCGATCGCGCTGCCACAGCAAGTCGGCGAGCTGCAGAAGCTCGGCCTGGTCGAAATCCTTGCGCGCACCGATCTCGGACAGCGGTTCGCCGAGGAGCTCGACCGACAGGGCTTCGAGCACCGTATCGCGGGCGACGAGGCCCTCGGCCCGGACGAGCCAGATCGCCACCGCTCCGTCCGGCGTGCCGTTCGTTCCGAGGAGCGTGCCGGGCATCTCGACCCGCACCTCGAACCGCACGCGTGGCGAGGCGGCATCGCCGAAATACCCCTTGATCGCCGTGACTTCGTCCTCGAAGCGCGCGTCGAGATCCTCCCCGTCGCCGAAGCAGCGCTCAACGATCGCGTGCAGCTCCTCGAGCCAATCCTCGCCGGTGGGCCAGAACCCGAGGTGCTCGGGCGCGACGGACGCGTCCGGCGTCGAAAGGGACTCGGCGAGGTGCGCCCGCGACCAGGCGAGCAACCCGGGAATCTGCGCCCCCCAGAACTCCTGCGACTCCGGGACCATGGCGACGGGTGCGCCGCGCTCGTGCAGCAGAGTCGCCCAGCGCTCGCGCTTTTCGGCGTCGGTTTCGAATGCCGGGCGAGTTCGAGGCTCCGCCAGGACCGAGGCGACGATCGCCCTCAGATCTCCGCGCAATCGCTCCTCGGCTCCGCGCGGATCGACTTCATCGCCCAGCTCGCGTGCGACCTCGTGCCGGAATGCGACGGACACGAGATCGAGCAGCCGGTCGATCGCCGCCTCGGCCTCCGCGGGACTGAACGGGTCCCCGTGCTCCTCGCGGTACACGAACCGTCGCAGCAGCACGCGCTCCTCGATCTCGACCGAGATCCGTGTGCGTTCCTCGCGGTCGGCGCGGCCCGCGCGGTACGCGAAGGAAGGGGGCACGTCCTCGGCCCGGGCGAAAAAGCCCCACGCCCGCAAGCGATCTGCCTCGACCTCGACTCGATCCCACTCCCCGGGTCGAGCGAGGCGCAGTCCCACCTCGGAGGCGAGCCAGTCCTTCGTGATCTCCTCGCCGGGGTCGGCCGGACGACCGTGCACCTCGACCCGCCGCTCGATACCGCCGTCGTGGAATACGCGCGTCGCCGTGCGGACGACCAGCTCCGGACGGCAGGCGAGCGGGACGAGAGCCAGACCGACCACGCCGAGCGCGCCGACAAAGGTTCGGGAGCGCACCGATCGGCCCCTGATCAGCGGCTGCCGCTCGCGAGCGCGAGCAGGCGCTTGAACGCTCGCTCGATGTGCGATTCCGCCTGCGGCTCGGTCGGCGCCACGGTCTCGAGGGTCACGACGACCTTGCCGACGCCCGACGACGCGGGCCGGCTCGACACACGAACGTCCGGATACTCCGAGGAGAGTTGCTCGAGCATGGGGACGAGAGCGGCTTCGTCCGCGGTCGATGCCTCGACCTCTCGGCGGGCGAATTTCGACCGGCTGCCGAGGTCGGTCAGGACCGCCAGTGCCTCGCCGAGCATTGCCCGGACCGCCTTGCCGGCCCCCGGCAGGCACACCACGGCCGCGCCGCCCGTGAGCCGGCACACCACGCCAGGCGCGACACCGAACGGGTTCCGGACGACCGTCGCCCCGACGGGAATCCGACAGACCTTTTCGCGCGCCACGGTGAGCCCCGATGACTCGACGGCGCCCGCGTCGTGGAGTCTCCGGTAAGCATCCTCGACCTGGTCGCGCGCGCCGGGATGGAGGGTCATCGGAAGGCGTAGCACCTTGGCCACGGCGTTCAAGGTGTGATCCGACGGGCCCGGGCCGAGACCGCCGGTGGTCACGACCACGCTCGGGTTCCGGCGGAGCGCTTCCGAGAGCGCCGCGGCGACCGCCTGCTCCGGATGGTCGACGAACGTGATCCGGTCGACGGCACAGCCCCGGTCGAGAAGCGCGCGGGCGATCGGGCGCGCGTTCTGGTCTGTGACCTCACCCCGCAGCAGATCGTGACCGATGCACAGGATCTCGGCGCGCAGCGGACCGCCCCGATCCGGGCGGAGCTTGGGCGCAGGCGCAATGGCACGGCGCGTCGAGCGCAACGCGGGGCGTCTCGGCTTCGCCGGCGCACGTCGGACGGGGGTTCGTGACGGCAAGATGGGGCGAGACTATAGCGCAAACACGCGGGCGCGGCCGCGTGCCACGGTCAGCGGGAAAGGAACGGGATGACGATGCGCTGGCCGGGGTGGATGATCGTGTGCGCGTCGATCTGGTTGAGGTGGAGCAAGTCGGCGAGCCTCACCCCGTACCTCGTGGCGATGCGTACGAGCGTCTCACCGGGGCGAACCACGTGGACGGTCTCGTCGGAACGCGCGGGCCCGGGCGCTTCCCCGCTCACCTGCAGTCGCTGGCCGGGACGGATCAGCGAGTCCCTCGGGCTCATCCGATTGAGCGCGCGCAGCTCGTCGATCGACAGGCCGTTCGCGCCGGCGATCGTCGACAGCGTCTCACCGCTCCGGACGACGTGCTCGCCGTCCGGAGCGACCGGCGCACGCTGTCCGGACACGACGAGCCGCTGGCCGGTCTGGATGATCGTGGATCCCTCGGGAAAACCGCTCCAGCGGCGGAGATCGGCGACGGTCACCGCGTAACGCCGCGCGATCCCGTCGAGCGTGTCCCCCGGCTGGACGACGTACTCCGTGACGCTTCGCCCATCGGCCCGCGCGTCCGGCGGGGGCGGACGGTTCGCGGCGAGCGTTCCGAGCGGGAGCCATACGGTTGCGTGAGCCGGGATCGACAGGTCCGATCGCACGGCCCGCGCCGTCCAGGCCGGGTTGATCGCGGAAAGCTCCTCGAGCCCGAGGCCGTGGCGACGCGCGATGGCGCGAGGCGACGAGGCCCGTGGGAGGATCCAGCGCTCGTGGTCCAGGGGCGTCTCAGGCGACAGCCCCTCCGGGAAGTACGTTTCGGCGTGGCTCGCCACCTCGATCGCCGCGAGGAACTCCGAATAGAAGTTGCGCGAGGCGAATCCGAACACCCGGCCCTCGTAATCGAGGAAGATGCGCTCGTAATCCGGCCCGTGCGCCGCGACCGCCCGCACCATCCCGCCGACGCCGTGGTTGTAGGACGTCAACGCGAGCGGCCACTGCCCGAGCGTTGCGTAGGCGTCCTTCAGGTAGCGCGCCGCGCCGCGTGCGGCCAGGACCGCGTCGAGGCGCTCGTCGAACGCCGAGGTCACCTGCAGATAGCGACGCCCTGCTGAGCGTGTGAACTGCCACGCGCCGACCGCCCCTGCCGAGGACACGGCGTGGGACTGGAACGACGATTCGACGTGCGGCAGGAACGCGAGATCCTCGGGTACGCCCTCCTGGCGGAGCGTCTCGCGAATCAGCGCGTCGTACCGCTTGCTGATCTCGAGGCCTCGGCGAAATCGATCCCGAACTCCGCGCTGAAGACGAACGCGGTCTGCCGCGCCCTGCACCGAGGCCGAGCCCGCGGTCGTCGTCACGAGAACGGCTAGGCTCTTCTGCTCGTCGTCGAGCGGCTGGCCCTCCGCGAGCGCCTGCTCGAGTGCTCGGAGCTGCGCACGCCAGGCGTCTGCGCGACCATCAATGAACGCGCGCTGCTCGGGGGTGTATCGCTCGCCGACGACGCCCGGTAACGCCACGACCTCGTAGATCAGCTCGGGCCGGCGCGCATCATGGACCACCACCTGGCCCAGTCCCCACTCGCCGTACACCTGGACCCAAAAACGGACATTACCTTCGATCGCGGCGTAGGTCGGAAAGCTGGAAGGAGGTGCCGGCTGCTCTCCCTCCGCCCACGCAGGCAACGAGAAAAGGAGCAACGATGCTGCCAGCAGGTGTCGGGTCACGGGGCGCTCCGCAGAGGAAACGCGTGAAGAGTAAGAACAGAGAGGGAGACGCGCAACGGGACAAGCGGCGGGAACGCTGCTGGGGCTCCGCATTTTCTCGATTTCAGAAAGAATTGTAAGCTCTAGGGTTGGTCGTGGTTCTGCGGAGCGCTGAAACACAAACCTATTGACAGTGGCGCAACTCAACTGTATCGTCTCCAACGCATCCGGAGAAACTGCGCCATGAACGGGATGACCCAGTACATTCGCCCCGAGATCCTAACGCTCGACTCCGACGCCGTGATCGGCTACTTGGGGCCGGCCCAGGGCTACGGTCTCGGCGAGCGTGGTGAATCGCCGTTCGATACGCTGGCTCCGACAGGCAAGCCCGGCGGTCTACGCCGCGGCGCCTGACCCCGGCTCTCGATCGCGAGAGCTAGGCCACCGCACCCCAGAACGATCGCATAGAACATCCCGCGATGGAGCAGCACGCCCGTCGCGGCCGCTTCAGCTGCGAGGCCTAGTTCCGCGTACAACGTCGCGAGCGCCACCTCGGTCACACCGAGGCCGCCGCCGATTCCAGCCGCCGTGCCGGCGAAGTACGACAGCAAGACCGCGGACGCAACGATCGGGATCGGCGCGTCGACGCCCACGGCACGCAACACGAGAACGTTGGAGATGCACACCGAGGCGATCGACGTCACGGCGAGCCCCACGTCCTGGGCCCACGCGGTCCGCGATACGCTCGGCCCGAGCAACGGGCGAAGCACACGGGCCAGATCGGGCTCCTCGGCTTCCTCGCTCGGCTCGCGCCGCAGGAGTCGCGCCAGGAGCCGATTCGGCGCGGGCCGGAGCGCGAGTCGCCAGATCGGTCCTCGAAAAACCACGAAGGCGACGAGCACACCGAGAACCAGCGCCCCCGAAGTCACGAGACCGAGGCGCATCGGCCCGGGCGGGAGGCCGCGCGCGGCGAGGACGGATACCAGGCCGTACAGCGCGAGATGCCCGATGGCGTTGGTACCCTGGTCGGCGACCGCGTGGCCGCAGGCGTCGAGCATCGGCCAGCCGCAGCGGCGCGAGATGATCGCCGCCCGCACGAAGCCCCCGGCGAGCTTGAATGTCGGTGTTGTGAGGTTCACGAACGAGCCGGCCAGGATCGCGCGCAGCACGACCGAGAGCGGAACCGGAGCGCGCCGGGCGAGCATGCGCTGCCATTTGACGCCCCAGAGCAGGAACCGAGCGACCACGGCTACCCCCGAGAGGGCGAGCCACGAGGGGCTCGCGTTGCGGGCCAGGACCAGGACGGCGCGCGGGTCGAGCGGGTGAACACACCAGCCGAGCGCCACGACCGCGATCGCGACGAGCGCCAGCTTGACCAGACGACTGCGCGCCCGACCGGTGGCGCCCGCGCGCGTTCCGGGTGTCACTCGCCGGTGGGGTCGCTGGTCGGCCCGAGGTACATGTGTGTCAGCTCGTACTGCAGGTACTGGAACGCCTCCTGCGGCGTGTCGCAGACGTGGAACAGGTCGAGATCGTCCGCCGAGATCGTGCCCCAGCGCACCAGGGCCTGGAAGTCGATGATCTCGTCCCAGTACTCTCGGCCGAAGAGCACGACCGGCATGCGCTTTCCTGTCTTGCGCGTCTGGGTCAAGGTCAGCAACTCGAACAGCTCGTCGAGGGTTCCGAAGCCGCCTGGGAATACCGCAAGCGCCTTCGCGAGGTACACGAACCAGAATTTTCGCATGAAGAAGTAGTGGAACTCGAAGGTCAGCTCGCGGGTGATGTATGGATTCGACGTCGCCTCCATCGGCAGGCTGATGCCGAGCCCGACGGAGATCCCGGCGGCATCGGAAGCGCCACGGTTCGCGGCTTCCATGATCCCCGGCCCGCCGCCCGAGCACACGATGAACCGTCGCGACGGCAGCCGCAGGCCCTTCGACCAGTCGGTGAGCAGGCGGGCCAGCGTCCGCGCGTCGTCGTAGTACCGGGAGAGCGCCACACCGCGGTCCGCGGCCTCGATCCGCCGAGGATCGCCGTTCGCCCGTGCCTCCGTGGCCTGCGCTTGCGCCTCGTCGGGCGGCAGGGTGCGGGACGATCCGAAGAACACGACGGTGTCGGCGACGTTGTAGCGCGCGAACCGCGCCTGCGGCTCGAGGTACTCGGCGAGGATGCGCAGCGTGCGCGCGTCCCGGCTGTGCAGGAAGTGGAGGTTCTCGTACGCTTTGGTCATCGAGGTCGGTCACTCCTCCCGGCGCCGACGACGAACGCGCGCGGCGGACTGCGGAGTATAGTGCCCCGGGGTGTCGCGACTCGGTCTATACTCTTCGCGTGTTTCTGCGCGACGGCTTCGGCCGCGTCCACGACGATCTGCGCATCTCGGTCACCGACCGGTGCAACTTGCGCTGCGCGTATTGCATGCCCGAGGAGCCGGTGTGGCTCCCGCGTGCGTCGCTCTTGCGCTACGAGGAGATCGACCGTCTCGCACGGATCGCAGCCGGGCTCGGCGTTCGGCGGCTTCGGCTGACCGGCGGTGAGCCGCTCGTACGCCGCGACCTGCCCGACCTGGTCTGCCGGCTGGCCTCGATCCCGGGCATCGACGATCTGTCGCTGACGACGAACGGCCTGCTGCTCGAGGGGGTGGCGCGGGAACTGCGCGCCGCCGGTCTCGGCCGAATCAACGTCAGCCTCGATACGCTCGACCCGGCGCGCTTCGCGCAGATGACGCGACGTCCGGCGCTCGCGCGCGTGCTCGCTGGGATCGCCGCCGCCGCCGCCGCCGGTTTCCGCCCGATCAAGGTCAACACCGTCGTGCTGCGAGGCCTGAACGACGACGAGATCGAGCCCCTGGTCGCGCGGGCGAGAGACGAGGGTTGGGAACTCCGGTTCATCGAGTTCATGCCGCTCGAGAACGGCGGGACCTGGGACCGCTCGCGCGTGGTGACCGGGGCCGAGATCCGGGCGCGGATCGACGCGGTCTGGCCCGTCGAGGCGGACCGCCCGGACGATCCGCACGCGCCCGCGACGCGTTTTCGCTTCCGCGACGGGCTCGGGACGGTCGGGTTCATCGACTCGGTGACCGCGCCGTTCTGCTCGTCCTGCAGCCGCCTGCGGCTGACGTCGGACGGACACCTTCGCGTCTGTCTGTACGACGATGACGAGACCGATCTGCGCACTCCGCTGCGAACGGGCGCGAGTGATGCCGACCTCGCCGAGCGCATTCGATCGGCTCTGCTGCGCAAGGGCCGGGGAGGCGCGCTCGACCTGCTCGAAGGGTCGCGGATCGCACCGCTCGCTCGCACGATGCATCAGATCGGCGGCTAGCAGGGATCCTGTCCCCGAGAAACCGGGGTAGGAGAACGTCCCTCAGTCGATCGGCTTGCGCGCGACGATGCCGGCGACCGCGCGCATCCGGCCGGTCGTGCGCGCCGGACCCGTGGTCTCGTGGTACCGCAGGATCTCCCAGTCGGCGAACGCCTCGCGCAGCTCGTTCGGACGGAGCAGGTGCGCCGGGTTCGACGGCGGACCGAACCGGCGCTGCTCGACGGTGAACGTCTGGTACACGACAACGCCGCCGGGCACGATCCCGTCGCGAATGTCGTGAAACAGCGGTCGGTGGAGATAGTTGAACACGACGATCACGTTGTAGGTCTCGAGCGGCAGGATGTAGGTGCCGTCCTCGACGTTCCCGGCGATCGCCCGGATCGGTGCGGCGAGTTTGCGCGCCGCGGCACGCGCCTGGGCGACGGCGCGTGGGTCGGCGTCCACACCGTCGACGTCGAACCCGCGCGTGGCAAGGTAGATCGCGTGCCGGCCCTCGCCCATCGCCACGTCCAGCGCAAGCCCCTTGGGCAGCAGATCGAAGTGCTCGACGAGGAACGAGGAGGGTGCGATCGGGTGCGCGGGGTGGCCGTCCGCCTCGCGTCCGCGCTCGACGGGTCCGGGCCACGCATCGAGCCCGCCGTCGATGTTGTACAGCGGCGCGAGCTCGTGCTCGGCGAGGAGCCGGCAGGCCGAGACGCTGCGCACGCCCTGCTCGCAGATGACCGCGATCGGGCGCCCGCCGTTCGGCAGCTCCTGCACCCGCCCCTCGAGCTCGTGCAGCGGAATCAGCGCGGAACCAGGGATGTGCCGCTCGTCGTATTCGGTCGCCGTGCGCACGTCCAGCAGGTACATCGGTGTGCCGAGAGCGAGCATGCGGTAAAGGTCTTCCCCGCCGATCGTCTCGAACCGCTCCCGCGTCGTCAACGTGCCCCCCTACGCAACGGCGCAATATAGCGCCTGCGCACGGCGTTTCCCAGCCGAGCGGCCCGCCGAGCGGGCGGGCTCACACGCTGCCGGGAAATGGGCAGTCCGGACGCAGCACACAGGTATCGCATGCGGGACGCCGCGCGGCGCACACGCGCCGCCCGTGCCAGATCAGCGCGTGCGAAAGGAAGGTCCACTGCGATTCGGGCAGCAGGCGCCCCAGGTCCGTCTCGATCTTCACCGGATCCGGTTCTCGCGTCAGGGCGAGACGGTTGGCGACACGGGTCACGTGCGTATCGACGGCGATCGCCGGTTGGCCGAACCAGGTGCCGAGCACGACGTTGGCGGTCTTGCGGCCGACACCCGGGAGCTGCACGAGGTCTTCCATGCGATCCGGAACCTGGCCGCCGTGACGCTCGACGAGCGCTCGGCCGAGTCCGACCAGCGCGCGGGATTTGTTGCGGAAGAAGCCGGTCGGTCGAACGTACTCTTCGACCTCGCGCTCGTCGGCTCGCGCCAGCGCCGCTGCATCCGGGAACCGACTGAACAGGGCCGGGGTCACCTGATTGACCCGCTCGTCCGTGCACTGCGCGGACAGGATCGTCGCCACGAGCAGCTCGAGCGTGTTCGTGTGGTGGAGGGCGCACTCGGCATCGGGGTAGGCGCGCCGCAGAGCGGCGACGATGCGCCGCGCGCGCACGGCGGTGTCGGCCGGCGCTTCCCGGCGCAACGCGTTCGACGGTGGTCTCGATCGGGACACCCGACGCTGTGCCACGCGGCTCCTCCGAACGCTACGGACGAACGATGGTGTACCGCAGGTACAGCTCATCGTCGATCCGGCGCACGTCGGTGAGGCGCAGGGCGCGCCGCCCGGCCATCGCGAACCCCGCACCCTCGAGCAGCGTCGGCGCGTCTCGTCCGCCGAGGAGCCATGGCGCGACGGTCACGTGCAGCTCGTCCACCAGGTCGTCGTGGACAAGAGCCCAGTTCGTCTCGCCCCCACCCTCGACGAGCAGGCGCTCCACCCCTTGCTCACGCAGCCGGCGCAGGACGGTCGCGAGGTCGACCCTCCCCCGGCCGTCGCGCCAGACCTCCGCGAGCTCGCCGAGCGCGGCGATGCGATCGGGCGGGGCGTCTTCGACGGTGGCCACGATCCGCCGACCGCCGTGCGCTCGGTCGAAGAATCGCGAGCCCGTTCCGAGGTCCAGCCGGGCGGTCACGACCACGCGGTCGAGCCCGTCGGGCTTGCCGAGCCTGCGCCGGTGCGCGCGCATCTCCTCCGATCGCACGTGGAGCAGCGGATCGTCGGCGCGCAGCGTGCCGGCGCCGACCAGGATCGCGTCGGCCTCCGCACGCAACCGGTCCATGTGATCCCGATCGTGGCGCGAGGTCAGCTCGGGGTACTCCCGCCGCGCCGACGTGATCTTGCCGTCGGCGCTCATCGCCATGTTGACGTAGACGAACGGGCGCATCAGGCGCGGTAGGTCGAAACGGTCACACCGTCGCGGATCGGGAGCAGCACGGTGTCGAACTCGTCCGACTCGTGGAGCAGCCGCGTCAGCTCTTGGACTCCGCGGGTCGACGGATCGGCGGCGTTCGGCTCGAGCACGGTCCCGAACCAGAGCATGTTGTCCGACACGAGCAATCCACCGGGGCGGAGCGCCGCGGAGGCGCGATCGAACACGCGGGGGTAGTCCTCCTTGTCGATGTCGTTGAACACGAGGTCGAACTGGCCCCCGATGCTCTCGATCGTCTCGAGCGCGTCCCCGACGTGGATGCGCACCCGATCGTCGAGCCGGCCCCGACGCAGGTAGTCCTGGGCCTGGGCCGCCTGTTCGGCGCTGTGCTCGGTGAGCACGACCTCGCCGCCGGGTCCGACGCCGCGCGCGAGCCAGTACGCGCTGTAGCCGAAGCCCGATCCGAGCTCGATCACGCGACGGGCACGGATCGCACGGCACAACAGCTGGAGGAGTCGCCCGACGACCGGTCCGACGATCGGGAACCCGCGCTCGGCGGCCACGAGCTCCATCTCGCGCAGGATCGGGTCCTGCGGGCTCGCGAGGTCGCGGAGATACCGATCGACGGCGGGATCGACGATGTCCACACGACCTCCCGGGCGCAGGCGCCGGCCCCCTCCCGGTGCGCAAGCGTCGCCGCGCGGCTATCGTAACGCAGCGATCGACCGGGCGGGAGGGGGCACGTGAGCGAGCCGTCGTTGACCGGACTTCCCACGCGGGACGAAGCCTGGACCTTGCTCAACGAGTACACGACGAAGCCGGGGCTCGTCACGCACGCGCTGGCGGTCGAGGCGGTGCTGCGCGCGTACGCGCGCCGGCTCGGCGGCGACGTGGAGGCGTGGGGGCTCGTCGGCCTGCTCCACGACTTCGACTACGAGCGCTGGCCGACGCCGCAGGACCACCCGTTTCGCGGTGCGGAGATCCTCGAGGCACGCGGGTACCCCGAGTGGTTCCGCCGCGCGATCCTGTCGCACGCGAACTACTCCGGCGTATCCCGCGAGGCCCCGCTCGAGCACGCGCTGTTCGCCTGCGATGAGTTGTGCGGGTTCCTCGTGGCGTGCGCCCTCGTGACGCAGGACCGCACGCTCGGATCGGTGCGCGTCGAATCGGTGCGCAAGAAGCTCAAGTCGAAGGGGTTCGCGGCCAGTGTATCCCGCGAAGACATCGCGAGCGGCGCGAGCGCGCTGGGCGTCGACCTCGACGAGCACATCGGCTTTGTCCTCGACGCGATGCGCGCCGCGACGCTGTAGGTCGCCCGGGCGCGTGGGTCGGGATTCCCGTGCCGGGTGGCGTCCACCCACCATCGGAGATCTGGTATAAAGGCGGAGCGACCGGCGCCGGAACGACGCCGGGACGTGGAGGCGCCCCGATGCTCCTCGATCACCCTCACGTCGCGCTGGCGCGGACACTGTGGACCGCGGTTGCCGACGGCGATGCCGCGGTGATCCGCCTCCTGGTCTCCGACGACGTGGTCTGGCGCTCGGTCGGGAACAATCCGCGGGCCGGCGAATACCGGGGGCCGGCCGGCGTCCTCGACTACCTGGCCAGCGCCGGGGAGTCGGTCGACCGGCTCCAGTCGACGCTCGAGGCGATCTACGTCGGTGAGGACGGGGCGATCGTCTGGTACCACGTCGACGCCCGCCGGGGCCGGAAGAGCCTGTCGACGGATTTCGTGCTCCGGCTGCGCGTGCGGGAGAGCCGGGTGATCGAGGCGCTGGTGGTTCCGGTCGACCAGCGCAAGAACGACGCGTTCTGGAAGTGATGCTGCCCGGACGACCCCGCACCGCGCCGAAGCTGCCGCGGCCGCCGCCGGGCTCAGAGATCCAGCTCGCGCAGACGTCGATACATCGTCGCCCGCGAGATCCCGAGCAAGCGCGCGGCGTGCGAGCGATTGCCTCCGGCGGCGCGTAGCGCCTCGGCGATCAACCGGCGCTCGCTCTCCTCGAGCGGCTCCGGGCCGTCGCCGACGATGGGCGTCGGGGACCGGGCCGCGCGCAACGCCGGGTCGCGGTCGAGGGCGTCCGCGCCGATCGGTCCGTCGCCGGCCAGCACCACGACGCGGGACAGAACGTTCGACAGCTCGCGGACGTTGCCCGGCCAGCCGTGGCGTTCGAGCCGATCGAGCGCCCCGGGCAGGATCTGCGGTGCCGCGCGCCCGCGCTCGCGCGCCATCCGGTCGAGGAAGTACGACACGAGCCGGCGCACGTCCCCGGGCCGGTCGCGCAACGGCGGCAGGTGGACGGCCAGGACCTGGAGGCGATACAGGAGGTCCGAACGGAACGTACCGGCCCGCGTCGAGCGCTCGAGGTCACGGTGCGTCGCTGCCAGGACGCGCACGTCGACTCTCCGCGTCTTCTCGCTCCCGACCCGGCGGACCTCGCCCGTTTCGAGAACGCGCAGCAGCTGTGCCTGCATTCGGGGGGACATGTCTCCGACCTCGTCGAGGAGGAGCGTTCCACCGTCGGCCTGCTCGAACAGCCCCGCGCGGTCGCGATCCGCTCCTGTGAATGCCCCCCGCACGTGACCGAACAACTCGCTCTCGAGGAGCGTCTCGGGCAGTGCCGCGCAGTTCTCGGACACGAACGGCTCGTTCCGCCGCGCCCCATGGAAGTGGATCGCCCGCGCCACGAGCTCCTTGCCCGTTCCGCTCTCGCCCGTGATCAGCACCGGGAGGTCGCTTCCGGCCACGACGCGGACCCGATCGAGCACCGAGCGCATCGGCTCCGAGTCGCCGACGAGAGCTGCGAGGCCTTCGCGGTCCGTGGCGGCGGCGCGTAGCTCGCGGTTCTCCTCGACGAGAGACGTCCGGTCGCGCGCGTTCACGAGAGCGAGCGCGGCGTGGTCGGCGAACGCCTCGAGGAATCGCAGATCATCGGCGTCGAACCGGCCTCGCTCGCCGCGATGGTCGACGTACACCGTGCCGACGAGCGAGCCGCGCGATCGCAGGGGCACGCACATCAGCGAACGGATGCCGTACAGGCTCACGCTCCGCAGGTCGGCGAAGCGCTCGTCGCCGAGAGCGTCGAACGCGAGCAGCGAGCGACCGCCAGCCGCCTCGGCTACGGCACCGCGGCTGAACGTCTCGGCATCGGCCAAGGTCTCGCGCTCCAGGTTGCGGGCGACGCGGATGCGCACCGAGCCGTCATCGGCGAGAAGCAGGATCAGCCCTCGCTCGGCCCGCACGACGGCGAGCGCCATGTCGAGGATCGCGGGCAACAGGACGTCCGGGTCGGTCTCGGCGTTGACGCGCCGGATCATCTCGTAGAGTGCGACCAGGCGCCGGTCGGCCGTCGCCGCGACCACGGGGATCTCGTGCAATCCGGAGAACCGCGGGTGGTCGGCGAAGCCGCGTCGAAGCTCGGGGTCGGCGATCCTCGCGGCGGCTTCGGCGAGCCGCTCGAGCCCCGATCGCCGGGCGGCGTCGGCGCGATCGGGCTCGGCCGAGCAGGCCCGGCACACGATGGCCCACGCCTCGGCGGCCTCACCCGGTGCATCGAGGCTGTCCGCGATCGCCGCCGCCGCCCGAGCGAGGCGCTCGGCCGCCGCCCGCTCTTCGCATCGCAGCGCCGAGCAGGCCTCGACGAGCTTCTCGCGGAGCGGAGTCGGCGCCGAGGTCGCGCCTCGCTCCGTCGACGCTCCATCCTCGACATCTGCGAAGCGGATCTCGGTGGCGAGCTGCCGCAGCTCTGCCGCGACGTCGGGTTCGCGCAGGTCCTCGAGCGTGGCATCGATCGTCGCCGTCGCCTCGATCGACCGTCCCGCGAGGGCGAGCACCCGAGCGCGCACGCACGCCGCAGCGGCCCGGAGCCGCGGGTCGTCCGCGGCGCGCGCGAAGTCGTCGACGGCCTCGGCCTCGCCGAGCGCCGAATCGAGCCGACCCTCGGAGAGCCGTCGTGCGGCGCGGTGCGCGCGCACGCACGCCTCGAGGCGCCGATCCCCCGTGCGCCGGGCCCGTGCCAGCGTGTCTTCGAGATGCGCGGAGTCGTGCGAATCGAGCGACACGCTGCCGAGCGCGTCGCGCGCGCGCTCCCGCTCGGCGCGGGCTGCGGCGCGGATCCGGAGATCTTGCGTCGAGCAGGCTGCCCCGCCGAACGCTCGGGCCGCGGCCGCGAGACGCCCCGCTCTTCGCATCGCAGCGCCGTGCTCCATTCGCAACTCGGCACGAAGGGGATCCCGGCGCGGGATCGCGAGGAGAGCGTGTCGCAGCTCGCTCGCGGCGCGAGTCGGCTGACCCCGCTCGAGGTGCGCGGCCGCCCGCTCGCGGGCGATCGCGGGGTCGATCTTTCGGGCGTCGCCCGCCCCCGCGGCACCCCCGGCCGCAAGGGATGCGGCCGCGTCGTAGCGGCCACGGGCTCGCTCGAGGAGCCGTCCGATCCGCCCGTCCGTCGGACGGTCGACGGCGCCGGCTCGGGCGACGAGAGCGCGTACGATCTCGCGATCGAGCGGGCGGAGCCGCACGACCCGCACGTCGGGCCACGCTGCGTTGCCGAGCCGCTCCGGTCCAACCACGGCGAGGATCCGTGCCGGGCCATCCGCAGCCGCACGCGCGGATCGAGCGAGCCGCACGGCATCGTCCACGTCAGAGGCGTCATCGAGCGACAGGAGAGTCGATCGCGCGTGCGCAAGGCCCCACGTGGCTCCCGGGTCGTCCCGTTCGCGCGGGATCGCTCCCGAGCCGAGGACGGTCCAACCCGCCGCACGCGCGCGAGCCTCGACCCAGCGCACGACGCGCTCCAAGCCCGACCCACCGGCTCCGGCGCAGAGAATCAGCCGCGGACCGTCGACCCGCTCGATCAGCCGCCACACATCCTCGCACTCGCGATCGCGACCCGGTGGCCGTCCCGATGCGATCCGCGCCACCCGTCCGGCCACGGTTTCGAGCGGAATCTCACGGCCGACCGCCTCGGCGAGCCGGGCGATCGCCTCGGCCGTCGACGCCGGCCGCCCCGCCGGGTCGACGTCGAGCAGCCCGTCGATCCAGTCCGCGAAAGCCTGCGGAGCCCCGGCCGGGGCCTGCGGGCGGGACCGGCGTCCCTCGCGAATGGACTTCGCCGCGCGGGTGAGGTCGTCGGCGACGCGAACGTGTAGCTTGCCGTGGAGCGCGTGGAACAGCACCGCGCCCAGCGCGTAGAGATCGGCGCGCCGATCGGCCGCTGGGCCGTCGAGCGCCTCGGGAGCGACGAATGCGATCGTGCGCGGGTCGCGCGCGAGATCGACCGCCCCGCTGCCCGGCCCGCCGAGGACGAGGCGAGTGACGGGGCCGCCCGTCGCGGAGACGACGAGCCGCGAGGGCACGATCGCCCCGTGGACGAGACCCAGGTCGTGGAACAGCCCCAGCGCGCGGAGTGCCTCTGCGGCGAGATCGGGAAGACAGGCGGGCCCCTCGCGCTCGACGGTCGCGCGAAGCTCGGCCCCGGAAACGTGCTCCCGCGCGATCCACGCGCCGCCCGTCGCCGAATCGAAGCCTGCCTCCTGGACCACCGACAGATTCGGGTGGCGGATCGTCGCGAGCGAGGCCCGCTGCGCCGGATCGACCCCACCCGACTCCGCGCTCGCGGTCTCCAGCACGAGTCGGAAGCCCGGGCGATCCAGGGGCTCGACGATCGACGTCCCGGGAGCGACCGGCTCGATCGCGCGGAAACGGCCGAAAACCGGCTCCTCGGCAGGCATGGCTAGAATATACACACGCGAGGAGGAGCCATGGCCGTCCGACGCAAGCTGAACGACGATGAGATCCGCACCCGACTCGGCGAGATTCCCGGGTGGTGCTTTGGCAACGGCCGGTTGCGCCGCGAATTCCGCTTCACCGACTTCAACGCCGCATTCGGCTTCCTGACCCGCGTCGCGCTCGTCGCCGAGCGGATGGACCACCACCCGGAATGGTCGAACGTGTACAACCGCGTGACGATCGAGCTCGCGACACATGACGTGGGTGGATTGACGGAGCTCGACTTCGAGCTGGCGAGCGCGATCTCACGGATCCATGGCTGATTCGTCCGGGGGCACCGTCGACCTCGTCGTGTTCGACTGTGACGGCGTGCTCGTCGATAGCGAGCCGATCGCCGTTCCGATTCTCGGGGCGGCGCTGCGAACCCTGGGGCTCGTGATGACGGACGCCGAGGTGCACCGGACGTTCGTCGGCTTCACGTCCGGTCGCTGCATCGAGATCGCCGAGGAGCGGCTCGGGCGCGCCCTCCCGGCGGATTTCGCCGAGCGCGTGCAGGTGCGCACGTTCAAGGCGTTCTGTGCCGGGCTGCGAGCGATGCCGGGCATCGTCGAAACGCTCGACCGACTTCCGGTCCCTTACTGCGTCGCGTCGAGCGGCGATCCGGGCAAGATGCGGCTCACGCTCGGTCTCACGGGGCTCCTTGACCGGTTTCGTGACCGGATGTTCAGCGCGAGCGAGGTGGCGCGCGGTAAGCCCTCACCCGACCTGTTCCTCCATGCGGCCGAGCGCTCGGGCGCACGGCCCGACCGCACGGTGGTCGTCGAGGACAGCCTACCCGGCGTGATTGCCGCCGCAGCCGCCGGGATGCGGGTCCAGGGCTACTGTCCGACGGGGGAGGGCGCGGAGCTCGTGGCCGCGGGGGCGATCCTGTTTCGCGATCTGCGGGAGCTGCCGGAGCGACTCGTCGAGGTTCAGGAGGGATCGTGAGCCGAAAGCGCTTGTTCCTCGTCGACGTGTTCGCCGAGCGCCGCTACGCGGGGAATCCGCTCGCCGTCGTCACAGGGGCCGCCCAGCTCCGCAGCGAGCACATGCAGGCGATCGCTCGTGAGATGAACTTTTCCGAGACGTCGTTCGTGCTCCACGACGAGCCGCGTGCCGGCGCGTTCGACGTTCGCATCTTCACCCCGCGAGAGGAGGTGCCGTTCGCTGGCCACCCGACCCTCGGCACGGCGTTTGTCATCCGCGACGAGATCGCTGGCGCCTCGTGCGAGCGGCTGACGCTGCGACTCGGAGTCGGGGAGATCCCGGTCGCGTTCGAGCCCGCCCCGGGCGGTGGCGAGGTCGTGTGGCTGCGGTCGCCTCCGCCGACGTTCGGCGCGACGGCGCGCCGCGAGGTGCTCGCCGGCGTGCTCGGGCTCGAGACGGCAGACGTCGATGCGGTCCACCCGGTCCAGCACGTGTCGATGGGGCTGCCGTTCTGGATCGTGCCGCTCGCGAGTCTCGCGGCGGCCCGGCGCTGCCGGGTGAACCGCGACGCGTACGACGCGTTCGTCAAGAACGAGGAGGCCAAGGGGATCTTCGTGTTCGCTCGCGAGACCGAGGACCCGGCGAACGGGATCCACGCACGGATGTTCGCCGACTGGTACGGCGTGCCCGAGGATCCGGCCACGGGGAGCGCCAACGCGTCCCTGGCGGCGTACCTCGTCGCGCATCGCGTGCTCGGTGGCGCCGAGGTGAGCGTTCGCGTCGAGCAGGGGATCGAGATGGGCCGACCATCGATTCTCGAGCTGCGCGCGCGCGAGGAGGGCGGTCGCTACGACGTGCGCGTCGGCGGCCGCGTTGTCCCGGTCGCCCGCGGCGAGCTCGCGGAGTGAAGGCAGCGCAGGGGCGGGAGCCCCACGAGGTCCGGAATCATGCCGGCGGCGTGGCCTCGTCCGTCCTCGTGCTCTCGGCGCGCTTGGCCTGGCACGCCACGCACGTCCCGCCCATCTCCAGGCGCACGACCTCCGGCTGGAATCCCGTCTCGTCGTGGACCCGTCGGCGCATCTCGGTCCAGATTCCGCCGCTCGGCTCCTCGACGGCGCCGCAGCGCATGCACACGAGATGGATGTGGAACACGGACGGCCGCACCTCGTAGAAGTGACGCTCGCCCGCGACGTGCATCAGGTCGAGCTCGTCGATGAGCCCGAGCCGCTTGAGCGTGTTGAGCGTCCGGTACACCGTCGCCCGGTGGATCCGGTGGTCCTTGCCGCGCGCCAGCTCGTACACCCGGTCGGCGTCGAGGTGCTCGGCTGCCGTGTCGAGGAGCTCGGCCAGGAGTCGCCTCTGGGCGGTCACGCGCAGGCCGCGCGCGCGCATGCGCTCGAGCAGGCTGTCGGACCGCGCGTTCGCGTGCGGCGAGGGCATGGAGCATCTCCGTCGCGAGCGCAGGAACTATAGCGAGCCTCGCGACGGACCGTCAAACCGCGCGTCCCGCCGAACGCTCGCATCACCGCCGAAAGCGTGGAGGCCCCTCGACATCGACCAGCACGCGACGACGTGCGAGCGTGCGCAGGCGGGCGACGACGTCGTCCGCGGACGGCAGGTCCGTGGGGTCGAACACGACGACCCGGTCGTGGGTCGAGAGCCAACGCGCGACGATCTCGGCGTCGAGGTCGAGGCCGCCCGCATCCGGGCGCTCTCCGAAGAACCGCTCCTCGAGGACCCCGCGGATGCGCGCGAGCCCGCCGCCGCGCCGTCCGACCGCGACGCGCGCGACGAGACGCGCGTTGCGGACGAGGTACACCCGCAGGGCCGACGGCTCCTCGGCCGGCTCGACGATCGCGAGCGAGCGCAGGCTCAAGCGCCGTCCGCGCCAATGCACTTCGCGCTGGACGTTCGCGGACGGGCGGTCACGCCGGATCCGCGCCGCCTCGCGGAGCATCGCTTCGAGGTCCGAGCCCAGAGGCTCGTATTCGATGCGCCACAGCTTGTCGAGCAGGCGTCGCACGCGCGCGGACGGGCGCGCGTGGAAGTACGACGCCAGGCGGCGCGCAAGGTCCTTCGACCGACCGACGTACAGCAGTCCGCCCTCGGCGTCGTAGAAGCGGTAGGTCCCCGGGGTGTGCGGTACGCGACGCAGGAACTCCTCGTCGAACGCGAACCGGGTGGCGTCGAGGGCGCTTCGATCCATCGACTCGTCGCGCAGGCGTAGCGCGGCGAGGGGCTCGCCTCGCCGCCGCAGGCCGGAGAGCGCGGCGTCGAGGGCCGCCGCGACGTCGAGTGGGTTCGCGGTATCGCGCCAACGCACTTGGAGCCGCCCGAGCAGCGAACCGAGATCGTGGGTCGCGCGAAGTCCGAGGCGACCGCGCCCGAGCTCGCGCAGCGATACGGGCGCGACGAGCGGGACGTCGAGCCATCGCTCGAGCATCCGGAGCGCGCCCGGCGGGTCGTGGACGACGAGGACCGCGCTGTCGAGGAGCTGCACGAGTGCGCCCCGCAGCTGCTCGTTCCCCGGGCCGTCGACCTCGCCGGCGCACGTGGCGACGACGCGCGCTCCGCGGAGCCGCGCCGCCGAGACCGTGCGCAGCCGCCGCCGTCCCCTGTTGGCCGCCGAGCGCTCGACGGTGACGGCGAGAAGCACGCGGTCGGGGTCGGGCTCCCGCCGCTCTCGTTCCGCGGTCGGGCCGGCCCCAGCCAGGTCCCAGACACCGTCGAAGTAGAGCAAACGACGGTCGCCGCAGAACGCCGACTCGAGCACGAGCCGCGCTGTCCGTTCGTCCGCGGCGCGTGTCGCCAGCACCTCGCGAGCGAGGTCGACGCTGCCGAGCCTCGAGCCCCGGCTCCGCAGGAGCCGGACCGCGCGCTCGGCGGCGAGCGAAGAGGGGCCGGCTCTGACGGTCACGCGCCTTCCTCGTCGCTCGACGATGCGGCGATCGGTCGAATGCCGCTCGCCTCGAGGTAGCCGCGACCGTGAAGCGCCGCGTACTCGGCGCACTCACGGATCTTTCGCAGGAGCGTTGCGCAGCTCGGTCCCTCGCCGCAGCGCGTGGCGACGCGGATGATCTTCACCCCCTCGGTCTGCAGGAAGTCGAGCAGGCGCGATACCTCGCCCGGCGGCACGAACGCTCCGACGTCGCGCCCATCCCGCAGCTCGGTCGAGAACCCGTCGCCGAGGCCGGGTACCGCGTCGATCCCCCGCGCGAACAGGCGGCGGGCCGGCACGAGCACGTCGGGGGCCGGCACGTCGGCCGCGCGACACACGGTCTCGATCCCGTCGACGTTCCGGGCGATCCAGAACGGGTGGGCGCGGGCGTGGAGCTCGACCGCGCGCCACGGCAGCTCGCGCCCGGCGACGTCGCTCGCGCGCACGCGCTGGCCCGTCGCGGGCCCCCAGTTCTCGTCCGAGCGCGCGGCCTGGGACAGCGAGTGCACGGCCTTGAGCAGGTCGAGCAGCTCCGCGCGATAGGCCATGTCGGCGGACGGGGGCTCGATCTCCGGCAGCTCGAGCTCGTGGGGCAGCGTTGGCTCGACCTTGACCAGCTGCTCGAGCAAGAGCGCCTCGACCGCCGCCGTCCCGTCTGCTCTACGGAACTCCTCGACGAGACCGGCGACGCGATCCGAAGAGCCCTCCGTGACGAGGAACGGGCGGCCGTGGAGGTGCAGATCGGG
>Ga0247727_10002662_pt1 | contig 40473 bp, 30 predicted proteins | sample WisWelCaveWW1625_FD_202498 | JGI IMG/M metagenome (GOLD analysis project Ga0247727, IMG submission 202498) | Biofilm microbial communities from Wishing Well Cave, Virginia, United States - WW16-25 | ecosystem: Environmental > Aquatic > Deep subsurface > Groundwater > Cave microbial mat | place... | reverse complement strand
GGTTTTGGCCGTCGCCTGGGCATTGTGGGTGCTTATTGGTCTTCCACTGTCGTTCGATTAATCCTAATGGTGTGATCGAAACACTTGCAAACTAAGGAGACATGCCGAACAAGAGGATGAACCTGACTGATATTCCGCTGCGCTCCATACCAGTAGGTTATCCTTACCGTTCTGCTCAATCCCGGCGATTCGAAGATGGCGAAGTATTTTTTCGTTACGGTATGGGCGTGCCGGTGCTCGTGCGCTTTACCGACGAAGCCGAAGGCCGTAAACGCGGCGCGTGGTTTGGCCATGAGCCGGTCGAAAAAATAAAGCTGGCCGGCCATGACGGCGAAAAATTTATTTACTGTACTTCGCAAGATTCTTCTGTAATGACTGGCTAAAATTTATATGCCCGCAAACCATGACAATTTTATTGGCCTAACTCATGCGCACGGAAGGCTTTTTACACCGGGTTCAGTCTTCTGGCGCGTGAATCGCGAAACACTGGTGGGCTTGGGCGGCGGCCGCGCGCTGTTGCTGGAGCTGGCGCATCCGCTAATCGCCGCCGGCGTTGCCGAGCACAGTCAGTTTAAAAAAAATCCTTTGCAGCGTTTATATCGCACCGCACAGGTGATGAACCATCTCATCTTCGCCAATCCCAAGCAGGCGCAGAAGGCTTTGCGGCATTTCCAGCAATGCCATCAAACTGTGCGCGGCGTTTTACCTCACGATGAGGGCACTTTTCGCGCCGGTATGAAATACTCTGCGCAGAATCCCGGCCTGAAATTTTGGGTGCTCGCAACGTTGATTGATTCTGCATTATTGGCCTATGAACGATTTGTCGCCCCGCTTTCCATGCCAGAAAAACGCGCTTATTATCTTGACAGCCAAAAGCTGGCCGGTTTATTCGGCATTCCTTTCAGTTTCATTCCCGACAGTTATGATGAGTTCGAGGCTTACATGCAAAGCATGTTTGCCGGCGAAACGCTGCAGGCAGGCGAGACCGCGCGCGCTTTGTTGCAAGCGCTGCTGACGCGGCGCGGCTTGCGCAAGGTGGCTGAATTGATGTATTATTGCGGACTAGGAATGCTGCCGAAAAAATTGCGCGAGTCTTATGGTGTTTCTTGGAGCGACCATCAGAATCACAAGCTGGAAAAAATATCGGCGCTTTGCCGGCGCACGCGCGGGTTATTGCCGGATTTGATTTGCATCAACCCGCGCGCCTGGCTGGCGGAATGCCAACTCCGAAATCAATCTCCGCCGCCGGCGTCTTTTCACACGAGTGGAAATGGCCGGCCTCAACCGCATAAAATTCCAGCTTTGCATGAGTGGCGCAGCAATGAATAAAACCACTCACAGAATTTTGAAAGGACTCTGCTATTGCTTCGCAATATTGTTCTGTGTTTTCATCCTCGGCTGGCAGATATTCATTTATCAAACCGAAAAGATCGATCTGGCCGCGCTTCCAGTTCTCCCCACCTGCGTCTCTACTATTGATTCTGTCTATCTTAATCAAATCAATCGATCCCGCAACATTGCTCAATCTTTGATGCAGCTCCGGCAAATTCCCGGGCTTACGATCGCAGTTTCGCACAACGGCAATTTGATTTGGTCGGAAGGATTTGGCTGGGCGGATACAGAACAAAAGATCACGGCCTGTCCAAAACATCAATTCCGCCTCGCCAGTGTTTCCAAATTGCTCACCGCAGCGGGAATGGCCAAGCTGGTCGAGCAACACCGATTGGATTTGGATGCGGATATCCGCGTTTATGTTCCGGAATTTCCGGATAAGGGCTCTCCAATCACGGCGCGACAATTGGCCGGCCATCAAAGTGGAATTAGACATTATCGGGATGATCAGGAAGCAGTTGAAACAAAACATTATCGCGGTGTGATCGCAAGCCTGGACAAATTCAAAGACGATTCGCTTCTGTTCAAGCCCGGCACGGCTTTTCATTATTCCTCTTATGGCTATGTATTATTGAGCGCCGTGATCGAAAGATCTGCTGGCAAGGATTTTCTTGTTTTCATGCAGGATGAAATCTTCACGCCTCTGCACATGTTTGCCACCGCAGCCGCCGATACAGCAGGTGCGTATGCTTATCAAACGAAGTTTTATGATAATGTCACTCCGTACTCTTGGGACGGCAGTATCGTGGAATCCCCATACGCCGATTTCAGCTACAAATGGGCGGGCGGCGGTTTTCTCTCCACCGTTGAAGATTTGGTCAAATTTGGCAACGCACATATTCCTGTTTTGCACGCGGGCTTCCTCAAAAATGAAACTCCGCAACTGCTTTTTGAGAAGGGAACAATGCCCGATTTTATTCCGGGAATCGGCTTGGGCTGGATGATCGCGCGAGATCCGTATTTGCGCAAAGTATGTTTGCATTTCGGCGCAGGCTCGGGCGCGACTTCTTTTCTCGCCATATATCCTGAAGAAAAACTGAGCCTCGCGATTTTGGCAAACTTGGGGCATGCAAAGTTTACCTATGAACACTTGATAGGCATCGCCAATCCATTTCTTGACGATTCTATAAAAGCCTATCTTATTTTATTCGACTTTTTAATCATATTGATCGCAAGCGCATTTATTTGGGGGAAGGTGAGAAAAAGATCCCAATCAAAATGAAATGTACGAATTTAGCCATCCAAACCGGAGTGTAATGCTTTAGCATTAGGAGGGGTCAAAAATCGCAAAACTAAAGTTTTGCACTCCGAAAACACGCAAACCGAAAAAATTCGGGGCAACGAAGAAAAGGTTATTTACGAAGTAATCATGAGAGTTTTGGCAACTTTCAGTGTCTTGATTAGTACTACAACGTTTAGTTGGCGTTGCCACCGGGGAATTTCATTCAGAAAGAATCTTTCCCTGCACCGGGCACAAGGCTCAAATTGGCGGGAGTGTTAGTGCTTGGGAAGATTCCTCTGAATGACAGTGCGTGGATTTTGGACGAAAAACCGAACTAAACGTTGCAGTATTAGTAACGCATATTTGCAATCAATCGAATTTTGAGCAGGGTTCTACGGGAGGGGAGATGGCCATTCTCTCTCTTGAGACAAAGCAGGATGAGCTGGTTACCTCGCTGCGTCGTGAACATCTTCTTCAAAGTTTCATCGGCAACCATCCGGCCTTTACCACGTTGGTCGAGAGGCTGAGAACTATTGCCGCCAAAAAGATCGCGGTGTTGTTGATTGGAGAGACCGGCACCGGCAAGGGGCGCTGCGCCGAATTTATTCACCAATATGGCGATCGGCATCATCATGCTTTCATTACCTATAATTGCGGCGCCGGCCCCGAGAGCTTGTTCGAAGATCAATTGTTCGGGCATGCCAGGGGAGCATTCACCAACGCCGATAAAGAACGCGCCGGCTTGATTGAAGAGTCGCATCGCGGCATCTTGTTTTTGGATGAAATCAACTCGCTGAATCCCTCGGCCCAGGTTAAGTTGAACCATTTTCTTGAAACCGGGTGCTTCCGCCGGATCGGTGAAACGCAATTGCGTTATTCCGACGTGCGCATCATCGCCGCGGCGAATAGCGATTTAAAAAAAGAAGCGCATGGCGGCCGCTTTCGGCAGGATTTATATTATCGCCTTGCCGAGTATGAGTTGTACCTGCCGCCGTTGCGCGCGCGCCGGGAAGACATCATTCCTTTGGCCAACTATTTTTTGGCAAAGAACGCTCATTTGGGGCGCGATGACAAAGCGCAATTTAGCGAAGAGACATTGCAAAGCCTTTTGGAATATGATTGGCCGGGCAATGTGCGCGAGCTGGAAAACTTCATTAAAAGAGCCATTATCGAATCACAAGAAGGCGCCCTCGACAAACCTCCCCTTTTTCCCGTTTCTTCCGGAATCAAAAGCAATGAACCTGATGCTTTGCAAGGCCTGACCTGGAAGAATGCCAAAAAAAGAGTCGTTGCCTCTTTCGAAAAACAATATCTCGAAAATTTGTTGCAGCGTTACCACGGCAAAGTCACGACGTGTGCCCGGCATGCCGGCATGCACTCGCCCGATTTTTGGAAGCTCTTGCGCAAATACCATATCGACGCTCATCATTTCCTGCCGAAACAAAGCTAAAAACTCCCACCGCAACGAAATACAAAATTCGATAGAAAAAATTCCACCTCTGTGATTTGAGTGTAGTCAAAAGTCTATTCGTCAAGCTTTTGATTTCTATTGCCCACCCGAAACCTCCCGTTGGCGCAAGTTTGCGCTAAAATCTGAATTAACTCTAACCTAACGCCAAAGGCCGAGACTGGAAAATTATCCAGTTTCCCTTTCCCGGCGCGAGGCGAACGAGTCATTTAATTGCTTGTTTCTTGGTTGTTCCACAGTTCTTTCACGTTTGGTCCCGGTTTTGCGTATTCGTCAAACATTCAATACTTAGGAGCGCCGATTAAATAACTTTCCCATTTGCATTGGGCTGTCATTCCCGCAGTCTTCAAGCGGGAATCCATTTTACGCCGTCTGGATGCCCGATTAAAGCGTTCGGGCATGACAGATCAAATGAGCAAGTTATTTAATCGGCATTCCTTAGTTGTTTGAATGAGGTTATGCTGTCAACTTCGACCATGGCATCATGAAGCAAGAGCAACAGTCGGCCGCGCGGGATATTTTGAAATATCTTCTCCAGCATCCCGAAGCGAAACATACGGCAGAGGGCATTGCCAGGTACTGGATTCTGCAACAACGTTTGGAAGAAAAGCTCGAGATTGTTCTCGCCGCGATGCAAGATCTCGTGCAGCAAGGTTTTATGGAAGAAGTGCACACGCCGGACGGCGGTAGCTATTATCGTTTGGCGCCCGGCAAAATGAATGACATCTCCGCCGCCATAACGGCACTGGAAAATTCTCTTAAAAATGATCTTGAAACTTGAATGCGAGGAGGCAATATGGCCGCTCTTGTAGTTCCCGGCGTCCGAGTCGAGACGCTCTTTGATGTTCTGCCGCCGCTGCCGGCGCCCTCAGGTATAATTGGCGCGGTGGGCGTGGTCGATCGGCCGCCGTCCAATGGCGGTTTGATCGCTGTTTCAAAAGTGACCGAGCTGCGGCAATTGCTTGGCCCCGGCTCACTCATCAGTATGCGCGAAGTCGTGCACGCGCTCTCCAATGGCGCCTCTGAAGCTGTGATTGCGCCGGTCTCGGGCGGTAGTCCCGCCTCTCTCAGTTTGTTGAATATTGATTCGAACGCCGCGGTGCTGCTCAAATGCCGATTCAATCGCAGTTGGGGCACGCGCTTGCATGCCGAAGTGAGAAACATTCTGGATGCGAACAACAATGTTGTTCGCGTCGCGTTGGATCTTTTGATTGACGGCAAATTGGAAGAGAACTTTACGGATTTGCGCGTCGCGCCGGGACAGCCCGATGATCTCTTCGACACCCTCAATCGTAGCTCACGCTTGGTGGTGGCGATCGACCCGGGCCATGCCGAGGCCATGCCGCAGGCGGATACCTATGTTTTCTCGGATATCGATACCGTCCGCGAGGTCAACAAAGACGGCAACGCGGCCGTCAAAGTCTTTCAGCTCCTTCCCCGGGAAGAGGTCAATCCGAACGGTTTACGCGTGCAAATCATTCTCAATGCGAGCAAGACTAAAATTCAAGTCAAAGTTTTTCGGGGCAGCGCGCTGCAAGAAGAATTTTCCGATTTGGTCATGAACCCGGATGATGACAAACACCTGCCCTTTGTTTTGCAAACCCAAAGCCAACTCGTGCAAGTGCGAGCGATAAGCTCTCTCGCTGCCAACAAACAGCTTCCGGTGGCGACCAATGGCCCCGTGCCGTTTATTGATGGCACTTCTCCCAGTGTTCAAAATTATCGCGATGCTGTTGATTTGCTGGTCGATGATCCGCGTATCGATTTGGTTTTCGCTTCGGTCGAGCCCAATCGTAATGCGAGCGAGGTTCATCAAATCCATCAAGCTTTGGTGGCGCATGCCGTGAAGATGGCGGACGATGGCGCGCCGCGCATTGCCTTCGGCTCGGTTACTCCGAATGAAGCGAAGGACCTCAATCAGATCAAGGATCATGCGGCAGCAATCAGAAATCGGCGCTTTGTCCTGATTGCCCCGCCGGGCGCGGAAGGTCTGGTTGCCGGCATGATCGGCCGGATGAATCCTCAGGAATCGCCGACGTTCAAAACCGTTCCGTTGCAGGGCCTCGCGCCGTCGAGTTTTCGTGAAAGTGAGTTGAACCGGCTTTTGGGCGCCACCATCAACCTGTTAGTTGTGCAAGAGCGCGCCGGCCGAGGCGTGGTGGTGTTGCGAGGATTGGATACGACCGGCGATCAAATTTCGGTGACGCGCGTGGCCGATCAAGCCATTCGCGAAACCAAAGCCATAGCCGAAGGATTTATTGGCCGGCTCAACTCGCAAGAGGCGCGAGTCGCGCTCAAGGAACAAATCGTGGCCACGTTCACGCGCATGGAACGCGCCGGCGCACTGGTGCCTTCCACCGATGGCAGCGACCCGGCTTTTACCGTGGACGTGTATTCCACGCAACAAGATTTTGCGCAAGGCATCGTGCGCATCGATATCGCGGTGCGGCCGGTGCGCGCCATCGATTTTATCTATGCGACCATTCGAGTGAAAATTTGAAATCCGTTATTTGTTTAGGAGGTCAACCGTGCCAACCATATTTGCCGCGAATGAAAGTACCGTGCTCGTCGATGGCCAGCCCGTAGAAGGCGTACGCGCCATCGAATATCGCAATCAGCAAGCGCGGGATAATGTGTATGCCCTGGGCAGCGCGGAGCGCATCGCGATGATTTCGGGCCCACAGTCCGTGCAGGGGCGATTGCGCATCGCTTCCACCCATCCGGGGCTCGATCAATTCCAGGGCGAAAAGCAATTCCAAATTATCGCCACGCTCAAACAGGGGGAGACACAGATGACGGTGTCCTTCGACGAATGCTTTTTATTGGAAAAGAGCTTTGAATTGGGCGTGGGCGCTGCCGGCGAAGCCGTGTATAGCTTCACGGCCACGCGCGTACGCGAAGTGCTTGGATAGGGAATATTTCCGTGCCAGTCATTCTTGACCCACATCGCGGTGAAGCGCTCCTCGCCGGAAGAAAAGTTCCTCTTCTCGTCGCCGGCAACAAAGGCGAGCTGCAAATTTTCGGATCCGATGGACCCGTGCTTCACCCGCTCACATTTGGCGAACGCATGCGCGCGGTACGGCAAGCTTGCGCCACGACCCAACCGCAAGATGTTCTTGCCGCAAGTATTCTGCACGCCGCGACGATTGCACCCGGGGCCGGCGATTACCTGGTGCTCGAAATCATCGCGCTCAAGCTCGCCGGCGGCGGCCTGTTTGCGCCGCCTTTGCATGAATGTGTGACGCTGGTCACGCAAGCCACGGGATGGACTCCGGCGCAACTGTATGAAGCGGAGGCGGTCGAAGTGGATCAACTGGCGGCGCAGCTCGACCGGCAAATGAATCACTCCGAATGGAATCAACTTTTAATCTTTAACCACGCCGAGGAAGATCTGCATGCCATTCGCGCTTCGCTGGCAGATTCTTTATTGCGGCGCGCGGAAGGTGACCCAGGCGAAAGCAATTTGAGCCAGGAGCAGGCTTCACCTCAATCAGGCTCTATTCACCCCGGTTATGATTGGTTAGCGCAAAAGTCATGGGAAAAGCAAAATCACTTGCGTGGAAATCATGCCGCAGCTTATCAGCCTCCTTCTTTTCAAAATGAAGAAGGGGAAAATACTTTCGTCACGGCACAAGCGCAGATCAACCCGGTTCACAGCGCGAGTGCGTTGCAGCCTTCAGGCTATGCGCGCTTTCCCTCCCGAAATGATACACCGGCAAAGCCGGCCGGGCACGCGATATTTGCCGAAGAGAGCCGGGCAAACACACCGGCGGCGCAGCAGTTTATGGAACAAGCGCTCGAGGCGACACGACATTCTGCCCGTCTTGATCCCGGCTTGCACAGAGACTTTTCTTCTCTGATGCCGCTTCGTTCTGCAAAGATGCTGGCGCCAAATTTCGATAGACACGCTGCGATCGCACCGCACCATGTCATCAAGGAAAACGAAGCTTCTTTCTTCATACCCGAAAATATGCCGCGTATTCATCAAGAAAAATTGGAAGACGCCGCGAGCACATCGCCTCGCTTCACAGAACCATCATTCCGAATGGCGCCGGAAGAAGCTTTCACAGAATGGGCGGAAACTTTGGCGGTTTGGTTGCATACAGAGGCAGATTTGCGAGGAGTAGAGCGATGAACGGCACGGAGAGTACGCGACCGATGCCACTGCTAGGCGATATTTCGCTGGCGTTTGTGCAACACATCGAGCACGGCCTTGACGCCGGTTTTGTGGGCACGCGTATTCCGGGTTTGTCGGGCGAGCTGCAACGTCGCACGGGCCGGCCTTCACATCAAATTTATTTATCCGGCTTGCTCATGGGCGAGGAAGCGGCCAGCCAGCTCGAGAAACTGCAAAGCGCTGCTGCCGCCGGAGAAGAGCTGACGTTCGCAGCCGATATTACGACCGCATTGGACTTGCAAAAAGTGGTGATCACTTCCTTTCGCGCGCTGGAAGACGCCGGCCAACCGCATCGCTTCTTCTACGAGCTCAAGCTCGTGGAAAGTCCGCCGCTGCCTCCGCCGGCGCAGATTTCCGGCTTTGGCGGCTTGGATGATTTTGGCTTGGGCGATCTGGGCTTCGATACCGACGTGCTCGGCGATCTGCAAGACCTCGCCGGGGAAGTTGCCGGCGCCGTCACCGACGCATTAGATGTGATTGATCAGCTTGGCGCGCTGGCGAATCTGGATGGGCTGGAGTTTGGCGGCATCTTGGAACCGATGCAAAACGTCGGCAATCAAGTCGGCAACATTGCCGCAAATTTCAAAAAAGCAGCGCAAAGTTTGACGGAGGCGTTTTCAGGATGAGCCTGGCACCCGCACTCAAATTGACTTTGGGAAATTTTTTATATGAATCCCAAGTCGCAAACATCATCAGCTATTCGGTCTTGCTGCCGGGTGTGAACTATGCGCGCACACTGCTGCCCGCAGAGGTTGAAATGAGCGCGGAGCTGGATGATGACGGTGTGCTCGAGCTGGACGGCGGTGAGGGCAGCGATAAAATTCTCACGGGCAAGATCAAGTCGATTCATCGCGGCTTGGTGCACACGGAAGTGATCGTCGCAGATGCGAGCGCGGAGCTCGGCAGCTATCGGCCGGCCGCCACTTACGAAAAGCAAAATGCGAAAGACGTGGTTAAAGCCCTGGCCTCCGAAGTCGAAGTTGGTGTCGATACCATCGACATCGACTTGCCGCTCGCGGCCTATGTCGCGCATCAACAACGCACGGCCGCAGAGCACATCGCTTATCTCGCCAAGCTCGCGGGAGGTTTTGGCCGCATTGGCAACGACGGCAAGCTGCGCGTCACGGAATTTCCCGAAGGCCAGCCTGAAGCCGCGTTGCGCTATGGCCGCGAGGTGATCACTTATGAAATCACGAATCACACCGGCAGCCGCGGGCGAGCCATGATGATTGGCAACGGCCCGGCCGGCAGCGCGGACGCGCCGAATGCGCTGCGGCATACCCTCGAAGTTTTGCCGAGCGATGCGCCCACACCGGGAATTGAGGCCGTGTGGAAAGCAACACCGCTCTTGCGCACGCCCGGCGCGGCGCTGAAAGCCTCGAATGGCGCGGCTGCGGAAAAGGCAATGTATCAGCAGCGCTTGCGCGCCAAATGCATTCTGCTGCCCAAGCTGCAACCCGGAATGGTGATGGAGGTGCAGGAGCTTCCCAATGAAATGGCGAGCGGCCCCTGGATGCTCGTGCAAGTGACGCATCATTTCAAAGCGCATCGGCCGGGCTTTACGATACTCGAAGGCGTTACCGCCGGCGCCGGTGAAGGTTCGTTGCTCGGCGCATTAGCTTCCGCCGCGGGAGGCTTGTTATGAGCGTCGCGCTTTATGATAGCATCACACGTATCGCGCGCCACGAAGCCAAGGTGCGCGCGCATGCCGGTGTCGGCCGTGTGGTGGATGTGTTTCCGGCAAATGGCGGCCAGCAAGATCATGCCGTTAGTGTGGAAATGCGCGACTCCAAGCTGGTACTGCCGCGCGTTCCCATTGCAGTCGATGCCATGGGTTTTGCCGCCATTCCTGCGATGGACGATCTCGTCGTTATTCTTTTTTTGGAAGGAGATTACAACGCGCCGATTGTGATGGGCCGGCTTTATCACCCCGATAAAAATCCTCCCAAACATGCCGAAGGCGAAATCGTATTGCGACTGCCTGCCGGCGAAGCCGAGCCCAAACTCAGTATGGAAATTTTGAGCGCAGAGCCGACGTATCGTCTGATCCTTCCCGGAGAAGTAAAACTGCAATTGATGAAAGACGAAATACAAATGGAAGTCGGCGCCATGCACGTGCATCTCACCGCTGCCGGAGGAGGCCGCGCTGAAATTGCGGCGGGCGGCTCCAAAATCACGCTTAAAAAAGACGGAGACATCACGATCTCCGCGCAAGGCAAACTGAATTTGGAAGCGACGGAAATTAAAATCGCCGGGCAAGCGAAGGTGGCGATTAGCGGCGCACAAGTGGAGATCAACTAATGGGCGTTCCTGCAGCAACCGCAAATCATATCGTGACCGCGGTGGACACACACATTGTGCTCGTGCCGACGCCGGGCGGGCCGGTGCCGACGCCGCTGCCGCATCCCTTCAACGGCATGGTCGATGGCGGTCTCATCGCTTCCGTCAAAATTAACGGTCAACCGGCGGCAGTAGTCGGCTCGACCGCAACGAATCAACCTGCGCATATTCCCACGCCGCCGGGCGTGAGCTTTCAACGCCCACCCGCGAATCGCGGCACAGTATTTATGGGCAGCGCCACGGTTCGCATCGGCGGCAAAGCCGCGGCGCGCAATGGCGATCCCGTTACCACCTGCAACGATCCTGCGGATGTGCCGGTGGGGAAAATTATCGCGGCAGGAACGGTGATGATTGGTTAAAAGCGGATAAGAAATTCCAAATCTCAAACAGCAAATTCCAAATAAGTCTCAAAGGTCCTTCTGAATGATAGGGTACATTAGGCCTGTCATTTCAGAAGGAATCTTGTGACGCGCTGGTACTGTGCTCGATGCTTCACAAGTTCCCTTCTGGATGACAATATTTTGTTGTCATTCAGAAGGAATCCTGTGAAGCATGAGCACAGCGCTCGATTCAGAGGACAACATCCATGCGTGTCATTCAAAAAGAATTTTATGGCGCACTAACAATTGTGCTCGTCCATCACAAGGTTCCTTCTGAATGACAAGATGGAGGGTTTTACGGATCAATCCCTGGTCAATCATGGCGAACTTCCTAGGCAAAGACCTGCACGTGATTGCGAACTTCGTTGCGCATGACGCGGCGCAAGTAGATCTCGTGCGCAAAGAGAAGCCGGTGCGCGCATTGTTCGGCGCCGGCGCGGCGAACGTTGCGGATTTCGGCGTGCTGGAAGGCCGCGAGAATTTGGCGCAAGCTTTAACCTTGCGCTTGCTCACGCCGCGCGGCGCGCTGGCGGCTTTAGGGCATGCGGAGTACGGCTCACGCTTGCAGGAATTGATCGGCGAGCGCAAAACCGAAGCGCTGCGCAACCTGTGCCGCGTCTTCGTGCTCGAAGTGGTGGCGCAAGAGCCGCGTGTGGAGAATCAAGCCGTAGTCTTGCGGTTCGACGTGGAATCAGAAACGCCGTCGTCGTTTGTGTTCATTCTGGAAGTGCAGCCGGTGGCCGGCGGCGATCCTTTAAGCTTGTCATTGGAGGTCGGTATATGAGTTTCATTCCCCGCACCTATGAAGAGATTGCGCGCGACCTCCTCACCACTTTGACGGGCGGCACGGTGCGCGAAATTTTGACGGTGAGCTTTGACGGCGAGGGCAATATCAAGCTGGACAAGCTGAAGAATCGCCCGGTGCGCAGAGTTTCTTTCGTCGAAGAAATTCGAGAAATCACTGTGGGTGCGGAGAAGAGGCAGAAACGCATACGCTATACTTCTGCCGACTTCGAGCTGGTTTCTTCCAACGAGGAGGGAGTGAAAGATTCGATACGCTTTCGCGACGCGCGCAATCGTCCGGCGATCGGCGCCACGCTCGTCGTCAATTACTATCCCGTGCAAACCGATCCTGTGCCGGTCAACGATCTCAACGTCGGCTCCGTGATTCGAACTTTGATGGAAACGTTTAGCCGCGAATTGGCGCTGACCGAGCTGAATCTCGAGTTTGTGTATAAATCAGCTTTTCTGGAGACGGCGGAAGGCAGTTCATTGGATCGCGTGGTTGCGTTGGTTGGCGTTAAACGTTTGCCGGCGGGCCATCCGGTGGTCAAAGTGCAATTCAAAAGAAGGCCGGAAACGCCGGGCCGGATCACGGTGCCGGTGAGCACGGCGCTCACCGATAGCGCCGGCAATCGCTATTTGACATTGAGCACGCTGGTGCTCGAGCCGAATGAAACGACGCGCGAAGTCCTGGCCGGAGGCGAAGGCCCGGGCACAAAAACCGTCGCCGTCGGCGAGTTGAATCGTCTCGAATTGTTGATTGCGGGCATCTCCGAAGTGAGCAATCCGCAACCGGCGCGGCAATTGTCCGCGCCGGAAACCGATGACGAACTGCGGCAACGCGCCCGCGGGGCCATGCACGGCGTCATTCGTGCTACATTGAATGCGCTGCATTTCGGTTTGCTTTCGATCCCCGGCGTGAAAAACGTGACCATTACAGAATTTCCCAACGAGGTGGCGGGTGAGCTTCGCGTCGAAGTTGCCTACAACGAAGATACGCCGGAAGTGCGCGCGCAGGTCAATCAAAAAATTCGCGAGCTCAAGCCGGCCGGCATCCGTGTGATTCAAAGCGACGCGGGCAAAAGAACGCTCAAAGTGCAAGTGGAGCTGACGCTCGCGGGCACGGGTTTGCCCGAAAGCGAAATCGTTCCGCTGAAAAAACAGATTGAAGATAAAATCTCCAAGCATCTTACCGATATTCCGCCCGGCGGCACGGTCCGGCGCGCGCAGCTTTCTACGCTGGTGTTGGAAGACAAACGTCTCGTCGACGTGCGCGTGCTTTTGATCCCCGCCGGACAAAGCGCAGTGGAAAATTTGACGCTCAACAGCGGCGAAGTGATTGAGGTGCTGAAGCCGTTCGAATTTCCGCTCATCGCGCCGGAACAATTGCCCGGGCCCGTGGCGCGCAAAGCGAAAGTCGGCGCATTTCTGCCGTTGCATTTGGTTGTCGGCATAACCGAAGCTGACGTCGAGACTGCCCTCAATCTTGCGCTCACGAGCTTTTTGAGCACGCGCCGCATTGACGCGCCGCTTACGGTCGATGCCATGGTCGCGGCCACTCGCGATGACACGCGCTATGCTCTGATTCGCGATGAAGCGCTTCTCACCGTGGAAGTCGGCGACACGTTTTTGCAATTGTCCGACGGCTTGGGCGAATATCGGTTGGTAGAAAATGAAACATTGGAGAAGGATCAAGTCAATATCGAAGTGCGTGAAGGCGGTGTTTAGTGCCTTTTTCCCAATTGAGAGTTTGTTCGCCAAGTAATACAGGTCTGTCATCCTGTAAGGAACTTTTTAAGCATTGAGCACGGTGTTTAGGAGCGCCGATTAAATAACTTTCCCATTTGCGTCAGGCTGTCATTCCCGCAGATTTAAGCGGGAATCTATTTTACGCCGTCTGGATGCCCGATTAAAGCGCTCGGGCATGACAGATCAAATGAGCAAGTTATTTAATCAGTATTCCTTAAAAAGATTCTTACAGAATGACAACCCTCACGGGAGTTTCTGAGAAGTGCTCCAGCAAAACTATGGCTCATATCGATGACATGATCTTCCGCCTGCCGCAGCTTTATCGCGAAGGCGAATTGGTGCGCGAGCTGCTTGCATTGCCCGGACTGCAAATCGAAATTCTCGACGAGCTGGGCCGCGAGGTGCAGCGCGAACATTGGTTTGATTCTGCGGTGGAGTTGAAAAATGCCGCAGCGCTGGCCGCGGTTTTGGATATTCCGCCGGAAGATTGGCAGGGCTTGCAAGAATATCGCGCCTGGGTGCATGCGCTGCGCAATGCCTGGTTGCGCGACGGCGCCGCCACGCTGGCCGGCTTGCAAGCTTTTGTTGCAGAATATGTTCGACTTTATCAAGAAGCGGTCGAGATTCAGACGATCAGAACACCTCTCACTTTGTGGAGCGAAACTTTCAAAAGAACGGAGGCCTCGTTCGTAGAAAATCCGCCGCAGCGAAGATTTTTGCGGGTGCCTGCAATTGGCGGCATTGAGCCGTTGCAACAATTCAGCCTAACACAAAAGGGCCTCGATGACGCTTATGCGGACTTTCTGCTCGTGGGCCTAGCCACGGCGCCGGAATATGTTCCGGCGATGATCAACACCAGCACCGGGCAAGCCCTGATCTTTCTCGGCAAGATTGCGCCGGGCGAGCGTTTATGGATTCGCGCCACCGAGGCCGGCGGCATTTTCGCAAAGCTCGAAGATCGCGACGTGAGCGCGCAATTCCGTTCGGTCTCAGCGGTGACGCCGGGCACGGCATGGGCGAATACACAAGTGGAACAGCCGGCGAAAGCGTTGGTGCTGCAGCGCGGCAAGAACGATCTTTGGTTTCTTCCCATTGCGCACTTCGATCAACAAGGACTCGATCGCTTTTTGATGGCGCTTGCCGATCTTCTGCTCAAGCAAGGCCGTTTTGATGAAACCGGTTTTGAAGCTGCGCTTTTTTTTCAAGAACCGGCCGTGCTGTTCTCGCTGGCCTGGACGGAAATTCAACCCGCGAGCTTTGATCTCAATCTGCCCGCGGGCGCAATGGTTTCTCCTCGTGAGCAGCTCGAGGAAGCGCTGGTTGAGCGCGAGCGTTTGTCCTTCTCTTTGAATTTGGGCGTGCAAAAATTGAAAGCTGCCGGCGTCAAGGGCCGGGTCGAGCTGATGCCGTTTCACGAAATGCAATCCCAGCGCGACTTCATCAAAGAGGTTTTGCCCAAGACCATTCGGCAAATCGGGCCGACCGGCGCCGATCGGCGGCCGGATGCAGGCGGCTTGTTTGAAATCACTACTTTTAATGATTCCACTTTTCGTTGAGGTGTCAAGATGCATGCCAAGGTGCGTCTCGAATTAAACAATCATATCGGCGAGCTGATCGCGAGCCGCCAAGCCAAAAACGCTGTCATGCGCGCCGGCGGCGAATTGATCGCCAAACTGTTCGCCGGACAAGGCGCGGCGATTACGCACATGGGCGTCGGTACTGACGATGCGCCCGAAAGCGAAACTTTCAACACGGCACAACTCACCAATGAAATGGCCGGTGATACGCCCGGCCTGTCCGGCCTAACCGAAGTTGCCTTGCCGCCCGAAGCTTTTCATCTGATTCCGGATGAAACGCAGCGGATTATCAAAGTGCGCGTGCGCGGCACGTTGCCAGCGAACGCGGCCGTGGGCACGGTGCGCGAAGCCGGGTTGCTTTCCAAATCCGGTGGCAGCACGATTCTATACAATCGTGTCACCTTCGCGCCGATCATCAAAGCGGATGATCATGAATTGACGATGTTTTGGGAAATCACTTTTCCTTATGGCGATTTGCAATGGTTCTGAATTATTCAACTGCGAATGAATGCGAATGAAAAATATTAGCGTTCATTAGCGTAGATTCGCGGTTAATTGGAGGCTTCAATCATGGCTGCTTTTCAATTTCAATTTCACGGCTTCACGCCGGCGAATCGCGATCTCAACGTGCAATTGGTGCAAGAGACCACGGGCAAGACTATCGAACGCAAGCCTTTTTTGGACGGCTCGCTTTTGGTGCGCGATCTGGATGCCGGCTTTTATCAGGTCAAAGTTTCGCACCCCAATGTCATCAATCCCATCGACCAGCGCCGTATCCGGCTGTTTCCACAGAAGCCGCCGACGACGGTGCGCATTCCCATTCCCGCGGAATTGTTTCGCGATACGCCGATTCGCGATATTCCTGACGCTGATTTGGCGCCGGTGCAGCAAGCGGCGACGAGCGCGCGCGATCAGCTCCGTCCGCTGGCCAACAAAATTCCGGGAGAAGTGATTCGTTCGGGCGACTGGAATTTGCTCGTCGATGCGGTTGCCGATCTCTCCGGCGCCGTGCTGCAGCTCACCAATCTCGTGTCGCCGCAAGGCCACGCGCATCCAGAAATTGCCGAGAAGATCGACGAGGTGCAAGGCAACATTCTGCGCTTTGCCGAGGCCTTCGGCAGGAGCATTTTGGAATTGCAGCGCGAGATCGAAACCGCTAACCTGAAAAGCAATGTGCACGATGTGCTGGACTTGGGCGAAGTGCCAGACATTGTTCGCGGCCGCGTGTTGAATCGACTCAAAGATCTGGACGATCTCGTGCAAGCTGACACCTCACACTTTACCCAAAAGCTTGCAGCCACCGGCGGGCTGTTGCTGTCCGAGATCAACGATATTGCCGCGGCAAAAGGGGACGGGGCGGATCAGTTCCTCAAGGATCCCAAGGTGCAAAACACGGTGAAGATTGCGCAGCAATACGTCAAAACCGGAACGCTGAACAATCCTGCGCAGGAAATCAATGCGTATACTCGCACCACGGCCGTGGCCGGCGGTAAGCTCAGCAATATTGTAAGAGGAAGATAAACCATGCCAACCGTAGCCGATTTGGAACGCTTGCAAGGGCTGGTGCGCCGTTTGACGCCCCTGACCACGGCGCAAGGCGGCGAGCTGATTCTTGCGCAAAGCTGGAATGTCGTGGTCAATGCGTTGATCGAGATTGCGCGCGCGGTGTTGACGCAAGAGCGCAGCAACGGCCTGGTTGCACGACATGAGCATACGGATCAAGTCACGGTAAGCTGGCTTGATCCGCGTCTGCGCAGTTTGATCGAGCGCGGCCCCTTGTCCGACCCGGCCGCCGAAGAAAAAGTGGCCGAACTAGGGCGAAACACAAAACGGTTGTCCTCTCGCGCCGATGAATTTCTCGCCAGCTTTAACGAGATTCGCAGCCAGCTTTTGGATTTTTCCACGCGCGATTTGACGCGCGAGGCGCTGCTCACCGCGCTCGGCCGCAAGGTGGAAGGCATCAGCGACGGCCGTGACGACGTGCTGGCTTTGCGGCGCACCCTGGAAACAATTCGCCGGGACGTCGATACCGCCATCGAAATTGCTTCGCATTTGCGTGTTGATGGACAAATCGTCGATATCGCTGCGCTGCTCGCGCGCATTAAACTACTCGAAGAATTGCGCACCCGGCTGATCCGGCCCTCGGGTGAGTTGTTCGATGCCGCTGCTTTCGAAATGCAGTTGCAAGAATTAACCAACTCTTTGGTCACGGAAGAGGAATTGACCGGGGCCTTGAATGACCGCCTGGGAAATTTTACGCCGGGGCTGTTGGAAGGCATCGAAGAAAATTTGCGTACCGTGCTGAATAACGACGCCGATGATAAGCTGAAAAAATTGACGGAGGAGTTGCACAACGAAATTGCCCGGCGCTTGTCCGAAATCGACGCGATCGTCGACCGCGCCATTGCCGATGAGCTGGTGCCCTTCCGCGAGCAGATTCTCAGCACGATCCGGCCGGAGATCAATAGCGCCGTGCAAGAGAGCCAGCAAGCCACGCTGGCCTTGTTCGAGAAACGGCTGGCGGAATACGACGCCACGCTGCGCCAGGACATTAACCGCCAGCTCGAAGAGCTCAAAAAAAGTTTGCACGAATCTTTCATGCGCGAGGTGGAGCAAAGGCTTTCCGACCGTCTCGCGCCGATTCAAGAAGAGCTGGCCCGGCTTTCCGAACGTATGAAGCGGGCCGAGGCGCAATTGAAAGATCACGAAGGCAGAATCGCCAAACTCGAAAGCGGCCTGCAACAAGCACAGCAACAAACCAACACGGCGCTGGCGCAAATGAGGCATGCGCTCGTCCTGGAAATAAAGCGCAGCGAAAAAGCTCTAATGAAGGAAATTGAAAAGTGCTGTGCCGATAACGATCGCATCAACCAGGTGCGCATTGACAACGCCGTTGCCGACGCGCGCAAAGCATTGCTGGCGGAAGCGCAAACCTCTGCGGCGGAGGCCGCCGCAGTGGAAGGGCGACTCATTCAAAATCGTTTGCGCGGTGAAATGCGGCAGATTGCGAAAGATGAAGTGGCGGCGCTCAATGATCGCATACGCGAGCTGGCGGCCAAAGAAATCCAAAATGCCTTCACCAGTGTGCCGGGAATGATTTCGCGCGAGGTGCTGCGCGCCACCGCGAATTTGCCTGAAATCGTGCAAGCGGAATTTCACGCTTTTCAGACGACGATTCGACCGCTGGTGGAGCAAGCGTTGACCGCTTTTCGCCCCGGCCTTATCGAGGAAATCACACGCCGGGTTTTAGAGGCGATCAGAAATAATCAGATGCCGCCTGCGGCGGCCACGGGCGACGACTTTACCCCCATCAAAGGAATCGGCCCGGCATTCGAGAAGCGCTTAAAAGATTCCGGTGTGAAAACCTTTGCGGAGCTGGCGGCGTTGACACCGGAGCAAGTGGCGGAGATTTTGGGCATTACTGCGCAACGCGTGGTTCGTGAAAATTTCATCGGCCAAGCCCGGCGCCTGAGTTTGATCTGAGTTATTCCGGCTTTTCATGTTTTATTCTATTAAAAGTTCAAGCGTTGCAAAAAAAGCAAAAGGCTTTATGTTGATCTGTGTGGGTTAAATGTCATTCTGTAAGAATCCTTTTTATTCTCGAACAGGGCTTTAGATGGTCACGGGGAATTATTTTGTTTATAGCGATTTTGGAATGATTGAGTAGCTTCACCCCAATATTGTCATTTAAGATGAGCCTTTTTCAGCATAAGCACAGTGGTTTGGCTTAAAAAGGTTCCTCCTGAATGACAGGATCGGCGGTGTCATTCGGGATGAACCTTTTGAAGGACGTGGCAAGATCTCAATTTCAACGTGTCAACTTAATGCTCAAAAAAATTCTTTCAAGATACGAATGACATGATCGTTGTACCCACACAAATTTGGTTGCGGCTTGTCCGCGTTCCGGTCAATCATGTATGATCTCTGAATTTGAACAAAGGCTCGCTGATATTTTGGGAATCCGTTTGCCCGCGCCTTTCTCCGGCAACGTGGAAGTGGCGTCCGGTGCCGCGGTCTCCGGACCCAAAATTTTGTTAGGCGTGCAACACGCGGAGGCGCTCGAGGACGACCTCGGCCATCAGCGTCCGGAAATAGTTCCCGGCTCGAACGATCTTCGCCGCATCATGCGCCTCAAATGCACGGTGGGATTGGAAGTTTTTCCTGCAGCCGGGCCGGGCCGAACGCAATCACTGCAAGGCGTGCAAGCCGCTTTCTATGCGCTCGAGGCCGCGGATTTCAAGAACGGCAAAGCGCTGGTGCAGGCCGGCGACCCCGGTTTTCTCATTCAAAAGTTGAAAGTGCTGCAAGCGCAAACGCCTCTGCATCCGGAAGCGCCCAATAGCATTCAATCCGGATTAACGCTGGCGGCGGAGGGCTGGTTTTGGCCTGTTGGTGAAGCCGGCATCACCGGCATTCCGATTGGCGAGATTCGTGTGCGCGGGGTAACGCTTGCCATTGCCATCACGCCCGCAAATCCGCAGCTCATTGCGGGAGGCTCATCCGTTGAGTTCACGCTGCGTTTAGTGACGAGCGGACCGTTGCGCCTCGGCGGTGCAACACCGTTGCCGCCGCTGCCGTTCGGTGTGTTAGCCGTTTTTCTCCGGGGGCCGGGAGGGAAACCCGGGGCCGGAACACTTTCCGGAGGAGCAGCGGGCGTGGAGGGCTCGCGTCTCATCGCGCTAGGTAATAATGAAGCCACGATCACGTATAATCCGCCGGTGCAAAAAGCTCGCGAGGAATTGGTGGTCGCGCTCGAAGACGGTGGGAATGGCGCCGGCCTTGAAATTGGCCGTATGGCATTGGTGGTGAAATAGGCGCAGGATTTTGGATTAAATAATTTGGTTCTAGGTTAAACTGTGTGGGTTAAAATGTCATTCTGTAAGAATCTTTTTTAATCTCGAGCAGAGCTTTAGATGATCATGAGGAATTATTTTGTATGAATAGCTTTCCCAGTGCTCAAAAAGATTCTTACAGAGGACAAATTGGAGTCGTGCCCACAAAACAACATAGAACCAGCTCTATGTTCTTCAACATCTCGATGAAACCTGCCAATGATTATTGCCGGTGGAAACTTTGAAACGAGCATTGGCGCTGAGATCACAGCGCTCGGCCAGCTCGAGTTTGTGCATGTGCGCGAGAACTTTGGCGCCGCGGTCGAGGTGGCGCCGCCCGGACACGCCATAGGCGTCGTTTGGCAAAACGTTTTGGGCGCTTCTAAAGTTGAAATTCAATCCGCGCGCGCACGCATTGCGCCGGCGATTGTTGAGAAATCACTCGGCGAATTGCACGTACAAAACAGCGGCAATCATCGCCTCGTTACGATTCCCTCCGGCAAGCGCATCAGAAGCTTGACGCTCAACGGCTTGAAAGGGGAGAACCCGGACGCCGAGGATCCATTTGTAGCGCTCAACAACGAAAGCGATCTGCGCAATAACGGCTTTCGGCTTTTGGTTTCAATTCCCGATGGCCAGGGCGGATTTCTGCCGGCGCACACCGTGCCGAGTGTGAGCGCCAGAGGCGTTCTCCCCGCCTCACTTACCGGCGCCGGATACCATAACAAAGTGTTGACGCTCCCCGACGTGGCCGCGAACAGAATTCGTTTGAGCGTGGTTAAAAGAAATTTCCCCGAGGATTTTGAACCGGTAAATATGCAACTCGACTCGGTCATTGGCCGCGCGGCCATATTGCCGCGTGATTTGCAGCTCGTCGATCCTGCCGGCGCGGCGGCTTGGTCGTTTCCCGGTGAATTGCCGCCGCAAACGCCTGCCACTGAAATCGATCTGCGCTTTGCGTTGGAAGCCAATTTGAATGCTGCGCTCAAAAGCAAGCAAGCTTTAGAGGTCACGTTTCACCTGCGCGCCGCCGAAGCTGCCAAAGTAGAATTCCGCTTCGACGGTGCGCGCGGTGCGTTGTTGCGCGATTTTCCCGGCGTGACGCGAACCGTTTTGGAAGGCGAGCCGGTTGTGCTTGCAAGCGCTGCTGCACTGGCGGAAGAACGGCCCTCTTCCGTCACGGCGGATTTGACGGTGCGCTATGAAGGCGTTCGAATTCTTGAAACCGTCTCCGATGCTTTTCCTTCGTCGTTAGGCAACGTCCATGGCATTATCGCCGGCGAGCGCGCCGTGACGCGAGCGCTGCCACCTGCCGCTCTCATCGATTTGCCGGTCGTGCGCATCGGCCTAATTGGCCGTGCGCCGGTGGCATGCGAATTATCGGTGCAGCTGGTCGAAATGACGGGTGAGGTTGCCGGCAAGGCTGTGGGAGCTCCGGGCGTTATCACCTTGCAACCGCAAAGTGAAATCAGCACGGCGTGGATAAAAATTCCGGAGATCGATCCACCGAACTTTCCACTCGGCGTTTCGGTGCGTGCGAATTTCGGGCGTTTTTTTTGGGTGAGCACGGACAAGCCGCTGGTGCGCATGGCCGTGCGTGATCCCGATCCCGGCAATCGCCAACTTTTTTTGAATGGCAACCCCGTCGTGGTTATGAATAAAACTGAAATCCATCTTCCCGGCCATGCGTTCACGCCGCAAGCATTTCAATCCACGCTGCCCGTGCTTGCCAGTGATCTGTTTCTGACTGTGGACTTTTCCGATTTAGTTTTGAGGTATGGCCGATGAGCCTGCTCGATGATCTCAAAAGCCTGGATCTCTCGCAGATTATAAATGCGCGCGGCGCGATTTCGGCATCGATCCAGAACCCGCAGTTGCAGGCGATTCTGCAAGGCGGCGCGACGCAAACCGCGCTGGGCAATCTCGGCGGCTTGCTGGGAAATCTTCGCGGCACCCTTGACGAGCCGGAGAGCTTGATCAAGCCGTTAGTCGATGCGGTTGCCGGGCTTGCCGAACCCTTGCAGATCAATCGCTTGCCGATGGCGCAATATCTCGAGGCCGTCAAGCAAGGCGCAGAAATTTTAAAGGGCGTATTCGAAGGCCTTAATGGCGATCCCACGACGTTGGGTAAATTTTTGGGGCGATCGCTCACCGGCGCTTTCGATACCGCTCAAACCGCGCTGGCCGGTTACAAAGAAATCGGCTTCGACAAACTTTCGCAGTTGCGCGCGCTGGTGGAAACCGTGGAGCGCGGCGTGCCCACGAATCCGGCCGCATTAGCCGAGCTGGCCATTGAAATTTTGCTGCCCTTTTCCAAAACCTCGCTGGTCGACATTCGCGCGCGGATCACGCCCATTTTGGAAAACGCTTCTGCCATCAAGCTTTCCGGCGAGCGCAATGCGGGTTTGTTGGAAGCGTTCAATGCGGTGACCGTGGCGGCTTCGGCGCAGGATGCCGGCCGGGTGCAGCAGGCTTTACAAGCATTGGAAAGAGTGCGCGCCAATACCATTGCCTCGGTCAAAAATGATCTCTTGGAATCTTTCACTCAAATCGGCCGGCTGCAAGTGGAAAACTCGCTCGCAGCGGTCGCGAGCGTGAGCAACGTTTTTCGCACGGCCGAATCCGGCATTTTGGAATTTTTTGAAGACTGGCGCGCAGAAATTGCGCTGGCGCGCGGCCACGTTGAGAGCATCGAAGCGGCGCAGATCACGGCGCTCATGGCGCAATTTCTGGCCATGCTGGAAGAGCACGCGCGCCAGGAAATCGTCGCGCCCATCGAAGCGCAAGTGCTCAAGCTTGAGGGATTTGTGCGTGGTCTCTTGCGCCATTTGCCGTTGCGGTCGTTGCGCGCGGAGATCAGCGGTTTTATTCACAGCGCGGCGCAAGCCATTCAAGACGCTGGGCTGGAGGGCCCGGCAAACGCGGCGCGCAAAATTCTCGACGATTTGCAGGCCACGATCGGCTCGGCAAATCTCGGCGACGAGATTGGCGCCGCGTTGCAAGAGGTCAAGAATATCATCGATGCCGCTTTGGGCGAGCTCTTTTCCGCGCTTGAAACCATCAGCAACGAAGTCAATGCTCTCGCCGGCGGCGCGCAAAGTATTTTAGAGAACGCCGCCACTGCGCTCGCAGAATTTCAAGCGGCGGTGGATGCAATCACGGCTTCCGTCGACAATCTTGGCGTCGAGGTCGCCGCGCAGCAAGTTGTCGATCAACTCAAAGCGCTGCGCGAAAAGGCCGAGGCGTTGTTGTCGGTTGCGCCTCTGCCCGAGCCGATGCGGCCTTTGATCGAGCAGTTGATTAGCACGTTGGAAGAGCTCGATCTCGAAGCGCTGGTTTTCGCGCCGGTCGAAAGCGCGGTGGCCGATTTCGATCTTTCCGATGAGGCCAACGCCAAGATCACCGAGGGCCTCGCCGCGGCGCGCGACGCGTTGCAAAATCTAATTCCGGCGGAGCTGATCGCTTCGATTGAAAAAGAAATCAATGACGCGCTGTCGGTCTTGAGAAATTTCGATCCGTCCAGCCTCCTGAGCGGCGTCACCGGCTTCCTGAATGAAATTGCAGCGCAGATCGAAAGCCTCTCCGTGCAAAGCTTGGTGGAAAATATTCGCGGCCCGTTTCAAACGGTTTTGGATTTGGTGGATACCGTCCATCCACGCAAATTGTTGCAACCGGTGATTGCGGCTTACGACGAGCTATTGAGCAATATTCCCACGCCCTCTCCGGAAACCGCAGTGCGGCGTGTGGCAGAAGGCGCCGGCGCAATGGGTGAGAGCGTGGGGCGATCCGCGGTCGAATCTATACGCGATCTTGCGCCTGCCGGCACGGTAGAGCTTGCTTCGGCGCCGCCCACTGCGGAATCCGCCGAGATTCCGCAAATTGCCGGCATCCGGCCGGGAGATGTCATCCGCATGTTCGGTTATTTGCCCAACAAGCTGCGCGAAACGTTAGCCGGCTTGACGGCAGGTCCGGCGGGTGAAGCCTTGCGCGCCATAGATGATTTGTGCGGCAGTTTGGCGAGAAATTTAAGAAGGCTGCAAGCCACACTTTGGGAAATTGACAGCCGCTTGCAAACCGGATTGGAGGAATTATTGGCGCCGCTCGGCGCTGCGCAATTGCGCGCGCAACTGGCGCTGCAAGCCAATTTCACGGTCGGCACAATTAACGTGAATGCCAGCGTGGCGCTCGTGGCGCAAGCCGGGCCCGGGCCGATGCGCCAAGAGCTGCAAGATGCGCTAGGGCTAGCTTGCGGCCGCGCGCGGCAAGCTGCGACCAATGCCGGAGGCCATGCCGGCGCAGCTTTGGAAGGCATTGCCAATGCTCTGGAAAAATGCCGGCTCTCCGGTCTCGGCAATGATATCGATGCCGTGCTCGCCGCATTGGACCCGGAGCCGATCGCGGCCGAGCTTGATGCTTTGGTTTTCGCGGTGTTGAAAAAAGCGCCGGGCCTGCTTTCCGAAATCAGCGAGGAAATGCAAACCTCGGTGCAAAAGCTCAAGGCGCTCATCAATGAATTGAATCCCGGCGTGCAGGCGCAAAAATTTTTGCGGGTGTTGCAAGTGCTGCGCGAGGAGATCGACGTGCTCAATCCGCGGCGTTTGGCGGATGAGCTGGGCGAAGTGCACGCAGCTATTCGCAAAACAATTTCCGCTTACGATCCCGCGATTTTCGCCGCTGAAATCGATGCGACCCTCGACGCGGTGGCAACTTCGTTGCGTGCGCTCAATCCTGCCGAGCTGTTGGGCGAGCTGAACTTTTTCGACGACATTGCCGATCGCATCGAGGCGCTCGTTCCCACCAACGCTTTGGCGGGCGTGGGCGAATCTCTTGCGGAAGTCGGCGCGAAATTATCCGAGCTGGATCCCGGACAGTTGCTCGAGATCGTGCGCAACCTGGCCGCACAAATCATTGCCGCCGTCGAGCTGGCCGTCAAAGGCATTTTGAATGAGATTATCACTTTACTCAAATCGCTGCGCTTTGCCAGCGGCAGCGCGCAAGCGAGCTTGGAAGTAACCGCGTAGCGCCTGAATTTTGCACTGAAGTTGATCGAATCCGCGACGATCGCAGGTTTGATCGCGATGCCAATCCACCCATGGATGGTGCAAAAAAAAGATTTCACAAGAGGCACACTTTCAACTCCGCAAGGAGTGCAATGTTTCTAGAAGCATCGCACCAGATCTCCAAAACTCCGATAGGAGTGACATGCTTGATTTTCACCATGAAGCATTTTATGAGAGGATGCATGACGCTGAGATTGCTTCGGCGAAAAGCTGCCTCGCAATGACACGAGAAGACTGTCATTGCGAGCCGGCTTTATCGGCGAAGCAATCCATGTTATGAGGTTACGCATTACGCTGAGATTGCTTCGGCGAAAAGCTGCCTCGCAATGACACGAGAAGACTGTCATTGCGAGCCGGCTTTATCGGCGAAGCAATCCATGTTATGAGGTTACGCATGACGCTGAGATTGCTTCGGCGAAAAGCTGCCTCGCAATGACACGAGAAGACTGTCATTGCGAGCCGGCTTTATCGGCGAAGCAATCCATGTTATGAGGTTACGCATGACGCTGAGATTGCTTCGGCGAAAAGCTGCCTCGCAATGACACGAGAAGATTGTCATTGCGAGCCGGCTTTATCGGCGAAACAATCCATGTTATGAGGTTACGCATTACGATGAGATTGCTTCGACGAAAAGATGCCTCGCAATGACACGAGAAGACAATCATTTGGTGCAGGTGTGTAAATGTCAAAGCGCAAATTACAGGCTTTTACCATTCCCGGAACGCAAAGAGTGTTGCTCTACGAGCGCGCGGACTCCGGTCGTTTGATCAAGCTCAGTTGCAACGGCGCCGTCTATTTGGAAGAGCATGAAGGTCGCAGAGTCTATGGCGATAAGCTGGCCATGGCAAACGACGCCGTCATTTCGGGAGGATTGCTCCGCCATGTGACCACGGCGCACGAGTCGTGGACCGAAAAATTTCTTTGGAACGAACAAGGCCTGCTGACGCATATCGACGGCGTCAACGTACGGCGCGACGAGCGCCGTCGCGTGATTGCATGCGTGAATGGACACGTGCAGTGGCATTATGCTTATGCCGAAGACGAACTGTGCAGCATCGAAGGCCCGTTCGGCGTGCGCCATGTCACCCATGGCCAAGACCAGCGCCCCATTCGTCTTCGGGAGGCAGAAAATTTTTGCGATCTTGCCTATGATGGCGAGGGCCGGCGCCTCGATCGCGCTCCTCTTCCTGAAAGTTGGCATCGCGATGAACTGGGCCGTTTATGGACGATCACCACTTCCGATGGCTTTGTGAAAACCACATTCTTGTGGGACGGCTTCGCGTGCTTGGGCAGAATCGACGGCGCACCCGGCGAGCCTTTGGCAGCCGTGTTCTCGCTCGATCCTACTTGCACGCCGGTCAGAATTATCGAACGCGATCGCGTTACGCGCCTCTCGCGCGATGCGTTTGGCGAAGGCTTGCTCGCACATCGAGGTGTGCCCGGCTTGTTTGGCGGCGCGATTTATAATCGTCTCGTGCATTTGCGCAGCCGCACGCTCGATCCGCGCCTCGGAGCATTTCACCAACCGGACCCCTGGCACGGACAAGAAGATGATCCGCGCCGCACCCAAGGTTATCACGGGCCATTGCTCGTGGAAAATGCTGCCGGGCCATACGCCGTCAGCCAATACGACCCTCTCCATCGCGTCGATCCCACCGGCGAGATTTCAATCCCTCTCATTTTGAGCGACTTCACCTGGTCGCTGCAGAATAATTTGCTGGGCTGGCTCGGATTGGATTTGGTCGTCAACTTTTGGGGCTCGATCTTTACCGGCAACTTCGGAAGGTTTTTTGATTTTGAAGGATTGAGCAGCAGCGATCGTCTCGGCGGTTTCGGCATTCGGCGCGACGGCATGGTCACGTACAAGAATCCTTCCCGCGCGTGGACTTATCAGCATCAAGTGTGGGCGATACCGGAAGAGATTCATGACCTGGCGCACGTTCGTGTTTTTGATCCCAAAGGAGAATTTCGGCCCACGCTTTACGGTACCCTGCTGCTCGCAGAGCCGGCGGGAGGCGAGCGTTTGTTATTGCGCGGATCGGGGAATACCAATGCTGAAATTCCTCGTCGCGCTTTGGGATGGACGCGCGCCGGCGGCAAAGCCGAGCCGGTGATTCCCGGCGCGATCATTCCTCATTTCCCTTCGGGCGGATTGCATTTTGATAATGTCATCGCAGAAATCAGCGGACCGAAAAATTGCACCTTGACAGAGCTTGAAGCCTCGGGCCAGCTTGGAATCGGCACGATTGAAGAGCGCGCGGTTCTCGTCATTCCGCAAGCGAGTTCCGGTTTGAGCGAGGGCAGCTTGGTGCTGCTCACGGATAGCGGGACCGCGGTATTCATCACGAGCGTTCTCTCGCTCACCACACAAGGTGAGGCCACACAAGTTCGCTTGGAAACCGAGGCCACCGGCCTCGGGCCGGCGCAGGTTCGTTTGCGCGGCTTGAGTGCGCCTTCCGCCGCAGAAACTTTGAATGCAGGCACAGCGACCGGCTCTCTGCTGACCGCCGGCTCCACACTTCCGTTCGCGAAAGGTGATCCGCTTCGACTCAGCCAGGGCGGAAGCGAAGTGGGCGCAGCACTCATTCAACGCCTGGAAGCCAGGCTTCAGCTTGATGCGCCACTGCCCACAGGTTTGACTTCTCCTCTTCAAGTCGTGCTGGCACAAATTTCAGGCACGCCCGGCCCCGCAACTCTCACAAGTGATGTGAACAATCTTGAATTTCCGGCCGGGCAACCGATTCCTGCCGTTGGTGAAATGATCGTGGTCCGCGGCAGCGGCAACACGCTCGCCGTCGTGGTCTTGAGCGAACCAGCGGCGCAACAACGGCGCGTGGATCGCGTGCTTTCAACTTTGGGTGCTTCTTCAAGCAGCGTCACTTGGCAACTTCTCATTCGCGGCACCGACTTGGGAAAGAGAGCCGAGGACCCGGAAACTGGCAGTGCGATAACTTATGAAGCCGACACCGTTCGCACAGCGCCCGCGACCGGCTTCGTGCGTATTGAAGCGCAAGCGAGCGGGCTTGCCGTGCGCACCGTCACAGGTTTGGATTACGATGCGTTGATCTTGGGCGCTGCGCTGCCGGGAAATTCCGCCAACCCCTATCAAGTCGAGCGCTTCACCATTCAAGCGCCCGATCATGAAGACTTGTCTCTTGATCACATTCAAGCGCTCGCCCTGCAAAACACTATCACATTCGACGGCGTGGCTTTGCAACTGCATCAGACCAACGGCAACGCGATTACCGCGGGCGCTAGGATTGCCGTTGGCACCGGGAATTTGACGGCGAGCGTTTCCGGCGCGGTGGCAACGGCGACGATTCCGATTGCTTCTTTACCCACAACGCCCACGCCCTCGCAATTCGTGGTGTTAAGACAAGGCGGCAACGTTGAAGCGGCGCTCGTCAAAGAAGTGCGCGCCACGATTACATTCGATCGTGATCTGAGCTTGAGCAGTTCCGGTTTGTCCGTGGTTCTTCTCGAAGCCGGAGGCCCGGTTTATCGCGCCGAAAGGCTGGATGTGCGCTTGGTGAGGGTTCGGCCGGAAGTGGCAGTGTCGGGCGCCAATGTGCGCGTGCAAATGCCGCGCTTTCAGCCCGGCGAAATTGTAGAAGCGAATTGGACCGGTGCGCCGCGTCGACATTACTTTCGCATCGCGCCTCCCGAAGGCACAACGCTCACTTTGGAAGGAGACAACGACCTGCCCACGCCCACACCGAATCTCACCATCACGAGATTCGGTCCCGATAATCCGGCAACAGGCGGCTCGCGCGCAGGCATTAACGGGATTCCCATTAATCCCGTGAGCGGCGCAACCCGGCAAGTGCAATTTCGCGTTTGGCAACCGGATGCGCTGCCCGGCAATCCAGTCGTGGCAATTGTGGACGGCAACACCTCTCACCCGGCTGTGGTGGATGGCAGCGCCGCGCGGCCTTTGGAAATAGAATTTGGCGCCGCGCCCGGCCTCACCGGCGCGAATATTGAAATCACCTTGCCCACGCTCACGGCCACGGGCTATGCTTCTTCCTTCACGCAAGAGGGTGCGGTGATCCTCAGCAACAACGATGTCCAAACGCCGTTCAATCCCGCCACGCCCACGACGAATCTCGTCGTCGCCATTCCTTTCAAAAAGTCCGATCGCAAAGCCGAGAATGGCGAGCTGGGCGCGGGAAAAGTTCTAGTTCCCGAAGATCCCGAGCATGCCGAGCTTGATCGCAAACAAAGCTTGATCGATCATGAACTGCGACACACGATACAAAGCGCGACCTGGGGGCCGTTGTTGTTGTGCTGGTTTCCACTGTTTGCCTTGGAAGGCATTCTCGAAGCCACGACGGATATCGAGCTGCCGAAATTCTCGCCCTACGTTCCGGGCACGGTTACCAGCGAAGGCGCCAGTCGTTTTCTCACCATTCCCAATTTTCAAGGCATCGAATTCGAAACCGGCACGCAGGTGCAAATTTCGTCTGCCGGGACGGCGAAGAATCTCTCGTTGGGTGCGGCAGAGGGGAATAAATTTAAAATCACTGCGGGAACGGAGCTTCGCGATGGCGCCGTGCAAGTGCGCCGGCAAACGGCCGATAGTTTTTGGCGGGACGTTCCCTTGAATGTGATGCAGTTTCTTTCTCACGGCGGTTTGTTGAACACGCTCACCGGCGGCATCTACGGCGGCATCTTTTTCGGGATGGCAAAACTGATTTATGCTTTGGGACGAACGATCTTCGGCGAAGGCGATAATTTTCCCGCTCTCGTTGAAAACAGCGGCATCAATTTGCGTTTACAAGATCAACCCGGCAAAGACGCTTTACGTGGCGCTCGTCTCATCATCGTGCAATCCGGCGAGGCCTCGGTGGTGCGCTCCGTCGTCAGTACAGTGAAAGATTTGGTCACGCTCTCCTCCGCCGTGGAATTTACTACGGACGTGCGCGTCGCGCCATATTCCACGCACACACCGGATTCAGCGTGGGATTGGCATGACTATTTTCCCGCGACCGTCCCGGACGCCAATCGCCCGGCTGCCATTAAGATCGAACCGGCCAATGGCAGCACGCTTACGTTGAGCGCTTTTGATCGCGTCACGGTAACGGCCGACGATACTAGTTCGCTGCGCACGAACGTGACGGCAGTCGCTGCGGATGGAACCGTGGAGTTGGAAGAGCCTCCTCCCACTTCCGGAAGCGAACGCAATTTGCGCGTGGCCAAGATCGATGAGCGCGATCCCATGGGCAACGCCGACAGTTTCTTCATCACGGAAATGGGCTTGGGCTGGATGCGTTGGATTTTCGATCCTTACGGCCAACTGCAGTTTCGCTTGCAACCCGACCCCAAATCTTTTTGGGGAATTGTGGCCCGCATCGCGCGCTATGCGTTTGGAACGCAGTCGTGGAGCGCCATCATTCCGGGTTGGTTTATTTGGGATAATGCCATTAAGCAAGCGGGCAGCAATCCCAAAGGGCATCTCTCTCAAATGGAGCAGGATGCTTCGGAAGAGAGTGGGGATTTATATAGCCCGTTAGGGAGGCTGCGTGGCGACCTAGCAGTGGTGGGAGATATTGCACGCTATTGGTATTTCATCAAAGATCGTGACGGCACAATAAGCACAATAATTAGACCAGCCCGGCAAGACGCGCCCGGGGTTCACATTCTGCAGGCGCAAGATCTGCGTTTGCTTCCTTTCGTGACGAACGAGACTGGCGGCGCTGCACCCAATAACGGCGCCGAGGCGCCACCGGTTGCAGATGAACCCGGCATGGGCATACCCGATTTATTCACACAGAAGAATTTCGCCGATCCTCGTGACGTGCTCACAGCAGCACCCCTAGCGTTAAACGATCCGGCACGAAGCTTCGCTGCCAATGATCGCGGCTTCATTCCGGCAAGCCCGGCATTGGAGCGAACGTGCGGAATGTATGCCGCGTTCACGCGCCCGGGGCGTCATCGCATCACCGTGCGAAACGGTATTACCGGAGCCGCAGAGGGCCGCGAGGCGCAAACCGAGGGCAAGCAATCTTTATTCTTCGAAAAAAACATCAGCGCTGTGAATGTGGTTGTTGCCGGAATCAATGTTGCAGAAGCTTTGCCCGGCCAGCCGTTGACAAAAGTGCAACTGGTTCGCACCCAGCGCGCGACCATCGTGGTCACGCCCAATAACAATCGTCGCTATGCGATAACGCTTATGCGTCCTGCCAACGGCGAAGCGTTGCGCACGGAAGGCGATGCAATTATCGTCGCGCAAACGCCGGCCACGGCGATCACCGAGCCGGTCGAGATCAGCCGCGTCTATCGTTTCGACGCCGCGGCCAACGCTTTTGATGCGCCGGAGTTGAATCATCATGGCGTGCATTTGCCCGGCGATCTGCACATTCCGGTGCGTCTGTTCGAGGCGGAAGTCGTCAACACGATTCCCTTTCGCAAACCTTTGCCCGAAGCTAGTGCGCTGGCAAACGATCAAGCGCTCAACAAAGTGGACGAAGCGCGCCCCGGCGAGGAAGTTTTTGCGCTCGTGCCTGCTGCGATACTATCGCCGTTGCGCTTGGATAGCGTAAGTTATACTCCTGCTCCTCCGCCTAATACTCTTAATCCCACTCCCGATATTGACGCCGAGACGGTTGCGAACGGCCTTCGCGCTTTTTTAGGCAGCGCCGGCGGCGTTTTCAAAATCACTTTTCCGGAAAACGATCCGCCCGAAGAGGAGGCCACACTGAGATTCCTCGTTGACGTGGGCGTAACCGGCAACAGCGCCAGCCTGGAAGCCGGTATCAAACTCATTCCTCATTTCCGATTGACCGCTGCCGGCTTTCAAGTGCAACGCGGCAACAGCCTCACGCTGCAATGCACCGACGGCTTCATTGCCGAGGCAGTCGTAGTGACACCTTCGGAGGGCCTCACCACGAGTGGCGCTGGCAGCAACAATGTGACGATCACTGCTGGTCCAAGCGCAGCATTAGGCGTGCGCCGTGTGGTGGTGGATGGGAAAGGCGCGGACAACTCCAGCCACAAGGCGCGGCGAAGTATTGAAATCATTCCATAAAGTTTTTAACCCCGGTGACGATCCCGGCAATCCGGCCATTGAGATTGAGTTCATCTTCCGCTTCCAGCACGCACAAGTTAGAAGCAAGGCTCATAGCAGGATTTTTGAACGAAACTTGCTTCTACCTGTTTGCCTCTTGGCTGGAATACTGAGGGAGATGCTCTTCAAAGCCTTAATCGTGTCTTTCTATTCATGGTTGTGATATGCAATCGCGCCAACTTTGGTTGTCGCCATCAATCTAGCAGCGGTATTTACTTTACTCGTTTAGCAAGAAATTTCGAGCTGTCTCCTGCGTGAAATTTGATCTTCCCCTCCATTGTTTCTTGATCTCGCAATTTGAGCCAGCCGCTGCCAAATGCCGGATCGCATTCATCATTACCTTCCCAGGTAAATTCTAGTTTTTCGCCTGCTCCTTCCTTGACTCTTTCGCCGTCTATCTGTCCTGAAACCAGGCCAAATTGGAAATTGCCACTGTTGTCTTTATTGATGCTGAAGAAGGCTTGAACTTCCATATTGAAGTATTCTTCGTCCCACATCTCCATTTCAACAATATGCCACGTTCCTACAAACTTCAAAGCCTCGAACTCCTTAAACTTGCTTTTTGCTCTTTCACGCTTTGTATTCGTCACCAGCTTTTCTTCCTTGCCGGTCGCTTGGTTGTTCCTTGCACGATACCTTGCTTTCCTTGCGGCTTTTAAAATGGGGGGGCAAACTTTCGGACTCGCACTCGCGAAGCCAGCACTTTTATTTTATCTTTCGGTGCGCCACGATATTTCTGTTTTCACCGCGATGCCTTTCTTTTGTTGCGACACGATGCTTTTGCTTTCACCGCGATGCCCTTCTTTTGTTGTGCCACGATATTTTTGTTCTTCATCGTATGCTTATCGTCCGGCGCCGCACAGAAGTCGGGTCAAGATTCTAACACCAGCGTGTGCGGCGGGGCGACTTCGAGGTCGCTGGTATTAAAAATCATGCTGCCGTCGCCCCGTCCGCACCACGCAATGTTGAAATCGTTGCACGAATTCTTAAATCTTTGTAATGTGATCGCTTATGCCTGGTCGTTATCGGATGTCTTGCAAGAGCAGCTTTTCCCATTTCTTTTTGCCGGTGATGATACCATTACTCAAGTGATGATGGCGCTGGTGTACGATATTGTAGCTTTTCTGACCGATACTGAGGGGAAACGACTGAAACCAGAATCGCCGCAAACCTGGAATGAGCTGCTCGAATGGATACGGAAACAAGCTGGCGAAAAGGAAGATACTCGCCACGTTAAGTTGCACCAAACCGGCACGTGGCGCGCAATTTACCGCCGGCTGTGGGATATTCTTGTTGAGGGCGAAAGCATTTTCCCTCGCACGGTTCGTAGCGGAAAATCTCTGCAGGTCATGCGCTCTCAAACTTCACCTCCACAAGTGATCGACATTCACGACTTGCCTGCCTCTTTGCAGCGTTTCGTTGTTGCTGCCATCGTGAAACAGGTCGTGGCTGCGCGTACCGGTCGTCATGCGGTTCGTGGCCTGCGCTATCTACTCGTGCTTGATGAGCTGAATCGCTTTGCGCCGCGGAATAGCTCTGATGCCATTACTCAACTTATCGAACGCATTGCCTCGGAGATGCGCAGCCAGGGAATCATCTTGCTGGGCGCACAACAATTGGCCTCACAAGTTTCCACCAAAATCATTGAAAATGCCTCCATTCGTGCGTTGGGAAGAACTGGGCCTGGCGAGTTGCAGGATAAAGTATGGCAAGCTTGGGATAGCTCCGCGCGCCGCCAAGCCAGTATGCTCAAGCCCGATGAGAAGCTTGTCATGCAACCGACTTTCAGTCACCCTATGTATGTAAAAATTCCTTTTCCAGCTTGGGCGATGCGACGAGAGGACATTGCCTCACCGCCCCTCGATCAAACGCCGGAGGTGTAACCATGCGTCTTTTGCATACTGCAGATTGGCATCTGGGGAGCCGTCTTGATGTTCATGATCGCACCGAAGAGTTCTTCAACCAAGTGGAGCAAGTTTGTGAAATTGCGGCGCAAAATCGCGTTGACGTGCTCTTGGTGGCTGGCGATATCTTTGAACGCCGTTCCAAGCTTCCTGAAGTGACAAAACGCTTGGCTGAAATCCTGTCGCCACATGTGCGGCGTCGCATGCATGTCATTCTGGTTCCTGGAAATCATGATGACCGCGAGCATTTTCGTATGATGCATGCGCTTCTGGCCTTGGAACAAGGCCAGAGCGAGCGGGTTCACATTATTCAAACTCGTGCCATGATCGCGATTGATGGGGTACAGTTCGGGATCATTCCATATCCCACGCCGGAATTGCTCGAACCGTACAGAATGGAGGTGACTGGGGCAACGCAACGCCATATTGCCTTGAGCTCGGCATTTGCCAACTTGGTGCGCGCAGTTGTTGCTGCTTTTGATCCAGCGCTTCCGGCAGTCTTTGTGTCGCACATCAACGTTTCCGGCGTAACCACACCCAACCAACGCGAGTTGACTTATGATGAAGACCTACGGCTAGGCACACAAGATCTTCCTGATGCCCCCAATCTAGCCTACATTGCTTTGGGGCACATTCATCAATACAAGGAACTTGAACATACAATTCCTTGTTGTTACAGCGGCAGCATTGATCGCATGAATCTAGGCGAAATGAAGGATGAGAAACGCGTGCTTTTGGTTGATATTCCGCAACGCGGCCATGCTCAAGTTACAGAAGTGCCTTTAGCTTCGACGCCTTTTTACGATTTGCATGTGACAGCTTCAGAATTGGAAACATTGCCTTCTCGCTATCCTGATCTCGAACGTGCTTTCGTTCACATCCAATTGGAATGCCAAGCTGGCGACGATCCCATGAGTTGCAACGCCGAGCGCGTGAGCTTTGCCCATGTTGTCTGGATGTGCATTTAACCGGAAAAACATTATCCTTAGCAACTGTCGATTCACCTAAGAGTCCGAAGGATTATGCCACAACCACATTGGAATATTTGCACGAAATCTTTGCCGAAGACTTAGACTTGTTGCAACTTGAAAAAAGAACCCATGAACTGATTCGCGAGGTAAATGACGCTATTGCAACGGATTGAACTTAAAGGATTTCTCAGCCATTTCGGCCTTAAAAATGAAAACGGTGAAGTGCATCCTGTCGAAATCGATTTTCACTCTTCACCGCTTTGGCTGATTTACGGTCCAAATGGCTCCGGCAAAAGCGCTCTGTTCGATGCGATCACTTTTGCCCTTTACAAACTGCACCGCGGCGGCAAAAGCAATTTCCGTCATCTCATTAACGATACTGCTGAGCGTGCCGAGATCAATCTGGAATTTGAACTGAGAGGCCAGCGCTACCTAATACAACGCACGATCACTAAGCAAAAAAACGGCGCTAAGGTTTGGGGGATCGTCCGGCATTGGACAGGCCATGACTGGCGAGCTGTTCCCAATACGGAAAATCAGGTCGAAGAGTGGGTCGAAGAAAAACTGCGTATCAGCGACAACACATTTGTGATGGCGGTGCTGCTGCGCCAAGGCGAAGCGGATGCCTTCCTAAAAGCAAAAGCTGACGAGCGCAAAAAACGGATGCTGGAGCTTCTCGATCTTGAGTTTTATCGAAAATTGGGCGAAGCTGCCAACAGCCATCGCAAGAAATGGAATGATGAACGGGAAAGATGCCAACAGAAGCTGAAGGGCTTATCGCCAGTAACGGAGCAGGATTTGCAAGCTCAGCAGGAGAAAATTGGAAATTCTAGCACTTGATCTGAGCCAACCAGGCATGCCTATGCGTCCATTTGAATATCTCAGTGGCGGCGAAAAATTTCGCGTTGCCATTAGCCTGGCAATCGCTGTCGGTCAGGCCATTGCCGGTGGCCGTACCGTCGATACCTTGATTATCGACGAAGGATTCGGCGCGCTGGACGAGATCAATCGCGGACTTTTAGTTGGAGAATTGCACCGGCTAAGTGAAGAAGTTTTGCAAGGAGGGCGCGTGATTGTCGTTTCGCATCAGGAAGATATTTGTGAAGAATTCGGAAGCCGCTATCGGATTTCCAAGCAAGAAGATGGCATGGTTTCGATACAACGGACGGCGGTCAATTGTTAAAACAGATGCTGGATGACAAAACGGTGTGGCTGACACTCAATCAAATGGTCGATTGGTCGATCTGTTCCAGCGGGACAAGTCGGTTATTTCCAGGCGCATTCACGACGTGTTTGACGAAGGCAAGCTCCAGCGCGAACGAGTTGTTGCAAACTTTGCAACAACTGCCACAGACGGCAAGACCTATCAAGTCGAGTATTTCAACCTCGACGTTATCATCTCCGTGGGCTACCGGGTGAAATCGCATCGAGGCACGCAGTTCCGCATTTGGGCGACACAGCGGCTGCGCGAATATATTGTGAAGTGCTTCACGATGAATGAGCGGTTGAAGCAAGTTGAAAGAAGTTTTGCGCGCAAAAACACGGAAACGTGTGAAGGCGAAATCATCCTTCCGGTGTCGCGTGCAAACTGCCCCTCAAAGCGAAAGCCAAAACTCCGCGCCGATTTCGAATCCTGAAATTTCCGGACCTCGGTCAAAGCTGCCGGTAAAATATTTGATGATGATTGGAATAGTGGCACGGCGAGAGATCACCCATTCCGGCGCCATCCCGAACCCAAAGAGATGCACGCCCGCTGAACGCGGAGTGGCTGCGAAGGAAATGAATCCGGGAGCCTCCTGGTAGAATCTCCCTTCCAAAAGCGCCCGGCCCCAAAAATTTTCGCGGAAACGCATGCGATATTGGCCCATGATTTCAAATTGATTGGGAATCGTCCTGGCAGCCTCCGGAGCGAGCTCGCCAATTGACACGGCGGGCAGCTCGTTCTTGGCGCGCGTGCGATAGCGCGCGGAGAGGCGAAGTTGATTGAAATTAAAATAGCGATGGAGTTGAGCACTAACCACGACACGATTACCGGCGGCAAAAACTTTTGTCTGACCGATCCGATCGGGAGCGAAATGCGTGAAGCTCACGTCGCTGTTCATCGCGGTATATTCGCCCAGTTGCAAATTGAAGCCGGCAGTGATTAGAATTTCATTTCCGGGCTTATAATCATCGATAAAGCCACGAATGGGTTGATAGCCGCCTTTGACTTGATAAGAAGCACCCAGCCCCAAAACCAAAACCTCGCTGGCGGGTATTGCCCAGGTGAATCCCGCAGAAACATTCAGGCCCTGACCAAAGTTAGGCACCTGCAGGTTGAAAAGGTTGTTGCTGATCGCCGCGGAAGTTTCAAATTCTTCGAAGGAGAGCTTGCTTTTCCCGGTCGGCGCATTGATGCCGAAATTGAAGGTGAGATTGGTTTTATCCAAAAAATAACTCAAGCCCAATTGTGTATCAGCCAGACCGCTCAGGTTGGCGAGCTTATTATCGCCGGAGAGGCTGGCGCCGTAGCCGCGCAGCGTGACACTGAATTGGCGGTTCACCGGATAATAGACGTACAACGGCACCGAAAATTCGTTGAAATCGCCGGTTTGTTTCTGAGACCAGCTTTGGTAAACCAGCTTGGTGCCAATAAGCGCAGGCTGGACGCTGCGTTCTTGGCCGAGCGCAGCGCTGGTCAGGCCTGTGCATAGAATCACGATGGTGATTGTTTTTTTCATAAGCAAGCGCTCAACAATTTTGAAAATGGATTGATGGATTATTGGATCACTGTATCAACACTCCCTCGCTCCAAAAATCCATCAATCCAATAATCCAATTTCGTATGAATTTAGCCGTCTGAAGCATTATATCATTCTCTGTAAGAATCTTCCCACGCACCGGGCACAGACCCAAATTGGCTGCATGCTAATGCTTGGGAAGATTCCTGCTGAATGACAGGGCGGTGGTGAAACTTCTTCAAATGGCTAAGAATTTTGGCGACAAAATTCTTTACAAACAGAGCAAGTTTTTGGCTCACGAAATTTTAACTCTCACGGAATTGAATCTAAAAAATTTTTCCGTGAGAGGTTCATTTCCGTGAGCGAAATTCTTACTTGTCGGTTTGAGGCGAAGCTTCGCTGGACTCTTACCCAATTTCTTATTTCAACACCCCGACTTCCAAATACGAGCTTTGCTCTGCGGAGCGATAAACGCGGTGCGTGGCTGGAATGAAATCCGAGGCGCTCGCATGAAAAATATTGTCCACATATTTTTGCGGGTTGCGATCGATCAGCGGGAACCACGTGCTTTGAATTTGTACCATCATGCGATGACCTTTTTTGAACGTGTGCAGCACGTCGAGCAATTCCAGCTTGATATTTGTGACTTGATTCGGCGTGAACGGCTCGGGCTTTTCATAGCTGTTGCGAAAGCGGCCGCGGATCACTTCGCTGCGCACCATCTGTTGATAACCCGCCATTTTGATGTGCTCGCGATTGTGCTTGAAATTCGCAAAAGTATCTGGATAAACATCGATCAGCTTTACCACCCAATCCGCATCCGTGCCCGTGGTGGCGACTTTGAGATGCGCCATGATATTGCCGGCGAGCGTCAAATCTTGTGGCAACGGCGCGGTGCGATAATCCAAAACATCCGGACGGCGCGCGGCGAAGCGCTGATCGTCGGTCATATATTCGACGGTCATGCCAATGGCGACGGCTTCGCTAAAAGGCACGGGATTGGAAGGATCGCTGATAAACTCGTCGCTGGCCTGGCCGTTGCTGGCAGGCGGATCAAAAGAGATTTTGCCTTCGCCATGAAAATAAAGATTGCGCTTTTCCAAATTTGCCGGCGGCCAAGCGGGAAATTGTTTCCATTGATTCGTGCCGGTTTCAAAGACATAGGCCTCGGGCAAATTATGCGCGGGTTTGCCTTTGAGATAGTGCATGAAAAACGGAAGCTCGATATGCTCTTGATAGAAAGATGAAGGCGCGGGACTATCGCCAAAAAATACATTCCCCAAACTCGAACCATCGGTGCGCGCCCAGCCGCCGTGGCGCCACGGGCCCATGACCAAAACGTTGAAAGCGCCGGGGCTGTTCTTTTCAATGGCGTGATAAATTTTCAAGGGGCCGTACAAATCCTCGGCATCGAACCAGCCGCCGACGGTCATGACCGCAGGCTTGATGTTTTTGAGATGGGGAGGAAGGCTCCGCGCCTGCCAAAACGCATCGTAATTCGGATGCGCGGCCATGTCATTCCAAAAAGCAATATTGCCTTTGAAAAATTTCGAGTCGGCATTTTTCAGCGCGCCGATTTCTTCTAAAAAGAAACGATAGCCATCGGGCGTGCCGTGTTCGAAGCGCGCGGGCAGCTCGGAAGTCGGCTGCGGGCGCGGATGCCCGAAATTCGCGAAGAAGTTGAAAGCATGCGGCAGAAAAAATGCGCCGTGATGAAAGAAATCATCCCAGAACCAATCCGCAATCGGCGCTTGCGGCGAGACCGCTGCCAATGCCGGATGTGCCGCGATCGCTCCGGCCGCGGCATAAAAACCCGGATAAGAAATGCCCCACATGCCCACTTTGCCGTTATTGTTTGCAACGTTTTTCACCAGCCAGGCGATAGTGTCGTAAGTGTCCGAGCTTTCATCGACGTCCTTTTTGCTTTTCTTGTCGGCGATTTGCGGCCGCATGTTGCTGAACTCACCCTCGGACCTCCACTTGCCGCGCACATCTTGATACGTGAAAATAAATTTCTCTTTCACAAAATGAGAAGAAGGGCCAAGCTGCTCTTTGAACTCGGTTTTGCCGTAGGGCGAAACCGTGTACGGCGTGCGATTGAGCATGAGCGGATATTTTTGGCTCTTGTCCTTCGGCAGATAAACCGCAGTAAAAAGCTTCACGCCGTCGCGCATGGGAATGAGATGCTCTTCTTTGTCGTAATTGTCTTTGATGAATTGTGCTTCGTCGAACGCTGCGGTTTGAGCATGCATCGTGCTGTTGGGCATGACCGATGCGCACAGCATGACCATGAGAACAACTCGAACACCGCGTGCTCCATTCATCGTGACCATCCTTTCTGGATTGATTGATCAAGCCCTTTTCAAGGTTGTGAACCTTGAAAAGGGTAGTTGTAAAATGGGGGGCATAGACAGGCGAAAGAATGTGATTTTCACTTTGCCGGGCAGATTCAATGATCGGCAAATTCGTAGGAATAGTAAAGCCGCTTGATGCCTCGTTTCTGCGCATAATCGGCGACCTCATTCGCTGAAATCATGTGCGTCACCATGATGGGAAATACCTCGGCTTCAAATACGCCTTGCAGGCGTTTCACTTTTTTCCGTATGAACTCGTCAACTTTGCTTTTCGAGAGTTGGGCTTTGGCTTCGCCAATAATGACGAATGAATTGCCATTCTGTGTGGCCTCGCCGATGATGTCCAACTCAATACTATTCTTTCGCGTAAATTTACTGGCGTCTGGCGGAATTTTTTTGTATCCTCGGCCTTATGGCCGAGAACCTGGTTTTGACGCACGAGCGCGTGGATGACATTCCTGTGCTCATTGGGCTGGCG
>Ga0247727_10002661_pt1 | contig 40483 bp, 39 predicted proteins | sample WisWelCaveWW1625_FD_202498 | JGI IMG/M metagenome (GOLD analysis project Ga0247727, IMG submission 202498) | Biofilm microbial communities from Wishing Well Cave, Virginia, United States - WW16-25 | ecosystem: Environmental > Aquatic > Deep subsurface > Groundwater > Cave microbial mat | place... | reverse complement strand
CCAGACGGCGTCCCAGACCGCGACGGCGCTCGCCGCCGGGGCCCAGATCTCGTAGCCGAGGTCGCCGGTGTAGCCGGTCCGCGAGACGAGGACCTGCACGCCGCCGATGGTGACCTTCGCGAGGCCGAAGTAGGGCAGCGTCGTGATCTCCGGGGCGAGCGACGCGAGGATCTCGCGCGATTTCGGACCCTGGACGGCGAGCACGCCGTACCCCTCCGTCAGCTCGTCGACGCCGACATCGAGGCCGCCGGTGAGGTCCCGGAAGTAGGCGAGGTTCGGCTCGGCGGCGGTCAGCAGGAACTCGTCCGGCGCGGTCCGCAGCAGCACACCATCCTCGATGACGAAGCCGCGGTCGTCGCACCACAGCGTGTACTGGGCCCGACCGGGCACGAGCCGGCGCGGGTCCCGGGCCATGACGCCGGCCAGGAAGCGCTCGGCGTCCGGGCCGTGGATCCAGTACTTGAACAGCGGCGACGTGTCGAACAGGCCGGCGGCATTGCGGATCGCGAAGTACTCGAACTTCTCGGACGCCTGGTACTTCAGCGCCGCGAGGTGGTTCGCCCAGTGCTCCCACAGGCCGGTCTCGTTGAGCGCGCTCGTCCGTTCATGGAACGGGCTCGTCCGGATCATCCGGGCACGATAGAGCCTCGCCAGACCCGTCGTGCGACGCCGGCCCGGAGCGCAGGACGGCGGGTCCGTCTGGTGGGACGCGAGAGGCAATAGAACGGGGCCGCCCGACAATCGGCCGGCTCTCGGCCGGACCGGCACCCGCCTCCGGCGAGCGTCCACGAGGGGGTCCGGCATGAGCGCGAGCGCGACGGCGACCGGCGAGACGATCACGGAGACGACGCTCTACCTCGGGCCGTGGTACCGCCGCTCGCCGTTCTTCGAGCGCACCGTCGCCGCCGGCTGCTCGGCCTACGACATCTACAACCACATGCTCCTGCCGGGCTACTACGCCGACCCGGTGGCGGAGTACTGGCACCTCCTCGAGCACGTCACGATCTGGGATGTCGCGGTCGAGCGGATCGTCGAGATCACGGGCCCGGACGCCTCGGAGTTCACGAACCGGCTGACCTGCCGCGACCTCACCACGTGCGCCGTCGGCCAGGGCAAGTACGTCCTCATCACCGCCGAGGACGGCGGCATCGTGAACGACCCGGTCCTGCTGCGGATCGAGGCAGACCGCTGGTGGCTGGCGCTGGCGGATTCGGACGCCGGCCTGTGGGCCCGCGGCGTGGCGATCAACTCCGGCATGGATGTGACCGTCCGCGAGCCGGAGGTCCACCCGGTCCAGGTCCAGGGGCCGAGGTCGCGCGACGTCATCCGCGCACTGTTCGGCGACGCGATCGCCGACCTGCGCTACTACTGGTGCGCCGAGGCGGAAGTGGACGGCATACCGGTCGTCGTCTCGCGGACCGGCTGGACCGGCGAGGTCGGCTACGAGGTCTACCTGCGCGACCCGGCACGCGGCGGCGACCTGTGGGACCGGATCATGGACGCCGGGCGCGAGCACCGGATCCGGCCGATCGCGCCGTGCGAGGCGCGCCGGATCGAGGCCGGCATCTTCAACTACGGCTCGGACATGACGATCGCGAACAACCCGTTCGAGATCATGGGCCTGGAGCGGCTCGTCGAGCCGCAGGCGGCCGACTACATCGGCAAGTCCGCCCTGGAGGAGATCCGCGTCCGCGGCGTGTCGCGCAAGCTCGTCGGGGTCGAGATGCCCGGCGCCGCGCTGCCGTTCGAGATCGCCGACAAGCGACCGGCGATCCACGACGGCCGGCCGGTCGGGACGGTGACCGACCTCATCTGGTCGCCCCGGCTGGCGACGAACATCGGCTACGTCTCGCTGCCGATCGAGCTGTCGACTCCGGGCACGCCGCTCGAGATCGAGGCGCCCGGTGGCGCTCGCTGGCCGGCCCGCTCGGCGGCCATCCCGTTCCTCGACCCCTCGAAGCGGGTCCCGCTAGGGGGGAGCGTCGTTACACCAATACTGTGATGACGTGGAAACTCGCCCTGCGCTCCTACGGCTAACTTCGGCCCTCCTCCAAGCCGCCGCACTGGGCCTTTGGATCGTGTCGTCATTACCTGGGATGTTGTTTTCGTCCCAGCAGTTCTGGGCCTTCACGATCGTCGGGCTCACCCTGTCTCTAGCTACAGCTCTCGCTGGCCGGAGGCCGGTTCTGATCGCGGCCTCGATCTGGTCTGCAGTGATGGTGGGCGTGCTCGTACTCACGTTGGTCATCGGTGCGGTGCTGTTGTTCTCGCCGCCGGATGACGTCGCACTCCCTGGCCAGTTATTGGTGGTCGGTATGGCGGCGATCTCCTATTACGCTGCAGCGTTGATGTGCTTGGCCGGTCGCAACGTTACGTATCGGGCTGCCGGAGCGGAGCCCGAACGTCGGTCGGGTGGCCGATGACAACGTCACTTCGAGCCGCGATCGGCGTGACCCGGAGGCGACGTTATAGCCGACGTCTTGACCGGCGTGACGCCCGGCGTTAGCCTTCTGTCATGACCGTCGCCCAGCTCGTGCGCACGCTGCCGACGCGGGTCGTGTCGGACGCGACCGGGGCCGACGGCCGGTCGGTTGAGCGCTGGCGGGCGGGTGTCCGACCGAGACGGACGGCGTACGTACGTCGCCTCGACGACCTCGCCGCGATCGTCGAGCTGCTCGGTCCGGCGATGACCGAACGCGGCAAGGGCGCCTGGCTGACGTCTCGCAGCGCCTACCTCGGCTGGCAGCGGCCGGTCGACGTCCTCGCAGCCGGCGGGTTCGAGCGAGTGCGGAACGCGGCCAGGGCCTACGCCGCCGGCGACGCCACCTGAGCGATCCCGGCGCGCAGCTCGCGAGCCGCTACCGCGGGCCCATGTACCGGCAGACGGCCCGCCACGTCGCCGACTGTCTACCGCCGCTCGGGCCGGCGCCGCACCCAGGGCGCTACCACCGTGCCGGGGCGCCCTGGCCGCTGTATGGCGCGCTCGATGCAGCGACCGTATGGGCGGAGTGGGCCCGCGCCACAGGCGGTGGTGTCTGGCCGGAAGACGACCCGCGCCGGCTGTGCCTGCAGGGCTAATCTCGGACGCGATGTTTCATCGGGTCTCGCAGGTTTCGCTCGTCGCGCTCCTCGTCGTCGGGACAAGCCTTGCTGCGTGCGCCGACTCAGGTGCGCGTTTCGGTGAGGCCGATGCCCGCCGTCTGGACATCAAGATCGAGCCGGCCTCCGGTGGTTCCGCATTCGACGGGGCGCAGGCGATCGCTCTGGCCAACGCGAATATGGGTTTCTTGATCTCGGACGATCTCAAGATCGACTCGTTACTCGCGCGAGTGAAGGACGCCGAGAACTCGAAGGGGCATCCGACGGGACTCGTCTGGATCGTGCGCTACTCCGGCGTCGTCCCGGTCGCTTTCCCGGAGCCCTCATCCGAGGTGGCCCACTCCCAACCGATCCTCGATGTCCGCTACGGGTACGTGCTGATCGACGCCGTGACGGGCGAGGTCCTCGAGATCACCTTCACGGGCCCGTGAGCCGGCATCGATCTCGAAGGTGTGCCGCGCCGCCGGCCGGCTAACCGGGCGCCGGGCTCCGGAGCCGTCCCAGCCGCCAGGCGATCAGCAGCGCGAGCGCCGTCACGGCGACGATGATCGTGCTGATCGCGTTGATCTCCGGCGTGACGCCGAACTTGATGCGGCCGTAGATGTAGAGCGGCAGCGTGGACGAGCCGACGCCGGCGTTGAACGTCGTCACGACGTAGTCGTCGAACGACAGGGCGAAGGCGAGCATGGCGCCGGCGGCGATGCCCGGCGCGACAAGCGGCAGCGTGACGAGCCGGAAGGCTTCGAACGCGGACGCGCCCAGGTCGCGCGCGGCCTCCTCCAGGTGGGCCGGCAAGCCCGCGGCGCGGGCGCGGACGGTGATCGCGACGTAGCTCAGGCAGAACGTCACGTGGGCGATCGACAGCTGGCCGAAGCCGCCGCGCCCGTCGAACAGCTGCAGGAAGAACAGCAGCAGGCTCAGGCCCATGACGATCTCCGGCGTCACCATCGGCACGAGCAGCAGCGTCTCGAGCCCGGACCGCGAGCGGCCCCGCAGGCGCGCGAGCGCGAGGCCGAGGAGCGTCCCCAGCACGGTGGACACGAGCACGGCGACGACCGCTAGGCGGAGCGTCACGCCGAGCGCGTCGAGCACCTCGTCGTTCGCCAGCAGGCTCGGGTACCACTCGGTGGTGAAGCCCTTCCAGACGAAGTTCCGCCGCGAGTCGTTGAACGAGAACACGACGAGCACGACGATCGGCGCGAACAGGAACGCGTAGACGAGGAGCGCGTAGCCGGTCAGCAGGGGGTTGGCGCGGCGGCGCACGGTCAGTCGCCTCCGCCGACGAGCTCACGTCGGACGGTGCGCACGGCGAGCAGCGTGCCGGCCAGCGTGACGACCATGAGCAGGAAGCCGATGGCGGCGCCGTACGGCCAGTCGCGACCCTGCAGGAACAGCTCCTGGACGACCTTCGCGATCGTCGTCGTCTCGGCGCCACCGAGGAGGTCCGGCGTGACGAAGTCGCCGATCGCCGGGATGAACGTCAGCAGCGCCGCCGCGATGACGCCGGGCATCGTCAGCGGCAGTGTGACGTGGAGGAACGCGGCGCGGCCGGAGGCGTACAGGTCCCGCGCAGCGGCGACGAGGTTCTCGTCCAGCCGGTCGATCGAGACGTACAGCGGCAGGATGGCGAACGGCAGGAAGCCGTACGTCATCCCGAGGACGACCGAGAAGTCGGTGTTGAGCAGGATCAGCGGCTCGCTCGTGAGGCCGACCGCCTGGAGCAGCGCGTTCACCACGCCGTTGTCGCGCAGGACGATCATCCAGGCGTACGTCCGGATGAGGTAGCTCGTCCAGAACGGCAGCATGACGAGGACAATGAGCAGAACCTTGCGCCGCCCGCCGTGGCGCGAGATCCAGTAGGCGATCGGGTAGCCGATCGCGAGCGACAGGATCGTCGTCAGCGCGGCGTAGCGGAGCGAGTTCAGGAAGGTCGGCAGGAAGCGCGGATCGAAGGCGCGGGCGTAGTTCGCCAGCGACGGGTCGGCGAGCGAGATGCGATCGAGCGCGTCGCGCTGGCCGAGGCTGACGACGAAGATGATCGCCAGCGGCAGGACGAAGAACGCGGCGAGCCAGGCCGTCCCGGGACCGGCGAGGAGCAACGCCGCGCGGTCGCGGAGGCCCACGCCCGTTCAGGCCCGCCGGCGCGCGGCCACCCGGCTCGCGGCCGCCCGGGTCGGGCGGCGGGTCGGGCGGTGGGTCGCGCCGCGGACGATCAGCCGCCGCCGCGCAGGACCTGCCATCGGCTCAGGTACTCGTCGCGGACCGCCTGGCCGAGGTCGAGCAGCTCCTGGAGCTTGTCGAGGATTGCCTCTTCTGGGTTGACCGCCGGGTCCTCCAGGATGTACGGCTCGATGAACTCCTTCGCCGCGGCATTCGGGCCCATGTAGCCGATGTAGTTCGTGTTCGAGGCGCTCACCTGCGCGTCGAGCATGTGGTTGATGAACAGATGCGCCGCGATCGGGTGTTTCGCGCCGGAGAAGATGGCCATCGTGTCCGAGCCCCGGACGCCGCCCTCCTCCGGGATGTAGTACGCGACGTTCGGGTTCTCCGTCGTGATCGCGTACAGGTCGGCGCCCCAGATGTGGCCGATCCAGACGTCGCCGCCGCTCATCGTCGCGACGGTGTCGGTCGAATACACCCGGACGAGCGGTTTCTGGGCCTGGAGCAGGGCGAGCGCCTCGTCGAGCTCGGCCGTGTTCGTCGAGTTCGCCGAGTAGCCGAGCTGGATGAGCGCCAGGGCGAAGCACTCCTGGTAGTCGTCGAGCATCGAGATGTGGTCGCCGTAGCGGGGGTCCCACAGCGCGGTGGAGCTCGTCGGGCTGTCGGTGACCTTCGTCGTGTCGTAGCCGACGCCGGTCGTCCACCACATGTACGGCACGGAGTGGGTGTTGCCCGGGTCGTAGCCCGGATCGGCCCACTCCGCGCCGAGGTTGACGATGTTCGGCAGCAGCGTCTTGTCGAGCGGGCGCAGCGCACCCTTCGCCACGAACGCCGGGATGTCGACCGAGATCGGGAACGACAGGTCGTAGCCGCCGCCGTCGTCGCCGAGCTTCGCGTACGCCTCGGACGTGTTCGAGAAGAAGTCGTACGTCACTTTGACGTCGTACTTGGCCTCGAACGCGGGGATCGTGTCCTCGCCGATGTAGCCGGTCCAGTTGTAGACGAACAGCTCCTTCTCGGGCTCCGGGACGGGAGTCGGACCCGCGGTCGTCGGCTCGGTCGAGGGCGCGGCGGACGGCCCACTCGAAGGTGCCTGGCTCGCGCCGCCGGTGCAGGCCGCGATGACCGGTCCGAGCGCCGCGGCGGCGCCGAGCTTCGCGATCCGGTCGAGCAGCTGGCGGCGGCTGATCCGTCGCTCGACCATGTACCGGACGAGCGCCTTCTCGAGGTCGATCGAGCGGCCGTCGTACGCGTGACTCATCGTCAGTCCTCCTCCTGGTCCGGCGTCCCATCCGGTCGTGCGCTGGCGCCCCGGCCAAGGATCAGCACGTCCTCCGGCCGCCATCCGATATCCACCGTCGTCCCGGCTTCGAGTCGCCCGGCGAGGCGCGGCGCGAGCACCGCGAGCTCCAGGCCGCCGTCCGTGCGGACCTCGTACGAGATGCCCGTGCCCAGATAGGCGGAATGGGCGACCCGGCCGTGCAGCTCCGGGCCAGCCGGGCCAGTCGGGCTCGCCGTCGAGCCCGTACGCACGGTCGAGCCCGTACGCACGGTCGAGCCCGTGCTCGCCGTCGAGCCCTTGCTCGCCGTAGAGCCCGACCGCGCGCCCAGCGAGACCGCCTCCGGCCGCACCGACAGCTCGACCGCCTCGCCGGCGACGAGCCCGTCGCGCGACACCCGACACAGCTCGCCGCTCGACAGCCGGACGATCGCGTCCACCGGGCCGAGCTCCGCCACGCGACCGGCGAGCAGGTTCGTCCGCCCGATGAAGTCGGCCACGAAGCGCGTCGCCGGCCTGTCGTACAGCTCCTCCGGCGTCCCCAGCTGCTCGACCCGGCCGGCGTGCATGACGGCGATCCGGTCGCTCATCGTGAGCGCTTCCTCCTGGTCATGGGTCACGTAGACGAAGGTGATTCCGACCTCGACCTGGATCCGCTTCAGCTCCAGCTGGAGGCGGCGCCGAAGCTTCAGGTCGAGCGCCCCGAGCGGCTCGTCGAGCAGCAGCACGAGCGGCTCGTTGACGAGCGCCCGGGCGAGCGCGATCCGCTGCTGCTGGCCGCCGGACAGCTGGTTCGGCCGGCGTCGCTCATAGCCCGGCAGGTGGACGAGCTCGAGGGCCGCGCCCATCCGGCGCCGGACGTCCGCCTCGGCCACTTTCCGGCGGCGCAGCCCGAAGGCGATGTTCTCGCCGACGTCGAGGTGGGGGAACAGCGCGTAGTTCTGGAATACCATGTTGACCGGCCGCTTGTCGGGTGGATCGCCGGTCACGTCGCGCCCGCGGAGCTCGATCCGGCCGCCCGTCGGCGCCTCGAAGCCGCCGATCATCCGCAACGTCGTCGTCTTGCCGCAGCCGGACGGTCCGAGGAGCGAGAAGAACTCGCCCGAGCCGATGTCGAGCGAGACGTGGTCGACCGCGCGGACCTCACCGAAGTCCTTCGTCAGCTCGACCAGCCGGATCTCCGGCCCGCTCGCGGGGGACGCGGTCATCGCGCCGCCGAGCCTAGGCCCGCGTGGCGGGACCGGCGGCCGACCGTCCCGCTAGGCGCAACCGATGGCGCGTGTCCGGCCGCCGTTCCTTCGTCCATGCGGCGGCCGGTTCCTGCGTCCATGCGCTCGCATCCAGGCGGCGGCGTTTCCGGCCGGCCCGTTCTCGCGGCCAGGCCGCGGCCACGCCGCGGCCCCTAAGTGCGTCGAGGCGTCCCTTCCTCTGCCCGTTCTCGCGTCCAGGCGGCGGCCTTCCTGTCAAACGTCGCCGTGGCGGACCTTAGGCTTGACATCGCCGCGGCTCGGCCGGTCGGTCACGTTCGGCGAACCCATCGCCGACCCCTCGGCGCCCGCTCTTGATGCACGCTGGGGCATACGCCGTGGCGGCCATCGTTCCTAATGTTCGTGGGGGCGACTTCTGACAGGATGCCCGAGGCGTGCAGGTCCGCATCGTCCTCGGCGGCGGATCTCCTGGCGGTCGGGTGATCGAGGCACCGCCGCAGCGGGCGTACCGGGCAGCGCGGGCACGCATCGGGCGCGCGCCGCCGCGCACCGCGGGAACGCATCGGGCGCGCGCGCTGCGGACCCCTACATCGGGGCCCGCGCCGCCGCAGGACACTCAGCGAGCGCGGGCGGCGATCCGGGCGAGGGCGCCGGACCAGTCGGCGTCGAACGGGCGGCCGGGCTCGTCGAGGTCGAGCGTGAGTGGGGCATGGTCGGACGGGATCGGTGGGCCCTTGCGCGCCTCGCGGTCGATCTCGGCGGCGACGATCCGGCCGGCGAGCGGGGCGCTCACGAGGAGGTGGTCGATCCGCATCCCGAGATTCTTGTGGAAGTTGCCGGCCCGGTAGTCCCACCACGTGAAGCGGCCGCGCTCCGGGCGCCGCGCTCGGTAGCCGTCGACGAGGCCCCACTCGAGGAGGCTCCGGAAGGCGGCCCGCTCGGGCTCGGAGACGTGGGTGCCGCCGTGGACGGCAGCGGCGTCCCAGACGTCGTCGTCGGTCGGCGCGACGTTGAGGTCGCCGCCCAGGACGAGCGCCTCGGCCGGGTCGCACGTCTCGTCCAGCCAACGCCGGAGGCGGTCGAACCAGGCGAGCTTGCCGGCGTAGAACGGCGAGCCGACGACGCGGCCGTTCGGGGCGTACAGGCTGGCGACGCGGAACAATCCCGGTGTCCCGGGGAGCGTGATCCGGGCGGAGGCCATGCGCGCCTCGTCGAACGGGTCGAAGTCGTCCTCCGACACCTCCGCAAGGCCTGAGCCGGCGCCGCTGTCGCGGACCGGGCCGTCGCCGAAGTTCGTCGCGACGTCGTCGATCTCAGCCCCGTGCCGGACCGCGATGGCGACGCCGTTCCAGCGCCCCTCGCCGTGATGGACGAGGTCGTAGCCGGCCATCGCGAAGGCCATCGCCGGCGCGTCGCCGTCGGCGAGCTTCGTCTCCTGGAGGAGCACGACGTCCGGTGCCGCCCGCCCGAGCCACCACTCGACCTTCTCGAGCCGGGCCTTCAGCGAGTTGACGTTCCAGGTCGCGAACCGCATCGCGGGCTCTCGCCGGCCGCCGCTATGTGCTGGCGCCCGGGCGCGCGCTAGTACCGGCGCCCGCGCTGGCGGGCGAGGTCGAACGACGCCGTGTCGGCGACCGCCATGACGGCCATCGTGCCGGCTTGGACGGGGTCGGACACGACGAGGTCCGCCTGCGACGTGATCGAGCCGGCCATGTTGAGCGCGATGACGGGGATGCCCTGGGCCCGCAGTTCCGCCGCGGCCCGGGTGATGTCGCCACCCATGAGCGAGCCGGCGAGGACGAGCAGGCGCGCCCGCGGCAGGTCGCCGACCGCCCGCACGGCCGCCGCGATCGCCTCCTCACCGACGAGCGCGATCGTGTCGACCGAGATCCGCTCGCCACGGATGTTGTGGCGATCCGCCTCGCTGATCGCGCCGAGGGCCACCTGGGCGATCTGGGCACCGGCGCCGATGACGATGACCCGCTTGCCGAAGATCCGGTCGAGCGAGCGCGTCAGCCGCTTCGCCCGTACGCCCGGCGTCGCGTGGACCGCCCGGACGAGCGCCTCCTCGTCGACGCCCTCGACCTCGATCTCGATCTCGACGGCAGCCGGCGAGGAGCCGTCGTCGGCGGCTGCCAGGCGGCGGACAGTCGACAGCGTGCGCAGCGTGCCGCCGGCCGCGGCGACCCGCTCGAGGAGCGCCGGGACGGCGGCCAGATCGTCGTCCAGGACAAGGCGTGCCGCGACGGTCGAGGGCAGGGAGGCGCGACGGGGCATGTCGGCGCGATGGTACCCGTCCGGCTACGCTTCGACGTCGTGGCCCGCCTGCCCGCGTTCGTCTACCGCCTGGTCGGCCGGTACTCGGTGATCGGCCTGGACCGGCTGTTCCACCTGCCGCTCTACCGGCTCACCGGTGGCCGCGGCGTCCTGGGACGCTCGCTCGGCATCGACACGATCCTCCTAACGACGCGGGGCAGGCGCTCCGGCGAGCCTCGGACCGTCCTGCTGTACGGCTTCCCCGACGCGGAGCGCTGGATCGTCGTCGCCTCCCGCGGCGGCACCGCCCGCCTGCCGGCCTGGTATCGGAACCTTGTGGCCGAACCGCGGGCGCAGATCCAGGTCCGACAGCGGGTCCTGGCTGTCGTCGCGAGCGACGCGGACGGCGCCGAGTACGACCGCCTGTGGGCGCTCGCCGACCGGTCCTATCCCGGCTACGCGCTGTACCAGGAACGGACGCCGTATCGGATCCCGGTCGTCGTGCTCTCGCCCGCGGCGCCGGGTTGACGCGCCCCGATCCGCCGGCCGTTGCGCCGGTCATCGTCTTCGGGCGAGACGACTCGGCGGACACGCGGGCGGCGCTTCGCTACTTCAAGGAGCGGCGGGTGCCAGTCCAGTACCGCGAGATGCGAGCTCGGCCGCTGGCGCCGGGCGAGCTGCGCCGCTTCGTCGAGTGTCTCGGAGCCACCGCCATCGCCGACCGCGAGGGTCGGGCATGGCGCGACGCCGGCCTCGGCTACCTGCGGATGGACGCCGGCGAGCTAGCCGAGCGCCTGCTCGGCGACCAGCGACTGCTGCGACTGCCGCTCGTCCGGCGCGGCCCGCTGTTCGCAGCCGGTCGGGACGAGGCGGCGTGGCGCTCGATGGTCGCGGCCCCCGCCGGCTAGTCCTGGTTCCCGGAACGCCAGATATCGCCCCCATTCATGCAACCGGGGGTCGGCGGGGCCTACAGCCTCGATCGGCACCCGACGCTGGCTCCGCGCCTCGATCACACTCGGGGCGCACGCATGACGACGCACCGCCCCCGCCAGACGTGGGCGGGCTAACGGTCTGCGTACCCCGCCTTGTAGCGATGGGAGCGATACCGCGCACCCGGGGCGCCCACCCGATACCGGGCACCCCGGGCCGCCCACCCGATACCGCGCACCCCAAGCTTGGCCCCGGGGTCAGCGGACCCGCGGCCGCGGTCGGCTAGCGCGTGACCGTCCGTGTGCGGGCGAGGACGACGAGCCCGACGAGGACGAACACGACGCCGATGATCGCCCAGCGGATGTCGTCGACCATGAAGCTGCTGCTGCGCAGGTAACCGAGGCCCTGGCCGATCCAGACGAGCCCAGTCAGCGCGATGACGAGTCCGACGACCCGTCGCGTCGTTCGCGCGCGGGGTGGGGGCGAGCCAGAGTCCATGGGCGTAGCATGCCAGCCGAACCGCAGGAGGGCAGCGATGACCGATCCCGCCGGCGACCCGGCCGCCGGCCGCGACCGCGCGGTCGACCTCGGCGAGCCGTTGTCGGCGCCGGTGGACACGCCCGACGCTGCCGACCGTCGGCGGAGCGGCCGGATCGTCATGCGCGGCAAGGCGGTCGAGCTGATGGCCGACACGACCGGCACGACCGAGGACCAGCGTCTCCTCCGCCGCGTCCCTGCGCCCGACTTCATCCACTCCGATCCCTGGCGGGCGCTCCGGATCCTGTCCGAGTTCGTCGACGGCTTCGACGCCCTCGCCGGGCTCGGCCGGGCGATCACCGTCTTCGGCTCTGCCAGGGTCGCGCCCGGCAGCGCGACGTACGAGCTCGCGCGGGCGATCGGCCGCCGCCTGGCCGAGCACGGCTACGCGGTCATCACGGGCGGTGGCCCCGGCGTCATGGAGGCGGCGAACCGCGGCTGCCAGGAGGGCGGCGGGCTGTCCGTCGGCTGCAACATCGAGCTGCCGCAGGAGCAGTCCCTCAACCCGTACGTCGATCTCGGTGTCGAGTTCCGCTACTTCTTCGCCCGCAAGACGATGTTCGTGAAGTACGCCGACGGCTTCGTCATCCTGCCCGGCGGCTTCGGCACGCTCGACGAGCTGTTCGAGGCGCTGACACTCATCCAGACCGGCAAGATCGAGCACTTCCCGGTCGTCCTCGTCGGGCGCGACTACTGGGCCGGGCTGCTCGATTGGATGGGCGGCACGCTCCTCGACGCCGGCGCGATCGACGCCGGAGACCTGAAGTTCCTCCGTTTGACGGACGACCCCGAGGAGGTCGCCCGGATCATCGAGGAGGCGCGAGCCGGGCGGTCGCCGGGGCGCTGACGCGGCGGTCGCCCGCCGACGCGGCGCGTCCCCGCTGACGCGCGAACGCGCGGCTCAGCTGGGCAGCGCGATCTCGATCCTGCCGTCGACGATCCGGAGCGGGTAGTAGCGGAAGCGGCGGACCCGGGTGTAGTGGCGCGCCTCCGCCTTCCGGCCTGGCGGCTCGGGTCGCGCCTCGCGACCCTCCGGCGTCCAGGTCGGGTGGTAACGACCGGCCGGGTCGAGGCCGCCGGTCGTCGGCATCCGGACGGGCTCGCCGGAGCGGAAGTCGAAGCGGCCCTCGTGGAGCGGGCAGGAGACGACGCATCCGTCGAGCTCGCCCAGCGACAACGGCGCAGACATGTGCGGGCAACGGTCGTCGACGGCGACGAGCCCGTCCGTCGTGTGGGCGAACAGCACGTCCCGCTCGCCGAAGCTCACCCGGCGCATCGTTCCGGGCGCCAGCTCCGCCGCGGCCGAGACGTCGACGAACGAGGCTCCGGCGGCGCCGTCCGCGGTCAGCTCGGCCCGGAACGGCGCGATCCTCGGCTCCATGGCGACGATGCTAGGCCGTCGCGGCAGACTCCGCCGGTTCGCCGGTGCGGCGACCGTGGGGCGTTCGAGCTGCGGCCTCGTCGAGCGCCCACGACCGGATACTCTCGTCAGGGTGGGATGGTCGCGGTCGCGTGCAGGAGGGACCGGATGCGCTTCGCGCTCATGATCGAGGCCCAGCAGGGGCTCTCGTACGCGGATCAGCTCGCCATCGTCCGGCGGGCGGAGGCGGCCGGCTTCGAGGCGTTCTTCCGGTCCGACCACTATGCGAGCTTTCCGGGACCCGCCGGCGACCCCACGACGGATGCCTGGGCCGTCCTCGCCGGGCTCGCCCGGGAGACGTCCCGGATCGCGCTGGGCGTGCTCGTCTCGCCGGTGACGTTCCGGCATCCGGGCAACTTCGTGAAGCTCGTCACGACCGTCGACGAGATGAGCGGCGGCCGCCTCGAGGTCGGCGTCGGGGCCGGCTGGAACGAGGTCGAGCACGCCGAGCACGGCCTGGCATTCCCGCCGATCGACGTCCGAGCGGAGATGGTCGAGGAGCAGCTCGCCCTGCTGCATGGGATGTGGACCGAGCCCGATGGCTGGTCCTTCGAGGGCCGCCACGTCTCGGTCCGCGGCGCGCGGCTCCAGCCGCGGCCGATGGACGTGCCGGGGCGGCCGCGGGCCGCGAATGGGATGGTCCGGCCGCGTGTCATCGTCGGCGGCGAGGGCACGCCGCGGGGGTTCCGGATCGCGGCGCGCTGGGCGGACGAGTTCAATCTCACGGCGTCATCCCCTGAGCGCGCGGCCGAGCGGTTCGCGATGCTCGACGCCGCGTGTGCCGCCGCCGGTCGCGATCCGGCGACGCTGACACGATCGTCGATGGTGCCGATCCTCGTCGGCCACGATGGCGCCGAGGCGGCGGCCCGGGAGCGGGACCTCCTCGCGGCGCTCGGCGCGGAGGACGCGGCGTCGGAGTGGTTCGACGCCCGCCGACACCGATGGATCCTCGGCACGCCGGACGCGGCCCGGGCGATGGTCCGCCGCTACGGCGAGGCAGGCGTCGAGCGGCTGATGCTCCAAACGTTCCTGCCGCGCGATCTCGAGATGGTCGACCTCATGGCCGAGGCGCTCATCGAGCGCGTGTGACGCTCGGCGTCGTCCGCCTCCGGCGTCGAACCCGCGCCCGCCCGGTGGCCGCTCGGGATCTGCGGAATAGCAACCGCGGTAGTGCTAAGTGATTCGGGTCGCCCGCCCTGCTGTCTGGGGGAGCGCCGGCGCGTTCGGTCGATCGTGGCGGCGCGAGCGACGGGGTCGCCGCGCGTTCTGGAAGGCGGATAACAGCGCGGGGACTGCTACGCCGTGAATCCCGCGACCGACCGGAGTCGCCGCGGCCCTGCCTGGGGGCGGCGTCGCCCGCCGCCAAGTGGTTGTAGCAGGCCGGGGCGCCGTCAGTCTGGCGACGAGACCTCGGCCGCGCGAAGGTAGCGCGGGTCGTCCCGGCGGATAGGGTCGGGGTTCGTCCCGTGGGCGCGGGCCAGTCGCTCCGTGAGCACCTGGAGGGAGGTCGCCGTCCCGAGCAGGGCGGCGACTGCGGTAGGCAGCGCCGGCGCCTCCGGTAGGACGATCCGGCCGGCGGGGGTGAGCGCCGGCTCGATCGCCGCGGCCGCTCCCTCGGCGAGGATCGCCGCCGCCCGGATGCCGACCTCGCGCGCGGCCGCCAGGGCGTGTCGAGCGCGACCGAGCCGCGCGTCGCGCTCGCGACGCTCAGCGAGGATGAAAACGAGGCCGGTCGCCTCGTCGGTCGCGGGCAGGTGGCCGTGGAGGAACGTCTCGAGGTCGCGCATCGCGGACGGCAGCCAGGTCGCCTCCTCGACCTTCAGGACGAGCTCGCGGGCGGCCGGCCGGTCCGCTCCGGAACCGATCACGATCAGGTGCCGCGCCCCGGAGAGGGAGTCGGCGACGGCCTCCGCCTCCGCGGCCCGGGAGATCCCGGCTGCGAGCAACCCCGCGACGGCGTCGCCGTCGAGCGGGCGACGGGCCAGCGATGCGCCGACGGCGGCCGCGGCCAGGAGCGGCGACACGTAGCCGACCGTGTGGCACCAGCTCTGGTCGAGCTCACCGGTCTCGATGACGAGCTCCGGGTCGGCGATCGCGGCGGCAGGCGATCGAGCCGACACCGTGATGAGCGCGATCCGGGCACCGGCCGAGCGAGCGGCCTCGAGCGCACGGTTCGTCGCCCACGTCGCCCCCTCGTGGCTGATCCCGATGACGAGTCCGCCGCGCGGCGGCTCGAGCGCCGCCTCGAAGGCCTGGAGCGCGACCGGCGCGCCCGGCTCGCCCGACCGGGACGGCAGGCCGACCGCACCAGCGGCTTCGCGCAGGATCTCGGCGGAGCCGAGGGCGCCGTGCTCGCTCGTCCCGCAGCCGACGAGGACGATCGGGCGACCGACCGCGGCGGCATCTGCGATCGCTGCGGCCACGCGCTCGGCCGCCCCATCGGGCGCCGACAGCCGTCCGAGCAGCCGTCGGGCGAGCCCCGGCTCGGCGTCGATCATCTCGGTCATGTGCCACGGCGGGCCCGGCCGGCGTGGCGGCGTGTCGGTCGCGGCCCACGGGTCCGGCGGGCCGGCCAGGGGCGAGTCCGGGTCGGGCCGAAGGTCGTTCGGACGGTCGTGGTCCACGCTGCGGTCGCTCACGCGGCGGCCCTCCTCGCCGGGCAGGATACGGCCGCCCGACGTCCGCTCGTTCAGCGGATCCGGCCGGCGCGACCCGGCGGCCCGTAGCGGAGCACGACTCGCCCGACGAGGACCTCCACCGGGACCGGCCCGTAGCGGCGCGAATCGATCGGTGGCCCGAAGCCGGCCGCCGCCGCGGTCGCCTCGTCGGCATCGGCGAGCAGCCACGCCTCGTCGTCGGCGAGGCTCAGGAAGCCCTCCTCGAACGGCACGGTCGCGCCCGGCGCCGCCGCGACGCGCTTCACGGTCAGCTCGCCGTCGAGGGGCTCACGGAACATCACGATGCTGCCCGGGCGCGGCCAGCGGCGGGGTGTCGGGTCGACCAGAAGCCAGTCGCCGGGTGCGATGCCCGGCAGCATCGAGGCCTCCTCGACGACGACGCGCCAGGGCCCGCGCAGCCGCGCGGCGAGCGTCGCCGTGCGCGCCCGCCCGGGATCGCTCAGCCGGGTCGACCGTTGAGGCGGGTCTTGCCCGGCCCGCCGGTGCCCTTCCACATCTCGTCGACCCGGTCGATGAGCGCGAGCAGGCCCTTCGCATCCTCGAGATCGAGCGACTGCTTCACCTTGGAGGCCGCCTTCGACGCCTTCCAGAAGGTCTCGTGGAGGTCCGGGTACGTCGCGACGTGCTCCGGCTTGAAGTAGTCGTGCCACAGGACGTCGAGGTGGTGCTTGACCAGCTCGGCGCGCTCCTCTTTGATCGAGATCGCCCGCGCCCGGAAGTGCTCGTCGGCGCTGGCGTGGTACTTCTCGATCGTGCGATAGCAGCTCTCGGCCTCGATCCGCGCCTGCTCCGGGTCGTAGACCCCGCACGGCAGGTCGCAGTGGGCGCGGACGACGGTCTTCGGGGCGAGGTGCGAGGCGAGCCGGCGAACGAGGCGGGACATGTGGGCTCCTTCGGGGCGCTGCAGCGGGCCGCTGGGATACCCGGCGAGTGTCGAACCCGCCGCCGGGACTGTCAAACGCCGCGGACTCGATGATGGGTTCCCGCGACGAGCGCGGGCTATCATCCCGGGATGACCGACCGTGGGTTGCCGATCGTCGACGGTGCGCCGGCCTGCCCGTTCGTGGCCCTCGAGGAGGACCGCGACGCGCGCTCGGCGAGCCCCGATCATCGGCATCGCTGCTACGCGGAGGTGCGGCCCGCGCCGCGGGCGCTGGCCCACCAGGAGGCGTACTGCCTCAGCTCCGCGTTCCCGGTCTGCCCGACGTTCCAGGACTGGGCGCGCCGCGAGGCGGCCCGGGCACCCGAGCCGGTCCCACCGCCGCCGGAGGCGCCGTCCGGTGAGGCGCGACGCAACCCGCACCGGGACTGGGCGGCGCCGCCGCCGTGGCTCGCCGGCGAGGAGCCGGCCGGACTGTCCGGCAGCGTCGCCGACCGACTCGCCTCCGGCGCGCCGCTCGGCGAGCCCGCGCCGAAGGAGCCCGCGGCCGGGCGCACGTCGGCGTCGGCCGCGTCCGGGTCGGCCGCGTCCGTGACGCCCACCGCCTCGCGGGACGCGGCGGCCGCCCATCATGGCGCGCGCCCGCCCACCGAGCCGGTCGCGATCCCGGATCCACCGCGACGCCATCGGTCGGACCCGGAGGCGCCGTCGTGGGAACGGCCGCGGCGGTTCGAGGCGTACCCGACGATCCGCTCACGTATCGGCCTGCCTTCGATCACCGTCCCGCCGCTCGTCATCGGCGTCATCGCGGTCGCCCTCGCCGCCGCCGCGCTGTTCCAGCTCCCGGCGCTGCTCGGCGTGGGGGGCCCCGACGGTCCGACGCCGACGCCGACGGCGACCGCGACCGTCGGTCCGTCCGGGACCGCCGAGGAGTCCGCCGAGCCGTCCGGCTCCGTGGCGCCGACGCCGACGCCCGGGCCGACGCCGACGATCTACGTCGTCGCCTCAGGGGACACGATGTACGGGATCGCCCTGCGGTTCGGTATCACCCTCGAGGCCCTGAAGGCGGCCAACCCGCAGATCGCCGACATCAACCGGATCGACGTCGGCGACGAGGTCATCATCCCGCTGCCGACCCCGAATGAGGTGCCTGACGCCGGCTCGCCGTCACCGGCCGCGTCGGCCGCGCCGTAAGGCGCCGCGCGGCGCCGCTCAGCGCGGCGCGAGGTTGATCGCGGTGATCTTGCCGGCCTCGACGCGGAACGCGGCGTCGAGATGCTGCGAGGGCGCCCCGGGCCGGACCGCGAGGACGTCCGCCTGGTAGGTGATGCCGAGGTCGCGGACGTCGCCCGGGATCATCCGCAGGCCGGGCTCCGCGCGCAGGAACCAGCCTCCGACCTGCTCGACACCGCGCAAGGTCCGGGCGTTGTCGCCCACGTGGATCCGCATCTCGACCCGCTCGTCCATGAGCGCCACCGCGGCAGCCCGCTCACCGGCGTTCAGCAGCTCGAAGAACGTCTCCATCGTGTCGACGGCACCCACGGCCGAAGTGTAGGGCCAGACGTCGCCTCGGACCCCGCCCTCGTCGCCAGCTCATCTGCGAGTCCGACGTGAGCCGCGAGCCTGAGCGCTCACCCGGTGTTCAACCGGAGCGGCGATCCCGGTCGACGGCCGAGCCACGCCGCCCGACCGGACCAACCCGCGTCCGTAGCAGCCCCTTCGGCTCACCGGGTGAGCAGATCGGCAGCGATGGCCGACTCCATTCCGATCCTGAGCACCGAGTGAGCAGTACCGCCGGTCCGCGGCGGCCGAACAGCGGGCCGCTCGCCCGGTTGAACACCGGACGAGCAGCTGCGCGAGCGGATCGACCGCGACGTCGAGTCGCCGATCGACGTCAGCCAAGCCCGCTGAGCGATCCCCGCCGCCGGGCGAGGACGAGTCGGCCGTCGGGCTCGAGCAGCACCTGCGGTGGGCGAGGCCGGCCGTTGTAGGTCGACGCGAGCGAGGCGGCGTAGGCCCCGGCGTCGCGGATGACGACGAGATCGCCGCGTCGAAGCGGCGGCAGCGGGTGGCTGCCGAGGTGGTCCGTCGACTCGCAGATCGGGCCCTCGACGTGCGTCGGCGCGTGGCGAGGGCCGATCGCCGCCGGCACGACGGCGCGGCCGAGGGACGTCAGCGCCAGGACCGGATGTCGCCCACCGTAGAGTGCCGGCCGGATCAGCTCGGTCATCCCCGCATCGAGCACGACCTGGCGGCCGTCGCGAACGCGGACGTGCAGGACGCGCGCGACGAGCAGGCCGGCGCGGGCGACGAGCGCGCGACCCGGCTCGATCGCCAGGCGCGCCGGCCGGCGGTCGGCCGGCAGGGCTTCGATCAGCGGCCCGATCTCGCGGGCGAAGCGCTCCGGACCGGGCGCCGTCTCGTCGGGCGGCACGACCGGGAAGCCACCGCCGACGTCGAGCGTGTCGAAGTCCGGATCGCCGCCCCGCAGCAGCGCGAGCAGGGCGAGCGCGCGGCGGACGCCGTCGCGGAAGGCGTCGATCGCGCCGAGTTGCGAGCCGACGTGGAGGTGGATGCCGCGCGCCCGGAGGCCCGGCGACCGCGCGACGACCCGGACCGCCTCCGTCAGCTCGGTCTCGGTCATCCCGAACTTCGAGGCCGCGGCGCCCACTGCGAGACGGTGGTCCGTCTCCGGCGTGACCGCCGGGTTGAGCCGGAACAGGACGTCGAGGCGGCCGCCGTCGGCCCGCCGCCTCGCGAGGCGGACGAGGGCTCGGGCTTCGTCGCCGGATTCGATCGCCAGCCAGCGGATCGGCGCTCCGGCGTGGACGCTCGCGAGCGCCGCGCGCAGGTCGGCGTCCGACTTGCCGATGCCCTCGTACGTCACGTCCGAGTCCTCGACGCCGGCTCGGCGGACGACGGCCCACTCGCCGCGGGACACGACGTTCGCCCCGAAGCCACGAGCCGCGACGAGCCGGACGATCGCCCCGACGTCGTTCGCCTTGACCGAGAAGAGCCGCAGCCACGGGTCGGGGAAGGCGGCGCGCACCTCGGCCGCCGCCGCGTCGAGCGCGGCGACGTCGGTCACGACGAGGGGCGTGCCGAACCGCCGAGCCGCCCCGCGCAGCGCCTCGGCGACGTCGGGCAGCCGGTCCACCGAATGGCCGCGGGCGCCTAGACGACGACCTTGCGGCCGGTGTTCAGCAGGCCGAGCACGGTGGACACGATCGAGATCACGACGGACCCCAGCAGCGCGCCGATGAACGCGTCGGGGCCGAACTCGGGCGGGAAGCCGCCGATCGTGAAGCCGAGGCTGAACTGGTCGGAGATGAGCGCCACGAGCAGCAGCAGCATCGCGTTGATGACGAACGTGAACAGGCCGAGCGAGACGAGGTTGACCGGGAACGACAGGACCTTCGCGATCGGCTTCAGGTAGCTGTTGACGAGCGCGAGGATGAGCGCGACGCCGACGAGCTTCGTCCAGTCGTCGCCCCAATCGAACTCGATGTGCGGCACGATCTGGATGGCGGCCCACACGCCGACGGCGTTGACGAGCGTCTTGACGACGAGATCGACCACCGGAGCCCTCCGCTCGACGGCCGCGGTCGCGGCCACGGGCGCCAGTCTAGCGGAGCAGGAAACCGGTCCCGATCGGGTCGTCCTCCTCGAGCACGAACTCGTGTCGGCCGGTCGCGAAGGCGGAACCCTCGACCTCGGTGATCAGCGATGGGCGACCGCCGACCGGCGGCCCGGCCGCGACGACCGACGCCTCGAACACCGAACCGACGATCGATCGGTGGCGCAGGGTTCCGCCGCGCGGCAGCTCGCCGGCGGCGTCGAGGATCACCAACCGCGCCGACGTGCCGCTGCCGCACGGCGAGCGATCCACTTCGCCGTCGGCGAACACGGTGACGTTCCGTTGGACGAGCGCGGCGCCGGGTTCGTCCGGCTCCGCCGCCCAGAAGACGATCCCGTAGATGCCGCGCAGCTCGGGCTCGTCCGGGTGGCTGACGTCGAGCGTCGCCTCGAGCGCTGGTCGCAGCTCGCGCTGGAGCGCGATGAGGGCCGGCAGGCTCGCCGGCGAGACGTCCAGGCCGATCGAGCGGACGTCCAGCGACCCGTAGAACGCGCCGCCGTAGGCGACGTCGACCGAGATCCGCCCGACCGCGGTGTCCACCGAGACGCCGGTCGCGAGGACGAACGACGGGACGTTGCGGAAGCGGACCGTCGCCACCCGGCCGTCGCGGACCCGGGCGACGCAGCGCAGCCGGCCAGACGGCACGTCCACCGTGACGACGACGTCCGTCGATGGCCCGCCGGGAGGTGCCGATAGGCGTCCGGCGAGAGGCCCCTCCCGGAGCGCCCAGGTCACCAGGGCGATCGTGCCGTGCCCACAGGCGGTCGAGTAGCCTTCGTTGTGGAAGAACACGACGCCGAGGTCGGCGCCGGCGTCGTCCGGCTCGGTCACGAAGGCGCCGTACATGTCGGCGTGCCCGCGAGGCTCGTTGACGAGCAGGCGGCGCACGCCGTCCAGGTTCGTCGCCGCCCAGCGCCGGCGCTCCAGGACCGACGACCCCTGGATCGTCCGGACGCCGCCGGTGACGATCCGGAACGGCTCCCCGCCGGCGTGGTAGTCGACAGTCGTGACCACCCCCGACGGCGCGGCGCGAACGGCTGGCGCCGGGCGATCGCTCATCGCCGCAGCGCCCCCACGAGCGCCACCTTGACATCCGGCCACTCGTCGGCGATGACGCTGTACCACGCCGAGTGCCGAAGGCGACCGTCGGGCATGACCATGTGGTTCCGGAAGATGCCTTCGAACCTCGCGCCGATGCCCTCGAGCGCGGCGCGCGCCCGCTCGTTCGTGGCGTCCGTCTTGAACTCGACCCGGATCGCCCCGAGCCGCTCGAACGCGTGCTCGAGCTGGAGGAGCTTGGCCTCGCGGTTCAGGCCGCGCCGCTGCCATGCCGGCGCGAGCCACGTCCAGCCGACCTCGAGGCGTCGGTGCTCCGGGGCGATCGCCATGAAGCGCGTGCTGCCGACGGCGCGACCACTCGCCAGGTCGATCGTGGCGAACGGCAGCTCCCCGCCCGACGCGGCAGCGGCGAGAACGCCGGACAGCCAGGCTCGCAGCCCGTCGCGGTCCATCGGCCGGGCGATCGTGAAGTGCCAGATCGCCGGGCCAAGGCCGACCGCGGCGAGGTCGTCGAGGTGGGCCAGCGACAGCGGCTCGAGGCGGACGAGCTGGCCCTCGAGGACGACCGGCACGACCCAGCGGGCGTCCGAACCGGGAGGGGACATCGCGGCGATGGTACCCGCCGCCCGGTACACTCCGCGCCGTTCCGGCCATCGCCGGTGACGTCCGTCCGAGGAGAGCGTGTCCGAGTTCGCCGCGCATGTCGATCGCTTCTTCGACGAGCTGTTCCGCATCGACCCGCTGTCGGCGACGGCGGCCGGTCGACACGACCACGACGCTCGCTGGCCGGATGTCAGCGACGCCGGTCGCGCGGCCTGGCTGGCCTGGCTCACGCGCTGGCGGGCCACGCTCGAGGCGATCGACCCGGCCACGTTGACGACCGACGACGCGATCGACCGCGAGCGCCTCCTCGGCCGCCTCGCCGCGTGGACGTTCACCGCGACCGAGCTGCGCGAGGAACGCTGGGATCCGCTCGGCTGGGTTTACCTCATGGGCGGCGGCCTGTTCCCGCTCATCGCCCGGGAGTTCGCGCCGCTCGCCGAACGGCTCGCGTCGCTCGCCGGCCGCCTCGAGGGGCTGCCGGCGATCGTCGAGGCCGCGCGCGACCAGCTCAAGGGCACGGTCGGGCGGCCCGTGGCCAGGCTCCATGCCGCCAAGGCCGCCGCCGACGTCGACGGCGTCGCCGGCCTGGTGATGGAGGGCCTCGCGATCGCGGAGGCCGCCGCCGACAGCGACCCCGCCGTCGCGGCGACGCTGCCCCGCCTGCGCTCCGCGGCCGCTGCGGCCGAGGCGTCGCTCGCGGCGTTCAAGGCGCACCTCGTCGAGGCCGTCCTCCCGGCGTCGGCCGGCGACGGGCGGCTGGGGCCGGAGCTGTTCGCTCGCAAGCTGCGGCACGTCTTGTCCGGCGTCGACCCGACGCCGGAGCAGCTCGCCGCCGAGGCCGAGCGCTCCTTCGTCGCCGTCCGCGGCGAGATGATCCGCCTCGCGCGCGGAGCCTGGTCGACCTGGCGACCCGGCGAGGACCCGCCGGCCGACGACGGCGCCGCCGTCCGCGGCGTCCTCGACGCCGTCGCGCGCGACCACCCGCCGGCCGACGGAATGCTCGAGGAGTGCCGCGTCCAGCTGCGCCGGATCGAGGCGTTCTGCCGCGAGCGCGGCGTCATCGGCCTGGCCGACGAGCCGCTGGCGATCGACTGGACGCCGGTCTTCCTGCGCTCGTTCGGAGGCGCGATGCTCGACGCCCCGGGTCCCTTCGACCACGGTCAGCGGACGTTCTTCTTCGTCACCCCGTGCGATCCGAGCTGGCCGGCGTCGCGCACGGAGTCCTACCTCCGTGAGCAGAACCGTCGGCAGCTCGCCATCCTGACGATCCACGAGGCGGTGCCGGGCCACTACCTCCAGGCCGTCTACGGGCATCGCACGACGTCGCTCGTTCGGGCCGTCCTCGGCGACGGCGTGTTCGCCGAGGGCTGGGCCGTCTACGCGACCCAGGTGATGATCGACCACGGCTTCGGCGAGGATGATCCGGCACAGCTGCTCGCCCACTGGAAGTACTTCCTGCGCTGCGCCGCGAACGCGATCATCGATGTCGGCATCCACGTCCGCCAGATGACCGAGGACGAGGCGATGTCGCTCATGGTCGAGGGCGCCTTCCAGGAGGAGGCCGAGGCGCGCGCGAAGTGGGATCGAGCTCGCCTGACATCGGCCCAGCTGTCGACCTACTTCGTCGGCTCGATGGCGTTCTGGGAGCTCGAACGGGCGGTCCGCTCGCGCCGCGCCGCGGAAGCGGGAGCGGCGGAGCCGGCGGCGGCGATCCCGCCGCCGCGGGTGGTCGGCGCCCTCGGCGAGACGCCGGGCTTCAACTACCGGCAGCACCTCGAGCGGGTGATCTCCCACGGCGAGCTGCCGCTGCCGCAGCTGCGGCGGGTCGTCCTGGGCGACTGACCCGGCCACTCGCCGTGCGCTCGTCGAGCAGGGCCCGCACGCGCTCGGCCGCAGCCGACGCGGCCGGGTCGTCGGGGACGAGCGGGCGCAGGGCCGCCGCCAGCGGTGCGAGGAGCCCGAGGTCGTCGAAGCGGGCCATCGCGACGCGCCCGCCACCGATGCCCGACATGAGGAGTCGGCCGACGACGACCGGCGCGTCGAGCGGCGCCACCGGCCGACCGCCCCGCCGACGCGGCGCTGCTGCTGTCTCGAGCCCTCGGCGGACCTCGGCGGCGACGTCCTCCGGGGATCCCGGGGCGCCGGTCGCGCTGGCGACCGCCCGGAGGAACGCGGCGATGGCTCGCTCGACCTCGTCGAGCTGCGGCCCGAGGTCCGGCCTCGGCTCGCCTGGACGGCCCGGCTCGCCTCCGATCGCGGCGCCGACGTCGGCCAGGGACGAGCCGCTGCCGAGCGCCCGGAGCGGGGCGTGGACCGCGTCCCGGTCGAGCTCCCGAAGGGCGTCCTCGAGAGAGCGGACGGGACGCCCGGCGAGCCGCTCCTCCAGCCGCCGCCAGCGAGGCTCGTCGCGCGGCAGCTCGCGGATGTCGAGGAAGACTCGACAGGCATAGGCGTCGAGCTCCAGCCGCAGCCCGCTCTCGTGGATCGCCGAGCCGGTCCGGAGCCAGGTCAGGCCCGAACGCGCGTCGGCGAAGGCGATGACCGCATCGCGCTCGGCGGGCAGGCCGAGCGCCTCCGCGAGCGTCGTCCTAACGAGCCGCCGCGACCCGTCGGCGCCCCGTTCGGCCCACGCAGCCGACCGGTGGATCGCCCCTGCCGTCGAGGCGAAGCGATCGTGGAACACGACCAGCGATCGCCCGTCCGCGTGCCCGTTCGTGTAGGCGAGGACGTGCTCGTCGACGTGCCCGTCGTCCGTCCGCAGGTCGTACAGCCGGAAGTCACGGACCTCGGCGAAGCGGGCGCGCCCCCGCAGCAGCGGCACGATCTCGCGTTCGTGCCGGGCGACGACATCTCCGTCCGGCGATTCGTCGTGCCTCGCCCGCCGGAACTCGTGGCCATAGCGCTCGGTCAGGCCCTCGAGCTGGCCGTGGGCGAGCATCGGCAGCCCGGGCAGCGTGGCGAGGACCGTCGCCGCGCCGAAGTACTTGTCGCCGGCGCCGAACTGCTCGATCGCCGGCTTCTCGTCCGGGTTGCTCATGAAGTTGACGTAGCGCTTCAGGATCTCCGGATCGAACTCGAGCGTGTCGCGGATGAGCTTCCGGAAGCCCGCCCCGTTCTCGTCGCGGAGCATGTGCATGAACGCGCTGTTGTAGACGCGGTGCATCCCGAGCGTCCGGACGAAATAGCCCTCCATCAGCCAGAACGCCTCGGCCAGCAGGAGCGTGCCCGGCACCTCGGCGGCGACCCGGTCGACGACCTCGCGCCAGAACTCGGCCGGCATGGCGGCGTCGAAGGCATGCCGGCTGAGGGCGTGCTCTGCCCGGCTCGGGATCGCGCCACCGCCGCCCGGCTCGGGGAACCACAGCCGCCGGACGTGGCGGCGGGCGAGGACCATCGCAGCGTCGAAGCGGATGATCGGGAAGCGCCGGGCGACCTCGACGATGGTCTCGATGACGGCCTCCCGCGTCTCGGCTCGCGTGTAGTCCAGCTGCGCCGTGTCGTTCCACGGGAAGGACGTCCCATCGTTGCCGTGATACAGGAATCGCGTGGCGCCGGTGGCGCGGTCGGTCCGCCGGAAGACGACGGCCGCATCCGACGCGTCCCAGTAATGGTCCTCGATGGCGATCGCGACGCGCGCGTCGCTCGACACGTCGGGGCCGTTGAAGGAATAGGCCGGGAAGGGCGACTCGTCGAGTCCCAGGAACCGCTCCGGATGCTCCACCACCCAGTGCGAGTCGAGGCCCAGGTGGTTCGGCACCATGTCGGCCGCCAGCCTTATGCCGCGCCCGGCGGCCCGCTCCCGGAGCGTCGCCCAGGCGGCGTCACCGCCCAGGTCGTCGGCGATGCGGTACTCGTCGACCGCGTACGCGGAGGCGACCGCGTCGGCGTCGCCGCGCCGCCGCTTGATGTCCGCCGAGGCGCCGCTCCGCTGCCACAGGCCGATGAGCCACAGCCCGGTCACGCCCCACGACGCGAGGCGGTCCAGCTCCTCGTCCGGGATCGCGTCGATCGTCGCGACCTCGCGCCCATAGCGCCGCGAGAGCTGGTCCAGCCAGACATGGGTGCTCTTCGCCTGCATCACGACGCGCGGCATCCAGTCGCTGTCGGCCGAGAACGCCTCGTGCTCCGGGTCCAGGCCGGCCAGCGATGGCGGCTCGGCCGTCGGACCTCCGCCCGGGCCGCCGGCGCCGAACCGCAGATGGAACCCCCGCTCCTCCTCGGCGATGACGTCGAGGGCGAGCAGGATCCGCTCGTCGATGCCGGGCAGGCCGGCGATGAGGTCCGCCCAGTTCGCCCGGATCCAGCGCAGCTGGCCTGACAGCGAGGTCGGTGCGGCGGCTGCGGGCGCCCGCAACAGGTCGACGAGCGAGCCGCGAGCGGTGCCGACGCCCGGCCGCCCGGCGTAGAACGCCTCGACCGCCCCGAGCAGCGCCGGATACGCCGACCCCCGACGCAGCGGCCGGTCGTCGAACAGGTCGCGCAGCGGGGCGGCGGCCGGGTTGTCGTTCGTCGCGGCGAGGAGGAGCAGCTCCTCGAGCGCTTCCGTGCGCTCCTCGTCGGGCACGCGAAGGGGTGGCTGCCGGCGGGCGCGGCGGCCGCGGATCGCCGCGCGCGGTGGGGCGTGCCCGGGCTCCGGCCCCCCCGGTTCGGCGAAGCCGTCGCGGAACGCGGCCCGGACGCCGTCCACAACGTCCGCCCCGAGGCGCGCATCGGCCGCCCGCAGGGCGGCCGGCAGCGTCGCATGGCCGGCGACGCCGGCGACGTGGTGGAGGACCTCGTGGAGCGTCGCGAGCGCGGTCAGCTCGCCGGCGCTGATCGTCGGCGGGCCCGGCGCTCGGCCGCGGGCGCGGCTGCGGTTCAGCCGCTCGGACAGCCGGCGGGCGAGCCGAGGGTCGTCGATCCGCAGCGCGCCGCGGGGCCCGAGCTCGGCGGCCGGCACGCCATGTCTGCGCCGGGCCGCCCGCGACAGATGGAGCGACCCCATCTTCGGGCGGCCTTCAGCTCACCGTGGTCCGCGGCGGTGTCGAGGTCGGGGCGACGCGCTCGATCGCCCGCCGGAGCAGCTCGAGCCCGGAGGGATCGAATTCGTAGGTCCACGGTCGGATCCGCTCGGGCCGGCTGAAGCGCCGCTCCAGGCCCTGGGCGAGGGCCTCGCGCGACATGAGGATCAGGCTCGCCGAGCGGTCGACCGCGGCGAAGGCGGCCTCGTCGGCATCGACATTGGCGCTGACGATCTCGATGCCGGAGCGACCCGAGATGGCGAGTGTCTCGCGGATGTTCTCGGCGCCGCGCTCGGAGGCGCAGACGAGGCCGACGCTGGCGCCGGCCGGCAGGCCGGCGATCTCGTGGACCAGCTCGACGTAGCCCGGCCCGACGAGCATCGCCACGACCGGCACCCGGCCGGCGACGTGGGCCTGCGCCTCGTCGGCATGGAAGGTCGTCGTCGCGACGAGGTCGTAGTGGAAGCGCTCGAGCCGCTCCGGCAGCTCGTCGAGCAGGGTGCCCTCGGCATCGATGAGCGCGCCGAACTCGGCATTCAGGCGCTCGGCGTCGTAGCCCGCGTCGGCCGTCGTGCACTCGGCGAACAGCACGCGGACGCGGCCGCCGGGTCGCTTGCGCTCGGTCGCCGCGGCGAACGTCGCCGCGGCGACCTCGTCCGCCGTAAAGCCGGCATGCGCGGCGCGCCGGAGCGTCTCGGAGACGATGCCCTCGAGCGCCTCCGGCCGGCGCCGCTTGGGCAGGCGCTCGGCGACGATCGTACCGGCGCCGTGTCGCGCGCTGACGTAGCCGGCGTCCGCGAGGCGCCGGTACACCGCGCGGATCGTGTTCGGGTTCACCCGCAGCGCTGCCCCGAGCTCGCGGACGGGGGACAGGCGCGCTCCCGGCTGAAGGCGGCCGGAGTCGATCTGATAGGCGAGCTGCCAGTAGATCTGCGTGGAGATCGGGACGCTCGAGTCGCGTTCGACGTCCAGGGATCGGCCGGCGGCGCCGGTCGCTACCGCGGCGCCGGTCTCAACGGTCGGGCCGGTCGGCCCCCCTGCATGACCCCTTCGGGCGATTGACATAGTCTGCTAGTCCAAGTACGATCAGATTGGCCTAGTGAACTGTACCAAGAAGGAGGTGGAACGATGAGCGCCCTGTTCGTTCTGGGCATCGCCGTCGCGACCCTCGTCGCCTTCGACATCATCGCGCTCCGCTTCGGCGTGGATTCACGCCCCGGCTTCCCCGACCCGCGGAAGGCGGACCCGACCCTGCGCATCCGCTAGGACGAGCGACCGACGGGCCGGCCGGACGAGCGACCGACGGGCCGGCCGAACGAGCGACACCGGTCGCACCGGGGCGGTCAGCCGACCGTCGCGAACAGCTCACCGGACGCGCGATCGTGGGCCGCGGAGGCCTCGGATCCGATGGTGAATGAGGCTCGCTCGCCGGGTGCGAGCCGCAGATCCCAGCCGAGGACCAGGCAGCTGCCCTGGTAGACGCGCTCGAAGCCGCCCTCCGAGTTCGACACGGTCTCGATCGGCGCCCAGGCGATGTCCGCCGCCGGCTCCACGACGGTCGCCACCGTGAGCCCGACGTAGTCGTTGCCCTGTCCGAGCCGGACGACACCGTCCGAGGCCCCGCGCCCGTCGTGCGCGGTCCGCCTGCCCGCGGCCTCCCACCAGGCCGACGGGTTGCCGCCGCCGCCGAGCATCGTCGACACGGTCTCGACCACGAGCCTTGTCTCGAGCGCCTCGGCGGACAGGTTCTCGACGTCGACCTCGAGCCGCAGGGTCGGCGCGCGCCGCTCGCCTCCGAGCCGCACGGTCTTGTCGACCCGCACCGCCCGGGCTCCGTCCACCGTCTCGACGCGACCATCGCGCCGGATCCGGACGAGCCCTGTCTCGAGCAGGACGACGTCGAACGGCCGGTCGACGAAGTCGCCGAGCTCGGCCGCTCGTCCATCCAGCAGGTCCGCCGGACGGGCGTCGGGTGCGATGAAGTGGACGAGACCGGAGCGTCGCTCATGATCGTCGTAGACGAGGCGTGAGGCGAGGTCCGGCTCCTTGAGCCGGACGATCTCGTGGATCGAGGCCGGGCCTCCGTCGCCGTCGTCCGGGCCCGTGCCGTCGCCGGCGGTGACGGCGTCCAGGCCCGTGCCGTCCGCGGTCGTGGCGGCGGCTATGGCGATCGCCGAGGCCTCCCGCAGGATCGTCTCGTGGTAGGCCTCGGGTCGCCGGCGCATCACGGCGCCGACCGCGTGACGCACCGCCCGGATATCCCAGGCGCCGATGCCGCCGCCGTCGTCCGGATCGAGGGTCACGACCTGGCCCGCGTCGGCGAGCAGGATCTCGTCCCGCCCGTCGAGGTCGAGGTCCCGCCTGATCGCGGCCGAGGTCGTCCCGAGCGTCGCGTCGGCCAGGTCCTCGGCGGCGATGAGGTGCTCATGCGTCGCCAGCCGCATGTGGCTCAGATAGATGCCGCCGAACAGTCCATGCCAGTAGCAGTCGTTCGACTGACCGCGGTACAGGTGGTCGAGCGCGAGTTGGCGCGACGGGCCGTCGGGCATCGCCGCCACCTTGTCCGACGTCCGGAGCATCTGCTTGTGGAGGTCGTTGATCTCGCGGTACTTGACCTGGAAGTTCCGCCAGAACGCGCCGCGCAGCCAGCGCGTCTCCGGCCGCCGCTCGTCCTGAGCTCGGTGGAGGACGGCCGAGTACTGGAGTCCCTCGTCGGCCGGCAGCGCCCACTCGCCCATCTCGGCGTACGAGCCGGTCGGGATGTACACCCGGCCGACAGGGCCATGGTCGGCCAGCCAGCCCGACGGCGTCACGGTGGTCAACCAGCCGCGGTTCTCGTCGAGCGCGCCGAAGAACCGGTCCACCCAGCGGCCGCGGCCCCAGCAGTGCTCCCAGGTCGTCGGCCAGGCGCCGAACTTCTCGCCGTCGTCGCCCATCATGCCGACCCGCTCGCCGGACCGGGTCGCGTGCGCTCGCAGGTAGGCGATGACCTCGTCCACGTCGCGGAACGGGATGCGATAGCGGAGCCCCTGCTCGGTGCCGAAGACCGAGATGAGTCGGCCCTGGTCCTCGGTCGTGTACGGCCCCCATAGCGCCTCCTCCGAAATCGCCGCGGCACGGAAGTGCGCGTCGTCGAGGATCGTCCAGCGGTAGCCGGCGGCGACGAGCGACGTCGGGACATCCGGCTCCCAGACGCGCTCGGCGAGCCAGGCGCCACCCGGTCGGCGACCGAACGTCGCCTCCAGCTCGTCGCGCATCCGCAGCAGCTGACCGATGCGATCGCGCTCCGGGAGCGAGGCCAAAACGGGCTCGTACCAGCCGCCGCCGAGGAGCTCGACCTGGCCGCGCTCGACCAGTGCCCGCAACCGAGCCACGAACTCCGGGCGCTCCGAGCGCAGCCAGCCGAGGAGCGGGCCCGTGTAGTGGAGTGACAGTCGGACACCCGGGTGGTGCTCGAGGGCCTCGAGCATCGGCAGGTACGCCTGCTCGTACACCTCGGCGAGGACCCAGCCGAAGTTCCCGACCGGCTGGTGGTTGTGGATCGCGAGGGCGAGCGAGATGCGGTCGTTCATCCGCTGGCGGTCAGCCGGCCTCCACCATGTCCACCGCGTCGCCGGCGCGGGCCGGCAGCCCGGCCGCGGGGAGGTACAGCCGCTCCGTGTACTCGTGGAGCATCCGCGTCGTCGAGAAGCGCCACAGGGTGGAGGCCATCGAGCGACGCATCAGCTCGACCCAGGGGGCCGGCAGCCCGCGAGCGTCTCGCTCGTAGTAGCGCGACGCCACCTCCTCCTCCAGGATGCGATACAGGTCGTCGGCGTCGCGCCAATCCTGGCTTCCGTCGTCCGGGTCCGGCTCCCGGTCGCCGATCGCCCAGCCGTTGTCGCCGGTCCAGCCCTCATCCCACCAGCCGTCGAGGACGCTCACGTTGAGGACGCCGTTCGCCGCCGCCTTCATGCCGGACGTGCCCGAGGCCTCGAGCGGCCGGCGCGGGTTGTTCAGCCAGACGTCGACGCCCTGGACCAGGAAGCGCGCGATCCGCAGGTCGTAGTCCTCGAGGATGAACACCCGGTTGCGGAGCCTGTCCGAGCGCGACGCCGCGAAGATGTCCGCGATGACCCGCTGGCCGGGCCGATCGGCCGGGTGGGCCTTGCCCGCGAAGATGAGCTGGACGGGCCGCTCCGCATGCCACAGTAGCCGGGACAGCCGGTCGATGTCGCTCAGCACCATGGCGGCCCGCTTGTAGGTCGCGAAGCGGCGTGCGAAGCCGACCGTCAGCATGTCCGGATCGAGCGCGCCCTCGAGCTCGCGGAGCATGGCCGGCGCTTCGCCGTGTCGGGCGAACTGGTTCCGCAGGCGTCGCCGGGCGAACAGCATCAACTCGCGCTTCTGGCGCGCATGGGCGCCCCACAGTTCCGCCGTCGGAAGGTCGTCGAGACGCTCCCACCAGCGAGTCGAGGCATCGTGCGGGTCGAGGTCGTCCAGGTCGACATCGAGATGCCGTTCGAGCAGCGCCCGCATCGGGCGCCCGAGCCACGATGCGACGTGGATGCCGTTCGTGATCGCCTCGATGCCATGCGGGGCGAGGCCCCGCCAGGTGCTGTTCGCGGTCTCGCCGTGAAGCCGGCTCACCGCATTCGCGCCATGCGTCAGCCGCAGGCTAAAGGCGGTCATGTCGTACTGCGTCCGATCGCCGTCGACGCCGACACCGAGCTCGACGATCCGGTCGAGGTTCAGCGAGCCGGCAGTCGCGAGCAGCGGCGCGGCGATCCGCCGGACCAGGTCGACATCGAACCGCTCGTTGCCGGCCGAGACCGGCGTGTGGATGGTGAACACGCTGTCGCGCGCCACCCGGGCGAGCGCGCTGTCCGCGTCGAGCCCGCCGAGGACCAGCTCTCGGGCTCGCTCCACGAGCAGGAACGCGGAATGGCCCTCGTTGAGGTGCCACACGGACGGCGTGATGCCTAGTGCCCGCAGTGCGCGGACCCCGCCGACGCCGAGGACCAGCTCCTGGTGAAGCCGCGTCTCCCGTCCGCGGATGTACAGCACGTGGCTGATCGGCCGGTCCGCGTCATCGTTCTCGGCGATGTCCGTGTCGAGCAGCAGGATCGGCACCCGGCCGACCTGGACCGTCCACACCGCGGCCTGGATGTCACGCCCCGGAAGCGGCACCGAGACGACGAGCGGATCGCCCCGCCGGTCAACCGTCCGCGACAGCGGCAGCCGACCGAGGTCGTAATCCGGGTAGGCATGCTCCTGGTGCCCGTCGGCATCGATCGTCTGGCGGAAGTAGCCGCGCTTGTAGAGCAGGCCGATCCCGACGAACGGCAGGGCCATGTCGCTTGCCGTCTTGACATGGTCGCCAGCCAGGACGCCGAGGCCGCCGGAGTAGATGCCGAGCGTCTCGGCAAGGCCGTACTCCGCGCAGAAGTAGGCGATCGGGCCGTCCAGCTCGCTCGCGTGGCGCCGATGGAACCAGTGGTCGGCGCCGTTCGCCATGTAGCGGTCGAAGTCGGCCAGGATGTCGTGGTACTCGGCCATGAAGGCCTGGTCCTCGAGCAGCTCGGACCACGGCACCGGGCCGGTCAGGACGGGGATGGGGTTCCGATAGCGGGCCCAGTCGCGTCCGTCGATGCGGCTGAACAGGACGCGCGCGGCGGGGTGCCAGCTCCACCACAGGTTGTAAGCCAGGCGGCGCAGGCCCTCGAGCTGGGGCGGCAGCCGGAAGGAGCTGGCCGGGATCGACGGGACGTGGACGGCGGGCTCCATCTGCCGCGGCATGATAGCCGCTCCGCGTGCCGGTCGTAAACCGGTTTAGCCGTGTTCGCGGTACGGCTCTGCCGGCTGAACCGTGCGGGCGTGGCAGACGCACGGCAGGCGCCGCGGCCGCGCGCCACGGCGACCGCGCGGCCGCCGTACGATCGGCAGCGTGACGCTACGGGTGACGTTCATCGCCGCCGAGTGCGAGCCATGGGCCAAGACGGGCGGCCTCGCCGATGTCGTCGATGCGCTCGCCCGGGCGCTCGGCCAGATCGCCGGCGACGCGCTCGAGACGCCGGTCGACGTCTTCCTGCCGCGCTACCGCGGCGTCGCCCCGGAGCTCGACTCGGCGGCCGGGCGCCGAGTCCGGGTGGCGGATCCGTTCGCCCTCGGCGGCGCGACGGACGTGCGGCTACTCGACGTCGCGGGCGATGGCTACCGGCTGCGGCTGGTGGACCATCCGCCGGCGTTCGATCGGGCCGGCCTCTACGGCGACGGCGCCGCGGATCACCCGGACAACGCCTGGCGGTTCGGCCTTTTGTGCCGGGCGGCGCTCGAGACACTGAGGCTGGAGGGCCGTCCACCCGACGTGCTGCATCTCCACGACTGGCACGCGGCGCCGGCCGTGCTGCTGCGGGACGCGATCGCCGACGCCGATCCGGCGGACCCGCTCGGTCGCGCCGCGGTGCTGCTGACGGTCCACAACCTCGCCTACCACGGCTGGACGCCGCGCGAGCGACTCGCTCAGTTTGGCGTCGTGCCCGGCGACGGCATCGTCGGCCCCGGAGCCGACGGGCTCGACCTGCTCGCGGCCGCCGTCGAGCGGGCCGACCTCGTCAACACCGTCAGCCCGGGCTTCGCCGAGGAGGCGAGGACGCCGGCCTTCGGGATGGGGCTGGACGCTCGCCTCGCCGCGCGCGGCGACCGCTTCGTCGGCATCCTCAACGGGCTCGACACCGACGCCTGGGACCCGGCCCGCGACGCCGTCATCGCGGCGCCGTATACGCGAGCGGATCGGGGCGGCAAGGCCGCCTGCCGGGCGGACCTCGTCGCGCGCCTGGGGCTCGAGCGGGCGCCGGATGGTCCGATCCTCGGGATGATCGGCCGGCTCGACCCGCAGAAGGGCTTCGACCTGCTCGCCGGAGCGGCGCCCGCCCTGCTCGACCGCGGTGCACGACTCGTCGTCCAGGGCAGCGGCGATCCGGCGCTCGTCGGCGAGCTGCGTCGGCTGGCAGCCGAACGGCCGGAGCGCGTCGCGCTCATCGAGCGGTTCGACCGCGAGATGGCCCGCCGGATCTATGCCGGCGCGGACCTGTTCCTCATGCCGTCCCGCTTCGAGCCGTGCGGCACCGGCCAGATGATCGCCCTGCGCTACGGCACGCCGCCGATCGTCCACGCGACCGGTGGCCTGCGCGACACCGTCGTCGACGAGCACGACCGGCCCGGCCGCGGGACCGGCTTCGTCTTCCGCCACCCGACGCCGGAGGGCCTTGTCTGGGCCTGCGAGCAGGCGATGACGCAGTGGCGCGCCAGGGGCTCCAGGTGGAGTCGGCTCCTGGACCGCGGGATGGCGGTCGACTTCGACTGGCGGACCGGCTCAGCGCCGCGCTACGTCGAGGCCTACGAACGGGCGGTCGCGCTCCGGCGCGCCGTCTCGCGCCGGCGCGCCGGGCGCCCATCGACCGGGGCGTCGCCAAGCGCCCGCAGGAGGGCGACGAGCGTCGCCTCCGGGTGACGCCGCTGAGCGGAGTGCTCCCCGTCGCGGATCGTGAAGACGTTCGCCGCGCCGAAGCGCGCCGCGAGCCGCGGCATGACCGCATCCGGCACCATCGAGCCCGTCCGCTCCTCGCCCTTGACGAGCCGGACCGGGACGCCGGCGGCGGCCTGCTGACTGAGCGCGCCGAGCCCGGCGTCCCAGTCGCCGTTGCCGAGCACGACCCGCCGCGCCGCGTCCACGTCGAAGCGGGTGAGCCCGAGGGCCTTGGCGTGGACGTCGCCGTCCGCCCAATCCTGCCCGGCGGGCCGCACGGCGCGCACGGCCTCGCGGAGGTCGCCGAACGGCTGCTCGAGCGGGTCGCCCGCGTACGCCTCGAAGAAGCTGAGCGGCAGGGCCGGCGGGTCGAACAGGACGAGGACGCGAGGCCGGATGCCGGCGATCGGCAGCGCCGCGCAGACCATCGCGCCCCACGAATGTCCGACGACCTCGAGATCCGGCCGCTCGAGGCCCGCCGCGCGGATGAACGCGGCCAGCTCGGTGGCCGTCTCGGCGAACGTCCAGCGGCCGCTCCAGGGATGCGTCAGCCCGTGCCCGGGCAGGTCCGGCGCCACGACGTGGCGCCCGCTGGCGGCGAGCGCCGGCCCGACGCGCCACCACGTCTCGGCGTCGGACGTGACGCCGTGGACGAGGACCAGCGGCCGGTCGGGCCGGTCACCCCAGGCGAGGCTGGAGAACGCGATGCCGAGCGCCTCCGTCGTCGCTCGGCGGCCGGCCGGCGGATCGGCCAGCGCGGCGGCGACGGCCTCCGGCAGGTCGGCGAGCGTCGCTCGGATCGGCGGCGGCAACCGGGGCGAGCGATCGCTCATCGGATGCTCCTATGTCAAGCAGCCGCCGCGAGCGTGGCTCGCGGGGCTGCCCTGAGGCGCTCATCGTGACCCATCCGGCGGAATACCTCGTCGCTGATCCGGCGACGCAGCGCCCGGATGGCCTCGGTCTTGGTGTCGCCGGCGGCACGGCGCTTCTCGAAGTACGCCCGCCCCGCGCCACCGAGGCGGATCTGGGTGATGGCGATGCGGTGGATGACGACGTTCAGCTGGCGGTTGCCCATGCGGCTCAGACGATGTCGCTCGACATTGCCGGACCAGACCGGGAGCGGCGCGGTCCCGTTGTGGCGGGCGAAGGCAGCGGCTGACCGGAAGCGGCCGACCCGGGCGGTCTCGCCGACGAGCTTGGCCGCGCTGAGCGACCCGCAGCCGACCAGCTCGAGCAGGGTCGGGCTAAGGGTGGCCGCCAGGCCGGCGATCTCACGCTCGAGGGCATCGATCGCCCGGGTCAGCTCACGGATCCGGACGACGAGCTCGCGGGCGATCCGGGCCACGGTGCCCGGGAGGTCGGCCAGGCGCTCGGCGAGGGCGTCGAGGACGACCGACCGGTCCAGGCTGCGGGCGACTGGCTCGTTCCCGGGATCGAGTTCGTGGAGGTGCCAGCGCAGGCGGTTCTGCATCCGGGTCCGTTCGGCGACCAGGTCGTCGCGGTGGTCGACGAGCAAGCGGACCTCCCGTTCGGATCCGTCGAGGACCGCCACTGGCAGATCCTCGCGGAGGGCGGCCCGGGCGACCGCCAGCGCATCGATCGGGTCCGACTTGCCGGGTTCGCGGCCGGACCGCCGGGCACCGGCCATCAACCGCGTCGGGACCCAGGCGACGGACTGGCCGGCGACGAGCAGGTCGGTCGACAGGCGTCGCGACAGGTGGCGGGTGTCCTCGAGGGCGAACCGCCGCTCCGGGAAGCGAGCCGCCCACCGGACGAGCTCGAGGTGACCGGCGCTGCGGGCTGTGACGGTCCGCTCGGCGAGCTTGCGGCCGTTCCCGTCCACCGCGACCGCGGTGTGCGTGGACTTGTGCGAATCGATGCCGATGACGACCATGTCCTCCGTCGCCTCCTGATCAGGGGTGACACATCCGGACCGGCCGGTGGACACGCCTGAGTGGGGGCGGTTGCCACGCTCCTATGAAGTCACACCGGTCGGTCCTTCCATGTCCGGCGACCGGCAGATCCGATGCAGGCCACACCCGTCGGCGGGCAACCAGCGTACGAGCCAAGCCGCCGGACCCGGACAGAGTGACACTCAGCGCCCATCGTAGCGACCGTCGCGGCTGCGCCGCCTACCATGTCCGCCGACATGGCGAAGCGACGGCGAGGCAGGCGATCCGGGGGCGCCGGGGCGGACGCGTTCGAGCGTCTCGTCGACCGCGCACTGGCGACGATCCCGCCGCGCTATCGCGCCCGCCTTGGGGAGGTCGCGATCGTCATCGAGGACTGGCCGACCGACGAGCAGCTCGATGACAACGACCTCGACCCGGACGACACGCTGTACGGCCTGTACGAGGGCGTCCCGCGAACCGAGTGGGCGGCCGACGATGCCGTCGTGGCGAACAAGATCACGCTGTTCCGGGGGCCGCTGGAGGAGGACTTCAGCGATCCCAGGGAGCTCGCGGAGGAAGTCCGCGTCACCGTCGTCCACGAGCTGGCGCACCACCTCGGCATCGACGACGACCGGCTCGACGAGCTCGGCGTCGGCTGACCGTCAGCTGACCGACGAGCGGCCGTGCGAGGGGCCGCGGGTCGGCTCGGTCAGGGGCCGCTGAGGACGCCGAGCAGCGCCAGCAGGACGGCCAGCCCGATCGTCGCCGCCATCGGCACGGTGACCCAGCGGAACCGACGCGGCGACGAGGATGGCGGCGACGCCCAGGCGCTCGGCGGCGCGGCGGGGGCCTCCGGCTCCGCCGACCCCGGCAGCGTCGCGGCGACGACCGACTCGGCGACGACGACCGACTCGACGGCGACCGCAGCCCTCGGCGCCAGGCGCGCCCGGTCGAGGCCGGCGTGATGGTGCGTCAGACCGACGAACGCGACTACCTGCGGCGCAAGGACGATCGCGCCGATCGTGAACGTCAGCGTCCCGAGTGCCAAGACCGCCGCAAGCGCCAGCGAGAACGACAGCAGCGAAGGCAGGACACCTTTGTCGAAGCCGAGGTCAAGCACCTCGGCGACGCGCAGGACCACGTCGCCGCCGGCCGCGAGCGCGAAGAACTGGAGCACGCTCGCGAATGTGGTGAACAGCGCGAGGACCACCGCCAGCCTGAGCCGCGCCCGCGTGAGCCGTACGGATCGCCGGATCGCCTCGAACGCGCCGACGTCGCCGAGCACGATCCCGGTGACGAGGTAGCCGAACGGTGCCGTGGCCACCGAGGACAGCAGGATGGACAGCAGCGACAGCCCTTCGGCGCCGGGATCCTCGACGCCTCCGCCGACGAGCACGACGAGCCACTGCACGATCGAGCCCACGATGCCCACGGCGAAGGTGCCGGCCAACAGGCGCCAGAACACCTGGCGCGAGCGCGACACCGCCTCGCGCAGTCGCATCGGCCGGCCGACGTGGCGCCCGGCCAGCAGGGCGGTGGCGATGGCCTGACCCTCGATGGCGAGGACGCTCGCCCCGATGCCTGCGATCACGAACAGGGCGACGATGGTCAGCAGCGGCCCGGCGCCCTCGAGCGACGGCTCCGAGCCGTCCACGAACGGCGCCAGGAACTCGGGCGCGCGCGTCGCGATCGAGATCAGGTGGACGACGGCCGGCGCTGCGAGGCAGAAGAACAACAGGCCGATGTACAGCGACGCCGTCCGCAGGTGATCCGTCTCGCGGACGGCGAGCTCGACGCCCCGCGACACGATGTGGCGCGCCGTCGGCAGCGGGTACGCCGGCGCGCTCGGCGACGCGGACGCCGCCTCGTCTGCCGCGACGTCCGCGCGCGGGATGGCGTTCTCGGGAGCGGGCTCGGGAGCGGGCTCGTCGGTCATGCGACGACCGGCGCCGCGGCGGCGAGGAGCTCCCCGAGCCGCGCCGGGTCGACGTTGCCACCGGACAGAACGACCACGACCCGTTCACCTGAACGGATCGGGATCCGGCCGGCCAGGACCGCGGCGAGCGCCGCGGCGCCGGCCGGCTCGACGACCTGCTTGAGCCGCTCGACCGCGAAACGCACGCCGGCCAGGATGGTCGTGTCGTCGATGAGCACGATCTCGTCAACGTACCGCGCGCAGATCGGCAGCGTCCATGTCCCGGCGAACGGTGCGTTCAACCCGTCGGCGACGCTGTGCGGATTGATCCGGACGACCTCTCCGGCCGCCAGCCCGAGCGACACCGCGTTCGACGTCTCCGGCTCCACCCCGTAGACGCGAACCTCCGGCCGGCGCTCCTTGATCGCGGTCGCGATACCGGAGATCACCCCGCCGCCGCCCACCGCGACGACGACCACGTCGACGTCCGGCACGTCCTCGAGGATCTCCAGCCCGGCGGACCCGTGTCCGGCGATGACCGCCGGGTCGTCGAACGGGTGGCAGACCGTCAGGCCGCGCGCGTCGCGCTGTCGCTCGAACTCCGCGTACAGCTGCAGGAAGTCGGTACCGTGGAGGACGACCTCCGCGCCGTAGCCGGACGCCGCATCGACCTTCGAGCGGGTCGCCCCGGCCGGCATGACGACGACCGCGTGCACGCCGGCCTCCCGTGCCGCCCAGGCGTAGGCCTGCGCCGCGTTGCCGGCGGAGAACGTGACGAGGCCGGCGCGCCGCTCGGCGTCCGTCAGCGACAGCACCCTGTTGACGATGCCGCGCGGCTTGAACGAGCCCGTCTTCTGGAGGTGCTCGGCCTTGCACAGCAGCCGCCCGTCGCGAACGGCCGCGCCGTGCGCGGCAGCCACGCGTCCGGCGGTCTTCGAGCCCAGAACCGGTGTCCGATGGACCCGTCCGGCGATCCGTTCGCGCGCCTCGACGATTGCGCTCAGCGGGACGAGACGGGCGGCGTCGACGGACATGCCGGCGAGGATACCCGTCCCCGGCCCGACAGAAATCCTGGCCGTCACGGACTTGCGTAGTTGCGCAAACAGTGAGATGCTGCGCTGGTCATGGCAGTCCAGCCCGTCGAGTCGCCCGAGCGACGCCGCTATGCGGCGGTCGGTCGCGCGCTCGCCGACCCGAAGCGGCTGTGCGTTCTCGAGTGCCTCGCCGAAGGCGAGGTCTCGGTGAGCGAGCTTTCGGGACGCGTGGGCTGCCAGGTCCCGAACATGAGCCAGCACCTCGCCGTCCTGCGGAGCGCCGGCCTTGTCACGTCGCGGCGGGACGGCAACACGATCCTGTATCGCCTCTCGGACCCGCGGGTCCTGGAGACCTACCGCCTCATCCAGGAGATCGCCCGCTAGGGCGAGGGCGCACCCCGCACGAACGGGAGAAAGGAACCGCACACGGTGGCAGAGATCAAGCACGCCACGGACGCCACCTTCGAGGAGCTCGTCCTTCACAACGACAAGCCGGTCGTCGTCGACTTCTGGGCCGCCTGGTGCGGGCCCTGCCGGATGGTCGCGCCGGAGATGGAGAAGCTCGCCGCGAAGTACGACGGCTCGATCGATGTCGTCAAGGTCGACGTCGACGCGAACCCGGCGATCCAGCGCCAGTTCCAGATCATGAGCATCCCGGTCATCGCGTTCTTCGCACCCGGGAAGCAGCCGATGGGCGTCGTCGGGTTCCGCCCGATGGAGCATCTCGAGACCCAGTTCGGGCTCGCCGACTACGTTCGCGCCGCGAGCGACACGCCGGCTGCCAACAGCTGAACCAGCCCTCTGCCGCCAGCGAAGCCCCGGCCTCGTGCCGGGGCTTCGCCCTACCTACGGCCGGCGGCCAGGATGACCTCGAGGTCGGGCGCGTGGTCGGCGTAGTGGTCGAGCGTCTCCTCGGCGATCGTCCGCATGTGATCGGCGTGCTTGATCCAGCGCGACTCGGGCACCACCGTGAGGGTGCCCCGTAGCTCGCCGGGCTGGCTCCGGAAACGCCGCCGCAACTCGTCCATCGGGAGCGCGGCCCAGGTCGCCTGGATGTCCGCGTTGACGGCCTCGCCGCCGCGCGTCTCCCAGTCGGCGTCTACCCGGGCGATCGTCGCCGACGTCTCGCCGACCGCCAGCTCGCGGGCGACATCGAGCGCGACGCCCTGCCAGGCGAGCATGTGCGCCATCAGGTCGCGGCCGGACCAGCCGTGGGCACCGTCGGGGACCTCGCCGAGCCGCTCGTCCGGCAGGTCGTCGAGCACCTCGAATGGACGCCATCCCTCGCGCTCGATCTCGAGGAACTCCAGGGCGTTCAGGAACATCGCGCCATCCTACGCCACGCGCGCCGCGGGGTACCCCGCTAGCTGTCGTCTCCAAAGACGTTGT
>Ga0247727_10002660_pt1 | contig 40504 bp, 48 predicted proteins | sample WisWelCaveWW1625_FD_202498 | JGI IMG/M metagenome (GOLD analysis project Ga0247727, IMG submission 202498) | Biofilm microbial communities from Wishing Well Cave, Virginia, United States - WW16-25 | ecosystem: Environmental > Aquatic > Deep subsurface > Groundwater > Cave microbial mat | place... | reverse complement strand
GCACAACAACACAAACATCCTTTCTCTCGGAGCACGATTCCTGACTAAAAAACAGGCAGAGGAAGCTGTTGAGCTGTGGCTCTTGACATCATTTGACGATGAAGAGCGCCACGTGCGCCGCATAAAGAAAATAGACAAGAGCTAAGATGGCACTATCTTCATTCTTAATCATGCTTATTGCTTATCTTGGCATCGTGGCAGGATTTTTTCTGGGAAAGATTGCGCCGGAAGAGCGCAAGCCGCTGCGCAAGGCGGTCTTTACTTTGCAACACATTAGTGTGATTGGTGCACTCATTGCAGGATGGTACGGCGCATATATGCAAAAGAACATCGTGTCCATGCTCTCCTTGCTCGCTGTCGCGGCTCTTGTTCTCTACATCCACACCAAGGCGCAAGGCACGCTCAAGAAGTACAGAATTTCGCTCACTTCTATCGCATTGGGTATTTTTCTGGCATTCAGTTCAGGCAGCATGATGCTCTTTGTTGCGTCCTGTACCTTTATTTTCTTTACTTGCCTTGCCGTGCTTGAAACCAATTCTAAGCTTTCTTCTTTAATGGTGCTTGCGTCGCAAACATTCTGGTTTTTAGTAGCTGCACTCATCTCTTTGCTGTAGAACCCCTTAGAACTACCACTTTTCCTGGCGTATACCAAGATAGAACGCGGTATGGTTTATGATAATGTGAAACACTAAACTGAGTGCAACAGAAACAAACGCAACCTGCCATGTGATGTCTATTGCCAACGAAGAAAAAACCAGCGCGCCAACGGAGAAATCAATCTCGTCAAAGGGTATGAATGGTTTACCGGGTCCGATATCCAGCCTTCTCTTGACAAAACTCTTCACCAAATCGCCGAAAAGGGCGCCGAAGCCCATCAGGAAGCCAACCAAGGCTGCAAATCCGTATCCTGCACTAAAATCAACAATGGACAACTGCTGGGTTGCCGGGTACTTATAGAGCCAAGCTTGGAGCAAGGCAACGAGGACAGCCATGCCAATCCCTACTACAAAGCCCCGCACAGTCTTGTGGAAGCCAAACATGGGCTTTCCCCCAACCATTTTGCCTCTATCTATAGGGATTGCCAAGAACTTTAGACTATTCTTGAACACCACCGGGGCCATGTTCGCGAATGCCGCGGGAAGTATGAAGTACATGCACTGCAAGGCGAGATACCACAAGGACATACCCCTTCCAACCCAACAGCTATTTAAATGTTTTTTCCTGCAAAACTATTTAAGTACCGTTTTGAAGAAAAGACCATGGGCATCGTTACACTCCCAAATGCCATCACTTTCTTTCGCCTGCTTCTTGTTATTCCCTTTGTAGTTTTTCTTTCAAAAGGACACCCATTGTACGCGGCAATGCTTTTTGCCATCATTGCCATTCTTGACGGAGTAGACGGGTTTATTGCGCGCTCCACGAGACAGCAATCGCGCTTTGGAGAGGTTCTTGACAGTTTTAGCGATGTCACTATCCTCATTGTTTCATTTCTTTCGTCAGGCTATTATGGCTACATCCAAAAAGAATGGCACCTTTTGCTCACACTAAGCGCGGCGTTTCTTGTTTTTTCAAAGCTGCTGCACGCCCATCTTTCCAAAGAAACAGTATCTACGCTTCCAGGTAAAACAACCGCTGTGCTTGCCTATGCCACGATCCTTGCAACCCTCCTTTCCCTTCCCTTAAGCTCGCTTGCTGTTGGTGTGTTTGTTGCCAGCAGCCTCTATACAAGCGTTACCTTCCTTCACAAGTCATTCAAGAAATCATAATTTTTTTATTCTAATGGTAGACACCATAAGGAAACTCAGGACAAGGTAAATGTATGGATAATACATCACATCCACCGAGAAGAAATAGAGCAGCGGGATGATTATTCCATTCACCGTGATGGGCATCCCTATGAACCCTTTTATGCCGGATGCCGCGAGAATATTATATCTTGCCAATCTCAAGACGCCGCAGAACACGAAGATGATGAACGCTATCATGGCCACTTTTGTCTGTATAAGCCCGTAGCCGAAGATTGCGGGCGCAACACCAAACGAGATGGTGTCTGCCAGCGAATCAAGCTCTTTTCCAAACTCGTGCTGCTTGCCCAGCAGCCTTGCAACTTTTCCATCAAGAAAATCCAGGACAACAGCCGCCAATATGAGCGCAGCAGCCATCTCAAACTGCTCGTTTATCGCAAACAAGATGCTCGCCAATCCCGCAATCCCATTCCCAAGCGTGATAAGATCTGCTACGGTTACCATGCGCAACAAAGAAAATTGGGAAGACTTTCTCTTCAGCTGCCTGAATTCAGACTTCCAGAACGCTTCAACGGCGGCAACAACTGTTATTGCTGAAGTTACGACAAGCAGCATCCTGTCTTCCACATGAAGCAGAAGGAGGAGGATGGTTACCCATTGAAGAATGTAGGAAATTTTTGCGGTGATGACAGGCTTGAGCTCTACATAGGCAGAGCGCCAGACAAGTATGACAGATGCCACTACCATGATTGCATCTTTTCCAAGAATAATGAGCGCAAACCACCACGGCACGCTCCCCTGAGCCCAAAGGACTGCGGTTGCCGCAGCTATCAAAGCCTTGTCCGCGACATAATCCACAATGATTCTTTTTGGCGTGCGATAGGCAAATCTTTTTCTTACAAAATCCTCAATAAAACTCAGCAAACCGGCAAGGACGAAGAAAAACAGCGAAACTTGCTGCTCCTTGGCAATCAATAAGGGGATAAGCAAAAATGCGAGGATGATGCGCAACACGATGATGCGATAGGACATTCTTATCTCAGTTATTCGGCGTATCATGGCAACTCCGCGATGATGCTTTCTCCTGCTTTCACATATTGCCCCTTTTTAACAATCAATTTTACCTTGGAAGGCATGACGAGGGTAGCTTGGCTTCCTAAACAAATCATGCCAATGCGCTGGCCTTTTCCAACAGATTGGCCTTCCTTCACAAAACAGCGTATTCTTCTTGCCACAAACCCTGCAATCTGAATGACCTTTACCTTCATTTTTTTATTTTCAATTATGATTTGATTGTTTTCGTTCTGCAGCCCGTTTTCGAAAGTGTTCACAGGAAGCAATTTCCCGCCACTATGCAAAATTTTCTTTATTTTTCCACCCATTGGAGACCGATTGTAGTGAGCATCTACGGGAGACATGAATATGGAAACCACATAACAATCTTTGCCAATGTCTTTTGCCATTGCTTTTATTTTCCCAAATGCTCCTTTTTCTATCATGATTTCCTTTTCTGTTGTCCGCAGAATGCTGATGATTCTGCCGTCTGCTGGTGACACAATGTTGTTGCCTGTAGGGATGATGCGTTCAGGGTTGCGGTAGAACTGCACTAGGAATAAAACAACCGCTACTATGAGTAATGCACCAACGGAAGCAATGAGTAAAATCATACTCCCAGAAGCCCTTCTTCCTTCTTAAACCTTGCCACAAGCGTTTTAAAGCGCTATCGTCTTCCTTTTCCCATGGCTTACACTATTTTGGACTGCTACACAGATGAAGCAGCTGGCCTTGGAGTGCCGCCTTATCTGGGGACATATCCGCGCTATATTGCAGGATATCTGAACGAGCCTGTGCATTATTTGACGATTGATGACCTTCGCTTCTATAAAAAATACGGCTCGAAAATAAAAGAGCCAAAACCATCGCAAAAAACGGACATTTTCACGTACAACCTCACCAAAAACGCAAACAATGTGGGGGAAATATTGCAAAACACCGATACACTCATTGTCGTCCTTGGCGTGCACGTCCCCGGTAAATACTTGTCTGCAGTCCCTGGCACCATTCATGAGCTTATCCCGCTGATTGCTGATCTTTCCTGCAAGAAAATCCTGACCGGACCGGCAGTTTTTGGCACCCAACTTTTTGGCGGCAAGCTCTTCGAGAAATATGACAAGAACGTGTTTGACAAAGTCGATGCGGAAATGTTCAAGTTTGATTATGGTAATGTAGCGGAGTATGCATTGAACGGAGCGCATATTTTCAAGCAAATTCCTGACCCACACATGATTGAAATTGAGACAGGAAGAGGATGTGACATTGGGAAATGCAGCTTCTGCACAGAACCGCTGAAAAGCAAGGTTGAATTTAGGGAAAAAGACGATGTTTTAGCGGAAATGAAAACTTTCTATGATATGGGGGCGCGCTATTTCCGCTATGGGAAGCAAACGTGCTTCTACACCTATCCAAAAGTCATTGATTTACTGAAAGAAACAAGGAAACATTGCCCAGATTTGCACGTTCTCCATATTGATAACGTCAATCCTGTGAAAGTTATTCTCGATAAAACAGAAGAAATCACAAAAGCCACTGTAAAATACTGCACTTCGGGAAACATTGCGGCGTTTGGCGTTGAGAGCTTTGATATTGAAGTGATGAAGGCCAACAAGCTCAATTCTTCTCCTCAAGTTGCGTACGAGGCCATCAAGCGCATCAACAAGTATGGTGCAGAGAGGGGAGAGGACGGCATGCCTCGCTTTTTGCCGGGCATCAACATTATATTTGGACTTTTGGGAGAGACTAAGCATACTAATGAGGAAAACATGAAATGGCTCAAGAGGGTGTATGATGAAGGCCTCATGATCAGGCGCATCAACATCAGGCAGGCTGCGGTGTTTGAAGGAACGTATCTCTATGAGCAATCAAAGGAAGTGTTTTTGGCAAAGCAAAAGAAATTCTACTGGAAATGGCGCAATGACATACGGCAGAACATTGATTTTCCCATGCTGCAGCGCATCGCCCCGAAAGGAACTGTCATGAAGAACTGCTATGCTGAGATCTACGATGGCAACACTACATTTTGCAGGCAGTTTGGGACATATCCGCTCATTGTTGGCGTGAAAGGAAGACTCCCTTTAAAAAAATTCTATGACTTAAAAATCACCAATTACATGCTAAGAAGCATCACCGGTGTAGTCGAGAAAGCCAACGAAAGCTTTATAATCGCTCCATCTGCCCTTCAATCCATGCCCTTGTAGCTTAACCGGTTGAGCGCATCGCTGTTAACGATGAGGTTGGCAGTTCGAGATGGATACAAATCCACGATAGTCTGCCCAAGGGCGCCATTTTTTAAGCCTGTAATAGCTCTATCCTATCCAAGATGGTTGTTCTCGGTGGAAGATAACCTAATTTTTTCCATACTTGAATTCTTGTGAGATGATTTTGGCTTGAAAAACCAATCATTTCTTCCCACATTTTGAAGTATCTAATTCCATTAATCTGGATATAATGTGAAAAATGCGCCTTTTCATACCGTTTCTTTAATCGAGAGCCAAAATGGAAAGAAAATCCTAAGCTTTTCAACATACTACTAAGATCCCCAATCAATGTTTTACTTTTCATCTGGAAGTCAATAGTGGGATAGTAACGTTGAGTTCCTCTTCCTCCCTTAAAAACGACTGAACCATCTGTATCTACAAGCCCTCTCAAAAAGGCACATTGCAGATTTTTATTGGCATTTTTGATGATACTTGGGATTCCGGCATTATCTTTTGGACCAAGAGGCAAACCACACTGAATGTGCAGAAAATCCACAATCGCCCTTGAGCCTATACAAACCCTCAGATTATTGCTGTTTTTCCTTACTTCGATTTTACATATGTAGTTGAACAGTCTCCTTATTAGGGGGCACAGATATTGCTCATAATGGGAATACTCATTAATGGAATGCCCATCATAGAAGATGCTTGATTCTAATGAGCCAAATGACCTTATGTATTGCCTCATGTGCCCATCGCCAAGATGGAAGCCGAGGAGATAGGCAAGGTCTTCGTTTAATTCTGAGGGCAAAGTGATACCTCTATACAGATCAATTTTACTAAATGTTATGTTCTTGTTGTCAAATTTCATTTTTGACACCTCCAAAGTTTTTCTTTTCTAAGTGCTTTGGAGGCCTGAAAAAGAGGCTTTTTGGCGACAGGAGCTTAACTGACTTCAGATACAATCGAAGGCAGATTATGCTAATGTTGCTTACACTCTTTTTCAGAAATAATGCAAGAACTCCTTTATAAATTCCGTCCGAGGATGTCCAGTGGTTGAATCCTATCTGCAGTTTATCCACAACTTAATTGGTTTTTTGATGAGTCTATCAATTGACCAGTTTTATCACATATAACTACTAATGGTAAACTTCCTTGAGGCCCTCTAACTTTAGTTGCAAGGAGAACTAATGGGAAATTATTTTCAGTTAACATGCCAAAACCATGTGAAAGCCCCCATTCGACGTCTAACCCTGCTTGCTGTCCTTTCCATGTATCATAAAATTCTTCTGCCTCAGATACTTGAGAGAATTTTTCTGCTTCAAGTAATGAAATAGAGATATCGTATTTCTTTGTAGCTACTTCTTTACATAATTCATAATTTTGTTTACATCCTTCTATCAATTCATCCTCTTTCTCCTGTGTTGGTGAAGAAGAAATAACTGAAGGACTTTGGACTTGAAAATTGGATGGTGCATTCGCTCGTATGTCTGCCAACTCGTCTTTTACTATATATTTGACATCCCTAACATCTACCCCAAAAAACCACAACACCCATGTTAAGACAATGAGTACAGTGACTATTGTCCAGACCTTCCCCCCAAAACTTCCCATCATTTTTACTTTTAAACTCTTTTAAGTTTAAAAGCTTTCCTTGTTATTAGAAAATGTTCTTCACAAACGGAAACAGGATATTTATCAGGATTATTAGGATGAACGTGACTCCCACCATGCTGAAGAGCTGCATTGCCTTTTCCTTCTCAACATATTTCATCAAGACCGCGTGCAGCATTCTGCCGCCATCAAGTGGGCCAATGGGAACTAAATTGAAAAGGCCAATTCCCAAATTAAGCACAAAGAGGAATACAAACAACCCAACAATCCAAAACAAGACATTTGGCAAGAACTCGCCATATTTGTCCTTGATGTTTGGCTTGATGTCGGATGATTGGCTCAAGTAAGCGCCCATGTAGGCTATGCTCTCGTTGTCAGGGTTTTTTGTTAAAGTAACAGAGTAGGAATTTTTGTCTGTTTTGAGCTGGACAGTATCGCCGGGCCTTTTTTGTGATAATTCTTTTGAGAGGTTTTGGATGTAAGGAACAGGAATACCGTTCACTTCCTTGACAACTTCTCCCGGAGCAATGCCTGCAACCTTTGCAGGATAGCCTCCTTCCACAAGTTCAGTTATCTCAACCCCTGTTGCTTCCACCAAGGAGTCTGCCAATGGAGTGAGGCCAAAAAGAACACCAAGACATATGAAACCCAGAAGGACATTTGAGAACGGCCCTGCCGCGAAGACCGCAAGCTGCTGCTTCAATGGCTTTTTTCTTAATTTTTTTTCGTCAGGCTCGACAAACGCTGCGGGAACAATGGGGATAAGGACGCTCAAAAATGCAAAACCGGAACTTTTCACCTTGACATCATATACTCTTGAAAGGACACCATGAGAGAACTCATGCACCAATGCGATAACAAATATGCAAATAATCCAATATTCGATGGGAACATAGAATATTCCTTTTGCCTTGAACGGCAGTACCAACCCAACGCCAGGAGCAGCTTCAGGTGTGCTGAATAGTTTAAAGAGATTCTTCACAAGCTCAATGCAGATGAATATCATCCCTAAAAATCCAATAACGATGCCCGCGGTTCCAAGCCATTGCAGCAGTTTCTTGTATTTCTGAGCATACTTTTCCATGGAAGCAAGGCCCCAAGTTGTTCGGTACATGGAAAAATAGAGAATGGGATGCAGGATCTTGTGGGTCTGCATGTTTTCTTTTTTGGACCACACAAACCACGTTAAGAGCGCAAAGAAAACAACAGTGAACACAAGCCGCGGGTCAGGAGACATCTTACTTCTTCCTTACTGGCCTAAACACATCGCTTCCGCAGTTCCGGCAGTTTATTTTTCCTGCCCTGATGCTTGCGTTGGACGCCTTTCTCTTTGTCTTGCATCTTCTGCAGACAAACATGTTCTTGAATTTTCGCGCATCCGCTTCTGGGAATTTGACCATTCTTAATCACCTGTGTTTTTGATCTGCTTCATGACTCTGTCATTGATGATAATCCAATAGAGAACCTGCACATTTTCCTTCACTTGATCCTTAAGCTCGTCAGGGATTGCCAAGTCAAACATCTCGAATGATTCAGAGTCCATGACGTTTGCCATGTTGCCGGTGACCGAGAGCACCTGGGCATTCTTCTTTTCAATGATTGGAACATCTATAATTTCGCTTCCCGGATATACATTAATGCGCTTCTTTTCATCAATGAGGCCGATGCCCTCAATTCTTGCCTTTGCGTGGCCGTGCTTTCCTGGCCTTGAGATTTGGACGCTTACCACCTTGCATGCTGCGCCATCCATGACTATGGTCATGCCTTCCTTCACAGAGCCGGCTGACTCTTGCTTGCTTGATGCCATACTGCTTGAGAAAAGAGGGTTGTTTAAAAAGCTTATTGTTGGGTTTACCTACGAACTCTGCTTTATTTTCCTATCCAATCCTTGACCTAGTTTTACTAGTATTAATGAGCAGACAACGAAAAGCACCAAAAGGGTATTGCCAACTATGTCGGAAAAACTCCCTTGATTTTGGAGTGCAATCCCTACAATCAACAAAGGGCTCCAAATTGGGATGAAAAGGAGAAAAATTGCAGGGATTCCACCAATTTTCTTTGCCAAATACTTAATGGAGCGATATGCAAGGTAGATTGTAACAATAAACATGATAAAGTTAACAAAAGGTATCATGTACAAAGGAATCTGAAGGAATCCAAAAATACTTCTTCCAACAAACATAGGCAATCCTATTGGAGTCATAGCGTCCATTATCAAATGACTAAGAAACCCTGCTGAAAAAGCAGAGACAATTATGGAAGGAACTTCAACGTATCCACTTTCAAAAATCATAAATAACCCAAGAGACACAATCAAAAGCGCTAAAGATGAAAACAAAGAAATAAAATTATGACCGATGCTTCTATGAAGGAAGTGCCCTGGCGGGTCTAAAAAATCCGGAAGGTTTGCTCCCCAAATTGCAAATAGCTCCCACATACGGATGCCCATGAGACCAAGCTAAATACCCAAAATACTTCCTATTATTCCACCAACTAATTCGTGTTGTGGGCCAAGCATTATGGTTTGAGCGCCAGTCTGATGTCCTCTGCCTTGATGGTCTTTCTGCCTGCGTGCTGGGCATAGACCATCGCTTTCTTTGCGATTTCTGTGGCTTTTGCCTCAAGAACCAGCTTTAGGGCAGCTTTGGCATCCTCTCCAACGCGCTCGCAGCCCCCTTCCTTAAGAAGCTTTTCCATGGCTGCCAAGGGGAGGAATTTTTCGGACATGGCTCATGACTGCATCTGTGTCTTTTTATTACTTTCTGGACTAGATCAACCCACATATTTTATATATCATCGACTCCTAAATGAAAAAATGCCTAGGCATACTGGAAAAAGAGGAGTTTCACCTATACTCCTTATCCTGTTCTGCATTCTTTTTCTCGCTGGTACATTGGCCCTGAAAATAGTTTTTGATGAAAAACCAACCGCCATCGAGAGAACAAAATCTGGACTTTCCCTTCAAGTTGCTGATCCTAACATCGCTGCCGGCGAGTCGCTGATTATTTCAAAAGAAGTATTCATCCAGGAATTGCCTGAAGCAGGGAATATTCAAATCGCCATAGAATTGTTTAGCACTCAAACAGGCACAGTTGTTTCCTCGAAAACAGAATCTGTCCCTTCTTCCTCATTTGCTGTAGGAGAGATAGAGTTTGAAACGCCTCAAGAACTTCCCTCCGGAGAATACATCCTGCGCATTGTTGCTGATGACGGAAAGAAGCGCATTGTTGCAACCGCAAATATAATGATAGCTGAAACAGGGAAAACCCATCCAATCGAAAATGAGCTACAGCCCCTCTTGAATGAGCTTGATGCATTTGATGAGTCCACACATTCCCTCAATGAAATTGCATCTACATCTCCTTTAGAACCTGGGGCGGAGGAGTTAGATGAGGAGGATGCACCTTCAGTGAACTCCACTTCGACAACAACCCCTTCCAACCAAGCCCTAAAATCGGAAACAGAAGTTCCTTTGGAATCCGCCGGCCAAGGAGAACCCATCCAATCCCATCAAGACATCCCTTTATGCTCATTTAATGATTGCTCTACCTGCTTAAACCAAAATGCATGCGCCTTATTGCAGACAATTGATACGCTGACAACCTCCCTTCTCCATGTTTCCGAAAACACCAGAGGGGCAATCTCAAAATTCAACCAATCGCTTCCGGAGATGCAAAATCTTACAACCTTGCTTGATGCATTTGACGCAAAAACCATCGAAATCAATGACCTGCTGCGCTCTTTTAACCCAGACACCTATAACGCCGCCTCGGTCCAAGAATGGAAAGCCAATTTCAATTCTAAAAAAAATGAACTCCTGAGCATCGGAAACCGCATCCGAGAGACCATACAAACAATAAAGAATATTCCGCCCCCTCCGTCAACGCCCCCGCCAGCCACAATTCCTGAGAGCCCTCCAAACCAAACACAGACACCTCCCCCCACACCTCCAAACAACTCAAGCTCCCCCACTGCAACTGCAATGATTGGCACCAATGTTGTCTGGCTTCAATCATATGCTCCCCAATTCCCTTTCAAGAATGTCATGAAAATGGCGAGGCCGTGGATATCCCAAGATGCCAGTGGCGGCGGCGCATTTTCAAACCCGTATACTATTCCTGTTGACAGCAACGGGTGGCCCACACAGGTCCCTTTCGACCCTGACGGAACCGGTCCTGCTCCGCTACAAAAAGCGAGCACGACTGTGCTCGATAGCAACGCTGGCCCCGGCACCTATCCCGCAGGAACATACACCTTAATTTTAGGGGGTGTTGGCAAGATAAAACTGTCCCGTGATGCGACGGGAACATACACCTCTCCAGGGACATACCAAGTCACCATCACAAATCCTGTTTCTGGCGTACAGATGGATATCTTGGAATCCAGCACCGCCAACCCCCTCAAGCAAATAGATTTCATCTTGCCAGGGTTTGCATCTGACTATATGGAAGAGCCATTTAATCCCACATTCCTCGAACTCATCGATGATTTCCAAGTGATTCGTTACATGGACTTGCTTCGAACGAACGGAAATGTGGACACCACATGGGACAGCAGGCGTCCGGTGACATACTTTACGCAAAGCGGCTTAAGCGAGGCAAAAGGAATCTCCTGGGAATATGTCGCACAACTGTCCAACTCTGCCGGAGTTGATGCGTGGGTGAATATCCCTCACAAAGCAGATGACAATTATATACGGGAAACGGCCAAATTATTGAGGGACCAGCTTGACCCTTCACGGAAAGTATATGTTGAATATTCCAATGAGGTATGGAACGGGATCTTCCCCCAATCCACCTATGCAGCCGACCAAGGATGCGCCCAGAACCTGCATATCATCTTTGGTGTTCCAGGCGCTGGTTCATGCGCCGATGGTGTCAATGACAATGGCGATAGGTTTTCAGCAGCAACCATATGGCACGCGCAGCGCTCTGCGCGGATTTTCCAGATTTTTGAGGAGGAATTTGGCGCAGACAATCCGCGCCTGATTAATGTGGTGGGTGGATGGCTCGGAAGCCCTGTGTTTTTCAACGAACGTATCCTTCAAGCGCAATCCATGCCCGGCATCAACCCCTATCCCGCACGAGCCGATGCCCTTGCCATCACCTCTTATTATGGGATAAATTGGGATAAGGATGTGGGCAATAGCGAGCAGGTGCAGGCCATCACTGTTGATCAAATTCTGGACTTGGCTGAAGGAGTATTTACGAGCAAAGTGGTGCCGCTCATCATAGAAAACAAGAACGTTGCCGACAAATACGGAGTTTCTCTCTATGCTTATGAAGGGAACCACCATATTGTCTTTGACCCAAAATACCAAAACAACCAAACGCTTGTGAACAGATTAATCGAGGTATACAGGCATCCACGTTTGCGCGACCTAACCAACAAGATGTTCGATGCGTGGTTTTCTAATGGGGGAGAGCTGTTCATGCATTTCACGCTTATCAATCCCCATTCAAAATATGGTGGATGGGGCTCGTTGGAATATCAAAGCCAAGATATCAGCACTGCCCCTATGTATCTCGGGGTCCATGATTCGCTTGCACGTTATTCCTCATATTCATCTGCCTCCGTCCAAACACCATCCCCCATACCCACTCCAACTCCAAGCCCTACACCTTCACCCACTCCTCAACCAACGCCGACACCCACCCCAATCCCCACACCAACACCGTCAATAAACACCACCAAAGCAATCCCACTAACTGATATGGCTACAGGTCAACTTTATCTTGGAAAATATTCTGGCGGATTGTATTCGGGAGGAAATACCATACCTTTAGCACATGACACTGCTGGCAGGGCAGCTGCAAATGCAGTACGGCCATTGGATGGTAATGGCAACCCAAGTTCAACCGGAAAAATAGTCCTGATGTCCATTGGGATGTCGAATCCTGCAATGGAATGGTGCGAGGGGACACGATCTTCCCCAACTCCTAGCGCCCCTTACAGCAAATGCACACCTGGGACTTTTATGAACAAGCTCATAGGCAATACAAACATCAATCCGGCCGTTATTGCGGTTAACGGAGCAAAAAATTCCCAGGCAGCAAGTCGATGGACAGGGGCAGAAGGGATAGCCAATCTTGATGATGTGAGAGATACCCAGCTCACTCCCTTAGGTTTAACTGAAAAACAAGTTCAAGTTGTCTGGCTCAAAGTTGCCAATTTTCCAGCCCCCTCTCTCGTCCAATCAGGAACCAGTACGAATGGCTATGCCTACACCCTACAGGCCAACATTGGACAAATACTACGAAACCTAAAAGAACGCTATCCAAACCTAAAGCAAGTGTTTATTTCAAACAGGATATATTCCACAGCCACAGGATCAGCAGCCCTTAACCCAGAGCCCTTGGCGTATGAGACAGGATTTTCAGACAAGTGGGTTATTGAAGACCAAATCAACCAAATGGCCACAGGAGTTCAAGGAAGATCTGGAGACCTTAATTACAATACCGTTGCGCCATGGGTTGCATGGGGCCCGTATCTGTGGGCGGATGGCATGAACCCCAGACAAGTTGGTTTTGCGTGGGATTCGGCAGGGCTCACATGGAGCGCAACTGACCTCAATCCAGATGGAACTCATCCAAATTTCCAAGGAATTTCAAAAGTAAGCGACAAGCTGCTTACTTTTTTCCTCAACTCGCCGTACACTCCATGGTTTAGGGCGAACCCATAGAATCCTTTACGAGTTTTAAACTACAAAACGAGATAACCATGTTACCACGACCACAGTAATTTCCTTTTCTTCTTTCCTGCCCACTGCGATAACTCTTTCTCCAATCGAGCGGAGTTTGGGAAAAGTGCTTCCAATCTCTTGAATTCCGGAGGATGGTGGAATGTCCTGCCGGATTTTGAGGTTGTGAACTTGAGTTTTTTGTGGAGCATTTCATGGTACATCACATAATCCAGCAGCTCCTGCGGAGCATCCTGCAGGATTGTGGAGATCGTTATGGTATCTGAGCCGTAGGCATACTGCCCCAGCTTCGCAAACGACTCACTGCCCCACTCCAGATTTGGCATGTCCATCATGCCGTTGAAGAATGCATCATTGCTTTTCTCAAAAGAGGCCTTGAGGATTGGCTCAAATATCGTTTTTGGCGCTGCGATATGGATGCTCTTCATGAAATGAGAATAGATATCCATGTTGGTTGTTTTCTTCTTCACTTTAAACAATTTCACAAGCAAATGCTGTGCAAGGCCGACCTGAATCTCCCTAGAAATGTGCTTCCATTTGTGCGAGAAGTTGAAGTCAATTTGGTTGCCTCCCCTCCTTACATTCCCATTGTAGGGGGAAAACTTTGCAGAATAATCAAGGGAAAATGAGAATTGTGAGATGTCTTTGTCTGGAAAGAGATCAGAAAATGCGTCCTCTATGATGGTGCTCATGGTTGTGAATTGTGGCTTTATTTGGGCGTCGCGGTCCTGTTCGCTCTTTGCTTCTATTTTTGATAATGTGGCGCCTCCCCGTAAGGGACAAGCCCCTCCACATTTGAATGCTTAATTTCACCCGATGGACGGCGACGCCACTAACTATGAGATTCGTACCTCAGCAACGCGGCAACCTTTCCCAAATCCCTCAATTGCGCGCCTTCCCTTGTTTCTGTTGAGATAATCTTGAGAGTGGAACCCATCTTCTTTGCCTCTTCCTCGAACTCTAAAATCTTATCATCACCCACACTCTCTGAAATGAGGACGGTGTCAACGATGCCGGTTTGCAGCAATCTCATGACTTCTTTCTCCCCATAGGAAACCATCTTCTGGTTCTTTGAGAGCGTATCAAGGAAGCGGTTGACGAGTTTTTTCTCCTCCATGACCTCTTCGCCAGCTAAAACATCCTCGCTTTTTTCCAGCAGCTCCTGCAGCCCAAACTCGTCTGTGTAGCTTAAGTCCTTCACTGCGATGATTTTCTTCTTCAGTTCGTTCGTTATTTCCCCTTCCTCAATGAAATCGTGCTTTGTGGGGCCTGGTCCGCCAATGATGATGCCTTTCAGCCCTTCCAAATGGAAGAACTGGTCTTTCATATATTCAGCAACTTTTCGGTAATGGTCCCTTGCAGCCCCTTCCCTTTGCCTTGCGAATCTCGCTGATGATTGTCCGCCTGCCTTGAACTTGCCGGGAACTTCGGAATGTGTTTTTTGAAGGGGGATGATGCTTTTTCCTTTGAGCAGTGCCAAGGTTGCATCTCGCCTGTCTATGACCACTAAACCATACACTTCCTTTGTGTCAAGCATATCTCTAAGAATATCAAGAACGAATTGCTTGTCGCAGCGATAAATGCGCGTTTTCAACGGCACAGGAGGCTCAATGCTCCACACTTTCACATCTGATTGTCCCTCCCGTTCGGCAACATTGCCTGAAAACACCACCAAGCCATTCTCAGGGGTTTTCTTGAACAGCTTCAAATGCTGGATCATGCGCTCTAACGCATCAATCACGTTCTTTCTTGTGCCTGTGGATTTAATGTTGGAAGCTGTTCCTTGCTCTTCTGCCAAATGCTGGATAATCTTGACAAGCTCATAGCCTTGCGGCACGTAAACAGACACAAGCTCAGTATGCCTTCCTCTGTAGGCTTCCAATTCCTTGATGGTTTTCTTGAGATGAAAACGGTCTGTTTCAGTGAGTGCCATGGGTTTTTTGGTATGGGGGATTGTTTATAAAGGTTACATCGAACACTCCCGATAAACACTTTTCTTTGTAAACTTAGATATTATGGACCACTGGACAACCACCGACGCCGCATTTATATACAAAATAGGTTGCAGCAATTTATTATTCGCAGTCAGACAATGAAAATGATCAAGCCAGAAACCAACGCAACATTAGATGAAGAATTAGCACAGATTGTCAGCTATCTCACTTTTGACGGCCATCTTGCCGAGGATTTGAAATGTTTCTACCTCTCTTCAAAAAACCTCGATACCCTTTCCAATTTTGCAAGACTTGTCAATAAGAAGTTTTCAATGCAAGGTCGCTTGGAAAAAAATGACAATTGTTACGGTGAAAAGCTACAAATATAGGTTTTTTAGCAGACCGGTTTGCAGGTTCCTTGAAAGTGTGGGAACTCCGAAAGGAAACAAGACAACTAAAACTTTCCACGTTCCAGAATGGGTCAAAAAAGATAGGGAATGCGCACGGACATATCTTCGCACGGCCTTTGATTGCGAAGGGAGCATATGGATTGAAGATAAGCCAAAAATACGCTTTGGAATCTTCAAAAGAACAGAGCTTATGGAAAATGGCTTTGCATTTGCTGAAGAACTAAAAGCGCTTCTCTCACAATTTGATGTTTTTACAAGCAAAACTTGGCTTATGGCAGGTAACACTAAGGTAACTGGGACTACAATAGGCTTCTACTTCAAAATCAAGCAAGACCGCATAGCGGCTTTCGCCTCAGAAATCGGCTTTAACGATAGATTTAAAAATACCCTCTTAATCCCTCAGACGGGGCTCAGTCAGGGCTACCCAAGCATGGGTCTTCCTCGGAAGCATGAAGCTATAGGGTAGCTTGGATCATCCTTTTTGGTTTGGGACCAGAAGACCCCGGTTCAAAATCGTGGGGTGAAGCCCCAGAATGAAAGTCCGGGTAGCCCCATTTTACTCAACAATGTCAGACGAAAAACTCACCAGCGTCAAGCGCTTTGGAACACGGTACGGAAGAACGCTCAAGCTGAAGTACGGCAAAATCGAGGCTGAACAGCGAAAGAAGCACAAGTGCCCCTATTGCAGCAATGCAGCGGTCAAGAGGCAAGCAGTGGGCATCTGGAAATGCAAGAAATGCGGCGTGAAATTTACCGGAAGGGCATACACTCTTGCAAAGAAGCAGGAAGCCCCTCAATTAATTGAAGCTCAAGACGTGCAGGAAAGGCAGCAGGAAGACCTTGAAGAGCAGCAGGAGGCATAATGTCAGAATACAAGTGCTTTGAGTGCAACAAGAAGATTTCTCCCGATTACCTGAGAAAGAAAGTGCGATGCCCTTACTGCGGCAGCAAGATTTTGTTCAAGCCAAGAACTGGTACAACCAAAATCAAGGCAGTATAATCATTTTAGAGTTCTACAATGAGCGAGCAAGCCAACGCAGAGCAGAAAATATCGCAATTGCAGATGTTCGAGCAGGGTTTGCAGTCCTTTTTGCAGCAAAAGCAGCAGTTTCAGGGGCAGATGATGGAGATTGAGTCTGCGCTGGAAGAGCTGACAGGAGCGAAGGAAGCGTACAAGATTGTCGGCAATATCATGGTCAAGACAGACAAAGACGAATTGCAAAAGGATTTGGGAAGCAAGAAAGAGATGCTTGAAATCCGCATCAGGGCCATCGAGAAGCAGGAATCGCAATTGAAGGAAAAAGCTAAGAAATTGCAGGAAGAAGTCCTGCAGCAGCTGAAGAAATAAGATGGAGCAGGTCGACCAGCTGGTTGATGTGGTTGCAGTCCTTTCTGATATGGGCGCAGACCAGAACGTGCCGAAGAACGTACGGGCGCAGATGCAGTCCCTTGTTGTTGTTTTGCAATCGGCAAAAGAACATCCCGTCAAGGTGCACGATGCCATGAATATGCTGGACAGAGTTTCTAGTGATATCAATTTGGATTCTTACACACGGACACAAATCTTCTCATTGATAGGCATGCTTGAAAAAATGCAATGAAAATTGCCCATTATCTTGCTGCACGGGTTCTTTGCTTGCCGAAGGAAGTTGACGAGGTTTCTGCTTCCCTCAAATCATTGCTTGGCTGCGGAAAGGAGAAAGAAGCTGTTATTACTACAACAGAGCCCCCAGAAGGCGCAACCTCCACATTAGTCCAATCATCCTTGAAAAAAGAATCTGATACCAACCGCCTCATGAAGTTCATCGTTGCCAACTTGAGCAATGAAGGGAAAAATCAAATTTATACTGAAGCAGAGTCAAGAGTGGACAAGCATCTTGACTTCTTTTTGCGCTTTGACAAGGATGAATGGATGCAGAACAAGAAATTAAAGTTGACAACGAAAGGGAATTGCTTCCATTTGACGTTTTCGATGGCTGCCTATCCCAAAAGCAAGGGGAAAGCGGTTGCACTCATAAAAGAAATCTTTAAAACAACGCATTAAAACGAAATACAATCAACAACGTTCAACAACAAACTAAGACATAAAACAACAAAGAAAAAAATAAAAAACAAAGGTGAAAAAATGGCATTTGCAAGAAAAGGGTTTGATAAGACATTGGACAAGCAGTTATTCTCGGAGACAGTTGAATCTGAGACGTCGCGCATTGCTGTCGGCGTGTATTCGTACAACGATGGAGAGAAGAAGCTGCAGCTTTCAAGAGAAACCCGCGACATGGATGGCCAATGGACATTCGCAAAATTAGGCAGGATGTTCAAGGACGAGGTTGAGGCAGTCATTCCTGTGATGAAGAAGGCGCTGGAGAAGATGTAATTTTTACTTTTGCTTTTTTATCCAAATTCCCTTAAGATAATCCAATGATAATGTTGAGAGAATAAATCCCATTGTGGGAACCATGGAATTGACGAACGGCTTTGGTAGTCCAGCGGCAAAGAAGAAGAGAACTGCGACGAAATAAGTCAACACAGCAACAATTATTTTCCTCGTCCAGCTTGTTTCCCAGGCCTTGTCAAGCTCTACCCGCTTATTCCTTGCTTCAATTGCGCTAAGTCTTTTGCTGCTCATGGTGCTTAAATAAAATCCTTTATCTTCTTCGCCCATTCCTCGTGGATGAGCCAGGCCATAAGGATGAGGGCATCCAAGCCAAGCAATGCGTCACTTGAGAAAGGAGCGATGCAAAAGCTAAGAGGGTAGCCGGGAAACCATGTTAAGCTATAGTCTCCTGCCAATGCGCAGTCGAGCGCGATGTGGGTGAGCCAGCCGAATGCAACAACGGTGAAGAATATGGCAACAAACTCAAAAGGGATTTTTTTCTTGAAGAGCCTCATTTCAAGATTTCTATGCATGTAAAACGGAACCGCAAGAAGCAAAAACACGCCGACAAAGAGCAAAGAATGCGTGACAATACGATGCAAATAGACAGCTTCTCCCACCGCAGCAGAAGCGAGCCATTCCAAAGGAACATCCAAATCAGGAAGCAGGCCGGCAATGCCCCCTATCAAGACAAACCACATGGAGAATTTCTTTTTGGCAATATAGTCGCGATAGAGGTCAATCAGCACAATGGCGACAATGACGTGCGTTACTGCATAACCCATTCATACTTTTGGGAATTTTCTCTATTTAAACATTCGTATAGAAACACATAAAAACCACAACAATGCATCTTCTCCCATGAAAATACTCATCGCGCCATCCATTTTGTCAGCAGACTTCAAGAAAATAAACGAGGAGATTGCGCAAGTTGAGAAGCATTCTGACTTGATCCACGTGGATATCATGGATGGGAAATTTGTTCCCCCTACAACTGTGGACAGTGATTTTGTGAAGAGTATTAAGAGCAACGTGCCGTTGGACGTGCATTTGATGGTGCAGGAGCCTTCTGATGATTACCTCAAAGGATTTGTTGATGCAGGCGCATCTACTATCACAGTTCATGTCGAGGCGTGCAAAGATTCAAAGCATCAAATCAATTTTATCAAGAAACACAAAGTGAAGGCGTGCATCTCATTGAAGCCAAAGACTCCGGTGGAGGATGTGCTGCCTTACTTGGACATGGTGGACATGGTCTTGGTGATGACTGTGGAGCCAGGCTGGGGAGGGCAGAAATTCATGCACGACATGATGCCGAAGGTTGAGCAGTTGAGGAGGCTTAAGCCAAAACTCAATATTGAGGTTGATGGAGGCATCGATCCAACTACGGCTTCCATTGCAAAAAAAGCAGGTGCAAATGTTTTTGTTGCGGGAAATGCCATCTTTGGGAAGAAAAACAGAACAGAGGCAATCAAAGCGCTACAAGAGAGTGTTTCGTAGATGCTGTGGATTTTTCTAAGCTTGTTATCAGGATTCTTTGATGCAACCATCTACTCATACATGAAGCGCTTAAAGCATCTTGATGAAATTGTGCTCCTCTGGGTACAATACCTGTTTTCGGTTCCATTCCTTATTCCACTATTGTTTTTCTTCATGCCTGATGCGATCGATCATCGCGTGTATGCGATAGGAATCATTAACGCAGTTCTCCTCATGCTCACCACCTGGGCATTGGCGCGGGCATTCCAATCAACCAATCTCTCGATGGCAATTCCTTTGGTAAGCTTAACTCCCTTGTTTTTGCTTATCACTTCAGCAGTCATGGTGAAGGAATTTCCAACTCCTTTAGGATATGTTGGCATCCTGCTTACGGTCATGGGCACTTATGTACTCAATCTTAAGGAGAGCAAACGAGGGATACTAGGACCATTCGTTGCCATATTCACAAACCCCGGCCCAAGATATGCGCTGCTTGGCGCGTTTTTGATGAGCATCATGGCGAACCTGTTCAAAATAGGCATATCGTACTCAAACCCCTTCTTTTACACCCTCTTTATCCACGCAACCATCTCGGTTGTGCTGCTCATGCTGTTTGTCTGGAGACTGAAGAGCACGTTTGCGGGCATCAGGGGCTCGGTCGGCCATTGCGTTGTCATGGGGTTCTCAAACGCGGCCATGTCGCTGACCGCAGGCGTTGCGCTCTTAACAGCCATTGTTCCCTATATGGTCTCCCTGAAGCGAAGCAGCGTGCTGTTTGGTTTGTTCTATTCGCATTACTGGTTCAAGGAGCAGAACGGAAGGAATGTCTATGCAGGAGCGCTCATCATGGTGATTGGCGCTGTTTTGATTATCATGTCTTAGCACAATATTAATAAACGCATTCTCTTAGAAGCTCACTATGGAAAAGCCCGTTTTCAACCCCTGGGAAGTGAAGGGAAACGTTGACTATGAAAAGCTCACGAAGGAGTTTGGCGTCACCCCTTTAGGAGAGCTTCCAAGTTATTTTCATAACGAATTGCTCTTTAGAAGGGGAAAAATCTTTGCCCAACGGGATTTCTCACGCATATTGGATGCAATCAAGCATAAGAAGCCCCTTGTCATGATGACCGGACTTATGCCAACCGGAAAATTCCATATCGGGCATGCCATTCTTGCGAAACAATTCTCTTTTTACCAATCGCTTGGAGCAAAGCTCTACATTGCGGTTGCGGATGTCGAGGCGTATCATGCGCGGGAGCAGACGCTTGAAGAAAGCAGGAAAAACGCCATAGAGCAATACATCCTCAACTACATCGCTTTGGGATTGAAACCTCAGAACTGCGAGATTTATTTCCAAGGAGAGCGCTCATCGGATGGGAAGAAGGCAAGTGCATATTACAGACTGCAGAATCTTCTTGCACGGCATGCCACATTCAACGAATTCAAGGCAGTCTATGGGGAAATTACACCGGGAAAAATGATTTCCGGCATTTTGCAAGCATCTGATATGCTGCATCCCCAGCTTCCGGAGTTTGAAGGTCCTCTTCCGGTGGTTGTTCCTGTGGGAATTGACCAAGACCCTCACATCAGATTGGCAAGGGACATGGCATCGCGCATCAAGGAAGTCAAATTGATGCAACTCTCCTCAACATACCATTACTTTGTCCCCGGCCTTTCAGGAGGGAAGATGAGCAGTTCTGATCCAAACTCATTCATTGCGCTGACTGATGATGAAAAAACAGTGAAAACCAAAGTCAACAAGTACGCTTTCTCTGGTGGGAGAGATACGATTGAAGAGCACCGCAGGAAAGGCGGTGTTCCTGAGATAGATGTCGCGTACCAGTGGCTCACGTTCTTTGAGGAAGATGACAAAAAACTTCAGCACATTTACGATGACTACAAATCCGGCAAGATGCTCTCAGGAGAATTGAAAACAATCCTCATCGAGAAGCTCAACGCATTCCTTAAAGAACATCAGACAAAGCGCGAGAAGGCAAAGTCGCAGATTGAGAAGTTCATTGTTAGGGATTAAAATAAACACATCAAAAAAAGAGGTGGCATCATGGCACAACCAAACATAACCCCATTGTCGAGCAGCTTCATGCTGACGAGCATGGTCGGTTTCTTACTGTCGGCATTCTGGATTTATGGTGGCGACAAGACGTGGGGAATAACATTCATGCTGTTCTTCGGCATCATGTTTGTTGCCGCAATTATTTCAATGACCTATGCGCCAGTTGATTTTGAGGAACGAAAAGGAAGAAAGAAGTAATTAAGAAACAACTACCAATCAAAACTCGAAAATCTTCGCTTCCTGCGGCTTTATTGCAGTTGGCGATTCTCCGCCGTGCCAGGTGTACCTTGGCCTTACGCGGATAGGAAAGATGCGCTCATTGGCGTCGTCAAAGACAACAGCAGCTCCCGATTCTCGCGGCAAAATGTTCAGCTGCTTGTCCAACCCTTCCCGCATGAAGCTCTGCATGAGCATTCCTAGCGCTTCCACATCAATATTCGCAGTTAATCTGTGCGCAATCACTACATCAGACTGCGTGATGACATCGGTATGGATCTTTCCAGGCTGCTGGGTTGCAAGCACCAAGGAAATTCCTGGCTGCCTTCCTTCCCGTAAGATGGTGATAAGGGCTTTTGAAGCTGGTGACGTGCCTTTATTGGGCAAGAACTCGTGCGCCTCGTCAACGACCAGCCACACTAATGGATCTTTAGGGCCTTCATCTGTTTCGCGGGCAAACAAGCTTGTCTTGCTTTCTATGTCCTTGAATTCCTCTGTTTTTCTTGAAACCATGCGCTGCAAAAACAGTTTTTCCGCGATAAGGCCGATGACCAATGCCCGAACTTGCTCTCCGCCAGGAAGCGTGGTGTAGCAGCTGACATCAAGCACCGTCACTTGCCCAGGTAAAACAAGATCCTCAATGCGAGTGCCTTGTTTTGAAAATAATCCCCACTGCTGCGCGAGCAAAAACCTATTTTCTGCAGCGTCTCGTATGGTCTTTTCAGAGCGCTCATCTGAAGTGATGGCATCTATGATATTGTTCATCCCATAGGGAGTTTTGGATTCGCCAAGCTCATTGACCACGCGCTCAATCAACACACCAACAGGGTCTGTCTGGGAAATCTCAAAAATCATGAGCCATTCTGCTGCGGTAATCTCGCTTGGCTGTACTGAGAAAGGGTAGTCTGTTGGAATCCCTTGCTCCTTGTACTTTTTGAAAAAGCCGATGGGGGTGAATATCTTGATGTCCAATGGCTTTGCTTCCAAACCCCACTCCTGGAGCAGCTGGGTGTCTTTCCTGTTGGCATAGCGCATGGTCCAATAGATGCCCATGGTGTCCAGCATGATAATGGAGAGATTGTTCTTGACTTCTTCAGGCAAATCGTTAACACCTTCTGCAATGATGCCCATGGTGTATGATTTTCCCGAGCCCCTTTTTCCGGCGATAAACACCACGTGGGAGCGTGCAACATCGAGATACACTTTATGGGACAAAGAAGTGACTTGCCCCATCTTGACATATTGCTTGCCAAGATAGATGGTCCCATAGGTGCCAAGCTTCTTCCTGTCTGGTTCGCTCCTTCCTAGAATGGTGTCGTACATTGCTTTGAGGACTTATTCCCATCTTTTTCCCTCTTTCAGCCTTATAAATTCTTTTAGTGAAACTACTGAGTAATGAAAAATGAAAGAAAGGTTTATTTACCCTTGCTTTCTGGTAGTACAAGGGGTATTTTCAGCATTATGGCAAAAAAATCTAAGAAGCGCTCAAAGTTGTTCAAGCCAAAAAAGATGCTGCCCTGGGCGTTTGGTGTTCTTGCGGTGGTGGCTGTTGCGTTTGTTGTCATGGGAATCATTAACCTCAAAAAACCAGATGCTGCTTCTGATACCGCAGCCTATGTGAGCGGAGAAGCCATCACTATGAAAGAGCTTGACTATTCGTATCAATATGCGCTTCCGGAAGAATACAAGAAAGTGATGACAAAATGGGAATTTTTGAACGAATCCGTCATTCCGCAAAAACTGCTGCTTCAAGAAGCATTGAAGAATAACATTACTGTGACCAATGAAGAAGTCAAGATGGCAATCAATGAGATGGTGCAATTCAGCGGCCTGACAGCAGAAGAGTTTGAAAAACAGCTTGGTGAGCTTAAGCTTGAATGGGATGATGTTGAGCTTACGTATTGGACACGATTGACCATATCAAAATTTGTCGAGGAGAATATTTTTAATACCGTAAACGTTACCAAAGCAGAGCTGCAGCGTGCCTATAATAAAGCAGAGCTGGAAGTAGAAAACATCTCTTTGGAAGAGGCGACCCCTTATTTGAAAGAAGATATCCTGCTAGAGAAGCAAAGCGCAGCCCTTTTGGAATTTTTGGAGCAGCTCAGGCAAAATGCAACCATACTCATCCTCCTAGATGAGGCCAAGCAGGGCATCACTTCATTTTCCCAGACCGGCAAGGCTTGCAATGTCAATGGCACCATCCCCGTGTACATGTTCACAGTCTCAACGTGCAAAGAATGCCTCACCATTGCATCACGGCTTTCCCTGTTGCTTCAATCCTATGAAAAAGATGGAAGCTCTCCCTTCACTCCTTATTTATGGGAACTTGATACAGGGGATAATCTCTATACAAAAGCCATCGAGCAGGGAGTGCCGAGCGGGCACGTTGCCACGTTCAAAAGAATAAGCCCCGAAGGAAAGGCACCTGCATACTCGTTTGGGTGCGCGTACACCCGTGTTGGCCATTTTCCAGGGGCTGAGGGAAACATAAACGCGGAAGAGGAAGAGTTCAGCGCAGTCTTGTCCGCGCTGCTGGTGCAGAATGAGTAAGATGGTCGTGCTGGAGAAGCGGATGAAGCTGCTCAAGGAGAGTTTTGAAGCTGGCGTGATTGATGCCGAGGAATACAGGCGCAACAAGGAAAAAGTAGAGCAGGAAATGGAGAAAACCAGATGGGCAGCAGAAGAACCCAAGGAAGCACGGGCAACAATTTCTCCTGAAAAAACTCAAGAAAAAGAAATCCAAGAAGAACAGCAAGAAACCCCTGCACCGGAACAAGAGGAGCCCTTGACAGATTCCGTAGAAGAAGATACAACGGAAAAAGAGCTTGTTCCTGAAGAAGAGCAGACAACCCTTGAAACCGCACAAGCAGAAGAGAAAGAAGAACAAGAAACTCAGGAGCCAGCAGAAGAGCAACCAGAGCCACAAGCCAAAAAACAAAATGACGTTGATATACTCATTGAAGAAGCAGAATCTGGAGTAACACAAGAGCAAAAACCTGAACAAAAAATAGAACAAAAAGTAGAGCATGTTGCTGCTCCTACGGTTCGCCAGGATAACACAGATGACAGCGCATGGAACATTGTGCTGTGGGTGATTGGTATACTCGCACTGCTGGGCGTGCTGATGTATTTCTCATTCTCCCCCGAAAAAATGAATCTTGATGAGACGCTTGCCGGGCAAGAGGCGCAAAATCCAAGGATTGCATGCACCCAGCATGCTGATTGCGTCATGCCGAGCATGGAAGCAAAATGCGTCAATGGGGGCAAAACAGAAGCTTCTTGCCAATACCAAAACGCAACATCCATTGAACTTACTATCCTAGGTTCCGGAGAATGTATATCTTGCTCATCGGAGAGGATGAAAAACATCCTGATGAGCTGGTTCCCGGGAGCAAACATCAATGAAATTTCGTCATCCTCTATGGAAGGCAAGGCATTGCGGGCTCAGCATAGCATTGAGATGCTTCCTGCCTACATGCTTGACTCCAATGTTAAAAACACCTTGCTGTTTGAAGATGTGAAAAACGCATTGAGGAAATCAGGAAATGATTATGTGGTGAAGGATAGCGCTTCCGGCGCTCCATTGTTTCTTAATCGAAATAATGTTGCAGGACAAGTTGATGTTTTCCTTTCTCCTGATGATGATTCCTCCCAACGGGCCATCCTGAATCTGGAAGAATTTTCAACCGCATTTGGAAATGAAGCAACTATGGTGTATCATATTGTAAAGGATTCAAATGCTTCCAAGATTGCTGCATGTGTTTCCGAACTTGCGCCGCAGCGTGCTACCGAATACATTCTTTGTGATGCAAAATCAGACGAAGACTGTGCTGCAACTCTTGGTTTGGGTACCGCGGCCATCAACTCCTGCGTTGAGGAAGACAGCGAGCGCATCATCCAAGATAATGCTGCGCTGCAGAGCTCGCTTGGGTTCCAGATGCCATCCTTCCTGATTAACAATAGGATGCGTGTTTCTGGCGTGCAGGCTGCCGATTCCTTGAGGGAGCAGTTCTGCAGTATGAACGATGCAGCTGCCTGCTCGAAAGAATTGAAGAAGAGTTTGGTGTAATTTTCATTATGCCGCTCACCAAACCAAAACTATTATTCGATTCATCAGAAATTCTCTATTGGCCAAACGGTGAAATCAACGAAGAAACTTTGGAAAGCCTGTTAGAGAAAGCAACAGATCCAGAATATCCTGTTGATAGAGAAACCAAAGTGGTTGTTACAAGGCATAGGCGAGTGAGGAACTTCAACGAAAAAAATCCAGAATATGTGAATGTCCCCATTAGGATTAAATTGAAACATTTATTTGGCCTCTATAAAATAATCAATCGTGAGGAGTATGAAAGACCCTCTCCCTCTGATATTGAAACTAAGTATAGAATCGAATCAAAATTACAGGCCTATAAATAAAAAATAAAGTAATTCTTGAGAGCCTTACAAGTCAGCAACAGTCAGCACTTGCACGCGTGTCTCGCCTGGCTTGACTTTGGATTCCATGCCGATCAGGTATTTGACGCCTGAGGATTCTGACGCTTTTGCAAGGTCGTAGTCAATGTCGCCGTCAACGATGACTGCATGAACGCCGGTGCCAACTCCCTTTAAGGTTGCTGCGAGCTCGCTCATCGGGACTTTGCCAAGCACTTTAAGCTTCCCATCAAGGATTTCCGCTCCTCTCGTGCCGATCAGACTTTCCATGATGCCCTTGAAGATCTTCTTCTCATCAACTGATGCCAAAGCTTTTGGAGCCTGGGCCATTGGAGCAGGTGATTGCTGCATCATACCTTCCGGCCTTCTTGGCGGGAAGCGCGGAGGCATCGATGGCCTAGGCTGGAACTGTCCAGTCTGCTGAGGCTGTCCTTGCTGCTGCATCGGAGGACGCTGCTGGTATTGCTGCGGTCGTTTGAACATTTGCGGCGCTGTGCGCTCTGTGTCCCTTCCTAAATCCAACTTAGCTTGCTCTCCAGTAATGCGGCTTCGAAGAGCTTTGTGGATTTCTTTTTTGGTAATCTCCTCGACTTCCTTGCCGTCAGGAGCCTTGGTGACGAAGTCAATGTCCGCAACCGCAATGAGCTCCTTGATAATTAAGTCTCCGCCCCTATCACCGTCAACGAATGCGGTGACGGTCTTCTTTGAGCACATATCTGCCACAGAAGGGGGAACGGATGTCCCATTCAGCGCGATTGCGTTCTTGAAGCCGTGCTTTAAGAGATTGACAACATCCGCTCTGCCTTCCACGATAATAATTTCGTCGCTTTCCTCGATGGCCGGACCTGCCGGCAATCTGTCTGGGCCGTATTCGACGCATTCCATGACGCGAACTGCGGATGAAACCTCATCTGCCAATTCCTGGGAATCCGGCATGGATGTGTCCATCATTTTTTTCAACAATTCTTTTGCCCTGTCAATCAGCATTGCCCTCTTTGAGACGCGAACGTCTTCAATGTTGGTGACTTGGAGCTTTGCGTTGCATGGGCCGATGCGCTGGATGATTTCCAATGCTGCGCCAACAATAGCAGTTTCTGCCTTGTCCAATGAAGAAGGGATGATGATGGTTCCTGAAGTCTTGCCCACTTTTGTTTCTGTGTTGACCTCAATCCTTCCAATTCTGCCGGAGCGCTGGAGCTCCCTTAATTCAAGGTCTGCCCCCAATAATCCTTCTGTCTGGCCGAAGATTGCGCCGATAATGTCCGGGCGGTCAACAGTGCCGTCAATATCGATTGTTGCGTGCACAATGTATTTCGAAGATACTAAGCTAATTTTTGCCATTTTGTATTCACTCTCCTAAGTTTTCAATTTCTGCTAAAAGGTTCAGAACTCTCTTTCCTCAACTATCTCTGATTTACTCTGATTTTGCTGAGGAGTTATTTCCTGCCATGTGAATGAAAGGATGATGAATTCTAAACCTTTGTAAGCATGATGCCCGTTGCACTAACCCCCAAGCTCAATGCTTGCTGCGAAAAATCACTTGATTTTTGGCACCCCTTTCGAGGCATTAGCGACAGCTCCCTTGGGTACTCTCGTGACGGGCTTCTAAACCCACGACTCTGGAATCGGCTTGCGCCTAGACGCCAAAGTGCGTTTGTTTATGGTTTTTGGTATAATGACGTGTTATTTAAATGTTGGGTTTTTACTCTTGTTTTATTTATTTTCTATATACTAAATAACTATTCTGTTCTATTTTCACCTGTGTGAAAACAAACCCCAACAAGATTCTTGCGAACCTTGTTGAGGAAAAGAGGTGATATAGATTTTTGGTAGTGATGGCAAGCTTCCCTGCCATGTTACTATTGCATAGTAGAGGTAATATTTAAATGTTTCTATTCGTTACTATTAGAAAGTGGTCAATTTATTGCCTTTAGCCTTCCCGAATAGCTTATAAAGACGCTAACTCATCAAACCCTATGCCCAGAAAAAGCGGAAAGTCAAGAGAAGATTTCAAAACACGGCACAGCGTGTTTGATGAGTTCACGAATAGGACTGTCTACAAGCTTATTTCAGAAGGCTATTTTGAAGGATTGAAATCTCCACTTTTTATGGGCAAGGAGAGCAATGTCTTCACTGCCATCAAGAAAGATGGGACCCGGGTTGTTGTGAAAATATACCGGTTGGAAACATGCGATTTCAACAGAATGTACGATTACATTAAAGGAGATTCGCGCTATGCCAACATCACAAAGCGGAGAAGGAACGTCATCTTTGCCTGGGTGCAGCGAGAATATCGAAACCTAATGATTGCAAGAGACGCGCAAGTTCCCGTGCCGTTGGCAATTGCGTTCATGAACAATATCCTGGTCTTGGAGTGCGTGGAAAGCTACGGCCATGTTGCGTCAAAGTTGAAGGATGCAGAACCCTCACATCCCCAGCAATTTTTTAAGGATACCGTGGAAGGGATGAAAAGGCTGTATAAGGCGAAGCTGGTGCACGGCGATTTGTCGCCTTTCAACATCCTCAATCGCGAAGATAAGCCGGTGTTCATTGATTTTTCGCAGTCTGCTCCATTAGACCATTCCCAGGCAGAGGAGTTTTTGGAGAGGGACATTCGTAATGTGTGCAAGTATTTTTCATCGCTTGGCGTTAAGGCAGACGAAGCAAAAACAAAGGCGCTTATTGTTAAGCAGAAGCAAGGGAGCGTGTGAGGGCATATCTGCCTGCATCATGCGCATCCATTTGGTGCCCTCCCTATTGAAAACCGCTTTAGTGCATTGTCATTGAATGGCAACAGCACATTTACAAGCCAACAACAAGTTTTAAAAAACACCCTAAGTTCCAAAACACTATCGCCACCATGGGAGACTATTCTTACGAACTCAAGATTCCAAAGGAACGGGTAGCTGTGCTTATCGGAAAGGACGGTGAAATCAAGACAGCAATAGAAACAGAGACCAAAATAGAGCTTAAGGTGGATTCCAAGGAAGGGGATGTTTTTGTCTCAGGAGATGATGCGCTTGGGCTGTATGCCGCACGGGAAGTCATTATTGCGATTGGCCGCGGCTTTAATCCGGAAATCGCCATGCTTCTGTTAAAGCAAGATTATGTGTTTGAAATGATTAATTTAAACACTTACAACAAATCCAAGGAAGCCCAATTGAGGCTTAAGGGAAGGGTCATCGGCAAGGAAGGCAAATCGAGAAAAATCATAGAAGAACTCACGGAAGCATATGTTTCCGTCTATGGAAAGACCATCTGCATCATTGGAATACCGGAGGCAGCTTACGCGGCAAAGCACTCGGTTGAGATGCTTATTGAAGGCTCTCCGCATTCTACAGTCTACAAATGGCTCGAGAAGAGACGTAGGGATATAAAAAGGAGAGAAAGATTAGAGCTCTAGCATGGCAGCAAACGAACCCATAGCAATGGAGCTGGCAAAGAAGCAGAAAGAAATCTCAGTTGCAGAATTCTTCACCAAAAACAGGCATCTTCTAGGGTTTGACAATAAAAGGAAAGCGCTGCTCATGACGGTCAAAGAGGCAGTGGACAACTCCATTGATGCTTGCGAAGAGGCAAGAGTCATGCCTGAAATCTCTGTCGAAATCATCGAGGTCGGGGAGTTCAAGTATCGCGTCATCATTGAGGACAACGGGCCAGGCATTGTCAAAAAACAAATTCCGAACATTTTCGCTCGTTTGCTCTATGGCAGCAAGTTCCACACTCTTAAGCAGGCTCGCGGGCAGCAAGGCATCGGCATTTCCGCAGCGGTTTTGTACTCACAACTGACCACAGGAAAGCCTGCCAAGATTGTTTCCAGGATATCCCCAAAGTATCCGGCGCATTACTATGAATTGAAGATTGACACGCACAAAAATTTGCCGGAAATCCTCATGGAGAAGGAAATAGAATGGAAAAAGGACCACGGCACCAAAATTGAGATTGACTTGGAAGCGGATTACATGAAAGGCAGGCAGAGCGTTGATGAATATCTCAAACAAACTGCGGTTGTCAACCCCCATGTCACCATCATCTATACCAATCCGAAAGCAGAACAAATAATTTTTCCACGCGTCACAGAGCAGCTGCCAAAAGAAGCCACTCCCATCAAGCCGCATCCGTATGGCGTTGAGCTTGGCATGCTGCTGAGCATGCTGAAATTCACCAACACACGAACCCTTTCAACATTCCTGCAGGAGGAATTCTCACGCGTTGGAGCGGGGACAGCAAAGGAAATCTGCCAAGCTGCTGGTCTCAACCCGGGAATGAAGCCTGCCGAAGTCACGCGGGATCATGGAGAGAAGCTCATCAAAGGCATCCAAAATACCAAGATTATCGCTCCGCCGACCGATTGCCTTTCCCCAATAACAGATAAAGAGCTGGAGAAAGGATTGCGCAAAGAGATTGCCGCCGAATTTTATGTGACCACTTCACGCTCGCCCTCTGTCTATAGGGGGAATCCTTTCGTCATTGAAGCCGGCATTGCGTATGGGGGAGAAATTCCAAAAGACCAAACCATCACTATCTTGAGATTTGCCAATCGCGTCCCATTACTATACCAGGAAGGCGCGTGCGCCACGACGGAGGCCATATCAGAAACAGGATGGAAATCCTATGGCTTGGAGCAGCGCGGAAACAGCATTCCTGTTGGGCCGGCAGTCATTGTGGTGCATATGGCCTCAGCATGGGTGCCCTTCACTTCCGAGTCGAAAGAAGCTATCGCAAACTACCAGGAGATCATCAAAGAAATCAAGCTTGCGTTGCAAGAATGTGGAAGACAATTGGGATTGTATGTTCGCAAGAAGTCTCGCGCTTCACAGCAGATGGATCGCATGAACATGTTCGAGCGCTACATTCCGGAGATTGCAGATTCCATCGCAACACTGGCAGGAGAGAAAAAAGAAAAAATTTTGGAAGGACTGAAGAAGATGCTGGTGAAGCCAGACATTCAGGCAGAAGTGATACATGATGAAGACCCGGATGCCAAGCTCTACAAGATGGATTTCAAGAAAAAAAATGAAGAAGAGCCAGAGGAGAAAGAGGAATAAGTATGGCAAAGAAAGACTCAAAAAAGGACAACCCGCAGGCAAGGCTCAAGGAGCTTGGGCAGGAGCTTGCTGAACAAATTGCCAAGGGCAAGAATCCCAGCATGGAGTTTGGGCTGCGAAGCTTGTCAAACGTTGTGTATGACGAAAAAACTAGAATGCTAAACTTGGGCTCCAAGACACAAACAAGATTGTTCTTCAATGTTGGGCACGCGAAGAAATTCATGCAGACATTGGAGATGGCGAAAGTCTCCAAGACACTGTTGGACGTTCAGAAGCACGCTTCCTTAAGAGACGTGTTCTACATGGCCAAGCGCACCATTCCTGGAAGTACCATCAACATTGTGGATGAGCAGCAGGAGAGCGATGATGCCATCGAGGACATGGAGCTTATCACCGGGGCTTCCAGGGAGCAGATGAACATCAATGCCAACAAGATGGGCTCGGTTGCTGGAGAAGTTGTGATTGAAGACTCTGGAGACACAATCAACTGGGCCAAACTGGGAAGCGGTGGTTGGAGCATTCCGTCAAATGTTGAGAATATTCAATTTAAATCCGTCAAGGCAAAATACATCATCTACATGGAAAAACAGGCAGTATGGGAGCGTTTGCATGAGGATAAATTCTGGAAAAAACACGATTGCATCATTGTCACCTCGCAAGGTCAGACTACCCGTGGTATCAGAAGGCTCCTTGGCAGGATGAGCGATGAATTCAAGCTGCCGATTTATGTTTTGGCTGACAACGATCCCTGGGGATATTACATTTACTCTGTGCTGAAATTCGGTTCTATCAGTTTGGCGCACATGACCTCTTCTCTTGCTGTTCCGAAAGCAAAATTTTTGGGTGTAACAACCAAAGACATCGAAGAATACAACCTGAAAAAACATTTGATTACGCTTAAAGATGTTGATTTTACGCGCCTGAAGCAGATCATGGAGTATGACTGGTTCAAGAACAACAAGGCATGGCAAAAGGAGTTTTCAGCAATGAAGAAAAATGGGGCAAAAGTTGAAATCCAGTCACTCTCCAGCAGAGGCATCACGTTCATTTCTGACACTTATCTTCCAGAAAAGATAAAAAGGCAGGAGTTTTTGGACTAATATGAGTGGTAAAGCAGTTGAGCAGGCGGATCCTTGGAAAGACGCTCCAAATTGCTGCAAGGGATGCGTGTTGTGGACAAGCTTCAAGAAAGACTGCTTCTACTTTTGGGAAGGCAAGAAACACTGCACGATGTGGGCTTCCTCGTTTCAGCCTCCTCAATAGCTCGAATCTTTCCTTCTTCCCATAATAAACATTTAAAAGCGATGTGTTGTTCTGATACCCCATGGGCCAGTAGCTCAGCTTGGATAGAGCGACAGCCTTCTATTTGAAGGCAAAGCAGACAGCTGTAGGTCGGGGGTTCAAATCCTCCCTGGCTCATTGTTTTTTATCCAATTGTTTTCCTATATGCTTACTCATGCTTTCGACGTGGGGAACAGTAAAGTTTATATAGTGAAAATGCCATAGAGCCTCCTAATACAACATTAAAAATATCCTATGGAGGTTGATTACTATGGGATGCGGAATGGGATGCGGATGCACTCCACAGTGTAGCGCTGCAAAAAAACTAGTGCTCGGTGCACTCATTGTGGCGAACGCTTATTGGGCATGGTTTAATTGGGCAATGTTCATTGGTGTTGTGCTTGTAGTTGCAGGCGCAGTAAAGATGATTATGCCTAAGTGTCCGTGCGGCGGAAGCGGCGGATGCTGCGATGGCGGCATGGAAGAGAAGCCAAAGAAAAAGAAGTAAACCTCTTTTTCGTTATTTTTTCTTTTTATTCATTCTTATGTTCTCTATTTCGCCTTTGTTTCTACCACTCACATCATACATTTTTAAACAACGCCTTCTTCCTATCCCCTTATGGCAAGCATAAAACGCGTCCTTTCAACGCCGGACGGGGATCATTTCTATGTGCGCGAAGGGGAGAAGGACTGCCACACCCAATACGGGGTGGCGAAAGACGTTTTGAAGGCAAAAGACGGCTCCAAGGTTGTTTCGAATACGGGAAAGGAGTTCTTTGTGTTCTCGCCTTTCTATGCCGACATCTACAAAAAAATCAAGAGGGGAGCTCAAATCATTCCTCTCAAGGACATTGGCCTCATTGTTGCTGAAACGGGCATTGGGAAAGAGAGCGTGATTGTTGATGCGGGAGCTGGATCCGGGGCATTGTCATGCTTTTTGGCCCACATTGCAAAAGAAGTTGTCACGTATGAGATTAGGGAAGACTTCATGGAGATTGTCAAGAAAAACATCTCATTTTTGGGATTGAAGAACATAATGATCAAACACAAAAACATCTACGAGGGCATTGATGAGAAAAACGTTGATGTTGTGACGCTGGATGTTCCTGAGCCTTGGAAAGCGATTGATTCTGCTGCAGACGCGCTCAAGGCAGGAGGATTTTTGGTCGCGTACTGTCCAACAATCCCACAGACAGCAGATTTTGTAAATGCTATCCATGACAATACACGATTTACTCACATCAAGACTGTTGAAGTTATCGAAAGAGAATGGGAAGTCGCAGGACGAAAAGTGCGTCCAAAATCAACTTCTATCGGGCATTCAGGCATCCTCAGCTTTTGCAGAAAATTACAATGATTGTCGAGCAACGTCCCGTCGGGCCAATGAAGAATTTCTCGTATGTGATTGGATGCGAGAAAACCAATGAAGGAGCCATCATCGACACTGGGTGGGATATTGACGATTTGCTTTTTGTTGCGAGGAAATATGGGCTTAAAATAACGACCATCATCCAAACCCATGCGCATTATGACCACATCCAAAAACTGCCTGAGGCAATAGAAAAAACAAAGGCGCGGGTACTCATCCATGAAAAAGAGCCTTACCAAATTGAAAAAGCAACCACGCACTTTAAAAAAATAAAAGACAATGATGAAGTTATTCTTGGCACACTGAAATTAAAGTTTCTGCACACTCCCGGGCATACCTCTGGAAGCATGTGTGCTTTTGTTGAGAGAAAATTATTTTCCGGGGATACTCTTTTTGTTGAAGGATGCGGAAGGGTCGATTTGCCTGGTTCAAACCCAGAGGAGATGTGGCACTCTCTTGAACGGCTGAAGAAACTGCCGGATGATGTTGAAGTATATCCGGGACATGACTATGGTTCTGTTCCACATTCCACGATTGGGCATGAGAAGAAGCACAATAGGTTCATGAAATCATCAACAAAGCAAGAGTTCTTTGGATTTAGGCTTTAGTTCTTTAGCCCGGTGCCTTTCTTGAGCAGCCAGAGATTGATGGCAAGCAGAATGGCGGAAAGCGCCGCAAGCATGGACATCCCAATCCAGACATGGCTGTCCGCAATCCCAAGAAACCCGTAGCGGAACCCGTCAATGATATATAGTATCGGATTGAACAAAGACACTTTTTGCCAGAATGGGGGCAGCAGCGATATGGAATAAAACACCCCTCCAAGATAGGTCAAAGGAGTGAGCACAAAGGTTGGCACAACAAAGAGATCATCGAATTTTGTCGAATAAATCGCGTTGAGGAAGCCTGCAAGGGAGAACATCACGGAAGTAAGGAATGCCATCCCAAAGATGACGCTTGCGCTGTATATGGCAATGTCGGTGAACAGAAGGGAGACGCAAAGCAGGACTATCCCTATAATCAGGCTCCTCATCACCCCTCCAATAACATACCCTGCAATTATTATGCTGTTTGGCGTCGGGCTTACTAATAACTCTTCAATGTTCTTCTGGAATTTTGAGCTGAAGAATGATGAGGAAACATTCACGTAGGAGTTGATGATAACTGCCATCATGATGATGCCGGGCAGGATAAACTGGATATAGCTGAATCCCTGCATGCCCCCTAATTGGGAGCCTATGAACATCCCAAAAATAACCAGATAGAGGGTATGGGTAATCACCGAAGGAAGCAGAGTCTGGCCCCATATCCTAAGGATGCGGATAAGCTCTTTCCTTGTTATGGTTGAGAACGCCACCCATTTCTCTGCGGCATTCATCGCTTTCCCCTTTTCACAACAGAGAGGAACAGCTCTTCCAGCCTGTTGGCCTTGGTGCGCATGCTGGAAATCTCCACCTTGTTTTGGCTGAAGAAGTCAAACAGCCTGTTGATGCTTTCCTTTTTTTCAAGCTCAACTTCAAACGAATGCTCGTCAATGGGTGTAATGGAGAAATCTTTTGTTGATTGTGGAAGTTTTCCGCTCTTGACATCAAAAATGTAGGTTTCCTTGTCCAATGTCTTGAGAAGCTGCTTCATGGGCGTATTGACTAAAATTGCGCCTTTGTCAATGATAGCCACATTCCTGCACAATTGCTCGGCTTCCTCGAAATAATGGGTAGTAAGGATGATTGTTTTTCCGCTTTTATTCAATTCTCTGAGGAAATCATACATTCCCCTTCTCAATTCGATATCAACCCCGGTTGTTGGCTCATCCAGAATAAGAAGTTCAGGCTCGTGCATCAAGGCTCTTGCAATCATTAACCTTCTCTTAAGGCCACCAGAGAGAGTGCGTGCCTGATGGTTTCTTTTTTCCCACACGCCAAGCTGCTTTAGGTATTTTTCAGCGCGCTGCTTTGCAATCTTTCTCGGAATGCCATAGTAGCCGGCTTGGTTGATCACAATGTCTTCCACATCCTCGAAAATGCCGAAATTGAACTCTTGGGGAACGATGCCAATGCGCATCTTGGCGTCTTCCGCCTGCATGACGATGTCATGGCCAAACACCTTCGCCTCTCCGGAAGTCTTGTTCACGAGCCCAACGATGATGTTGATTGCCGTTGATTTCCCGGCTCCGTTGGGGCCAAGCAGCGCGAAGAAATCGCCTTTTTTAACTTCCAAGGAGATGCCTTTGAGAGCCTCTGTCTTTGTGCCGTAGGTTTTCTTTAGATCCTTGATGGATAATGCAAGCTCGCCCATGCTTTTTGAGAATCATATTCCATTTATATTGATTTCTTTCACCATAAGAGCAGCGACGAAATCCTTAAATATCCCCTTATCTGCAGTAGGTAGATGTCTGCAGTAAAGCACTCCTTACTTTTACTTTCTTTTATGACGGTGTTCTCTCCATTTGCATCTGCTGGACTTGGCGATTGGATCACTGGAAAAGTAACATCACCTCCAACATTAGAGCAGTGGGCAAGCGAAGTATATGAGGCGGATTACATATCAGATTCAAACTTTTTTGATTCTAAATACCAGTATACTTATGCCAAAGGACCGCAAAACGGGAACGATTGCACTGCTTACCTTGCCGGACAATCTTGGTGCAAACTAACCAAGAATGGAAAGGGAAGAATTACGCTTCTTTTTGACACTCCTGTTCAAGCAAAGGAAATAAAGGTGTTCTTAGCAGGATCTTCCACCAGTTTGGACGCTCTTAACATCCAAAGTGTTGAAATTGAGTCACAAGCCGAAGGAACTGACCAATGGATAACTGTCTGGAACGAACAAAACAACAACAAATGCACTCTAAGCATCACCGATTTTCCTCCTTTTTTGACAAAATCAGTACGCATAACTACTTTGCCCGGCTCTTGGGGCTGTGTCGATGCTGTCCAACTCATAGGAGAACCAATTAAAACCACTGAACCATCCATCCCCCCTACAACCGAAACTTGCGAAGGAATGAACCAGAGACTAGATACTATTGAGAAGAAAGTGGACGAGATTCTTAATTCTTTAAAGACAACACCTTCTTAAAAAAATAAACTGTATACGCACTCATGCTTGCCCTTGTAGTAATGGTCTTTTAACGTGGTTTCGTGCCTAAACCCCATCTTCTCGTAGAATTTTCGTGCCCTCTCGTTGTCTTCATGAGTCATTAAGTACAATTTTCTTAATTTGTGGCCTTTGCCCCTGAACCATGCTTTTGCGTCAGCTATCATCGCTTCTTTGAGTCCTTTGGAAATCCCCTTGCCCCTGTACTCCGGAAGGACAGCAATCCTGTCCAGTTCGGCAAGCATGTGTTTTGGAAGGCCGTGAGGCAGCCACGTGACGATGCCAATTATCTTTTTATTTCCTTCTGCAACAATGTAGTGGTGGCCTTTTTTTATTTCATTCTTGAACGTTTCAATGCCTTCTTTTTCATTTTTGATGTTGTAGCCTGCGATAAGCACTTTTGCAATGCCCTTTGCATCCTTTACAGTCGTTTTTCTAATTTTCATGTTATACCCAGCGCCTCACTTGATTTTTGTATTTGAGGTATTTTTTCCCAAAAATGCGTTCCATTTTCTTTTCTTCATACGGGATGAATGTTGCATTGATAATGCCTACAAAGAGCATTGGACCTAGGAATGAAAGCAGCGTGCCTATCCACACTGCAGCGCCAATAAGTACTGCAGTCATGCCCACATACATGGGGTTTCTTGTATAGAAAAATGGGCCTTTGATGACCAACACTGAAGGCTTCCCTGCGGGCAGAATTTCAGTGCCCACTTTCTTGAATAACGAGGCTGCCCAGATAATGAGCGAAAAACCAAGCAAGGTGATAATTGCGCCAACTGTTTTCGATGCAAAAATAAGATCTAACGGAACAATTCTTCGATTAATTACCATTAACGCAAGAACAGCCAATGCAATGAACGGCGGTTTGGTTATTTTCACCAACCAGGGCATAGTTTCTTTTTTCATTTCATTCCACGGTAACGGCTTTTGCGAGATTCCTTGGCTTGTCAGGGTCTTTTCCCCTCATGACTGCGATATGATATGCCAATAATTGCAGCGGGATGGCTGCGAGAATAGAGCTTAGGGTGTATAATGTTTTTGGAATCCAGATGACATGGTCAGCTTTTTTTGGGATTTCCTTGTCACCTTCTGTTGCGATGGCGATGATAATGCCCCCTCTCGCTTTTACTTCTTCTATATTGCCCAGAATTTTCTTGTAGGTGAACACATCCTGGGGAGCGATGATGACTACAGGCATTTCCTTATCGATTAATGCGATGGGGCCGTGCTTCATCTCAGCTGCAGGATAGCCTTCAGCGTGGATGTACGAGACTTCCTTTACCTTCAATGCGCCCTCCAATGCGATGGGGAAGTTCACGCCCCTGCCAAGATAGAGGGAATTTGCCTTCTGGTGATAGAGCTTTGCGCAGTTCATGATTTCTCCATCCTCTTCCAGGACAGATTGGATTTGTAATGGAATTTTTCGAATGCCCTGAATCATGGAGCTAATCTGCTTTTCGTTGAGCGTGCCCCTTATTTTTGCAAACAAAATGGTGAGAAGATAAAGGACCGCAAGCTGGGTGGTGAATGCTTTCGTGGATGCTACTCCAATCTCAGGACCCGCTTTGGTGTAGATGACATGGTCTGCTATCCTTGAAATGGAACTGCCTCTTACGTTGCAGATTGCCAAGGTTGTTGCGCCTCTGGCCTTCGCCTCCTTTAATGCAGAATTTGTATCCAAAGTCTCTCCGGATTGTGAAACAGCGATGACAAGAGTGTTTTTTTCAATGATGGGGTTGCGATAGCGGAATTCTGAAGCGTACTCGACCTCAACAGGGATTTTGGCGAGCTCTTCAAGCATGAACTCTCCTGTCAAGCATGCGTGCCAGCTCGTTCCGCAGCCGAGCATGATAATCCTGTTGATGCTTTTGATGTCTTGTGATGATAACTTGAATTCCTGCTCGAACTCAACGGAAGAGTCTTGCAGCCTATCTTGGATAGTTTCAACAATCGCATGCGGCTGCTCGTGGATTTCTTTCAACATGAAATGAGTGTATCCTGATTTTTCGGCAGCTTCGACGTTCCATTCCACCGTATGGGTATTTTTTTGAATTGGTTTTCCCTTGAAGTCTAGGACCTTGTAGGAGCCTTGCTCAAGAATGATAATCTCCTTATCCTCCGGATAGAACACCTTATTCGTGTGCTTAAGGAGAGCAGACACGTCAGAGGCAATGTAGTTTTCTTCTTTGCCGATGCCAACGACAAGAGGAGATTCGTTCCTCACCGCGACAATCTTGTTTGGCTCTTTTAATGAGAGAATCCCAAAAGCATAGCTTCCTTCCACTTTGTGCAATGCCAACCGTACTGCTTCCTCAATGGGGATGCTTTTGTAAAACTCCTCAATAAGGTGCACCATGACTTCAGAATCGGTTTCTGAAGCAAAGAGGTGGCCTTTTTGGAGCAGGAATTTTTTCAGCTCTGTGTAGTTCTCAATGATTCCATTATGCACCAATGCAATTGTTTTGTCCTCGCTTAAATGAGGATGGGCATTCTTGTCAGTTATTCCACCGTGCGTGCCCCACCTGCAGTGCGCCAGCCCAATGGTGCCTTTTGCAGAAGTCAGGTCGTGCTTTTTATGGACTTCTTCCACTTTGCCAATGTCTTTTTTTATGGAGAACTGGCCGTTTTCTATGATGCACACGCCAACAGAATCATAGCCGCGGTATTCCAAGCTTCTCAAGCCATCCAAAAGCTTGCCATTAACTTGAGAGGTGGATACAATGCCAATTATTCCGCACATAGTGAACCTAAATCTGTTTAGCTGTTATATAAAAAGGTTGAGGGCATTGCTGCCCTCAGAACCCACTTGGAGGTGTTTTCGACAAAAGAGGTTAGGATACTGATAGTAGAGGGGGTTTATATATATTATTAAAAAAATTATAAGACTATTATAAAACAATTTATAATATTACCACTTCACTATGTTGATGATGTTGGTTTCCTTCATGCGCTTGTACATCTCATCGGTGATTTCAAGGTCGTTTGCAAGGTATTGCTTAATCGTGTCTAGGTAGCCCTCGCTGTAGAGCTTGGCTATGTCTGAGCCGTCTATGTCGGCTGTCGGCAAGCCCATGATGGCAGCGAATTCCTTTAACGTTCCGCGTGATGGGCCGTATCTGTAAGCATTCACTTTTTCCCTTAGATCAACGATGGACTTTAGAACGAACGGGACAATCTGCACGTTATGGACAAAGCTTCGGGTCACTAGGAATGGGATGTCAAAATGAAGGACGTTGAATCCTACAACTTGAAGCATTGGTGAGATGTTCCTTCTCCATTCAAACCAAAAGTCCTGGAGCATCTTTTTCTCGTCGTTATCCATGATGATTTTGTTGATGTTGCTGGAACGAATGCCAATCGCCACAACCCTTGAGTTGATGGGGTTGAGGAGCTTCTTCTGCTCTTCTTCCTGCAATTCAAAATAGCCGTCCATTTTCAACGGAGCGGTTTCGATGTCGAGAATGAAATAT